>Ga0157319_1000007_pt1 | contig 318528 bp, 266 predicted proteins | sample MCvi2old240510_FD_105326 | JGI IMG/M metagenome (GOLD analysis project Ga0157319, IMG submission 105326) | Arabidopsis rhizosphere microbial communities from North Carolina - M.Cvi.2.old.240510 | ecosystem: Host-associated > Plants > Roots > Rhizosphere | place: USA: North Carolina | collected... | reverse complement strand
TGGCGTGAACGACAAGACGTACAAGGGCGAGGCGATCGTTTCGAACGCATCGTGCACCACCAACTGCCTGGCGCCCCTGGCCAAGGTGCTGAACGACAAGTGGGGCATCAAGCGCGGCCTGATGACGACCGTGCACGCCGCCACCGCCACCCAGAAGACCGTCGACGGCCCGTCCAACAAGGACTGGCGCGGCGGCCGCGGCATCCTCGAGAACATCATCCCCAGCTCCACCGGCGCCGCCAAGGCCGTGGGCGTGGTGATCCCCGAGCTCAACAAGAAGCTGACCGGCATGTCCTTCCGCGTGCCGACCTCCGACGTCTCGGTCGTCGACCTGACCGTCGAGCTCAACAACGAGGCCTCCTACAAGGAGATCTGCGCCGAGATGAAGGCCCAGAGCGAAGGCGCCCTGAAGGGCGTGCTGGGCTACACCGAGGACAAGGTGGTCGCCACCGACTTCCGCGGCGACCCGCGCACCTCGATCTTCGACGCCGAGGCTGGCATCGCCCTGGACGGCACTTTCGTCAAGCTGGTGTCCTGGTACGACAACGAGTGGGGCTACTCGAACAAGGTGCTGGAGATGGTCAAGGTCGTCGCCAAGTAAGCGATCCTGGCTTTGCCCCGAAGCCCCGCCCCGGCGGGGCTTTTCTTTTGCGCAACGTCGTTCGCATCCCCGATACGAACCGTCACAAGCACCCTCGGCGCTGGCGCGATCTGGCGTGAGAAATCCCCCATCGGCAATGCTCTGCTGCGAATGTGTCAGGGGATTAGTGATTTCTCGGTGATGGCCACCCTAAACTGGTTAGCCCAGTTTTGTGGAGCCGTCGCATGTCCGTGCTGTCTTTGCCCAAGCGCCTGGCCGCTGCCGTGGCCGTGTTCGGGTTGTTCGGAGCTGGCGGCGCCAGCGCGGTGACCGGGACGGCGGTCCGCCCCGACCAGCAGCCCGATTTCGCCCGGGTGATCGTGCGCTTCAAGGCCCAGGCCGATGCGGTGAAAGCGCGCCCGCTGGCGACGCGGGTGACGGCCTCCGAGGCCCGGGACGTCGCCCAGGTCCGCGGCACGACGCTGGGGCTGCGCCATGCCGCGTCCCTGCATGCCCGCCTCAGCCTGGACAGCCGCACCCACGTCTACACCGCCAGCGGCATGAGCTCGGCCGAGCTGGCGCGCCGGCTGGCCCAGGACACCGAGGTCGAGTCGGTCGAGGTCGACCGCTGGTGGCGGCATTTCTCGGTGCCCAACGATCCGCTGTACGCCACCGCCGCCTCGGCGGGCGTCACCGCCGGCCAGTGGTACCTGAAGGCACCGGACGCGACGGTGGTCTCGTCGATCAACGCGCCGGCGGCCTGGGACCGGGCGACCGGCACCGGCGTCGTCGTCGCGGTGCTGGACACCGGCGTGCGCTTCGATCATCCGGACCTGAGCGGCCAGTTCGTCGGCGGCTACGACCTGGTGGGCTACAACCAGGGCGGCACGGCGACGTCCACCCAGATCGCCGCCGCCAACGACGGCAACGGCGCCGACAGCGATGCGAGCGATCCCGGCGACTGGGTCAGCCAGGCCGACATCGACTCGGGCGCGCTGGGCAGCACCTGCACAGAGGACGATATTCAAGGCGGCACGAGTTCCTGGCACGGCACGCGGGTATCGGGCCTGATCGCGGCGCTCACCAACAACGGCCAGGGCATGGCCGGCCTGGCCTACAACGCGAAGATCCTGCCGGTGCGGGTGCTGGGCAAGTGCGGCGGCTGGGCCTCCGACATCGCCGCGGGCATGCGGTGGGCGGCCGGCGTGGACGTGCCTGGCCTGCCGACGAATCCCAACAAGGCCAAGGTGATCAACCTCAGCCTGGGCGGCGACGGCAGCTGTGGCTCGACCTACCAGGACGCGATCAACGCTGCCTACAACGCGGGCGCGACGGTCGTGGTGGCGGCGGGCAACGGCGTCGAGAACGACGACCCGACCAAGGAAGGCGGCATCGCCGTCGGCACGCCGGCCAACTGCAACAACGTCATCGCGGTGGCCGGCCTGCGGCATGTGGGCACCAAGGTCGGGTTCTCCAACCTCGGCCCGCAGGTGACGATCAGCGCGCCTGGCGGCAACTGCGTCAATACCACCGCCGGCAGCACCTGCCTGTATCCCATCCTGTCGACCAGCAACGCCGGCACGACGACGCCGGTGGCGGGCAGCGGCGCGTTCAACTACATCGGCACGGGCACCAGCTTCTCGACGCCGCTGGTCAGCGCGACCATCGCGCTGATGCTGTCGAGCAATCCGGCGCTGACGCCGGCGCAGATCAAGGCGGCGCTGCAGAGTTCGGCCCGCGCGTTCCCGACGGCGAGCGGCGTCGCGCAATGCGTGGCCGGCAACAGCGCGCAGCCGCAGCTCGAGTGCAACTGCACGACCAGCACTTGCGGCGCCGGCATGCTGGACGCGAATGCCGCGGTCGCCGCGGTCGCGCCGACGACCAATACGCCGACGACACCCACGACGCCGACCGAACCCACGTCGGGTGGAGGTGGTGGCGGCGGTGGCGCGATGAGCGCCTTCTGGCTGGCCGCGCTGGTGCTGGCGATCGTGGCGCTGCGCCGGCCGAGGGCTGGCGTCAAAGAGCCCTCAACGCCCTAAAAGCCCTGAAGGTCCTGAGGGCCTCAACGCGCGGTGGCGCCCGAGCCGGCTCCGTTGGTGGCGCTGGCGCCTGACCCGGCGGCGCTGGCCTCGGAGGCCGCCGTCGGCGTCTCGGCGGCGCAGTCCTTGCGCTTCTCGCCCCAGGGCGGGTTGGACAGCGCGTTCAGCTTGCCGATCTGCACGCCATCCAGGCGCGCCAGGCGCAGCGTCGTCTGCCGCAGCGGCTCCTGCAGCCGCAGCACGCGCAGGCCCTTGTAGTTGCGACGGGTCATCGCGTCGAGCGCCGCCTGCGCCGCCGCCTCGCTGTCGTGCTTGCTCAGCACCAGCGTCGGCTGCTCGTCGGGGAAGCCCTGCAGCGGCTCGAAGGCGATCCGGGCATTGCGGTAGGTCTCTTCCTTGCGCTCGCGGAAGTCCTTGCTGGGCATCTTGATCGTGGCCAGCGCCCACACGCCGCCGGTGTCGACCACGCGCGACTCGATCGCGGCGCCAGGCACGCCGGCCGAGGCCAGCGTCGCATTCGCGCGCTTGAGCAACTCGTCGCCGATCAGCGGTCCGAGCTCGACGCAGGTGCGCGTGGCCAGCTGCGTCACCGCCTGCTGGTTGAGCAGCGCCAGGCGCTGCGGATTGACCTGCTGCTCCAGGCGCGGCGCGGTGGCGGCCGCCCCCCCGACCCAGCCCTTGTTCCACGCGAACACCAGCACATTGGCGACGAACAGCAGGACGACCGCGGCGCGCAGCATCGCGGCTTACCCCTGCGCGCCGGCGGACGCGCCGCCGAGCCGCACGCTCACCTCGCCGCCGCTGACCGTCTGGCGGCCCTGGGCGGTGTCGATCAGCAGTTCGCCGCGTTCGTTCACGCCGGCCCCGGTGCCTTCGAGCGCCCCGGCGGTGATCGCCTTGCCCTGCAGCAGGTCGCGCGCCGCGAAGCGCTCGCGCCACGCACCGAAGCCCTCGCGCGGGAAGGCCGCCAGCGCCTTCACCAGCACCGGCGCCAGCCGCGCCAGCGCCTGCGGCGGGGTGATGTCGGGCAGCAGTTCCTGCAGGCAGGCGAAGCCGGTGTTGAGCTGCGACTCGGCCACCTTGGCGCGGTCCGACACATTCAGCCCCACGCCGATCACCGCCATGCGCGACGACCCGGCGGGCACGGTCTCGATCAGGATGCCGCCAAGCTTGCGCTCGTCCAGCCACAGGTCGTTGGGCCACTTCAGGCCGAGCCGGCGGCCGTCGGGATCGAGCGCCTCGGCGATGGCCGCGCCGACCACCAGGGACAGACCCGACCAGTCCGCGATCTCCAGCGGCAGCGACAGCGAGAAGGTCAGCGACGCGCCGGCCGTGCTGTGCCAGCTGCGGCCCTGGCGACCGCGGCCATGGGTCTGGTGCTCGGCGATCAGCAGGCAGGGATGCAGGTCGTGCTGGCGGCGTCCGTAGGGACGATCGCCCGCCCGGCCGCCACCGCCGCCACCGCTGGCCGCGGCGCCTTCATCGCGCCGCACGCGCTCGACCAGGGTGGCGTTGGTCGATTCGACCCGCGCCAGCACCTCGATGCTGAGCCCCGGCAGCAGCGGCTCCAGGTCTTGCCAAAGGGCTTCGGCGCCCCAGTTCTGATGTTCTTGCATCGCCGCGAATGTGATCCTGCGATTCCCGTCTTGGTCTTCCCGGGCCGGTCGGTCCGGTGGTCGTGGATGGGCGGAGTCTAGAGGGAGACGCCCCCCTTCCGGGGGAGCGGCACCACGAATCGGTGGCTGTAGGACCTGACAGGGTCCCCCCGCCGCCCGTTCGGCGCCCGCTCGGCACCTTCCCGGCCGGCGGACCGATCCGCCCTCAGCGCCCCTTGGGCGCGAGCATCGTGCCGCGGCAGCCCGGCGTGCCGCAGCGGCACTCGAAACGCTTCTTCAGCTTGGGCGTATAGCGTTCCTCGATCACCAGACCATAGTCGTAGAACAGCTCCTCGCCCGGGTAAATGTCCGTCAATGCGTGGATGAACACCCGGCCCTTCTTCTCCCGCGCTTCGCAGTTGGGGGTGCAGGCGTGGTTGATCCAGCGCGCGCGGTTGCCGTCGACGGCGGCGTCGATGACCCCACCGGTCTCGAGGTGGAAGTAGAAGGTATGGTCCGGCTGCGACGGATCGTGGGGATGGCGGCGCAGCGCCTCGTCCCAGTCGATGCGCTCGCCCTTGTATTCGATGAGCTTCTCGCCCGCCTTCAGCGGCTCGACCGCGTAGACGCCGCGGCCATGCACGCCGGACGCCCGGACCTCGATCCGGGCGCTGCGCTTGCCCGGCTTGCCGGCCTTCCCGGACTTGTCCGCCTTGTCAGCCTTTTCGGCCTTTTCTGCCTTGTCAGCCTTCTTCCCCTTGCCGGCCTTCTCCGCCTTCTCCGCCTTCCTGGCCTTCTTGCCCTTGCTGGCCTTGTCGGCCGGGACGGCGGCGGCGCCGGTCTCCGGAGCGGTGGGCGGGAGCTGCGAATCGGGACGCTGTTGCGGCATGGAGCGAGTCCGGTACATTGAATTCATGGGTGCGCGCGCGTGCACACACGTACGTAGGTGCGTGGGCGCGCGCGAGGCCGGATTGTAGGCAGGCGTTCACGAGGATTTCGGACGCCTGAACGAAGACGAAAGAAACAAGCGCATGAGCAAGGCATTGGTGATCGCGGAGAAGCCGTCGGTGGCGCAGGACATCGTCAAGGCGCTGACCCCGCTGTCGGGCAAGTTCGAGAAGCACGACGAGTATTTCGAGAACGACGAGTACGTCGTCAGCTCGGCCGTCGGCCACCTGGTGGAGATCAAGGCGCCGGAGGAATTCGACGTCAAGCGCGGCAAGTGGAGCTTCGCCCATCTGCCGGTGATCCCGCCCCACTTCGACCTGAACCCGATCGACAAGAGCAAGGGCCGGCTCAACGCGCTGGTCAAGCTGATCAAGCGCAAGGACGTGACTTCGCTGATCAACGCTTGTGACGCGGGACGCGAAGGGGAACTGATCTTCCGCCTGATCGTCCAGTACGCGGGCAGTGCCAAGGCACAGGTGACCAAGCCGGTGAGCCGGCTGTGGCTGCAGTCGATGACGCCGCAGGCGATCCGCGAGGGCTTCGAGCGCCTGCGCAGCGACCAGCAGATGCTGCCGCTGGCCGATGCCGCGCGCTGCCGCTCCGAGGCCGACTGGCTGGTGGGCATCAACGGCACGCGCGCGATGACGGCGTTCAACTCGCGCGATGGCGGCTTCTTCCTGACCACCGTGGGCCGCGTGCAGACGCCGACGCTGTCCATCGTCGTGGAGCGCGAGGAGAAGATCCGCAAGCACGTCTACCGCGATTACTGGGAGATCCGCGGCACGTTCGACGCCGAGGCCGGCCAGTACGAGGGCAAGTGGTTCGACCCCGCGTTCAAGAAGAACGCCGAGGACCCCGAGCAGCGCGCCGACCGCGTCTGGACGCAGGCCGAGGCCGATGCCATCGCGGCTGCCGCCAAGGGCCAGCCCGCCACGGTGACCGAGGAATCCAAGCCCAGCACCACCGCCAGCCCCGGCCTGTACGACCTGACCACGCTGCAGCGCGAGGCCAACTCGCGCTTCGGCTTCTCGGCCAAGACGACGCTGGGCCTGGCGCAGGCGCTGTATGAGAAGCACAAGGTGTTGACCTATCCGCGGACGGACTCGCGCTACCTGCCGGAGGACTACCTGGGCGTGGCGAAGCAGACCGCCGAGATGATCGCCAGCGAGGACCTGCCCGGCCCGCTGCAGGCGCTCGCGCCGCATGCGCGCACGGCGCTGGACAAGGGCTACATCAAGCCGACGAAGAAGGTCTTCGACAACGCCAAGGTGTCGGACCACTTCGCCATCATCCCGACGCTGCAGCCCCCGCGCAGCCTGACCGAAGCCGAGGCCAAGCTCTACGACATGGTCGTCAAGCGCTTCCTGGCGGTGTTCTTCCCGCCGGCCGAGTTCCAGGTCACGACCCGCATCTCGACGGTGAAGACGGCGGCCAAGTCCTATGCCTTCCAGACCAACGGCAAGGTGCTGGTCAAGCCGGGCTGGCAGGCGGTCTACGGCAAGGAGGCCACCGACGAGAACGCCGAGCCGGGCACCAGCGGCGCGATGCTGGTGCCGGTGAAGGCCGGCGAGGTGGTGCGCACCGAGGACACCGAGGTCAAGGCGCTGGTGACCAAGCCGCCGGCGCGCTACACGGAAGCGACGCTGCTGTCGGCGATGGAAGGCGCGGGCAAGCTGGTCGACGACGACGAGCTGCGCGAGGCCATGGCCGAGAAGGGCCTGGGCACGCCGGCCACGCGCGCCGCGATCATCGAAGGCCTGCTGGCCGAGAAGTACATGCTGCGCGAGGGCCGCGAGCTGATCCCCACCGCCAAGGCCTTCCAGCTGATGACGCTGCTGCGCGGGCTGGGCGTGGAGGAACTGACCAAGCCCGAGCTGACCGGCAACTGGGAGTTCCAGCTGTCCGAGATGGAGAAGGGGCGGCTCAAGCGCGAAGCCTTCATGGCCGAGATCGCCGCGATGACCGAGAAGGTCGTGCGCAAGGCCAAGGAGTACGACCGCGACACCATCCCCGGCGACTACGCGACGCTGAAGACCCCGTGCCCGAAGTGCGGCGGCGTGGTCAAGGAGAACTACCGCCGCTTCACCTGCACCGGCCGGAGCGGTGACGGCGAGGGCTGCGGCTTCTCGATTCCCAAGATCCCGGGCGGCCGCAGCTTCGAGCTGCACGAGGTCGAGGCCTTCCTGCGCGACAAGAAGGTCGGACCGCTGGAGGGCTTCCGCTCCAAGGCGGGCTGGCCCTTCACGGCCGAGCTGGCGCTGGTCTTCGACGCCGAGATCGACAACTGGAAGCTGGAGTTCGACTTCGGCGAGGACGCGAAGAAGGCCGAGGAGAACGGCGAGCCGGTGGACTTCAGCGGGCAGACCTCGCTGGGCCATTGCCCCAAGTGCGGCGGCCGCGTCTTCGACTTCGGCAGCAACTACGTCTGCGAGCACGCGGTCGGCGACAAGGTCACCTGCGACTTCAAGAGCGGCAAGATCATCCTGCAGCAGCCGGTCGAGCCGGAGCAGGTCACCAAGCTCCTGACCACTGGCAAGACGGACCTGCTGGAGAACTTCGTCTCCAACAAGACGCGCCGCAAGTTCAAGGCCTTCCTGAGCTACGACAAGAAGGAAGGCAAGGTGGTGTTCGAGTTCGAGCCGCGCGCCGCCAAGACCGGCGCCAAGCCGGCCGCCAAGAAGGTCGCGGCCAAGAAGGCGACGGCGAAGGGCTGATCGACGGCTCCGCCGCGGCGCCGTGGCGTCACCGAACGATCCAGGGGCCCGACGGGCCCCTTGTTCATGGTGGCGCCTCAGCGCAGGAAAGCTTCACCGGCCAGCACCGGCTGGTCGCGCAGCCGCGCGGCCATGTGGTCGATCAACAGCCGCAGCGGCGCCGGCACGCGCCGGCCGGCGGCATGCACCAGGTGCACCGGCGCGGCGGGGATCTCGTGGTCCGCCAGCACGATGCGCAGCCGCCCCGCCCGCACCGCCTCCGCCGCCTGGTAGACCTGGCAGCGCGCCAGTCCCACGCCGGCCTCGGCCGCTGCGATGCCGGCCGCGCTGTCGTTGACCATCAGCGTCGGGGTCAGCGCCTGCGATCCCTCGCGGAAGCGCCAGGGCGTCATGCCCTGGCCGTCGAAGTAGCCGGCCACGATGCGATGCCCCACCAGCTCGCGCGGCGACCGCGGCTCGCCGGCCCGCGCGAGGTAGTCCGGCGACGCCACGATCACCCGCCGCATCGCGCCCACCGGCACCGCCGTCAGCCCCGAGTCCGGCAGGTGGGCGATCCGCACCGCCAGGTCCTGGGCTTCGTCCAGCAAGGACACGACGCGGTCGACCAGCAGCAGCTTCATCCGCATCCGCGGGTACTGCTGGAGGAACTCGGCCGCCAGCGGCGCGACATGCAGGCGCCCGAACATCGACGGCGCGGTCAGCGCCAGCAGCCCGGCCGGCTCGGCCTGCGCGCCGGCGACGGCCGCTTCCGACGCGTCGAGGTCGCCCAGGATGCGGCGGCAGTCGACCAGGAAGCGCTCGCCGGCCTCGGTCAGCCGCACCGAGCGCGTGCTGCGCTGGAACAGCTGCGCGCCCAGGCGCTGCTCCAGCGCTGCGATCGCGCGGGTGGCCGCCGGCGCCGAGCAGCCCAGCCGGCGCGCTGCGCCGGCGAAGCTCTGCGTATCGGCGACGGCGACGAAGCAGCGCAGGCGTTCCAGGTGGTCCATGGCGATTCGCCGTCCGGGCAGAGCGGCGTTCATTATTTCGACAGCTGCAATTCTCAATGATCTCCTCCGGCCATTCCGGTCACGCGCCGCAATGGATACGGTAGAGGCCTCGCTGATCCACGATGGAGCCTCGCTCGATGAACGCCTCTCCCCTCGCCGCAAGCTCTCCGGCTTCGACACCCATGGCCACGACCGCCGGCGCCGCGAGCGCCCCCGCCGCCCCGCTGCGCCTGCACCGCCTGGCCGCGTCGGGCCATTGCCACCGCGTCGAGCTGCTGCTGTCGCTGCTGGGCCTGCCCTACGAGGTGATCGACCTCGACCTGCGCCGCGGCGACCAGCTCCAGCCGGCCTTCCTCGCGCTGAACGCGCTGGCGCAGGTGCCGGTGCTGGAGGACGGCGAGCTCGTGCTGCCGGAGAGCAACGCGATCCTGGTCTACCTCGCGACCCGCTACGCCCCCGAGGCCGGCTGGCTGCCCCGCGATGCGGTCGAGGCCGCCTGGCAGCAGCGCTGGTTCAGCCTGTCGGTGAGCCTGCTCGGTCCGGGCGCGGCCTCGCCGCGCTACCGCGCGCTGACCGGCCAGCCGGTGGATCCGGCCTCGCTGGCGCTGGGGCACCGGCTCTTCGCGCTCATCGAGGACCGGCTCGCCCGCGCCGCCTTCCTCGTGGCCGACCGGCCGATGCTGGCCGACCTCGCGTTCTACGGCTACACCTCGCAGGCGCCGATCGGCGGCGTGTCGCTGAGCGACTACCCGCGCCTGCGCGCCTGGCTCGCGCGCATCGAGGCGCTGCCCGGCTTCGTCCCCCTCACCAACCAGCTCTGAACGACGCCGGAGGCTCCCCATGGACAAGTCCTGGCACCCCGGCGAGCAGACGCTGCAGGCGCGCGTCGGCATGCGCGAGCGCATGGCCGAGATCGGCCCGCAGGTGATCCGCGACCACATGCCGGACCAGCATCGCGAGCTCTTCGGCAAGCTGCCGACGATGCTGCTGGGCGCGCTCGATGCCGCCGGGCAGCCCTGGGCGACGATGCTGGCCGGCCCGCCGGGTTTCGTCGCGACGCCCGACGCGCGGACGATGACGATCACGACGGCGCTCGACGGACAAGACCCGGCGCTCGCCGCGCTGCGCGCGCGCGGTCCGGGCGCGCCGGTCGGCCTGCTGGGCCTGGAGCCGCACACCCGGCGCCGCAACCGGATGAACGGCCGGCTCGCGGCGATGTCGGAGGGCGGGCTCGAGGTGGCCGTCGTGCAGAGCTTCGGCAACTGCCCGAAGTACATCCAGGCGCGCGACCCGCTGCGCTGGGACGACACGCCGCCGGCGCTGGCGCAGCCGCTGGACGCGGCGCTCGATGCCGGCGCGCTGGCCTTGATCGAGGCCGCGGACACCCTCTTCATTGCCAGCGCCTCGGCGCCGGTGCCTGGCGACGGCCGTGCCGAGGGCGTGGACGTGTCGCACCGCGGCGGTCCGCCGGGCTTCGTGGCGGTGCAGCGGCGGCTGGACGGCGGCGTCGAGCTGCTGATCCCCGACTTCCCCGGCAACCGCTTCTTCATGACGCTGGGCAACCTGCTGCGCCATCCGCGCGCCGGGCTGCTGGTGCCGGATTACGCCGGCGGCGAGCTGCTCCACCTGGCGGCGGATGCGGAGATCGTCTGGCGGGACGACGCGCGCGGGCTGCGCCTGCGGGTCACCGCCGGCCTGCGCCGGCCGGGCGCGCTGCCGTGGCGCTGGAGCGCCGCGCAGCTCGCGCCGCAGTTCGAGCCGGCGCCCTAGCGGCGTCCGCGGCATCCGCGGCGGTGGCCGCAGCCCAGGCGCCGCGAGTGCCCGCGGCGCCCCTTTCGCGCGCCCTCAAATCGCAACCCGTGAAATCCTGGGGGCCGGTTCGTGCCTGCGTGCCGGGCGCGCTCGCGCATTTGCGCGACACTCGGCCGCAAACAACGTGCGAGTCAGGAGAGGGCATGGGGTCATGGGCCGATCGACGCTGAGCATCCAGACGCGGCTGGTGGCCGCGCTGAGCCTGAGCGCGACGGTGCTGGTGGGCTTGATCGGTCTGTACTGGGTCGACCGCCACGAGCACGAACTCAACGAGGCGCTGACCGAGCGCCAGCAGCGCATGGCGCAGCTGGTGGCGCGCGGCTTCGCCGAGCCGGTCTGGAACCTGGACAGCGCGGCACTGTCCGAGCTGCTGGACGCGGTGATGGCCGATCCCGAAGTCCAGTCCATCACCCTGGCCGCGCCCGGCCTGGAAACCCTGCAGCGCGCCCGCGAGACGCCGGCGGTGCGGCCGCTGACGCTGGAATTCGAGCTCAGCCATCGCGCCGGCGCCCAGGGCGCGGCCGGGGCGCTCGGCCGCGCGACGCTGGTCTACACCCGCAGCTACATCGACCAGACGCTGGGCGAGACGCGCCGGCTGGTGGCCAGCCTGCTGGCCACGGTGCTGGCGGCGATCGCGCTGACCAGCTACGTGCTGGTGCGCCGCCTGGTGGAGCGGCCGGTCTCGCGCCTGCGCGGCCTGGCGCAGCGGGTGGCCAGCGGCGAGCTCGGCGCCCACATCCAGCCCGAGCATGCCGACGAGATCGGCGACCTCACCGACCAGCTCAACGCGATGAGCGCCAAGCTGCGCGACTTCGCCGAGGGCCTGCGCAGCAGCGAGCAGCGCTACCGCAGCCTGTTCGAGAACGCCGCCGAGGGCATCTTCCAGGCCGACGGCCACGGGCGGCTGCTGCGCGTCAACAAGGCGCTGGCCCACATGCTGGGACTGGGCCGGCCCGAGGACGCGCAGGGCGTCACGCTGCGGCGCGTGGTGCGCATCGAGCGCGACGAGTACCGGCGCCTGGCCCTCGCGCTGGAGCGCCACCGGCTGCTGCAGCAGGTGCCGCTGCTGGTGACCACGCGAGACGGACGCGACCTGTGGGTCGAGCTCAGCCTGCACCTGGTGCTCGACGGCGCGCCGCGCATCGAGGGCCTGGTCAGCGACATCACGCTGCGCCGGCTGGCGGAGCAGGAACTCACCCAGCATCGCGACCACCTCGAGGAACTGGTCACCGAGCGCACCGTCGAGCTGTCCCAGGCCAAGCAGCGCGCCGAGGCGGCGAACCAGGCCAAGAGCCGCTTCCTGGCGACGATGAGCCACGAGTTCCGCACACCGCTCAACGCCATCCTCGGCTTCGCGCAGTTGCTGCAGATGGATGCCTCGCTCAGCGAGGCGCAGCAGCAGCGCATCCGCCTGATGCGCGAGTCCGGCGAGCACTTGCTGGTGCTGATCACCGACCTGCTGGACGTCGCCAGCATCGAGGCCGGCAAGCTGACCCTGCAGCTCAGCCCGCTGGACCTGCGGGCGCTGCTCGAGATCTGCAGCGAATCGATGCGGCCGCGCGCCGCCGAGAAGGGCCTGGCCTTCGACGTCCACCTCGACGCGCAGCTGCCGACGCGGGTGCGCGCGGACGGCCAGCGGCTGCGCCAGGTGCTGCTGAACCTGCTGTCCAACGCGGTCAAGTTCACCGACCACGGCCGGATCGGGCTGTCGGTGGACGTCGTGGCCCAGGGCCCGAGCAGCCTGATGCTGCGCTTCACCGTCTCCGACACCGGCATCGGCATGGCACGCGAGCAGATGGAACGGCTGTTCCAGCCCTTCGAGCAGGTAGCCGACCTCTCGCGCCGCGCCGGCGGCACCGGCCTGGGCCTGGCGATCAGCCAGCAGCTCGTCCGCCTGATGGGCGGGGAGATCACCGTCCAGACCTCGGTGGACGAGGGCAGCCGCTTCAGCTTCGCGCTCGAGCTGCCGCTGGCCTCGTAGCCCAGCCCCCGGGTCCGCGGCCTCACGGCTACACGGGTCCCCGGCCTCACGGCCACACGGCCCTTGCTTTAGCCCCGGCCCACTGTGCGGGCGGCGCCCGGCGCGCGCGGGCGCTTGGGCATACTTCCCGGCCATGACTGCCGTCCTGTTCTACAAGCTGCTGGCGATCTTCATCGCCGCGGGGATGGGCTGGTTCGTCGGACACATGCGCTGGCTGGGCAAGGCCGGCGGCGAGAACGATCCCGCCCGCATCCTCTCGAACCTGGCGTTCTACCTGTTCGTCCCGGCGCTGATGTTCCGCACCACCGCGCGGGTGGAGTTCTCCGCCCTGCCCTGGCTCACCGTCGCCGCCTTCTTCGCGCCGGTGGTGCTGATGCTGGTGGCCGTCTACCTCTACGAGCGCCAGCGCCATCCCGACAGCCCCGCCGCCCCGGCGGTGCGCAGCATCACCGCCAGCTTCGGCAACACGCTGCAGGTCGGCGTGCCGCTGGTGGCCGGCGTCTTCGGCGAAAGCGGCCTGGCGGTGCACATCACCGTCGTCAGCCTGCACGCGCTGACGCTGCTCACCGTCGCCACCGTGCTGGTGGAGATGGACCTGGCGCGCCACAGCGCCGGCGGCGCCAGCCTCGGGCGCACCGTCGCCACGACGATCCGCAACACCGTCATCCATCCGGTGGTGCTGCCGGTGCTGTGCGGCTTCGCCTGGCACCTCACCGGCCTGCCGCTGCCCACCGTGCTGGACGAGGTGCTGCAGATGCTGGGCAGCGCCGTGGTGCCGCTGTGCCTGGTGCTGATCGGGATGTCGCTGGCCTACTACGGCCTGCCGCGCGGCGCGATCCGCTCGCTGCTGGGCCTGGCCGCGCTCAAGCTGCTGGTGCTGCCGGCGCTGGTGCTGGGCATCGCGCACTGGGGCTTCGGCCTGTCGGGCATGCCGCTCGCCGTGATCGTCATGATGGCGGCGCTGCCGCCCGGATCGAACGCGATGATGTTCGCGCAGCGCTATCGCACGCTCGAGGCCGAGGCCTCCGGCGCCATCGTGCTGGGCACGCTGCTGTTCGCGCTCACCGCGCCGCTGTGGCTGGCGATCCCGGCCTGGCTGGACGGCGCCGGCGCGCCGTGACGAGCGGCGCTGGCGCCCGCGCGCGGCACCATCGCCGTTCCCACCGATCGTTAGGAGCCCCATGACGGCATCGCCCTCCGACCCGACGAGCACCTCCGCCCCGCGTTTCGCCTTCGTCCGCGGCGACGAGATCGCCTCGCAGGCGCTGCATGCCGCCTTCACCGCGGCCTTCTCCGATTACCTGATCGGCCCGTTCCAGATCCCGCCGGCGCAGTGGCCGATGTTCCTGGCGCGGCAGGGCGTGGACCTGGCGCTGTCGCGCGTGGCGCTCGACCCGGCGGGCGCGGCGCTGGCCTTCGCGTTCGTCGCGCCACGGCCGCTGGCCGGGCGCTGGCGCCTGGCCACGATGGGCGCGCTGCCCGCCGCGCGCGGAACCGGCGCCGCGCCGGCCCTGCTGGACGACCTCATCGCCCGCGCCGCCGCGGCCGGCCTGCGCGCGGTGGAACTGGAGGTCTTCGCGCAGAACGAGCGCGCGCGGCGGCTCTACGAGGGCCGGGGCTTCACCGTGCGGCATCGGCTGGACGGCTACACCGCCGAGCCCGGCACGATCGCGACGGCGCCGCCGCAGGGCCGGGCCGCGCCGCATGCGGTGGACATGCCGGTCGCGCTGGCCTGGCTGGAAGCCGCGGAGCAGCGCCTGCCCGAGCTGCCGCTGCAGGTGACCGCGGCGACGCTGCGCCATGGCGTCGACTACCACGCCTGGCAGGTCGGGGCGTCCGGCGAAGGAGACGCGCCCGACGGCGACGCGGCCGCGCAGGTTGTCTTCAGCCTGCCCGACGAGACCGTCATGGTCCACAGCCTGGTCGCCCCGCGCGAGGCCGACGCGCGCGCGCTGGTCCAGGCGCTGGCCGCCGTGCATCCGCAGCGCCGGCTGCGCGTGCCGCAGCTGCAGCGGGACGACCTCGGCGGCGCGGCCTTGCGGGCCCTGGGGGCGGTGCCGCAGCCGCTGCACCAGCAATGGATGCTGCGCCCGCTGTGAGGCGGCTTCGGTGCCGAAGCGGTGCCGTATCGGTGCGGCTTCCATGCCATGTCGACGCCATGTCGACACCATGTCCACGCCCTATCGACGCCGCGTCGACGCGGTCTTGACGCCCGCCGGCCACGCGGGCGCGGTACCCTCGCCCCGCCTTGATCTGCCTGAGTTCCGGCACTTGTGAGGGCCGCCCGCTTTGGATAGCGTGCGCCGCACCAACCTTGAAGGGAAGCGTCCCACCATGCGATTCATGCCCGCGGCGCCCGCCGCCATCACCCTGGCTGTCCTGACCGCGCTCGGCGGCCTTCATGCGGCCGTCGCCGCGCCGGCCGCCGCCGGCACCAGCGCCGTCTCCACCGTCGGCGGCACGCTCAACGTGAAGCTGGAGAAGGTCAAGCTGCCCAACGGCTTCGAGGTGATCCTGGTCGAGGACCACCGCCTGCCGCTGGTGGCCTTCAACCTGTGGGTGCATGCGGGTCCCCGCAACGAGGCCAAGGGCCAGACCGGCTTCGCCCACCTGTTCGAGCACCTGATGTTCGCCGGCACCCGCCACATCCCGCGCGGCCAGGCCGACAAGATCATCGACGCCGCCGGCGGCACCGATTCCAACGGCACGACCGACTTCGACCGCACGAACTACTTCTTCACGTTGCCGTCCAACCAGCTCGAATTGGGCCTGTGGCTGAAGTCGGACATGCTGGGCTACATGATCGACGAGGTCGATTCGGTGGCGCTGGCCAACCAGCAGGACGTGGTCCGCAACGAGCGCCGTCAGTCGGTCGAGAACCGGCCCTACGGCATCGTCGAGGAAGCGCTGTACCAGGCGCTGTTCCCCGAGGGCCATCCGTACCGCGCCACCGTGATCGGCTCGCATGCGGACATCCAGTCGATCAAGCTGGAGGACGTGAAGGCCTTCGCCCGCAGCTACTACCGGCCCAACAACGCCACGTTGGTGCTGGCCGGCGACTTCGACCCGGCGCAGGCCAAGCGGCTGGTGCAGAAGTACTTCGGCCCGCTCAAGGCCGGTGATCCGGTGCCGCCGGTGCACGTGGCGCAGCCCCGGCTGACCGAGGAAAAACGCATCGAGGTGACCGACCGCATCGAACTCTCGCGCCTGGACGTGGCCTGGCACACGCCCGCCGTGTTCCAGCCCGGCGACGCGGAACTGGACATCGCCTCGCACGTGCTGGGCGGCGGCAAGTCCAGCCGCCTCTACAAGACGCTGGTCTACGACAAGCAGCTGGCGCAGTCGGTGCAGGTGCAGCAGTACTCGCTGTCGCTGGGCTCGGTGTTCTCGATCGAGGTGGTGGCGCGGCCCGGCAAGTCGCTGGACGAGATCCAGAAGATCGTCGACGACGCCGTCGCCGAGCTGGCCACCAATCCGCCCACGCCCGAGGAGATGGCCCGCGCCCGCGCCGCGATCGAGACCGGCACGCTGTCGCGGCTGGAGAAGGTCCAGGCCCTGGCCGACCAGATCAACTACTACAACCAGCAGGCCGGCGACCCGAACTACATCGGCAAGGACCTGGCCCGCTACCAGGCGATCACGCCGGCGCAGGTCCGCGACGTGGTGGCGCAACAGCTGAAGAAGAATGCCCGCGTCGTCGTGCTGGCCACGCCGGGCGAGCAGAAGCTCGCCGCCGAGGTGCCGACGCCGCCGGCGCCCACGAAGGCCGCCCAGGGCGAGCGCGAGTCGATGAACCCCGACGTCGCCTGGCGCAAGACGCCGCCCCACGGCGGCAAGGCCAAGGCGCCGGTGCTGCCCGAGGGCCGGCGCCTGACGCTGGCCAACGGCCTGACGCTGATCCACATCCCCAACCCGGGACTGCCGCTGGTGAGCGCGACGCTGGTCGTGCGCGCCGGCCAGACCGCCAATCCGGCGGACCGGCCGGGCCTGTCGAGCTTCACCGCCGGCATGCTGCAGCAGGGCACGCAGACGCGCACCGCGCAGCAGATCGCCGACGAAGCCGCCGCGCTGGGCGCCGCGATCAGCAGCGGCGCCGGCCGCGACGAGGCCCGCATCGAGGCCAGCAGCCTCAAGCGCAACTTCCCGCAGACGCTGGCACTGATGGCGGACGTGGCGCTGCATCCGGCGTTCGATGCGGCCGAGATCGCGCGCATGCAGAACCAGCGCCTGGCCGCGCTGCAGCAGCAGCGCGAGCAGCCGCCGGCGGTGGCCGCGATCGTCGCCAACCGGGTGGTCTACGGCGAGGGCCATCCGCTGGCCAAGACCTCGCTGGGTGATGAGACCGCGATCAAGGCCACCGACGCGGCCGCGCTGCGCCAGTTCTGGTCCACCCACTACCGGCCGGACCAGGCCGCGCTGGTGGTGGCCGGCGACATCTCGGCCGACGAGCTCAAGGCGCTGGCCGAGCGCCTGTTCGGCGGCTGGGCGCGTCCGGCGACCGCGGCGGCGACGGTGAACACCGCCGCGCCCCAGCCGGTGGCCGCACGGGTCGTGCTGGTCGACAAGCCGGGCGCGCCGCAGACCGCGCTGAGCGTCGTTGCTCCGGGCCCGAAGGCCGGCACGCCCGACGCCGAGGACATCAAGGTCATGAACGCGGCGATGGGCGGCCTCTTCACCTCGCGGATCAACACGCAGCTGCGCGAGGTCAAGGGCTACACCTACGGCATCTATTCGGCCTACACGATGAACCGCGACAGCGGCCTGTTCGGCATCCGCGGCAGCGTCCGCACCGACGTGACCGGCCCGGCGCTGAGCGACATGTTCAAGGAGATCGAGGGCATGCGCGCCAAGCCGATGGGCGCCGAGGAGCTGAACCGGGTGCGCAACGCGCAGCTGCTGGCGCTGCCGGGCCTGTTCGACACCAACCGCGTCGTGGCGTCGAGCTACGCCAGCGAGTGGGCGGTCGGCATGCCGGCGGACAGCATCACCGCGCTGCCCCGCAAGTTCGCCGCGGTCACCGCGAACAGCGCCTACCAGGCGACCAGGACCCACGTCGACCCGGCGGCGCTGATCGTCGTGGCCGTCGGCGACAAGGCCAAGGTGCTGCCGCAGCTGGAGGCGCTGGGCCGCAAGCCGCTGGAGATCCGCGATCCGCAGGGCGCGCCGGTCGGCGTGACGGCGCCGTCGATGCCGTCCTCCGCCGCGAAGCCCTGACCGAGCTTCGGCAACGCCCTCTTCCCCTCGCGGGAAGAGGGGATGAAGCTTCGCGAAGGCTAGGCTGGCCGCTTGCGATGGCCCCAGGGCGGTGGAGACCGCGGGGCATCGGTCAGAATCCCCGTCCATGACCGACCTCACCGCCTACATGACCGGCGTCGGCGAGGCGGCCCGCGCGGCCGCGACGCTGATGGCCGCCGCGCCGACCGCCGCGAAGAACACCGCCCTGCTGGCGCTGGCCCGCCGCCTGCGCGAGGCCGGCCCGGCCCTGGCCGCCGCGAACGAGCGCGACCTGTCCGCCGCCGTCGAGGCCGGCCTGGACGCGCCGATGGTCGACCGCCTGCGCCTGACTCCGAAAGTGCTCGCCACCGTCGCCGAGGGCTGCGAGCAGATCGCCGCGATGCCCGATCCGATCGGCGAGATCACCGGCGTGAAGCGCCGCCCCACCGGCATCAGCGTCGGCCAGATGCGCGTGCCGCTGGGCGTGTTCGGCATGATCTACGAGAGCCGCCCCAACGTGACCATCGAGGCCGCGTCGCTCGCCATCAAGAGCGGCAACGCCTGCATCCTGCGCGGCGGCTCCGAGGCGCTGCACAGCAACCTGGCCCTCGCGGCGCTGGTGGCCGACAGCCTCGAGGAAGCCGGCCTGCCGCGCACCGCCGTGCAACTGGTCAACACCACCGACCGCGCCGCGGTCGGGCTGCTCATCACGATGCCGGCCTTCGTCGACGTGATCATCCCGCGCGGCGGCAAGGGCCTGATCGAGCGCATCAGCCGCGAGGCCCGCGTGCCGGTGATCAAGCACCTGGACGGCAATTGCCACAGCTACGTCGACGCCGAGGTCGACCTGGACCTGGCGGTGACCGTCGTCGACAACGCCAAGACGCAGAAGTACAGCCCCTGCAACGCGACCGAGTCGCTGCTGGTCCATGCGAAGCAGGCCGCCGACTTCCTGCCGCGCATCGGCATGGTGTTCGCGGCCAAGGGCGTGGAGATGCGCGGCTGCGAGCGCGCGCTGGCGCTGCTGGAAGCGGTGCCGCGCGACCTGCTCAAGCCCGCCACGCCGCAGGACTGGGACACCGAGTACCTGGCGCCGGTCATCAGCATCAAGATCGTCGACTCGCTGGACGAGGCCATCGCGCACATCAACCGCCATGGCTCGCATCACACCGACGCGATCCTCACCACCAACCACCTCAGCGCGATGCGCTTCCTGCGCGAGGTCGATTCGGCCAGCGTGATGGTCAACGCCAGCACGCGCTTCGCCGACGGCTTCGAGTACGGCCTGGGCGCGGAGATCGGCATCTCCACCGACAAGTTCCACGCCCGCGGCCCGGTGGGTCTGGAAGGCCTGACCTCGATGAAGTGGGTGGTGCTGGGCCAGGGCGAGATCAGGACCTGACGCGGTCCTGCCCGCCCGGCGCGCGCAGCCTCAGGGCAGGTTCGGGACGTTGGCGTCCTTGGGCACGCTGACCTTGTAGATCGCCTGGAAGCGCTGCGTCTGGTTCGGCGCCAACGGCAGCTCCCACATCTGGATCCCGCGCTGGTCGCGCCAGTCGGCCTTGGTCACCGGCGGCGTGAACTGCGTCTGCACGCGGATGTCTTCGTGCTCGGACACCGGCGCCGGCTCCAGCACCTGCAGCGTGACCGGCTTGCCGCGCAGGTTCTCGACCTGCCATTGGCGCGTCACCACGACCTCGCGGCGCCCGCCGATGAAGCCGCCGTTCGCGCCATCGCGCTTGTCGGGCTCCACGCGCACGCGCAGCCGGTCGTCGAGGCCGAAGGGCAGCGTCCAGGTGGTCTCGCCACCGAACTGCAACGGCACCTGGCCGATCAGCGCGTTGTCGCGGAACAGCTGCACCGGCCCGGCGGGCCACGAGCCCTGCGGGCGCGGCAGCTCGGCGACGAGGTAGGCGGCCGCCTCGGTCCGCGGTTGCACGCGGGCGAGCACCCGGGCCTGCTCGGCCGTGCGGCCCAGGCTGACCGTCGACATCGCGCCGTCCGCGCGCAGCGTCACGCGCTGCGGCAGGTCGTATTCGGCGCCGAACTCGCCTTCGAAGACGCTCGGATCGAAGCGGATCGTCTCCGCGACGCGCGAGCCCGTCACCTCGACGGAACGCAGATCCGCGGCCGGTGCCGGAGCGGCCATCGCCACCGGTGCTATCGCCATCCGGGCACGGGTCATCTTCTCGAAGATTTCCTGCTGGACCGCCAGCGTCCAGGGCACCAGCGGCTCGAGCACGACGGCGTCGCGCGGCCGCACCGTCGAGAGCTTGAGCTTCACGTCGGTCCAGTCCTCGCCGCTGGTCTGCGCGATCTGCGCCAGACGCTCGATCGCCAGCGCGCCGGTCGCGGTATCCAGGCGCGCGCGATATTGCGGCTGCCAGCCGGCGCCCGCGACGCGATAGGAGAGCCCGACATCGGCCGCCTCGGCCGTCGACAGACGCAGCGTCACCACCGACACCTGGGCCGACGCCGTCGGCGCCACGGCCTTCGCCGCCGCCAGGTCGTTGCCCAGATCGGTCAGCCGGTCCTTCAGCGTCTGACGCCGCGCGGTCAGCTCCTGTCCGTTGCGACGCAGCGTGTCCAGGCTGGCGCCGAGCGCGGCGCCGGGCCGCGCCTCGCGATCCGAGAGCCCCTTCAGGTAGCCGAGCGCCAGCTCGACGCCGGCGATCTCCGCCTCGACGGCGGCGCGCTGCTGCTCGATCTCGCGCACGCGCGGATCGCGCTGGCGGCATTCCGGCAGCGAGTCGCGCGGGGCGCGCTCGATCTTGAGTTCGCCGAGGTTCACGCCCGGCGGCGCCTGGACTTGCAGCGCGTCGCGCTCCAGGCTGGCGGGCAGGCAGGTGAAGCGCGCCTGGGTCGCGCCGGCCGGCACGCGCAGCGCGCGGTCGACCTGCGCGCCACCCGGGTACAGCAGCACCTGCGAAATGGTGGACGCCCCCGCGGATCCGGCGGCCGCGCGGGCCTCGCCGAGGACCAGCGGGCCGGCCGCCAGCGCCGCCAGCGCGGCGCCCGCGACGGCGCGCGTCGTGAACAGTCGTTGCATTGCTTTTCCTCCTTGGGCCGGCCACGCTATCACGGTGCTGGCACACTTCCGGCCTGCCGTTTTCCTTGTCAACCGCTGGTCCGCCATGTCCGACGCCACCTCCGCCCCGATCCCCGCCGTCCACGCCTCGCGCCGCAAGGCGCTGGTGCTGTTCTCCGGCGGCCAGGACTCCACCGCCTGCCTGGCCTGGGCGCTGGACCGCTTCGCCGAGGTCGAGACCCTGGGCTTCGACTACGGCCAGCGCCATCGCATCGAGCTGGACTGCCGCCAGACCGTGCGCGCCGAGATCGCCGCGCAGTTCCCGCACTGGGCGCCCAAGCTGGGCGAGGACCACCTGCTCGACCTCGGCCTGCTGGGCCAGATCTCCGACACCGCGCTGACCCAGGAGCGCGAGATCGAGTTGCAGGCCAACGGCCTGCCCAACACCTTCGTACCGGGCCGCAACCTACTGTTCCTGACCTTCGCCGCGACGCTGGCCTACCGGCGCGGCGCGTCGGTGCTGGTCGGCGGCATGTGCGAGACCGACTTCTCCGGCTACCCCGACTGCCGCGACAACACGCTCAAGGCGCTGCAGGTGGCGCTGAGCCTGGGCCTGGACACGCCGATGACGCTGGACACGCCGCTGATGTTCCTGACCAAGGCGCAGACCTGGGCGATGACGGAGGCGCTGGGCGGCACGGCGCTCAACGACCTGATCGTCGAGCACACGCACACCTGCTACCTCGGCGAGCGCACCACCCGCCATGCCTGGGGCTGGGGCTGCGGTCGCTGCCCGGCCTGCGAGTTGCGCGCCCGCGGCTGGGACGAGTTCCAGCGCGCCCGCTCCGGCGGCGCGGCGGTCTCGCCCTGAGCGCGGCAAACGCGATGCAGTGGCATTGGAACTGGGGGCTGTGGGCGCTGGCGGCGGTGCTGGTGTTCTGGAGCATCGGCGCCTACAACCGCGTGATGCTGCTGCGCAATGAGATCGCCAGGGCCTTCGCGCAGCTGGACGACGCCTTGACCCGGCGCTTCGCGCAGGGCGACCTGCTGCTGGAGCGGCTGCGCGAGCGCCTGCCCAGCGAGCAGGCCAGCCTGGACGCGCTGGCCGCGGCGCAGGTCGAGGCGCGCGCCGCGACGCAGGCGGTGCGCGTCAGGCCGCATGCGGCCGATCCGGTGGCGACGCTGGCGGTGGCCGCGGCGGTGCACGGCGCGGCGCTGACGCGGCTGGTGTCGCTGGTGGAGCATCACGCCGAACTCAGCATCGAGCCCGACCTGGCCGGCGCCGTCGACGAGCTCAAGATGATCGAGCGCCAGCGCGCGTTCTCGCGCCAGGTGTTCAACCAGGCGGTCGAGGCCTACAACGCCGCGATCCGCCAGTTCCCCACCCGCGTGCTGATGAGCTTCGTCGGCTTCAGCGAGGCGCGCAGCCTCTGAGCCTCTGAGCGCCTGCGGCGCCTCAGCCCTTCTGCTTCATCAGCGCCAGGAACTCCGCCCGCAGCGTCGCGTCCTTCAGGAAGGAGCCGCGCATGACGCTGTTGGTCATCGTCGAGTCCATGTCCTTGACGCCGCGCCAGTGCATGCAGAAGTGGTCGGCGTCCATCACGATGGCCAGGCCGTCGGGCTGGACGCGCTCCTGCAGCTCGTTGGCCAGCATCACGACGGCTTCTTCCTGGATCTGCGGGCGGCTCATGATCCATTCGGTCAGGCGCACGTACTTGGACAGGCCGATCAGGTTGGAATGCTCGCTGGGCAGCAGGCCGATCCAGACCTTGCCGATGATCGGGCACAGGTGGTGCGAGCAGGCGCTGCGCACCGTGATCGGGCCGACGATCATCAGCTCGTTCAGGCGCTCGGCGTTGGGGAACTCGGTCACCGGCGGCGGCGGCGCGTAGCGGCCGGCGAAGACCTCCTTCAGGAACATCTTGGCCACCCGCTTGGCGGTCTCCTGGGTGTTGTGGTCGCTGTCGGTATCGATGACCAGCGCCTCCAGCACGCCCTGCATGCGCGCCTGCACCTCGGCCTGCAGCTGGTCGAGCTCGCCCGCCTCGATGAATTCGGCGATGTTGTCGTTGGCGTGGTGGCGCCGCCCGGCCTGGACCAGCCGGTAGCGGATGCGCTCCGAGGCCGGCAGCGCGGCCAGGTCCTCGGGGCTCAGGATCGGGGTGCTCGTCATGAAGCCTGCGTTCTCATGGGGGACCAGCGATTGTCGCGGCTTCCGCCCGGGATTGCGAAAGCCGGGGCTTGGCCTTGCGCGGGGCCCGGTCGGGACGGGCCCACTAAACTCGCGCGGTGTCTTCCGTCCCCTCCCCCAAGAACGCCGCCAGCGGCGGCGCGCCCCCGCTGCACCGGCTGCTGGCCAATGCGTCCGACGCGGTCCAGGCCGTGCGCGACGGCCACTCGCTGACCGACTGGCTGTCGCGCTGCCCCGCCGAGATCCGACCCGGCGTGCAGGCGCTGAGCTTCACCGTGCTGCGACGGCTGGGCGCCGCGCGGGCGGTGCGCGCGGCGCTCGCGCCCAAGAACCCGCCGCCGCGCGTCGACGCGCTGCTGCTGACCGCGCTGGCGCTGCTCTGGCCCGGCGAATCGGCCTACGCCGACCACACGCTGGTCGACCAGGCCGTCCATGCGGTCCGCCAGCGCGCGCCCAACAGCGCCGGCTTCGTGAACGCGGTGCTGCGCCGTTTCCTGCGCGAGCGCGAGGCCCTGGTCGCCGCCGCCCAGGCCGATCCGGTCGCCCGCTTCAACCATCCGCGCTGGTGGCAGGACCGGCTGCGCGCGGACTGGCCCGCCGCCTGGGAAGGCCTGCTCCAGGCCAACCAGCAGAAGCCGCCGATGACGCTGCGCGTCAACCCGGCCCACGACGACCTCGCCGGCTACCTCGCCCGGCTGAGCGAGGCCGGCATCGCCGCCCATCCGGCCGGCGCGCTGTTCCCGCAGGCCGTGGTGCTCGACGAGCCGCGTCCGGTCCAGGCCCTGCCCGGCTTCGACGACGGGCATGCGTCGGTGCAGGACGCCTCGGCGCAGCTCGCCGCGCCGCTGCTGCTCGGCCAGCGCCCGCCTCAAGACCTGGCCCCCGGCGAGGATTGGCCGGTGCTCGGCGCCGGCGCGCGGGTGCTGGACGCCTGCGCGGCGCCCGGCGGCAAGACCGCCCATCTGCAGGAACTGGCCGGCAACCGCCTCGATCTGCTGGCGCTGGACGCCGACGCCAAGCGCCTGGAGCGGGTCCGCCAGAACCTGCAGCGGCTGCGGCTGGAGGGCGCGGTGCGCGCCGCCGATGCCCGCGACACCGCCGCCTGGTGGGACGGTCGCGCCTTCGACGCGATCCTTCTGGACGCGCCCTGCAGCGCCTCCGGCATCGTGCGCCGCCATCCCGACGTGCGCTGGCTGCGCCGCCCCGACGACATCCCGGCGCTGGCGCGTATCCAGTCCGAGCTGCTGGAGGCGCTGTGGCCGCTGCTCAAGCCGGGCGGCCGGCTGCTCTACGCGACCTGCTCGGTCTTCCGGTCCGAGGGACAGGACCAGATCGACGCGTTTTTGCAACGCCATGGCGATGCGCGGTCGCGTCAGTTCGACCAGGGGGCCGGGCATCTGCTGCCGCTCGCGGACAATGCCCGCCAGGACCTCGCGCCCGGCGCGGCGGCCGTCACCGACGGCTTCTATTACGCGCTGTTGCACAAGGCCTGATCCCCGAACTCCTCGTCGAATCCCGTCCGCGTGTCCCCGCCGTCCCGTTCCGTTCCGCTGCGTGCCTGGTGGCAGCGCCTGACCCTGGTCGGCGCGCTGCTGGTGCTGCACGGCTGGGCGCTGGCGCAAGGCGTGGCGCTGCAGCTGCTCAACGCGGAGCGCGCCGAGGACGGCCTGGCGGTCAGCTTCAGCACGCGTTTCGAGCTGCCCCGGCAGGCCGAGGACGCGCTGCTCAAGGGCGTGGCGATCTACTTCGTCGCCGAGGTCCAGGTGCTGCGCAGCCGCTGGTACTGGCGCGATGCCCGGGTCGCCCAGGCCAACCGCACCTGGCGCCTGACCTGGCAGCCGCTGACCCGCCAGTACCGCGTCAGCACCGGCGGCCTGCATCAGAGCTTCGACACCCTGGGCGAGGCGATCGCCTCGCTGCGCGGTGTCTCCGGCTGGCGCGTCGCCGACGCCAAGGAGATCGAGGACGACGGCCGCTATTACCTGGAGTTCAGCTACAAGCTGGACACCGCGCAGCTGCCCAGACCGCTGCAGATCGGCCTGGGCGGCAGCCAGGGCTGGACGCTGGGCGTCGACCGCACGCTGACGCTCACGCTCGAGGCGCCGGCCGCGCCGCCGCCCAACAAGCCGCAGCCCTGACCGCGCGCCGCCCCATCCGTTCCCGCCTCTCGTGACTCAGCAAGGATCCTGACCCGTGACCAAGTCGGCACGCCTGGCGTGGTTGATCTCCGTGGCCGCGATCGCGGGCGCCTGCGGCATGCTGGCCTTCCTGCTGTCCATCAGCACCACCGCGCAGCGCGGCTTCCTGGAGCGCCATTTCGTCTGGCTGTTCTGGGTGAACGTGGCGGTCGCCACCGCGCTGGTCATCGTGATCGGCGCCGCCGGCACGCGGCTGGCGCTGCGCGTCAAGCGCGGCCGCTTCGGCAGCCGGCTGCTGCTGAAGCTGGCCGGCATCTTCGCGATCGTCGGCGTCGTGCCGGGGCTGCTGATCTACACGGTGTCCTACCAGTTCGTGAACCGCAGCATCGAGAGCCTGTTCGACCAGCGCCTGGCCAGTGCGCTGGAAGCCGGCCTCGCGCTGGGCCAGGACACGCTGGAGAACCTGCGCACCGAACAGAACGCGCGCACCCGCGCCGCGGCCGAGCGCTGGGAGGACGGCGCACTGGCGCCGCTGGCGCTGGAGCGGCTGCGCGACCAGATGAATGCGCGCAGCGTCGCGCTGATCGCCGGGAACGGGCAGGTCGTGCTGTCCGCCGGCGGGGAGTCGAGCGAGATCCCCGAGCGCCCCAGCAGCACGCTGCTCGCGCAGGCGCGCAACAACGGCGTCGCTTCGCGCCTGGAGGGCCTGGAGGACGAGCAGCAGGCGGTGCTGGGCGAGGCTCGCATCCGCTCGCTGGCGCTGCTGCCCAGCAGCGCGCTGCAGCTGACCAACAGCGACCGCTACCTGATGGTCGTCAAGCAGATCTCCGGCAAGGTCATCAGCAACGCGCTGAACGTGTCGGCCGCCAACCAGGAGTACCTGCAGCGCTCGCTGCTGCGCGACGGCCTGCGGCGCATGTACCTGGGCACGCTGACGCTGGTGCTGATCCTGGCGGTGTTCGCGGCGCTGCTGCTGGCGGTGGCGCTGTCCAACCAGCTGGTGCAGCCGCTGCTGCTGCTGGCCGAGGGCATGCGCGAGGTGGCGACCGGCGACCTGAAGGCCAAGCCGGTGTTCCGCTCGCGCGACGAACTCGGCGGGCTGACGCGGTCCTTCGCCGACATGACCCAGCAGCTGGCCGACGCGCGGGCCCAGGTGGAGCTCAGCGTGACGCAGCTGGAAAGCGCGCGCACCCATGTGCAGACCATCCTGGACAACCTGACCGCCGGCGTCATCGTGTTCGACCGCGACCGCCGCATCGAGACGGTCAATCCCGGCGCGACCCGCATCCTGAAACTGCCGTTGTCGGCCTACGTCGGCCGGCCGCTCGAGGACCTGCCGGCGCTGGCGGCCTTCGGCAAGGACATCTGGCAGCGCTTCGAGCTGCAGAGCCCCGAATCCGGCGAGCGCGAGCACTGGCAGGACTCCTTCGAGCTGCAGCTGGACGAGAAGACCGCGCTGACCCTGCTGGTGCGTGGCGCGCTGCTGCCGCAGGAGGCGCGGCTGCTGGTCTTCGACGACATCAGCGAGGTGGTGTCGGCGCAGCGCTCCGCGGCCTGGAGCGAGGTCGCGCGCCGGCTCGCCCACGAGATCAAGAACCCGCTGACGCCGATCCAGCTGTCGGCCGAGCGGCTGCAGTTCAAGCTGGAGTCCAAGCTCGAGGGCACCGACCAGGCGATGCTGGTGCGTTCCGTCGGCACGATCGTGAACCAGGTGCAGGCGATGAAGCAGCTGGTCAACGAGTTCCGCGACTACGCCCGCCTGCCGGCCGCCAAGCTGGCGCCGCTGGACCTGAACGCGCTGGTGGCCGAGGTGCTGACGCTGTACGCCGAGGCGCAGGAATCGGGTCACCTGGGCGCGGACCTGGCGTCCGATCCACCGGCGATCCTGGGCGACGCACCGCAGCTGCGGCAAGTCATCCACAACCTCGTGCAGAACGCGCTGGACGCGGTCAGCGAGCGTCCCGACGGCCGGGTGACCGTGCGCACGCAGAAGGCGATGAACGAGGCCGGCGAACTGCGGGCGCTCCGGCTGGTCGTCACCGACAACGGCCACGGCTTCGCGGAGAACGTGCTGAAGCGGGCCTTCGAGCCTTACGTCACGACCAAGACCAAGGGGACCGGCCTGGGGCTGGCGGTGGTGAAGAAAATCGCGGATGAGCATGGCGCGCGCATCCGGCTGGTGAATCTCCCAGCCGCCAGCGGCGCCGATCTGCCGCCGAGCGGCGCACAAGTTTCGTTATCATTTTCAAAACTCGCGACTGCACCGAGCCCTGCGCAGGACGCGCCTCGGCCCGCGTGAACAGTAGGCATACATGGCAACCATTCTTGTTGTTGACGACGAATTGGGCATCCGCGCCCTCTTGTCTGAAATCCTCTCGGACGAGGGGCACACGATCGAGCTCGCGGAGAACGCCCAGCAGGCGCGCGCCGCCCGCGAGCGCTCGCGGCCCGACCTGGTGCTGCTGGACATCTGGATGCCTGACGTCGATGGCGTGACGCTGCTGAAGGAATGGGGCAGCTCCGGCCAGCTGACGATGCCGGTGATCATGATGAGCGGCCACGGCACGATCGACACGGCGGTCGAAGCGACCAAGTTTGGCGCGATGGCCTTCCTGGAAAAGCCGATCACGCTGCAGAAGCTGCTGCGCGCGGTGGAGCAGGCGCTGGTGAAGACCACGCCGCGCCCGGCCCCGCCGGCCGCGCCGGTGGTGGGTGTGGGCCTCAACATCGGCAACAGCTACCCGCGCCCCGAGGTGCTGCCCGCGATGACAGCCGGCACGCTGCCGATGCCCTCGGCCGGCCTGGCGCCGGTGGCGCCCCTGCCGCACCAGGGCCTGGCCTCCGAGCAGGTGTTCGAGCTGGACCGACCGCTGCGCGAGGCGCGCGACGCGTTCGAGAAGAGCTACTTCGAGTTCCACCTGGCCAAGGAGAATGGCTCGATGACCCGCGTGGCCGAGAAGACGGGGCTGGAACGGACCCACCTGTACCGCAAGCTGAAGCAGCTCGGCGTCGATCTTTCAAGAAACAAGCGGGGCAGCGGAATTTAGTGCTATAGTCGCGGTCTTCGTTGTTCAGCACGAGTCGCAAGACCCGGAACAACGGAGACAGAGACCCAGTCTCATGGCCAAGTAGCTCAGTTGGTAGAGCAGCGGATTGAAAATCCGCGTGTCGGTGGTTCGATTCCGCCCTTGGCCACCAGAATTCATGAGTGCCCTCAAGCACTTACAGAGAGCCCCGCGTAGTTCGTCTACCCGGGGCTTTTCTACAATTTGCGCTCCTCATCTACAAACGAGGGAGGCCCAATGACCATCAGGCAGCTGATCGAGGACACAGTTCTTCTCGCTGAAAACGGGCGACACGTCGGCGCCCTGACAACTGTGCTGGCAGCGATTTCGGGAAGCTCGCGGAAAGTGTTTCCACGTGGCCCGGTCACCCCTTCGCGATGGAACCCGCAAGAGAAAAAAGGGATGCTGGATAAGGAGGCCTTCTGCCTCTTCTTGGGCGGTCGATTGCGCAAGATGCTCACGGGCAACGTAGAGCTTCCAGATGACGGAACCTCAGGAATTGAGGTCGCGTTTCAAGGCAAGTCAATCCAACTGGAAGCACTGCTGTATGAGCAATTCCGCTGCTCCCTGAGTCATGAAGGAAGGTTGCCGGCTTCGGTCGCATTCCGCGAGAACACCAAGCCCAATCTTCAAGCTAGATCCTTCGCGTTTTCAATCGATGGGGGCGTGGTGAGCCTGAACGAGGGATGGCTTGCCGTTCTGATCGCAGCCGTCACAGAGGCGCGCTGCAACGCTGCTGATTTCGGGATCCAACACTTCGTATTACGCCCGAAAGAAGGGATAAACGGCGAAGCGCTGCTTCAGCGCTTAGCGCACGAATCGGGCGCATCGGTCCCCAGGCTGAACTTGTTGCTGGGACTATTGAGCTTCTATCAGCCACCCGTCGTAGCCGCAGCAACTGACGAGCAGCTTGGGGAGATGCTCCGCAGGCTGCTCGACGAGCGCGTTTGGAATCAAGGAGCGCTTTCCGGCCTTGCTACAGGGAACCTCGCCACTCACGGGGCTGAGTGGACGGCTACGGGCAGAGTGGCAATACGGTCGCTCGCTCAGGCATATGAGTTGGTTGCAATCACCTAAGGGGACGAACCCGCTCTCCCACACGACTTCTGACGTACTGCTCGGTCATATCGCGACTCCGATGTCCGAGGAGTCGCTGAGAATGCCCGAGGTCTCCCGTATCTGTGGCCGCTTTCGCCCTCAAATCGCGAAACTGGAAATCCACGCCCGCCGCACGCCTCGCCTTGTCGAAGCGTGATCGAAGGGCAAATGTACCCAACGGCTTCCCGTTGTCGTCTTGGATTAGCCAAGCGCTGAGCCGACGACGAGGCCTCGCATTGATGCGATCCACAAGCGCCGCCAGTTCGCCGGTCAGGTCAATTGCCTGCCTGGCGCTGGTTTTGTTCTGCACGATCCACAGCGCACCATCTCGTAGGTCTTCGCGCTTGATCTTCAGCACGTCGGCCGGCCGCTGCCCGGTGAGCAGCGCCAGGTCCATCGCATCACGAAGCGTCTGGTCCGCCTGCTCCCAGACGGCCCGGAACTCCTCGTCGCTGACGTAGCGGTCCCGACCCGTTTCCTTGAAGCCCTTCACGCCTTGGCACGGGTTCGTCGCGACTGCATGCAGTCTTCGATGCCTCACGTGACCTCTCAGCCGTCCCTGCCGGCAAAGTACACGGGCTCGCCTCTACCGTTGAGAACGCGCAGGATGCGCACGGCGAGATGACCATCGATCAGTTGCTCTCCCCGCCATTCAGCATAGCCGGGAGGGCACCCAGGACGTGGAGGGGTGAACGTCAAGAACTCGATCACGGTCATCGACGCGCTACTCCAGTTCTTGTTGCGCTGTTGGTGTTCGAAGGAGCCGACATAGGCTCGCACGGCAGGATCGTCGTTGGCCATGTTGTTGCTAGCAACGGTGCCCCGAAAGCTCGCGCTTTGCACGATGCTATGCAGCCCACCCTTGTTGAGAATATGGACGAAGGGACCAAAGTGAATTGCGGTGGTCATGCGCTCGCTCCTCTTCTGACAAGGGTTTGATAGTGCGCTCGGATCGCCAAGATGAGCGTCCCCCATATCCGGCGCCGGCCGTAGCCGGCAGCAATGCGTCCACAAAGTTGATGAGCGCGACGAAGAGTGCAGCTCATCATCGAGGTCACTTCAGGTGATGCCTTGTGAGCGGACGGCGAAGTCATCTTGACGCGCGCTTGGCGACGGCAGCTAAAGCACGTCTGCAAAGGCCGGCGAGTCGTCCGCGGAGGTGCTTAAGATCGCCCGACATTGAAAATCCGCGTGTCGGTGGTTCGATTCCGCCCTTGGCCACCAGATTCAAGAAAGCCCGGCTCCGCCGGGCTTTCTGCTTTCTGCGGCCACACGACGCTCATCACCGCACGCCGAACCAGCGCCGCACACATGCGGCTGGGCTCACCGCGTGATGATGTCCCGATGCATCGGCGCGAGCAGCGCCAGCAGGCGGTTCTGAACGGCGAACGGCACCCGCTGCGCGTCCATCGCCAATTGCAGGTCTTCGACCAACGCATTGAAGTCAGCCTTGTCCAGGGCGAGGTGGGCATGCGACTTCGCCATCGTCTCGCCGTCGTAGACGCATGGGCCGCCGCTGAGCTGGCAGAACTGCTTGCGGATCGATTCCTTCAGCGCCTTCGGGTTGACGCCATCGAACTTGCGCTTGATGCGCTCATCCGCATAGGCGCGATCGATCATGCCGTCGACGATGTGGGCAATGCCCTCCTCGCCGCCCAGCGCGCGATACAGCCCGTCATCCGCCGCGCCGGCGATCGACGCGGCGCCCACGCCCATCAGCAGCGCCAGCGCGCCAGCCCTCCACAGCCTTCGAGCGGATCGCATCGTGCAGACCTCCTGGTCGAGTCGTCGAAGCGCGGCGAGGCCGCGGTCAGTAGGCGAATTGGATCGAGCCGTAGACGCCGCGCTGACGACGCGGCTGGACCCCCGGCACGATGCCGCCGAGGTCCACATAGGCAACCGTCAGCGACACATGCTTGTTGGGCGCCCAGGCGACGAACACATCCTTCCAGTCGTCCTCTCGCAGCGCGTCGCCCAGGATCGACGGGTTGAGCTTGTCGGGCTTCACGCGGTACTCGACGCCCACCGCCCACTGCTTGTTCAGCAGGTAGGCGATCGACACCTCCGGCACCAGCGAATAACTGCCGCTCGCCGTCCCGCCGAAGCCCAGCAGGCCGTTCTGATTGGCGCGGGTCGCACGCAGCGTCAGGTTCACCAGCGTGCTTTGCGCCAGGAACAGCTTGGTCGCGCTCAGATAGACATCCACGCCCTGACGCTTCGCGCCGAGCGCGCTCAGCGTCGGCGCCAAGCCACCCGCGTCGAGATGCTTGTACTCGACGCCCAGCGCGAGCTGCGGCATCCAGGTGTCGGCATCGAGCACCGCATCGCCACCCAGTCGCACCTTCGCGCCGAGGATCGTCTGCTTGAGCCGGAGCCCAGGCAGCCCCAGTGCTGCGCCCGTGGCGCCAGCGCTCAAGTCCTGCCTGGCGATCGACAGCTCGGCGCGCTCGCCAAAAGCCACGGCGGCGCCGTAGCCGGTGAAGCCGTAGTCCTGCACCGGCAAGCGCGTGAGGTACGCGGTCGCGCCGATCTGGCCCGCCGTCGCATAGCTGCCGGTCAATGCCCATGGCGACAAACCGCCACCAGCCGCGCCATCGATGCTGCTCACCCCGCCGGTCAACAGCAGCTTGCCTTGCGCCTGCGCGACGCAGGCCAGCGGCGCGGCCATCAACAGCGGCGCGATCGATCGCAGCAGCAGGTGGTGCATGGGCAGAGACGGTGGGGATGCCGAAGACGTCGCGCTGGCGCTTACCAGGCGCCGGTGTTGGGCATCGAGATCCAGGGCTCGGCCGGCGGCAGCGCCGGGCCGTCCTGCAGCAGCTCGATCGAGATGTTGTCGGGCGAGCGCACGAAGGCCATGCGGCCGTCGCGCGGCGGACGGTTGATCGTCACGCCAGCGTCCATCAGGCGCTGGCAGGCGGCGTAGATGTCGGGGACCGCATAGGCCACGTGACCGAAGTTGCGCCCCCCGGTGTAGATCTCGGGATCCCAGTTGTAGGTCAGCTCGATCTGCGCGTCCTCGTCGCCGGGTGCTGCCAGGTAGACCAGGGTGAAACGGCCGGCCTCATGCTCGCTGCGGCGCACCTCCTGCAGCCCCAGGGCGTCGCGGTAGAACTTCAGCGAGGCATCGAGATCGGTCACTCGGACCATGGTGTGCAGATACTTCATGAGCGGTGTCGGATGGCGTTGGACAGTGGAATCGACGCGAGGTCGGACGGCGCATTGTGGCCGGGCGGCGAGCGGTTTGCATGCAGCGGGGGCATGCGTGGGAACACCCTCGAGGAGCGCCGCGGCTCAAATGAAGAAGGCCCGCGTCGGCGGGCCTTCGTGCGAGCGGAAAACGCGCGGGTCAGGTCGCCTGCGGCGTGGCGTCGCCACCTGGCGCCTGCTGCGTCGCCTGGGCCAGGCGTTGCGTCAGCTCCTTGCGGAAGCGGTTCAGCTCCTGGACGCTCACGAAGCTGCGCTCCATCAGCAGGCTCATGTTGTGCAGGATGCGCTCGACGACCTTGTTTTCCCAGACGCTGTCGAACTGGATCTGCTTGTCCAGCCAGCGCTCCAGCCACTCCGGATCGGGCAGGCGGCTCTGGATGGTGTCGCGCGGGAACAGCTTGGCGTTCACATGCAGGTTGGTCGGGTGCAGCGCCTGCGCGGTGCGGCGCGCGCTGGCCATCAGCACGCCGACCTTCGCGAACGCGGCCTTCGCCTCGTCGCCGAACTTGCTCATCGCGCGCTTCATGTAGCGCAGGTAGGCGCCGCCATGGCGGGCTTCGTCGCGCGACAGGGTCTCGTAGATCGCCTTGATGACCGGCTCGGTGTGCCATTCGGCGGCGCGGCGGTACCAGTGGTTCAGGCGGATCTCGCCGCAGAAGTGCAGCATCAGCGTCTCCAGCGCCGGGGCCGGGTCGAATTCGAAGCGCACCTCGTGCAGTTCCGCTTCGGTCGGCACCATGTCCGGGCGGAAGCGGCGCAGGTATTCCATCAGCACCAGCGAATGCTTCTGCTCCTCGAAGAACCAGACGCTCATGAACGCGGAGAAGTCGCTGTCGTCCTTGTTGTCGCGCAGGAACATCTCGGTGGCGGGCAGCGCGGACCACTCGGTGATCGCGTTCATCTTGATCGTGCGCGCCTGGTCGTCGGTCAGCTTGGACGCGTCGAACTTGTCCCACGGGATGTCCGTGTCCATGTTCCAGCGCACGGCCTCGAGTTGCTTGAAGAGTTCGGGATAAAGCATCTGTCTGCGTCCTGTTAAGCGCGCCGGATTCTACCGGTCGCACCATGACAATCCCTTACGGCATCGGCCCATGGGGCGATCTGGCCTAATCCCGCATCCGACCGATCTCACGCCGGGTTCGCTTATTACGAAGCAGCACGACCGTTCGGATTCACCGATCCTGGAGACACAGCCCATGAACACGTCCTTCGGTTCCCTCCTGCGGCGCGCCGCCTTCGCCGGCCTCGCGATGGTCGTGATGGCTTTGGCCACGACCGCCGCCCATGCCGCACCGGCGGCCGAGCCCGCGACTTCCGGCGCAGCCTGCCCGGAGCTGCTGAACCGGCAAATGCCTCGCCTGCAGGACGAGAAGCCACAGGCGCTGTGCCAGTACGCCGGCAAGGTGGTCCTGGTGGTCAACACGGCAAGTTTTTGCGGCTACACGCCCCAGTACAAGGCGTTGGAAGCGGTGTCCGCGCGCTATGCGGACAAGGGGCTGGTGGTGCTTGGTTTTCCATCTGGTGATTTCGGCAACCAGGAGTACGGCAGCAACAAGGAAATCGCCGAGTTCTGCGAGAACACCTTCAACGTGACATTTCCGATGTTCAGCAAGAGCAGCGTCGCGGCCGGAAAAGCCGATCTGAACCCGCTCTTCGCCGACCTGGCCAAGCGCACCGGTCAGGCGCCGAAGTGGAACTTCCACAAGTACCTGATTTCGCGCGACGGCAAGCAGGTCATGAGCTTCGCGTCGGGCGTGAGCCCGGACAGCTCGACCTTCACCCAGGCCGTGGAAAAGCTGCTGGCGCAGCCGCAGTGAACGAGCATCGCAGCGGCAACTTGAAAAACCTGTCGCTTGAGCTCGTTCCAGCTTGCAAAAGCTGAATGAAAGGCGCGGGAGGAGGCAATCGGCACGCCTGTGGCGAAGGGCCTTCATCAGCCTGAAAACTGTCCCGGCTAGCCGGGACAGCGGTGACAGTTGCTCACGTATTTGTCGCTCGGCAGGGTGACTTCCGCGTCGATGCGCTGCACCATAACGACTCGATCAATACATCGCTGATGAGAAACGCAAGCGACGACGCCGATAACAGCGCTCACTTTGAGCTGACTTAAACACGGCGGATGGCGCAGCAGCGTGGGAGGGCATTCCGCGGGTTTACACCGATCCCATCAGCGATGGGAGTACAGTCGACGCAACCACTTTCAGCCGCAAGACCTGCTTCTTCGTGAAGCTGCAATCCCGAGGCCTTTCTCCTCCTCCTCCCTCCCTCCCTCGTTGGCCAGGGGCGTCTTGAGGCTACTTTTCTACCCAGGGCTTCCGCTTCGCGGAAGCCCTTTGCATTTGCGGCGTCCAGCCGAAAAAAAGCGCGCCTCCTGGCGCGCCCTGGTCCGCGTCGAGCGGGCTTGATCAGGCCAGCCAGCCCTTGCGGCGGAAGTAGATGAAGGGCGCCGCCACCGACGCCACCATGAGCCCGATCGCGAAGAAGTAGCCGTACTTCCAACGCAGCTCCGGCATCGCCTCGAAGTTCATGCCATAGACGCTGGCGATCAGCGTCGGCGGCAGCAGGGCGACGCTCGCGACCGAGAAGATCTTGATGATCTTGTTCTGGTTGATGTTGATGAAGCCGACCGTGGCATCCATCAGGAAGTTGATCTTGTCGAACAGGAACGCGGTGTGCGAATCGAGCGAATCGATGTCGCGCAGGATCTGGCGCGATTCCTCGAACTGCTCGGCGTTGAGCATGCGGCTGCGCATCATGAAGCTGACCGCGCGCCGGGTGTCCATGACGTTGCGCCGGATGCGGCCGTTCAAGTCCTCCTCACGGGCGATCGCCGCCAGCACCTGGCCCGCCTCGGTGTCGTTGACGTCCTTCTTCAGGACCCGCGCGCTCACCTTCTCGAGGTTGTCGTAGATGCCCTCCAGCACGTCGGCGGAGTACTCCGCGTCCGCGTCATAGAGCTTGAGCAGCACGTCCTTGGCGTCCTCGATCAGCGCCGGGATGCGACGGGCCCGCAGGCGCAGCAGCCGGAACACCGGCAGGTCCTCGTTGTGGATCGAGAAAAGCACGTTGTCGAAGAGGATGAAGGCGACCCGCACGTTGCGCGGCGCTTCCATGTCGTCGATCAGGAAGTCCGAGCGGATGTGCAGCTCGCCGTTGTCTTCCTCGTAGAAACGGGCCGATTCCTCGAGATCTTCGTCGACGATGTCCTCGGGAATCACCAGATGGAAGCGTTCGCGGATCCAGTCCTTTTCCTCCGGCGTCGGCGACTGCAGGTCGACCCAGACCGGGTTGCGGTCGGCCCCGGCGAGCGAGAGCAGTTCGGCGGCGGTGGAAATCTCTTCCTGGACCATGCCTCCCTTGAGGCGGCCATTGTCCAGCGTGAACACATTCAGCATGCGGATCCTTCGTCGGCGGTGCGCGCTCGGGCGAACGCGCAAGCCGGAGTGCGCGTTGACGGACCCTTCGAGGGTCGCCGCGGCGCGAGAGTTGCCAGGAGCAGGCGACGCCAGGCGGCGCGCCAGGGGGTCGAGGTGGCCCGTCTCACTCCGGACAAGCGTCGCGGCGGCGTTGGATGCGGTGGAGCAGAACGCTCAGGGGCTGCGGCGGATTGACGCTGGAGTGGACGGCCACCGAGGGTGGTCGCTGTCCAAGGGGGACTCCAGTAATCGGGACGCGGGATTATCACATCGCGTCCCGAGGGCCAGCAAGGAAGCGCGGGAAGGACGCCCGGTCCGGAAGGCTCGCGCCGCACAACATCCAGCATTCCAGCACGGACCTCGCCCTGCTGCAAGGCGGGAAAATTCGCCCCCAAACTTGCTTTCCATCACTTGCCGAGGCTGAGGATCGGGAGCAGACTGGACTCGTCTTCTTCATCGATTTCGCCTCAGAACCCGCATGCCATCGGCCCTCGCGGCCTTCCGGGTCCCTCGCGGACCGCTCACCCGTCACGCCGCTTCCGACACTCCATCCGCTTCCCCCGCGTCTCCAGCTCGATGCCGGCGACGTGCCGACCGACCCTCACCGACTCCCCACCTCACCAAGACCCTGCCCGCTCTTTTCCCCGCGGCAACGACCGCCGACTCCGACTCTGTTTCCGACCAAGCCCTTGTGAAAGGAGGCTTTATGAACCTGACCATCAGCGGCCACCATCTCGAAGTGACACAGGCTCTGCGCGAATACGTGCTGAACAAGCTCAGCCGGGTGCTCCGCCACTTTGACCAGGTCGTGGACGTCAACGTCCTGCTGACCGTGGAGAAGCAAAAGGAAAAGGATCGACGCCAACGCGCTGAAGTCACGCTGCATGTGAAGGGACGGGAAATCTTCTGCGAACACTCGAACGGCGATCTCTACGCCGCCATCGACGAGCTGATGGACAAGCTGGATCGCCAGGTCTGTCGCCACAAGGATCGGGTGCAGAACCACCACCATGAATCGGCCAAGCGCATGGACTTGAGCGCCGGATGACCGATCTCCGCGAATCCGACGGTCCCTCCCGGCCCGTCGGGCTCGCTGCCGGATCTTCAGGGATTACCCGGAGATCCCCCGCAAGGCGGCCCATCGGGCCGCCTTTTTGCCGAGAATTGTTGCGATGCAACACCAGCGGAGACGTTTTCACAGAAGCGTCGCATCCGTCACACCCCCTCTCGGTAGCGGGATTCCTATAATCCAGTCCTTCAACCCTCGAATCTGCGTACCCGCTGGTGCGCAGGCTGCTTCCCCAGCTCGCCGGTCGACATGGCCGGTAAATGCCCGATGAACCGTCTCGCCGCCATCCTTCCCGCCAGCAACGTGCTGGTCGATGTGGACGCTTCCAGCAAAAAGCGGGTCTTCGAACAGGCCGGGCTGCTTTTCGAGAACAACCATTCGATCTCCCGCGCCGCGGTCACGGACAACCTGTTCGCCCGCGAGCGCCTGGGCTCCACCGGCCTGGGCCACGGCGTCGCGATCCCGCATGGCCGCATCAAGGGCCTGAAGAACCCGCTGGCCGCGGTGCTGCGCGTGCAGCAGCCCATCGGCTTCGACGCCCCCGACGACGAACCCGTCACCCTGCTGATCTTCCTGCTGGTGCCCGAGGCGGCGACCCAGAGACACCTCGAGATCCTGTCCGAGATCGCCGAGATGCTGTCCGACCGCGAACTGCGCGAACGCCTCAAGACCGAGGCGGAGGCCGCCACCGTGCATCGCCTGATCGCCGACTGGGAACCGCTGAAGTCGGTGGCCTGAGCGGCCCGGCGCCTCGAGACGATCTCTCCACCTCCAGCACCCGCCCAACTTGAAAGCCACCTCCATCAGCGCGGACCGGTTGTTCGAGGAACACCGCGAGGCCTTGCGTTGGGAGTGGATCGCCGGGCATGCGCACCCTGAACGCCGTTTCGACGAAGCCGCGCTGCGGGACGCCCAGTCGGCCGCCGACCTGGTCGGCTACCTGAACTACATCCACCCCTACCGCGTCCAGATCGTCGGACGGCGCGAAGTCGCCTACCTGAGCCAGGCCTCGGGCGACGTGCTGGACCGCCGGATCTCGCGCATCGTGACGCTGGAGCCGCCGGTCATCATCGTCGCCGACGACCAGGTGCCGCCGGACCGGCTGGTCGCGATGTGCGACCGCGCCGAGATCCCGCTGTTCACCACCGCCGAGAGCGCCGGCCACGTCATCGACCTGGTGCGCGCCTACCTGGCCCACGTCTGCGCCAACCGCACGACACGCCACGGCGTGTTCATGGACATCCTGGGCCTGGGCGTGCTGCTGACCGGCGAATCGGGACTGGGCAAGAGCGAACTCGGCCTGGAACTGATCAGCCGCGGCCACGGCCTGGTGGCGGACGACGCGGTCGACTTCTTCCGGATCGCGCAGACGGCCATCGAAGGCCGCTGCCCCGAGCTGCTGATGAATCTGCTGGAAGTCCGCGGCATCGGCCTGCTGGACATCAAGGCCATCTTCGGCGAGACGGCGGTGCGCCGGAAGATGCGGCTCAAGCTGATCGTGCACCTGGTCCGCAAGGAGACGATGGAGCGCGACTTCGAGCGCCTGCCCTACGAGCCGCTCTACGAGGACGTGCTGGGCATGCCGGTGCGCAAGGTCGTGATCGCCGTGGACGCCGGCCGCAACCTGGCCGTGCTGGTCGAGGCCGCGGTGCGCAACACCATCCTGCAATTACGCGGCATCGACACCTACCGCGAGTTCGTCGAGCGCCACCAGCGCGCGATCGAGCAGGGACTGAACGACAACAACTGAACGCGGCGCCGCTGTCGACGGTGCATGACGAAGGGGCTCCGCGGAGCCCCTTGTCGTTGACGCCGCGATCGCCGGGCCGGGTCAGCGGGCCATCTTGTGCGGGCAGTCCTTCTTGACGCAGTTGGCGTACAGCGCGAGCGAGTGCTCCTGCAGCTGGAAGCCACGCTCCTGCGCGATCGCGTGCTGGCGCTCCTCGATCTTCGGATCGTAGAACTCCTCGACGAAACCGCAGGTCAGGCAGACGAGGTGGTCGTGGTGGTGGCCCTCGTTGAGCTCGAAGACCGCCTTGCCCGATTCGAAGTGGTTGCGCGACAGCAGGCCGGCCTGCTCGAACTGCGTGAGGACGCGATAGACGGTGGCCAGACCGATGTCCGCGCGTTCATCGAGCAAAGCTTTGTAAACGTCCTCGGCGGTCATGTGCCGCTGCTGGGCGGTCTGGAAGATCTCGAGGATCTTGATGCGGGGCAGCGTGGCCTTGAGCCCGCTGTTCTTGATTTCGTCTGACCGGTTCATGGGGTTTGCGCCTGCGGGGAAGCGTGGGTGCGTGCCGCTAGAATCTCGCGATCATAGCCCTTGCGCCTCGGCCAATCCGCGCCATGTCATTGAATTCCCGTATCGCCTGCATTGCCCGCCGGAACGCCTCCGGCGCCGCGATGGCAGGCCTGGTTGTCGGTCTCCTGGCGCTGGGCGGCTGCTCGCAGATGCCCAAGTTCGACGCGCTCTCGGTGAGCGGCGAGAAGGTACTGGGCCTGGTGACGCCCTACCGCGTCGAGATCGTGCAGGGCAACGTGGTCACCAAGGAGCAGCTGGCCGCGATCAAGCCGGGCATGACCCGCGTCCAGGTGCGCGATGTCCTGGGCTCGCCGCTGCTGACCGACGTCTTCCATGAGTCCCGCTGGGACTACGTGTTCACGATCCGCCGCCAAGGGGCCGCGCCGCAGAACCGCCACATCCTGCTGACCTTCGACGGCGACCAGCTGTCCAAGATCGACGCGCCGGACGACCTGCCGACCGAGAAGGAATTCATCGCCTCGATCAACACGCTGAAGGTCTCCGGCAAGGAACCCAAGCTGGAGCTGACCGAAGAAGAGCGCAGGGCGCTGCCGCCGCCGGTGCGCACCGCCGCGGCGTCGGCGCCGGAGCCGATGGGACCGACCCGCGACTACCCCCCGCTGGAGCCGCGCCGATGAGCCGTCTGCGGATCGCGATCACCGGCGCGTCCGGCCGCATGGGCCGGATGCTGGTCGAGGCGGTGCTCGCCGCCGACGACCTCGAGCTGGCCGCCGCGCTCGACCGCGACGGCAGCCCGGCGCTCGGCCAGGATGCCGGCGCCTTCCTCGGTCAGATCACCGGCGTGGCGATCACCAGCGACGTGCGGGCCGGCCTGTCGCGGTCCGACGTGCTGATCGACTTCACCCGCCCCGAAGGCACGATGGCGCACCTGGCGCTGTGCGCCGAACTGGGCGTGCGCACCGTCATCGGCACCACCGGCTTCAACCCCGACGAGAAGGCGAAGATCGGCGAGTACGCCCAGCGCGCCGCCGTCATGATGGCGCCCAACATGAGCGTCGGCGTCAATGTCGTGCTGAAGCTGCTGGCGCAGGCGTCCAAGGCGCTCTCGCACGGCTATGACATCGAGATCGTCGAAGCCCACCATCGCCACAAGGTCGACGCACCCAGCGGCACCGCGCTGAAGATGGGCGAGGTGGTGGCCGAGGCGCTTGGCCGCGACCTGAAGACCTGCGCGGTCTACGGCCGGGAAGGCGTCACTGGCGAGCGCGATCCGTCGACGATCGGTTTCGCGACGGTCCGTGGCGGCGACGTCATCGGCGACCACACGGTGATGTACCTGGGCATCGGCGAGCGCATCGAGATCAGCCACAAGGCCTCGAGCCGCGCGACCTTCGCGCAGGGCAGCCTGCGCGCGGCGCGTTTCCTGGGCGAGCGCAAGACCGGGCTGTTCGACATGAACGACGTGCTCGGCATGGCCTGAGCGCGACGCGCTCGATCACCGGCGATCGACGAACGACGCGATGACCGAACTGATCCATCTCTGGCAAGCGGGCGACGGTGTCGCCCGTTTCGTTTCCCTGCTGCTGCTGGCGATGTCGGTGTGCAGCTGGGTGCTGATCTTCTGGCGCGGCTGGACGCTGGCGCGGGCCCGCGCCGACCTGGGCCGGGGGCTGCCGGTGTTCTGGACGGCGCCCGACCTGGGCCAGGGACGCGAGCACCTGGCGCCGCTGGACCGCGGCGCGCTGATGCTCCCGCTGATCGACGCCGCGGTGCAGGACAGCGCGCCCGGCACCCTGGCCGCCACCGCGCGCAAAACCTCGCAGCTCACGCGCCGTCTGCGCGACGCGCTGCACGCGGTGCTGGGCGGCCTGAACCGGGGCCAGGTCATGCTGGCGACCATCGGCGCGACCGCGCCCTTCGTCGGCCTGTTCGGCACCGTCTGGGGCATCTACCACGCGCTGCTGAGCATCTCCTCGACCGGCAACTTCAGCCTGGACAAGGTCTCGGGGCCGGTCGGCGAAGCGCTGATCATGACCGCCGCCGGCCTGGCGGTGGCCATCCCGGCGGTGCTGGCCTACAACCTGTTCGGCAAGTGGGTCGCCGCCTGCGAGGCGGAGCTCGAGGGCTTCGCGCACGACCTGCGCGAGTTAATCGACGAGGCGTGAGCGCCCGCCTGACCTGAGCTGATGCCATGAAGTTCGGCCGCCTCGAACGCCGCGAAGCGCCCAAGCCGATGGGCGAGATCAACATGACGCCGCTGATCGACGTCATGCTGGTGCTGCTGGTGATCTTCATCATCGCCGCGCCGCTGATGGGCAGCGCGCTGAAACTGGACCTGCCCAAGAGCGATGCCGCCGCGCCCGGCCCGGGCGCCAAGTTCATCGCCCTGGTGATCACCCCGGAGGGGGACTACCTCTTGGGGGACGAGCCGCTCGACGCCAAGGCGGTGCGCGAGCGCCTCGTGCAGCTGGCCGGACGCCAGCCCGACGCCGAGCTGCGCCTGAGCGCCGACCGGGCCGTGCCTTATGGGAAGGTCGCCCAGTTGATCGGCTGGGCGCAGAAGGCGGGGCTGAACCGGATCGCCTTCGTCGCGGAACAGGGCGAGGGCGAGGGCGGCGAAGTCGGTGAGGCCGGCCCCGCCAAAGCAGCGCCCGCGCCCGCCGCGAAGCGCTGATCGCTCACCCCCGCAGGGTGGCGCCCACCGGGAGGATGGGCGGCGGCGCGCGGCCTCCTACAATCGGCGGCTACGTTGCCCGAGCCACCATGAACGAGAAATACGCTCCCTCCGAGGTCGAACAGGCCGCCCGCGACCACTGGAACGCCAGTGACGCCTACCGCGTCGTCGAGGACGCGTCCAAGCCGAAGTTCTACGCCTGCTCCATGCTGCCCTACCCGAGCGGCAAGCTGCACATGGGCCATGTCCGCAACTACACGATCAACGACATGTTGACGCGTCAGCTGCGCATGAAGGGCTACAACGTGCTGATGCCGATGGGCTGGGACGCCTTCGGCCTGCCCGCGGAGAACGCGGCGATGAAGAACAAGGTGCCGCCGGCCGCGTGGACCTACGACAACATCGCCTACATGAAGTCGCAGATGCAGGCGATGGGCCTGGCGATCGACTGGTCGCGCGAGATCGCCACCTGCAAGCCGGACTACTACCGCTGGAACCAGTGGCTGTTCCTGAAGATGCTGGAGGCCGGCATCGCCGAGCGGCGCACGCAGGTCGTGAACTGGGACCCGGTCGACCAGACCGTGCTGGCCAACGAGCAGGTGATCGACGGCAAGGGCTGGCGCTCGGGCGCGACGGTCGAGAAGCGCGAGATCCCCGGCTACTACCTCAAGATCACAGACTACGCGGAAGAGCTGCTGGCCGCGGTCGCCGATCCGTCGGACAAGAACTTCCTGTCGGGCTGGCCCGAGCGGGTGCGTCTGATGCAGGAGAACTGGATCGGCAAGAGCGAGGGCCTGCGCTTCGCCTTCCCGCATGCGATCCAGGGAGAGGACGGCCAGCCCATCCAGGACGGGCTGCTGTACGTCTTCACGACGCGCGCCGACACCATCATGGGCGTGACCTTCTGCGCCGTGGCGCCGGAGCATCCGCTGGCCGCGCACGCCGCGAAGACGAACCCCGCGCTGGCTGCGTTCATCGAGGAATGCAAGCAGGGCGGCACGACCGAGGCCGAACTGGCCACGCAGGACAAGAAGGGCCTGGCGACCGGCCTCTTCGTGACGCACCCGCTGACCGGCGAGCAGGTCGAGGTCTGGGTCGGCAACTACGTGCTGATGAGCTACGGCGACGGCGCCGTGATGGGCGTGCCGGCGCATGACGAGCGCGACTTCGCCTTCGCGAAGAAGTACGGCATCGCGATCAAGCAGGTCGTCGCCGTCGAGGGCGAGACCTACTCGACCGACGCCTGGGCCGAGTGGTACGGCGACAAGCAGCGCGGCACCTGCATCAACTCCGGCGCGCTGGACGGCCTGACGCACAAGCAGGCGGTGGACAAGGTGGCCGAACTCGTCGGCACCAAGGGCCTGGGCGAGAAGAAGACGACCTGGCGCCTGCGCGACTGGGGCGTGAGCCGCCAGCGTTACTGGGGTACGCCGATCCCCATCATCCATTGCGACACCTGCGGCCCGGTGCCGGTGCCGGAGAAGGACCTGCCGGTCGTGCTGCCGGAGGACTGCATCCCCGACGGCAGCGGCAACCCGCTGAACAAGCGCGCGGACTTCCTGAACTGCAGCTGCCCGAAGTGCGGCGCCGCCGCCAAGCGCGAGACGGACACGATGGACACCTTCGTGGACAGCTCGTGGTATTTCATGCGCTATTGCGACGCGACCAATCCCGAGCAGATGGTCGCGAACGGCACCGACTACTGGATGCCGATGGACCAGTACATCGGCGGCATCGAGCACGCGATCCTGCACCTGCTGTACGCGCGCTTCTGGACCAAGGTCATGCGCGACCTGAAGCTCATCAAGTTCAACGAGCCGTTCACCAACCTGCTGACGCAGGGCATGGTGCTCAAGGGCGCCTTCTTCCGCAAGCCGGAAGACGCCGGCAAGCACTACTACTGGGAGCACGAGGTCGACGTCATCCGCAACGAGCATGGCCTGCCCACCGGCGGCACGCTGAAGGCCGACGGCCTCCCGCTCGAGTACGAGATGACGACGATGTCGAAGTCGAAGAACAACGGCGTGGACCCGCAGGCGCTGATCGACGAATACGGCGCCGACACCGCCCGCCTGTTCGTGATGTTCGCGTCCCCGCCCGAGCAGACGCTGGAGTGGAACGACGCCGGCGTCGAGGGCGCGCACCGCTTCCTGAAGCGGGTCTGGGGCTTCGGCGCGAAGCAGGCCGAGGCGATCAAGGCCGGCGGCGCCGATTTCGCCGCGCTGAACGACGAGGGTAAGGCGCTGCGCCGCGAGGTACACCTGGTGCTCAAGCAGGTCTCGTACGACTACGAGCGCATGCAATACAACACCGTCGTGTCGGGCGCGATGAAGCTGCTGAACGCGCTGGAAGGCTTCAAGGCCGAGGGCCAGTCGGCCGCGGTGCGGGAAGGCTTCTCGGTGCTGCTGCGCGTGATCTACCCCGCCTGCCCGCACATCGCGCATGCGCTGTGGACGGAACTGGGCTTCGCCGCCGAACTGGGCGAGCTGCTGGACGCCCCCTGGCCGCAGGTCGACGAAGGCGCGCTGGTGCAGGACCAGATCGAGCTGATGCTGCAGGTCAACGGCAAGCTGCGCGGCTCGATCAAGGTCGCCGCATCGGCCGACAAGGCGGCGATCGAAGCCGCCGCGCTGGCCAATCCCGAGTTCGAGAAGTTCGCCGAAGGCAGGACGCCCAAGAAGGTCGTCATCGTGCCGGGCCGCCTCGTCAACGTGGTGGTCTGACGCCATGAAGCGCCGCCACCTGCTGTCCTTCGCTTCCCTCGGCGCGCTGGGCGCCGCGGCCGGGCTCCCCGGCTGCGGTTTCGAACTGCGCAAGGAGCCGGTCTACCACTTCAAGACGCTGGCGCTGACCGGCTTCGTGCCGCACTCGCCGCTGGCGCAGGAGCTGCGCCGCCAGGTGCAGCGCAGCACGGTACGCCTGGTCGAGGACCCCAACCGCGCCGACGTCATCATCGACGCGGAGCGCGAGGTGCGCGACAAGACCTCGGTGGCGACGACCGCCGCGGGGCAGATCACGGAATGGCAGCTGCGGCTGTCGCTGGACTACTCGCTGCGCACCGCCGGCGGGGACATCCTGCTGCCGCGCACCGAGCTGCGCCTGACCCGCGACATGAACTACAGCGAAAGCGCGGCGCTGGCCAAGGAGCAGGAAGAGGCCTCGCTGCAGAAGGCGATGCAGGTGGAGGCCGTCGGCCTGCTGCTGCGCCGCCTGGCGGCGGTCCACCTGCCCAGCTGAACGCCGACGGGACGCGCGGATGCAAATCAAGGGCGAGGCGCTGGCCGGCCAGTTGGCCAAGGGGCTCAAGCCGGTGTACGTGGTGCACGGCGACGAGCCGCTGCTGGCGCAGGAAGCCGCCGACGCGCTGCGCGCCGAGGCCCGCCGGCAGGGCTACAGCGAACGCCAGGTGTTCACCGTCAGCGGCGCCTACTTCGACTGGGCGCCGGTGATCGCGGCCTCGCAGGCGATGAGCCTGTTCGCCGACAAGCAGCTGATCGAGATCCGCATTCCCACCGGCAAGCCGGGCAAGGACGGCTCCGAAGCCCTGCAGCGCTACGTCGACGGCCTCCCGCCCGACGTGCTGACGCTGGTGACGCTGCCGCGCCTGGACAAGACGCAGCTGAGCAGCGCCTGGTTCACCGCCCTGGACGGCGCCGGCGTGTCGGTCAAGGTCGATCCGGTCGAACGGCGGGAGCTGCCGGCCTGGATCGCCCGGCGCCTGCAGCAGCAGGGCCAGTCGGTGGCCGCCGGGGCGCAGGGCCAGCAGGCGCTCGAGTTCTTCGCCGACCGGGTCGAGGGCAACCTGCTCGCCGCCCACCAGGAGCTGCAGAAGCTCGCGCTGCTGCACCCGCCGGGCGAGCTCAGCCTGCAGCAGATCGAGGCGGCGGTGCTGGACGTGGCGCGCTTCGACGTCTTCAAGCTCAGCGAGGCGCTGCTGGGCGGCAAGGTCGGCCGCGTGCTGCGCATGCTCGAGGGCCTGAAGGCCGAAGGCGAGGCGGCGGTGCTGGTGCACTGGACGATGGCCGAGGACATCCGCGGCCTGAAGCGGGTCCATGACGCGGTGGCGGCGGGCAAGCCGCTGCCGATGGCGCTGCGCGAATCCCGCATCTGGGGACCGAAGGAGCGCCTGTTCGAGCGCATCGTGCCGCAGCTGCACGGCGCGGCGCTGACCCGGCTGGTGGTGGCCGCCCAGACCTGCGACGGCATCGTCAAGGGGCTGCGCCATCCCGAATGGCCCACCGATCCGTGGGAGGCGCTGGGGCGCCTGGCCCTCATGTTGGAGCAAGCCCTGCGTCCGCCGGCGCAGAAAAACCGCTATGGTTGACGGCATCTCGTCCACCTGACGTCGCCGATGCGCCTGCTCCGCTCCGCAGCCCTGTCGACCGGCCGATCCGGTACCGTCGCTTGCCGCCCGTCCCCTGACGGCATGGGGACGCCGGGCGCGCGGCGCGCCTCGCCGCGGCAGGCGTGGACCTCGGCGCCAGGACGGCTCGCCGCCCTGGCGATCGCGCTGGGCAGCGCCGGCGCGAGCCAGGCCGCGGGCCAGGCCACGGATTGGACCCTCCAGGTGCGCGACGCCGCCGGCGCTCCGGTGCCGAACGCAGCGGTCGCCGTCGAGCTCAAGGGCCAGCCCGTCCGGCCGGCGACCGGCGCCGCGGCCACGATGCCCCAGCGCGATCGCCAGTTCCAACCCCAGCTGCTCGTGGTGCAGACCGGCACCGCGGTGAACTTCCCCAACTTCGACACCGTCCGACACCACGTCTATTCGTTCTCCTCGACGAAGAAGTTCGAACTCAAGCTGTACTCCGGCACGCCGGCCGAGCCGGTGGTCTTCGACAAGCCCGGTGTCGCGCAGCTGGGCTGCAACATCCACGACCGGATGAGCGCCCACATCGTCGTCGTCGACACCCCGCTGTTCGGCATCACCGACGCCAAGGGCGAGGTGACGCTGAACCTGCCGCCGGGCGAGCACCGCCTGCGGCTGTGGGCGACGCGCATGGGCAATGCCGCACCGAGCTCGCAGCCGCTGGTGGTCGCCGCTGGCGCCGCGGGCGTGCTCAAGGTCGAGCTCAAGGACTGAGGCGCCGATGCGCTGGCCGGACTTCCTCAACCTGCGGCGGCTGGAGGGGCGCATCGTCGCGCTGTTCCTGGCGCTGCTGCTGGTCGTACAGCTGCTGAACCTGGCGCTGATCAACGAAGGCATCGGCCGCAATGCGCGGGCCTCGGTGGCCGAGGAACTCGAGGCGGGCGAGCGCATCCTGGTCCAGCTGATCGAGGAGGACAACGAGCAGCGCGGCCTGGTGGCCGACCTGCTGCAGTCGGACTACGGCCTGCGCCAGCTGGTCGCGGCCGGCATCCAGGGCGAGGAACTGCGCGGGATGCTGCAGGACGTCTTCACCAACCTGAGCGCGCGGGGCGACGCTTCCTTCATCGGCTACGCGGACGACAGCTTCAAGCTGGTGACCGCGACCGATCCGATTGCCGCCAAGGTCGCGCCGCTGTTGCGCGGCGTCACGCGCCAGCAGCAGGGCCGGACGCAGAGCCAGCTGCTGCTGGTGGGCGGCAAGGCCTATCAGGTCGTGGTCGCGCGGATGCGGGCCGCCGGGCTGGGCGGCTGGATCTTCACCGGCTTCGAGATGAAGAGCGACCAGCTCCAGGAGCTCAAGCGCATCGTGCGCATCCAGGGCGTGCTGCTGGCGCAATCGGCCGCGGGGCAATGGCAGGTGCTGTCGACCGTGCTGGACGCGACCGCCACGGCGCGCGCGGTGCAGGCGCTGCCCACCTTGAGCGCGACGGACCGCACGGTGCAGACCTTCCATCTGGAACTGGAAGGCGAGCAGTTCCAGGCGCGCCTGCAGCCGCTCGACCATGGCGGCGATACCGACAAGTCGGTGGCGGTGCTGCTGCTGCGCTCGGTGGACGAGGCCCTCGCGCCTTACCGGCGGCTGCAATGGATGCTGCTCGGTCTGAGCGTCGCCGGGGTGCTGCTGTTCGCGATCGGGGCGGTGCTGACCGCCCGCCGCATCACCGGGCCGGTGAAGGCGCTGGCCAGCGAGGCGCACAGACTGGGCCAGGGCGACTATGCGCGGCCGGTCGAGCGACCCTCCAGCGACGAGATCGGCGACCTGGCCGAAGCCTTCGAGGCGATGCGCCAGGGCATCCGGTCGCGCGAGGAGGAGGTGAACCGGCTCGCCTTCTGGGATCCGCTGACGGACCTGCCGAACCGGGAGCAGTTCCACCAGGCGCTGGCACGGCGCATGGCCGAGAGCGAGGTGCGCTTTTCCCTGCTGATGCTGAACCTGGACCGCTTCAAGCATGTCAACGACGTGCTGGGGCGCGCCTTCGGCGACCGGCTGCTGCGCGCGGTGGCGGACCGGCTGCAGCATCTGCTGAAGGACGAGGTGCGGCTGACCGCCCGGGTCGGCGGGGACGAGTTCGTGCTGCTGATCGAGGGCGCCGGCGCGACGCGCGCGGAGACGATCTGCAAGCGCATCCAGCGGGACTTCGAGCGCGCGCTCAGCATCGACGACCAGACGGTGGACCTGTCGGCCGGGATGGGCGTGGCGCTGTATCCGCAGCACGGCCGCGATCCGATGCTGCTGCTCGCGCGGGCGGAGTTGGCGATGCATGCGGCCAAGCGCGGCCAGAGCGGCTGCGAGGTCTATGCGCCGAGCATGGATGCGGCCAGCCAGGAGTCGCTGTCGCTGCTCAGCGAGCTGCGCCACGCGATCGACGCGGGGGAGCTGCGGCTGTTCCTGCAGCCCAAGGTGGACCTGCATGCGCAGAAGATCTCGGGCGCGGAAGCGCTGGTGCGTTGGCAGCATCCGTCGCGCGGGCTGGTGCCGCCGATGGCCTTCATCCCCTTCGCCGAGCAGACCGGCTTCATCCGCCAGATCACCGCGTGGGTGCTGCAGGCCTCGGCGCAGGCCTGGATGAGCCTGCAGCGAGAGGGCCTGGCGCTGCCGATCAGCGTCAACTTGTCGACGCGCGACCTGATGGACCAGGACCTGCCGATCAAGGTGGCGGACCTGGTGGCCGGCGTGCCGCCGCCGGCCCTGTGCCTGGAGATCACCGAGTCCGCGATCATGGACGACCCGCAGCGCGCGCTGCAGACGCTGGAGCAACTGCACGCGCTGGGCTTCAAGCTGTCGATCGACGACTTCGGCACCGGCTACTCGTCGCTGGCCTACCTGAAGCAGTTGTCGGTCGACGAACTCAAGATCGACCGCAGCTTCGTGATGAACATGGAGCGCGACATCGACGACGCGAAGATCGTGCGCTCGACCATCGAGCTGGCGCACAACCTGGGCCTGTCGGTCGTGGCCGAGGGCCTGGAGACCGGCAAGCAATGGACGCTGCTGCAGACGCTGGGCTGCGACCAGGGCCAGGGGTATGCGCTGTCACGACCGATGCCGGCCGAGCAGTTCGCGCAGTGGCTGCGCGACTGGCAGCCGCCGGACCTCGGCGATGCGCGCGCCAGCACGATCCTGGCCGGGCTGTGACGACGAGCCCGAGCGTCGCGTCGCTCAGGGGGCTCAGGGGGTGATGTCCGGGCCGGCTCGATCCCTCGAGCCAGGCGCTCAGGAGTCCCGATCCTCCAGCGCATCGCACAGCGCCTCGAGGCCAGCGCGCACCGTGCGGGCGCGGACTTCGTGGCGGTCGCCGGTGAAGTGCTCCCTCCACACGCGGATCCGCGAGCGGCCATGCATCAGCGCCAGCCACACCGTGCCCACCGGCTTGCTTTCGGTCCCGCCGCCCGGCCCGGCCACGCCGGTCACCGCGATCGCCCAGTCGATCGGCGCATGCGCGACGAGGCCACGGGCCATCTGCTCCGCCACCTCGCCGCTGACCGCGCCGTGCAGGCCGATCAGCGCCGCCGGCACGCCCAGCAACTCGGTCTTGGCCTCGTTGCTGTAGCTCACGACGCCGCGCTCGAACCATTGGCTCGATCCCGCCAGGCTGGTGCAGGCCGCGGCGATCAGCCCGCCGGTGCAGGACTCCGCGGTGCCCATGCGTTCCTTGCGCTGGATCAGCGCCAGCGCGATGCGCTCGATCAGTTCGGACTCGTCGGGAAACAGCATGGGGATCTCCTCGTCGATGGATCTGGCATCCGTGGATGAAGGCGCGGCTCGCAGCGTCAATGCAGCAAGGCCCGCGCGCCGGCCAACACCACGAGCGTACATCCGGCGGCGACCAGATCGTCGAAGAGGATCCCGAAGCCTTGCCAGACCGTCACCGGCTGCCCGGGCTCGATCTTGAAGAGGCCGTCGGCCCAGCGCACTGGCCCGGGCTTGGCGGCGTCGAAGTAGCGGAACAGCGCGAAGGCGGCCAGTTGCCATCCGAAACCCGCCGGCATCAGCAGCCACAGCACGAGCCAGATCGCGATGATCTCGTCCCACACCACCGCCCCCGGGTCGCAGGTGCGCAGGTGCCGCGCCGTCACCGTCGAGGCCCACCAGCCGACCGGCAGGCTGACCGCGATCAGCACGGCCCACTGCGCCGGCGACAGCCACAGGTTCAGCACGGCGAACGCGGCCCAGCCCCACAGCGTGCCCACGGTGCCCGGCGCCTTCGGCGACAGGCCGCTGCCGAAGCCCATCGCGATCCAGTGGGCGGGGTGTCTCGCCATGAAGGCGAAGGTCGGTCGGACGGCGCTCATGACTTGAAGTGGTCGAAGCTGCGCGGCAGGTCCTGCACCGGGTGCCCCATGCCGTCGACCACGCGCAGGCCGGGGGCCGACTCGATCCGTCCGATGCGGTAGACCGGCGTGCCGGCGGCGCGGCCCGCCTCCAGGACGCGCTGGCGCGCATCCGGCGGCGCGGTGAAGACGAGTTCGTAATCGTCGCCGCCGGTCAGCAGGCACAGGCGCTGGAGGTCCTCCGGCATCGCGCCGAGCACCGCCGAGCGCGGCAGGTCCGCCAGGCGCAGCGTCGCGCCGACGTTGGAGCGCTGGAGCACGTGCCCCAGGTCGCCCGCCAGCCCGTCGGAGACGTCCACCGCGCTGGTCGCCAGGCCTCGCAGCGCCTTGCCCAGCGCCACGCGCGGCTCGGGCATCTCCATCCGCAGGCGGACTTCATCGAACTGCGCGGCGCTCAAGGACAGCGTGCCGCGGAACACCTCCAGCGCCAGCCGCGCATCGCCCAGGGTGCCGCTGACCCAGAGGTCGTCGTCGACGCGCGCGCCCGAACGCAGCAGCGCCTGGCCGGCGGGGACTTCGCCCATCGCGGTGATGTTGAGGTTGAGCGGCCCGGCCGTCGTGTCGCCGCCGGCCAGCACGATGCCCTGCGCGTCGGCCAATTCGAACAGCCCCTGCGCGAAGCCGGCCAGGAAGGCCTCGTCGACGTGCGGCAGCGCCAGCGAGAGGAAGAAGGCCCGCGGCGTCGCGCCACAGGCCGCCAGGTCGCTGAGATTGACCGCCAGCGCCTTGTGGCCGAGGCGCCGCGGCGAGACCGTCGACAGGAAATGCCGGCCCTCGACCAGCATGTCCGCCGTCACCAGCCATTGATGGCCAGGCGTCGGTGTCAGCAGCGCGCAGTCGTCGCCGATGCCCAGCGCCACCGCGCCGCCCTCGGTGCGGCCGGCGCGCGCGGCACGGCCGAAGAAGCGGTCGATCAGGTCGAACTCGCCCAGCGGCCGCCCGTCCCGTCGCTCGCGCGAATCAGAAGAATCACCCATGGGCGGCATTGTCGCCGCGCAGCAGGTTGGACAGCTCCACCGCGGACTTCACGTCCATCTTCTCGAACACCCGCGCGCGGTGGACCTCGACGGTGCGCACGCTGATGTTGAGCTGGTCCGCGATCAGCTTGTTGGGCAGGCCCTGCACCACCAGCTGCATGACCTCGCGCTCGCGCTCGGTCAGCTCGCCGACACGGTGTCCCAGCGCCGATTTCGCGTCGCGCGCGGCGATCGCCTCGGCGCTCTGCGCCAGCGCCTGTTCGACGCGGTCGACCAGCGCGTTGTCGGAGAAAGGCTTCTCGACGAAGTCGTAGGCGCCCTGCTTCACCGCCGCCACCGCCGTGGGCACGTCGCCATGACCGGTCAGGAAGATCACCGGCAGCGTGTCCAGCAGGCCGCGCTCGATGAGGCGCTCGAACAGCGCGAGCCCGCTCATGCCCGGCATGCGCACGTCCAGCAGCAGGCAGCTGGGCGCCGACGGCCAGTCGCGTCCGCCGCGGGGCAGGCCGTCGAGCAGCGACTCGAAGGCCTCGGCGCTGCCGAAGCCCTCGGACAGCAGCCGGCGCGAGCGCAACAACCAGGCCAGCGCATCGCGCACCACGTCCTCGTCGTCGACGAGGTAGACCATCGGCAGGGACTGCGGCTTCATGCGGACGACTCTCCAGATCCAGTGACGGGGAACCGGTCGGCCCCGGTGCCCGGGGCCGCGCCAGGCGCATCCTCGCACGGCAGGCTGAAGCGGAACTCGGTGCCGGTCGGCGACGCGGGGGCGACGCGGCTCTCGAAGTCCATCGCGCCGCCGTGCTGCTCCACGACCGTGCGGCACAGGCTCAGGCCCAGGCCCATGCCCTCGGTGCGGGTCGTGAAGAAGGGCGTGAACAGCTGGCGCGCGACTTCCGCCGGAATGCCCGGCCCATGGTCGACGACCGCGAAGCTCAGCCAGCGCGGCTGCAGGCGCCGCACGCGCAGCACCAGCGCGCGGTCCGCCAGCGGCGTGGGGCCGTCCATCGCCTGGATCGCGTTGCGGGTGAGGTTCAGCAGCACCTGCTCGACCATCGTGCGGTCGCAGCGCACCCGCGGCAGGCCCTTGGGCAGGTCCATCTCGATGCGGGCGCCGCTCTTGCGCGCCTGCAGCCGCACCAGCGGCAGCACCGCGTCGAGCAGCTGCTCGACATGGACCCACTCGCGCGCCGCCTCGCGCCGCCGCACGAAGTCGTGGACGCTCTTGATCACGCGGCCGGCCCGCTCGGCCTGCTCGGCGATGCGGGTCACGGCCTGCCGCACCATCGCCGGCGTCTGCGGGTCGTCGGCCTCGCGCACCATCAGGTTGATCGACGCGGTCGCGTAGCTGGCGATCGCGGCCAGCGGCTGGTTCAGTTCGTGGCTCAGCAGCGAGGCCATCTCGCCGACCGTGGCCAGGCGCGCCGTCGCCTGCAGCCGGTCCGACTGCTGGCGCGACAGCTCCTCGACCTTGCGCTGCGCGCTCAGGTCCAGCACGGCGCTCATCCAGCCGGTCTGCTGGCCCTCGGCGTTGAGCAGCGGCGCCTCGTAGATCATCACCGGGAAGCGCTCGCCGGTGCTGCGCGCGAAGACCGTCTCGAAGCCCTCGCGCGGCGGCAGGCCGGCCTCCCATCTCGCCTCGCGGTCGTGATGGCGGCGCCAGTATTCCTCGATGAACTCGGGCGGCCAGTACGGCGGCGCCTGCGGCGGTCGGCCGGTGCCGACCAGCTCTTCCGCGGCATAACCGACCATCGCGCAGAACGCCGGGTTGACGTAGCTGATGTTGCCGTCCAGGTCGCGCGCGCGCAGGCCGGTGATCAGCGAGTTCTCCATCGCCTGGCGGAAGGCGAGCGACTCGGCCAGCGCGTGCTCCGCCTGCGCGCGCTTGCGCGTGTCGCGCGCCAGCACGATGACCAGCGCGAACAGCGCCAGCGACAGGCCGATCACCAGCGCCGTCGCCAGGTTGGGGATCAGCTGCGGCCGGCCGGTCGCGTTGTCCACGCGCAGCTGCAGGCTCAGGCCGGGCAGGTCGAGCAGGCGCTCGGACAGGTAGAAGCCGCTGCCGCGCGTCAGGCCGGTGCGCGCGAGCCGCGTGCCGTCGCCCTCGACGAAGGACATCTCGAAACGGCGCGCCTGCTCCTGCGAGACCGATTCCTCCAGCAGCGGCCGCAGCCCCATGGTCGCCACGACGTAGGAGCGCGGCTCGCCGGCGCGCACCCGCGGCAGGCACAGGTCGGCGACCTCCATCCCGTCGCCGCCGGGGCCCGGCACGAAGTACGAGCGCGAGAACAGCGGCGTGCCCTGGCGCAGCGCGGCGATGCAGGCGAGCTCGGTCTCGATCTGGAGCTGCTCGCGCGACAGCGTCGAGAACAGCGGCGGCGCATACGGCGTGTCGACCGCGCGGCGCACCTGGCGCTGCTCGTCGCGCAGCTCGATGCGCAGCAGCACCCGCGTCTGGCGCAGCTGCGCGGCGGCGTTGCCGCGCCAGTCGTCGTCCTCGGCCCACATCAGCCCCTGCAGCCCCTGCAGGTCGCGCCCGATCAGCTGCTTGGCGCGCGCGGTGACCTCGGCGGCGGCGAGATCGGAGGCCTCCTGCGCGCGCGCGGCCTCGTGGCTCAGCGTCAGCGTCAGCAGCAGCGACTGCGCGATCAGCAGCAGTCCCACCAGCGTGCCCCACAGCAGCGCACGCCGCCAGCGCCGCGGCCGGGTGCCGCGTGCCAGGGGGTTAGAGGGGGCGGACAGCATGATCGTGGGCGAAGGCAAGCGGGGACCGCGGCGCGGCGTGAAGGGGGCGTCGGGACGCGCCGCGAAGGACTTTGGAGTGCCTTGAAAGGACCTTGAAAGCCAGGTCCGGACGAGGGCCTCGCGCGCGTGCGGGGCAGGCAGTATGGCGCTCGCGCGGGCGCTCCGGATGCGCAGTTTCGCGTATGCCCCTGCGGCCCGGGCGACATGCAGCATACGCATAGTCCGCACTGTCGCCGCCGGGTCGGACTCCTACAATCGCCGACCCGGCCCACGACGGCGGACCGGTTTCAACCAGAAGAGTCCCCCATGTCCACGTCCGAAGAAAAACGCGCTCAGCTGCGCCAGGCCGCTCTCGAATATCACGAGTTCCCGACCCCCGGGAAGATCGCCATCGCCGCCACCAAGCAGCTGATCAACCAGCGTGACCTGGCGCTGGCCTACTCACCGGGCGTGGCCGCCGCGTGCGAGGAAATCGTCGCCGACCCGGCCAACGCCTTCCGCTACACCTCTCGCGGCAACCTGGTGGCCGTCATCTCCAACGGCACCGCCGTGCTCGGCCTGGGCGACATCGGCCCGCTGGCCTCCAAGCCGGTGATGGAAGGCAAGGGCGTCCTGTTCAAGAAATTCGCCGGCATCGACGTCTTCGACCTCGAGATCGACGAGAAGCACGACCTGGACAAGCTGGTCGACGTGATCGCCGCGCTGGAGCCGACCTTCGGCGGCATCAACCTCGAGGACATCAAGGCGCCGGACTGCTTCTACGTCGAGCGCGAACTGCGCAAGCGGATGAAGATCCCCGTCTTCCACGACGACCAGCACGGCACCGCCATCGTCGTGGCCGCCGGCCTGCTCAACGGCCTGAAGGTCGCGGGCAAGGACATCCGCTCGGTGAAGCTGGTCACCTCGGGCGCCGGCGCCGCCGCCCTCGCCTGCCTGAACCTGCTGGTCAAGCTCGGCCTGCCGCGCGAGAACATCTGGGTGACCGACCTGGCCGGCGTCGTCTACGAAGGCCGCGCCGAACTGATGGACCCCGACAAGGCCGTCTACGCGCAGAAGACCGAACTGCGCAGCCTGCGCGAGGTCATCGCCGGCGCGGACGTGTTCCTGGGCCTGTCGGCCGGCGGCGTGCTCAAGCAGGACATGGTCGCGTCGATGGCGGCCAAGCCCATCATCTTCGCGCTGGCCAATCCGAATCCGGAGATCCAGCCCGAGGACGTGCACGCGATCCGCGACGACGCGCTGATGGCCACCGGCCGCACCGACTATCCGAACCAGGTCAACAACGTCCTGTGCTTCCCCTACATCTTCCGCGGGGCCCTGGACTGCGGCGCGACGACGATCAATGACGAGATGGAGATCGCCGCCGTCCACGCGATCGCCGAACTGGCGCAGGCCGAGCAGAGCGAGGTCGTCGCCGCCGCCTACGCCGGCGCCAACCTCAGCTTCGGCCCCGAGTACCTGATCCCCAAGCCCTTCGACCCGCGCCTGATGATGAAGATCGCCCCGGCCGTCGCGAAGGCGGCCGAGGCCTCCGGCGTGGCGCTGCGTCCGATCCAGGACATGCCGGCCTACCTGGAGAAGCTGCAGAGCTTCGTCTACGCCTCCGGCACGACGATGAAGCCGATCTTCCAGATCGCGAAGAAGGCGCAGCACAAGCGCGTCGCCTATGCCGAAGGCGAGGAGGAGCGCGTGCTGCGCGCGGTGCAGGTGGTCGTCGACGAAGGCATCGCCCGCCCGACGCTGATCGGCCGCCCGCAGGTGATCGCCCAGCGCTGCGAGCGCTTCGGCCTGCGCCTGCAGGAGGGCCGCGACTACGACGTGGTGAACACCGAGTTCGACCACCGCTATCGCGACTACTGGCAGACCTACCTCGCGATGACCGAGCGCAAGGGCGTCACGCAGCAGCTCGCCAAGATCGAGATGCGCCGCCGCCTGACGCTGATCGGCGCGATGATGCTGCACAAGGGCGAGGTCGACGGGATGCTCTGCGGCACCTGGAGCAACACCGCGATGCACCTGCAGTACATCGACCAGGTCATCGGCAAGCGCCCCGGCGTCAAGAACTTCGCCTGCATGAACGGCCTGATCCTGCCGGGCCGCCAGGTCATGCTGGTCGACACCCACGTCAACTACGACCCGACCGCCGAGCAGATCGCCGAGATCACCGTGATGGCGGCCGAGGAAATGATGCGCTTCGGCCTGCGCCCGAAGGCGGCGCTGCTGTCGCACAGCAATTTCGGCTCGAGCAACTGCCCGTCCGCGGTCAAGATGCGCGACGCGCTGGCGCTGATCAAGGACAACGCGCCCTGGCTGGAAGCCGACGGCGAAATGCACGGCGATGCCGCGCTGGACCCGCATTACCGCGAGCAGCTGGTCTCCAACAGCACCCTGACCGGCGAGGCCAACCTGCTGGTCATGCCCAACATCGACGCGGCCAACATCAGCTACAACCTGCTGAAGACGGCGGCTGGCGGCGGCATCGCCATCGGGCCGGTCCTGCTGGGCGCGGCCAAGCCGGTCCACGTGCTGACTCCGTCGGCGACCGTTCGCCGCATCGTGAACATGACGGCGCTGACCGTCGCGGACGCGAACGCGGCTCGCTGAGCCAGCGGCGATTCCGGGGCCGGACAGGCCCTGGTATCGCTCATTCAGGTCGCTGGAGGGCCTTTAATCCCGACCTCCAGTCCGGCCTATAGAAAAAGTTTGTAGTGGCTCACCAGTCAATTTCCACTGGATGACTGCTCACGTTTGTGGGTGTTCGGGCGAATGTGTGCGCATGCTAACAATGCCGCTTTTTAAGGCATTGTGGTAGCCCCCGGCTTGAGCATTCGAGGCCGTTTCTGTACCATCTTGGTTTCAGAGTTCAGGGTTAACCCTCGCTGGCTCAGCCCTCCCCCACCGACGATCACAGGCCCCGCGGGCGCTGTTCCGGTGCACGGCCCCACCCAGACATGAGCTCGGATACCCCATCTAGGAGGAACGCGACAATGCTTTTGCAGACAGTCCGTCCCAACATCGTGCAGGCGATCAGAGCCTACCGGGTCGAGGACTTGATGCAGGCCGCGCAGGACGCCGGCCAACATTTCCTGTACGCCAACCTGTCTCCGGCCGAGACCAAACAGGACGTGCTGGAACTGATTGCCAGCAACTTCCTGTTCCCGGCGCACTTCGGCAAGAACATGGAAGCGCTGTACGACTGCATGACCAATCTGGTCCACAAGTCGGGCACGCAGCCAGGGTTCGTCGTGGTGTTGGACCAGTTGCCCGATCACGCGAAATTCGATCGGGAGGCACGCGAGCAGTTGCTCGATGTCTTCCGCGAGGCGGCCGACTTCTGGGCCGAGCGGAAGATCTCCTTCAGGTGTTTCTATTCTTTTCAGTAGCCCGCTCCCAAGAATCAGGGTCATGGGAGCGGGCGACTGAGGTGGCCCCCGAAGCGAAGCCGGTGCTCAAGAGCACCAAGACCAATCCGAACCCCAACTTCGGCATGAACATGCCGATGATGTGCAGCGCGTTCGACACGTCGATGTGGCTCAGCGCCGCTTGATGGACTGAAGCGCCGGTTCTGCGCACAAGGCCTTTCGGCGACGGAAGGCCTTTTTCATTGGGCGTCGCCGGCCCATGCGCCCGCTGGCAGCCGCTCAGCCCTGGACCGCCTGCGCCAGCGCGACGAACTCGGCCACCGGCACTTCCTCGGCACGGCGCTGCAGGTCAAAGGTCCCGCCGAAGCCGCGAGCCTCCAGCCACTTCCCCAGCGAGTGCCGCAGCAACTTGCGGCGCTGGGAGAACGCCGAGGCCACCAGCTCGCTGAGCAGCGCCTCGTCGATGCGGGCGGGCGCCGACAGCGGCACCATGCGCACGATCGCCGAATCGACCCGCGGCGGCGGATCGAAGGCTTCCGGCGGTACGTCGAACAGCGCCTCGACGTCGTACCGCCATTGCAGCATCACGCTCAGCCGGCCGTAGTCCTTGCCGCCGGGTCCAGCGGCCATGCGGTCGACGACCTCCTTCTGCAGCATGAAGGTCTGGTCCACCACATGGTCCACCACGCCGAGCAGGTGGAAGAGGATCGGCGAGGAGATGTTGTAGGGCAGGTTCCCGACGACCTTCAGCTTGCGGCCCCGTTCCGCGGCCAGCGCCGCGAAATCGACCTTCAGCACGTCGGACTCGATGACGGTCACATCGCCGCGCTTGCGCATGCGCGCGGCCAGGTCGCGGTCCAGCTCGATGACGGTGAGCGGCTGGCTCGAGGCCGGCAGGCGCTGCAGCAGCGGCAGCGTCATGGCGCCCAGCCCGGGACCGATCTCGACCATCGCCTGGTCCTCGCCCGGGCCGATGGCGTCGATGATGCCGTCGATGATGGCCTTGTCGGTCAGGAAGTGCTGGCCGAAGCGCTTGCGCGCGACATGTCCCATGAACTCAGTCCCGGCCGCTCAATCCAGCCACTCGCGCGTCTCGATGAAGGCGCGAGCGCGCATTTCCTTCATCCAGTCGTTGTACGCGTCGTCGTACTTGCGCTCGCGCAGCGCGTTGCGCGCCTGTTCGCGCAGCTGCTTGTTGTCGAGCACCACGTCGCGGCGCTCCATCACCTGGATCAAGTGGATACCGAAGCGCGACGGCACCGGGTCCGAGATGCCCTTGAGCGGCAACGCATCCATGGCCTGCTCGAACTCGGGCACGAAACCACCCGGCGACACCCAGCCCAGGTCCCCGCCTTCCTGCGCGCTGCCGTCTTCCGAGTTGGCTCTGGCCAGTTGCTCGAAGGTGGCGCGGCCGGACTCGATCGCGCGCTTGAACTCGACCAGCCGGCGCGTGGCCTGCTCCGGCGTCAGCTGCTCGGACGGGCGCAGCAGGATGTGACGCGCGCGCGTCTGCACGACCACGTTGATCGAGGCCTTGCCGGTCTGGCGCTCGATCAGCTTCATCACATGGAAACCGGCCTCGGAGCGCAGCAGTTCGGGGCGCACCTGGCCGGGCTGCAGGTCCTTGACCGCATCGACGAAGACGTCCGGCAGCTTGTCCGCCGCCCGCAGGCCGATCTCGCCGCCGCGGTTCTTGTTGGCGTCCTCCGACAGCTCGCGGGCGACCTTGGCGAAGTCCTCGCCCGCCTTCACCCGCGCCAGCGCCGATTCGGCGCGCGCCTTGCGCTCGGCCAGCACGACCGGGCCGGCGCCTTCGGGCACCGGCACCAGGATCTGCGCCACGTTCAGCTGCGCGCGGCCCTGCAACGCGGCCTGGCGCTCGTCCAGATACTTGTCGATGTCGCCGTCGGTGACGCGGATGCGGCCCTGCACCTCGCGTTCGCGCACGCGCTCGCTCAGCATCTGGTCGCGCAGGTTCTCGCGGAAGCGCTTGAAGTCGATGCCTTCGGCGGCCAGGCGCTGGCGGAGTTCCGGCATCGTCAGCTTGTTCTGCGTGGCCACGTTCGCGACGACCCGGTCCAGCTCCGGCTCGTCGACCCGGGGACCGTTCTCGCGCGCGTAGGTGACGACCACGCGCTCGTCGATCAGGCTGTCCAGGGCCTGCTTGTGCAGCAGCTCGTTGGTCACGTTCTGGCCGCGCTGGCGGGCTTCCTCGCGCATGCGCTCGGTGCGCTGGATCACTTCCGACGCCGCCACGATGTCGGTGTTGACGATCGCCGCGATGTAGTCACCGGGCTTGAGCTGGCGCTGTTCGACGACCGGGCGATTGGGCGTCGCGGCGGCCGCCGATGCGGCCGGGGCGGGGGCGGCTGGCCGCGTCTGCGCCAAGGATGCCGAGCCGGCCAGGGCGGCGGTCAGGGACAGGAGCGTGGCCGCCACAGGCTTGAGATGTCGCATCGAACGCAGTTCAGTCATAAGTGCCAAAAGCCGACCGCTCGGAGCTGAGCGACCGGTAACCCGGAATATTGTCTCTCAACACCTTCAGGGCATTGGAGCCCAGCGGCGACAGGCCGACCAGCTCCAGCTGCAGGATCAGCCGCGTATTGGTTTCCGCGCGGCCGGTGGCCTGGCGCTCGGCACCGACACGCAGGATCCAGCAGCCCGAGTCGTATTCGGCGCCGATGACGGAATCGGTGAAGCGCTTGTCCCGCATGCTGTACTGCAGGCGGCCCGCGCCGTACCAGGCGCCGGCGCAGCCCGGTCCGCCCGCCACCGACTTGCGGTCCGGTCCGAACAGCGGCCACTGCCAGGCCAGCTCGACCTGCTCGCTCTGGCCGCGCGCCAGCCGGTAGGACGCGCTGACGGTGCGGAACGGTCCCGGCGAATAGCGCAGCCGCAGCACCGTCCGCTCGACCTTGCCGTCGGACGAATTCAGCTGCAGCGTGCTGTCGGTCCACCACGCCTGGTTCAGGTGGGCCGAGGCCAGCAGCACCACGTCCGAGAGGCGGTGCGTCTGCGGCGTGCCGTCCGGCGTGATGCGCTGGTTGCGGAACAGGTAGCGCTGGACCATGCCCAGGCGCAGCTGTTCCTCGCCCTTCTCGTCCTCGATCCAGCGCGTGGTGGCGCCGAAGGCCAGCATGTTGGCGTCGTTGACGCGGTCCACGCCGGAGAACTGGTTCTCCGCGAAGACCGAATCGAAGTTGTAGTCGCGCGGCGCGGCGTCGAAGTTGGGGATCAGGCTCTGGTCCCGGTACGGCGTGTTCACGTACAGCAGGCGCGGCTCGAGCGTCTGGCGCATCGCCTGGCCGAACAGCGAGGTGTTGCGCTCCAGGATCCAGCCGTGGTCGACGCTGAAGGTCGGGATGGTGCGGCCGATCGAGCGCCGGCCGGTGGCGTCGATGGGCTGGTCCAGGTTGTAGCTGGCCGAATTGACCGACAGCTTGGGGATCAGCCACCAGGCCGCGCCGCTGAAGGGCAGGCTGACGTGACCCAGCAGGTGCATGCGCTCGCCGGTCTGGGTCTGCGAACTCAGCGCGCCGCCGGGCAGGTCGAAGCGGTTGTACTCGACCTCCAGCCCGCCTTCCAGGCGCGCGCGGCGGCCGGTGGGCAGGTAGCCGGCCAGCACCGATTCATCGGCGCCGGTCTGCAGCCGCACGCCGATCTGCGGCGAGCGCTGGTAGGGCGACGCGAACTGGTCCTCCACCTGCGCGACCTGTAGCGGCTGCCACTTCTGCACCCGCGCGTAGGTCTGCATCTCGCCCCAGTTGAAGCTGAAGTCGCGCTGCGTGCGCAGGTCCGTCGACAGCAGGCGCGGCGTCTGGGACAGCATGCGGCTGCGCAGGTCCTTCCAGTAGTCGTCGTCGGAGACACGCTCGGTGTGGACGTTGTAAGTCCAGTTGGGCGTGATGTCGCCGTCGCCGTTCAGGCGCAGGTCCCAGCGCGAGCGGCCGGTCACGCGGTCGTGCGGCAGCAGCGCGTAGTCGATCTGGCCGCGATGACCGGGCTCCAGGTAGCGGAACTGGCTGTCCACGCCGGGGCCGCGCCGCGTCATGATGAAGGGCGTGATGGTCGCGTCGCGGTTGGGCGCGATGCTCCAGTAGAAGGGCTGGCTGTACTCGACGCCGCTGCGGTTGTCGATGTTGACGTTGGGCGGCAGCAGGCCGGACTTGGGCTGGTCGCCGAGCGGGAAGCTCAGCGACGGCGCCGCCAGGATGGGCACGCCCAGGAAGCGCACCACCGCGTCCTTGGCCACGCCCTCGCCCGCGTCGAAGTCCAGGTTCAGGCTGCTGGTGACCAGCTCCCAGTCGCGCTGGCCCTTCTTGCCGGCCTTGGCGTCCTGCAGGTCCTGCTCGCCCTTGTCCGACACCGGGCAGGTCGAGTAGGTCGCCTCGTCGGCGCGCATGCGCTGGTCACCGAGGAAGTGCAAGGCCTTGGCGCTGCCGCTGCCGCCGGTGGCGGCGAAGAAGTAGGTCGGGCTCTCGAGCTGGCCTTCGAACTTGTCGACGAAGAGCTCCAGCTTGGGGCCACGCAGCACCGCGCCGTTCTGGCTGAGCTCCACCTCGCCCTCGGCGGTGGCCAGGTCCTGCGGGTAGTCGTAGCGCAGCGTCTTCGACTTCAGCAGCATGCCGCCGTAGCGCAGCTGGACGTCGCCCTCGGCGGTCGAGGTCTGGTCCATCTCGCTGGTGATGCGGTCGGCGCTGAGCGCCATCGCGGGCCGGGCGTCCTTGCGCTTGGTCTGGTGCAGCTGCTTGACCGACTTGAGGATCAAGGGCTGGCCGGCGGACTCCTGCGCCTGCGCCGTAGACACGGAGACCGCGGGCAGCGCGACCGCCAGGGCGGCGGCCAGGGAGATCGGACGGGGTCGGGAAACCGGAGGGCGCATCAGGCGGGCAGCGTCTTGCAGAGGTCAGGCGGCCGCGCGTCGGTCGCGCCGCGCTGCCCGGGGTTTGTAGAATCATTATCCACGAGGCTCGCCGGCCGGCAGGACCGCCGAAGCGCCTTGTCACCGTCCTCCGGGGCCGCTCGCGCAGCGGCCCTTCTGCTTCCCGCCCCTGCCTCGCCGGCCCTGCGCCCGCGCCCTTGCCGATGACCGCTTCCGATCCGACCGCCGCGCCCGTGCCCTGGCCCGATGCCGACCGCGCCGCCCGTTTCCACGCCTGGATCGCGCCGCTGGTGGAGCCGCTGGGCCTGCGGCTCGAGACGCTCGCCGTCGCCAGCAGCGACGCCGGCTTCCGCCGCTACCTGCGCGTGGCGACGAGCGCCGGCGGCACGCTGGTCGTCATGGACGATCCCGCGACCCCGAATCAGCTGGCCGCCTTCCTGCACGTCGGCGCGCTGATGGCCGAACGCGGCCTGCATGTGCCGCGGGTGGTGGCGCACGACGTCGCGCAGGGATTCGCGGTGATGGAGGACCTGGGCCGCCAGTCCTACATCGCGGCGCTGCTCGAGGCGCAGCGCACGGGCGACGAGGCGCTGCCGCGGCAGCTGATGCGCGACGCCACCCAGGCGCTGCTGCGCTGGCAGACCAGCGCGTCGGCCCGCGCCGAGGGCGCGCTGCCCGTCTTCGACGAGGCCTTCGTGCGCCGGGAGCTGCAGATCTTCGTCGACTGGTGCGTCCAGGCCCACCACGGCAAGCAGTGGAACGACAAACAGCAGGGCTACTGGGATCGGACGGTCGCCCTGCTCGCCGCCAACATTGCGGCCCAGCCGCGCGTGCCGATGCACCGGGACTACATGCCGCGCAACCTGATGGTCTGCCCCTCCGGCGACGGCACCGGCGCCTTCGCATCGCCCGGCATCCTGGACTTCCAGGACGCGGTCATGGGGCCGGTCACCTACGACATCGCCTCGCTGCTGCGAGACGCCTTCATCTCCTGGGACGAGGCCGAGGAGCTCGACTGGGCGGTGCGCTACTGGGAAGGCGCCCGGCGCGCCGGGCTGTTCGGCCTGGATCCCGGCGGCGAGGACCCGCATGAGATGGCGCTGGACTTCGGCGTGTTCTGGCGGCGCCTGGAATGGACGGTGCTGCAGCGGCAGCTGAAGATCATGGGCATCTTCTGCCGGCTCAAGCACCGCGACGGCAAGCCGCATTACGCCGAGGACCTGCCCCGCTTCTATGCCTACGTGGTCAAGACGGCGACCCGCTACGTCGAGCTGTCGCCGCTGCTGCGCCTGATCGAGGACCTGCAGCCGCAGTACACCCAGACCGGCTTCAGCCTGCGCTGATCAGTCGCCGTCGGCAGGCGCCGAGGCCGCCGACGCCTTGGCGGCCCTGGCCTCGCGGGCGGCCTGGAGCGCGAGGAGCTCCTGGGCCGCCAGGTAGCTGGGGCAGCCCGCGGCGGCCAGCCACGGATCCTCGTCGCGGCCGCCGAAGATCTCGACCAGGAAGTCCATGAACGCGCGGGTGCGCGCCGGCACGAACTTGCGCGTCGGCATCGCCGCCCACAGCTGGTAGCTGTAGATGCGCCACTGCGACAGGACGCGCTCGAGCGCGCCCTCCATCAGCGCGTCGCCGACGACGAAGGACGGCAGCCCCGCGATGCCCAGCCCATGCAGCGCGCAGGCGTACTTGGTGTCCACCGACGAGGTCGTCATCACCGGGCGCGACGGGATCGCGAAGAAGCTCTCGGCGGTGAGGCCGTCGGCACCGCAACGCTCGAAGGTCACGCCGCGCGACAGCTCATGGATGGGCGGCAGCATGATGTCGTGCTGCTTGAGCTCGGACGGATGCTGCGGCCGGCCGCGCCGCGCGAGGTACTCCGGCGAGGCGCACATGATCACTTCCGTGCGCGCCAGCTTGCGGGCGATGAAGTCGCCCTGCAGCGGGCTGCGCGTCGAGATGACGGTGATGTCGAAGCTCTCGTCCAGCGTGTCCACCGGCCCGGGAGCGACCAGCTCGACGCTGACCAGCGGGTACATCGCATGGAAGCGGGCCATGTGGCGCGCCAGCTGGTGGATCGCGATCGCCGGCGGCATCAGCACGCGCAGGCTGCCGCGCGGCTCGTTGGTCGCGGCGGAGGCCAGCGCCTCGGCCTCCTCGATGTCGCTGAGAATGCGGCGGCAGCGCTCCAGGTAACCCTCGCCGACATCGGTCAGCGACAGCCGCCGCGTCGTGCGGTTGAGCAGCCGCGCACCGAGGTGCTCCTCGAGGTCGGCCACCAGCCGCGTGACCACGGCCGGCGCCAGGTCCATGGCCCGCGCCGCGCCGGCGAGGCTGCCCTCGTCGATCACGCGGGTGAAGACCCGCATCGCCTTGACCTGATCCATCCCGTCTCCTCCGGACGACTGCCGCGGGGTTCCCGCGTCGGTCGCCTCTCTATGACTTCGCGATGCGCCGGAGACCGGCCTCAGGGTGCGCGACGGCCGGGCCGCCGCGCTGGGGGAAGCGCCTCGGCGCCCCGTCCGTCGTCAGGGGTGCGCGGCGATCACCTGCGCCACCGCGGCGGTCAGGCGCTTGCCGTAGGGCACGTGCAGGAACTCGTTGGGGCCGTGGGCGTTGCTCTTGGGGCCCAGCACGCCGCAGACCATCATCTGCGCGGCCGGGAAGCCCTTTTGCAGCATGCTCATCAGCGGGATGGTGCCGCCCTGGCCGATGTAGCCGACCGGCTGGCCGAAATGGGCCTGGCTGGCCTCGTCCAGCGCCTGGCTCAGCCACGGCGACAGCTCCGGCGTGTTCCAGCCGGTGGCGCCATAGGCGCCGGCGCGGCCGTCCGGCACGAAGCTGACCTTGGCGTTGTAGGGCGCGTTGTCCTCGAGCAGCGCCTTAAGTTTGAGCGCGGCCTCGTTGCCGTCGATCAGCGGCGGCAGGCGCAGCGACAGCTTGAACGCGGTGTACGGGCGCAGCACATTGCCGGCGCTCTTCAGTTCGGGGAAGCCGTCCACGCCGGTGACCGACAGCGTCGGGCGCCAGGTGCGGTTCAGCAGCACCTCGACCGGATCCTGCGTCACCGGCAGCACCGGGCCGCCGTCCGCGCCGCAGGCCCAGGGCAGGCGCTTGTAGACCTCTTCCTTCAGGATCGCGGCGGTGGCCCGCGCCTGCTCGTGGCGCACGCCAGGGATCTCGCAGTGGAAGGACTCGGGCAGCAGGCGGCCGGTCTTGGAGTCCTCCAGCCGGTCCAGCACCTGGCGCAGGATGCGGAAGGACGAGGGCACCACGCCGGACGCGTCGCCGGAGTGGATGCCCTCCGTCAGCACCTCGACCTTCAGCACGCCGGAGACCATGCCGCGCAGCGAGGTGGTCATCCACAGGCGGTCGTAGTCGCCGGCGCCGGAGTCCAGGCAGACCACCAGCGAGACATTGCCCAGCCGCGGCTTGAGCAGGTCGATGTAGGCCGGCAGGTCGTAGGAACCCGATTCCTCGCAGGCCTCGATCAGGCCGACGCAGCGCGGGCGCGGCACGCCCTGCTGGTCCAGCGCCAGCAGCGCGGTGATCGACGCGTAGATCGCGTAGCCGTCGTCGGCGCCGCCGCGGCCGTAGAGCTTGCCGTCCTCGTACTTGGGCGTCCACGGGCCCAGGTCGGCGCGCCAGCCGTTGAACTCGGGCTGCTTGTCCAGGTGGCCGTACAGGACGACGGTGTCGGTGCTGTCCGCCTTGGTCGCCGGCAGCTCGAAGAAGATCACCGGCGTGCGGCCTTCCTGGCGGATGACCTCCAGCTTCAGGCCAGGGATCTTCTTGCTTTCCACCCACTGGGCGGCGTCGCGGACGACGCGGTCGATGTAGCCGTTGGCCTGCCAGTCGGCGTCGAACATCGGGCTCTTGGCCGGGATGGCGATGTAGTCGGTCAGCGCGGGGACGATTTCCTGGTCCCACACCTTCTCGGCGAAGGCGCCCAGGGCGCTGATTTCATCGGCTTGCAGCGGCAACGACGGGTCACGTGCGTTCATGCGGGTCTCCTGCGCGGCCGGTCGGGCCGCCGTGGCTGGGTCCGGGGTCGCGGTCGCGGCCGGTCCGGGCGGAAGGGGTGAATCGGGCGATTCTAGGAGCGTGCGCCCAGCCAGGCGCGCAGCCGGGCGAAGACCTGTTCGCGCTCAGGTTCGTTGAAGATCTCGTGCGCCAGGCCCGGGAATGAGACAGCCTGCACCGCGCCGCCCGCGGCGGCGGCCGCGGCGAAGGCGGCGCTGCCTGCCGGGGCCACGCAGCGGTCGGCGCCGGCCCACATCAGCAGCGTCGGCGTGGTCCAGCGCGGCACCAGCGGGAGGGTGTCGGGGCCGAAGCTGGCGATCATCCGCGCCAGCGTCGGGGTGATGCGGTCGTGGACCAGCGGATCGTCCTTGTAGGCCTGGACGACCTCCGCGCTGCGCGAGACCCACGACGGATTCAGGCCGTTGCCCACGGCCAGGTGCGGCACCAGCGGCAGGGTGGCGCCCAGCAGGCCGCGCTGCAACACCGACAGGCCGGGGTCGAGCGCCGGGGAGCTGAGGATCAGCCCGTCGACCGGGCGCGACCAGGGCGCCTGCTCGAGCGCGCCGGCGACGAAGCGGGCCGCGACGGCGCCGCCCATCGAATGGCCCAGCAGGATCAGCGGGCCGCGTCCCTTGCGCTCGTCGGCGCGCAGGCCGTCGATCGCGGCGGCCAGGTCGCGCAGCAGGCTGTCGTGGGCGGGAATGTCGCCGCGCGGTCCGCCGGAGGCGCCGTGGCCGCGCTGGTCGTAACCGGCGGCATGCCAGCCCCAGTCGTTCAGGCGCCCGGCGACAGCCTCGTAGCGCCCGATGTGCTCGCCCAGGCCGTGCACGATCAGCACGGTGCCGCGGGTGGGCAGCGACAGGTCGGCGCCCCATTCCCGCCAGTGCAGCGGGAGGCCGTCATGGCCGGTCAGAGTCTTCATGGGGCCGGAGTGTAGGATCGCCCGCGCCCAGTCTTCCCGCCGGGGACGCCCCCCGTTCCGACGACGATGACCCCTGCCCTGCTCGAGTCCTTCCCCGCCTTCAACCCGGAAGTGCGCCTGCAGCCGCCGCCCCTCGAGCGCTGGCGCCGCGGCACCGGCACGGACGTGGAGTTCGTCCACGTGCTGGACTCGGGCCGGCCGGGCCCGGTGGCGATGGTGGTGGCGCTGGTGCACGGCAACGAGCTCTGCGGCGCGATCGCGCTGGACGGGCTGCTGGGGCGGTCCCTGAAGCCGCTGCGCGGCCGGCTGGTGCTGGCCTTCGCGAATGTCGAGGCCTACGGGCGCTTCAACCCGCTGACCCCGTTCGCGTCACGCTGCGTCGACGAGGACATGAACCGGGTCTGGGACGAGGCGGTGCTGCGCGGGCCGCGCGACTCGGTCGAGCTGCGCCGGGCGCGCGAGCTGGCGCCCTTCGTGGACGCGGCCGACGTGCTGCTGGACCTGCACTCGATGCAGGAGCCAGGTGCGCCGGCGCTGACGATCTGCGGCATGACCGACAAGAGCGTGCCGCTGGCCCGGGCGCTGGGGCAGCCGGAGACGCTGCTGGTCGACACCGGCCATGCGGCGGGGCTGCGGATGATCGACCGCGGCGGCTTCTCGGATCCGCGGAGTCCGCGGCAGGCGGTGCTGGTCGAGTGCGGCGCGCACTGGGAACCGGCAAGCGCCACGATGGCGACCGACGTGACGCTGCGCTTCCTGCGGCATCTGGGGATGATCGACGACGCCTGGATGGCGGCATCGCCGCGCCTGCCCACGCCGGCGCGACAGCGGCTGGTGCGCGTTGGCGAGGGCGTGACCGCGGCATCGCCCGACTTCCGCTTCCTGCTGCCCACGCATCACCTGAAGCTCATTCCCGCGGCCGGCACGCCGCTGGCCGAGGACGGCGCGCGACGCTGGGTCACGCCGCACGACGACTGCGTGCTGATCATGCCGTCGCGGCGGGCCGGCGTGGCCGGGCAGACGATGGTGCGGCTGGGGCGCTACGAGGACTGACCCCCGCCGTCGCACGCGAGGGCCCGTCCTCAATCCCGGTCGAACTTGAACACCGCCATGCTGGCCATCAGGTTGGGCAGCACGCGGACCTGGCGGCCGTCCTGGACGCCGAAGCTGTCCAGCACCCGCAGGCCGCACTTGCGCGCCAGCACATGGAAGTCGGCGTAGGTGCCGACGCGGATGTTGGGCGTGTCGTACCACTGGTAGGGCAGCACGCGGGTCACCGGCATCCGGCCCGACAGCACCTGCAGCCGGTTGGGCCAGTGCGCGAAGTTGGGGAAGCTGACGATGCCGATGCGGCCCACCCGGGCGGTCTCGCGCAGCATCGCCTCGGTGTTGCGCAGGTTCTGCAGCGTCTCCAGCTGCAGCACGACGTCGAAGCTCTGGTCCTCGAAGATCGCCAGCCCTTCCTCCAGGTTGAGCTGGATCACGTTCACGCCGCGCTGCGCGCAGGCCAGCACGTTGGCGTCGTCCAGCTCCACGCCATAGCCGGTGCAGCCCTTGGTGGCCTGCAGGTGCGCCAGCAGCTCGCCGGTGCCGCAGCCCAGGTCCAGCACCCGCGAGCCCGCCGGCACCAGCTCGGCAATCATGTCCATCACGGCCCGGTCGCTCATACCGCCACCCCCTGCAGGCGATGCGAGATCGCCGCCGTGCCACCGGGCACCGGCCGTTCTTGCTCCCCGGCGATGCGGTCGAAATAGGCGCGCAGCACGCCGTGATAGCGCGGATCCTCGAGCAGGAAGGCGTCGTGGCCGTGCGGCGCGTCGATCTCGGCATAGGAGACGTCGCGCTTGTTGTCGAGCAGGGCCTTGACGATCTCGCGCGAGCGCGCCGGCGAGAAACGCCAGTCCGTCGTGAAGCTCACCACCAGGTACTTGCACAGCGCGCTGGCGAAGGTGCGGCTCAGGTCGCCGCCGTGCTCGCGCGCCGGGTCGAAGTAGTCCAGCGCCCGCGTGATCAGCAGGTAGGTGTTGGCGTCGAAGTACTCGCTGAACTTGTCGCCCTGGTAGCGCAGGTAGCTCTCGATTTGGAACTCGATGTCCGAGGTCGAGTAGCCCAGCTCCGCGGCGCGCATCTGGCGGCCGAACTTCTCTTCCATCACGTCGTCGCTGAGGTAGGTGATGTGGCCAATCATCCGCGCCACCCGCAGGCCGCGACGGGGCACGACACCGTGTTCGTAGAAGAAGCCGTCGTGGAATTCGGGGTCGGTGATGATCGCGCGCCGCGCGACCTCGTTGAAGGCGATGTTCTGCGCCGACAGGTTGGGCGCCGTCGCTACGGCGATGCAGTGCCGCATGCGCTGCGGGTAACGCAGCGACCAGTCCAGCGCCTGCATGCCGCCCAGCGAGCCGCCCAGCACCGCCGCCAGCTGCTGGATGCCGAAGCGGTCCAGCACCCGGGCCTGGGCGTCCACCCAGTCCTGCACGGTGACGACGGGGAAGTCCTTGCCGTAGACGCGGCCGGTGGCCGGATTCAGGTGCATCGGTCCCGTGGAGCCGAAACACGAGCCCAGGTTGTTGATGCCAATGACGAAGAAGCGGTCGGTGTCCAGCGGCTTGCCCGGTCCGACCAGGTTGTCCCACCAGCCCTCGCTCTTCTCGATGCCGGCATGCGTGCCGGCCACGTGGTGGCTGGCGTTCAGCGCGTGGCAGACCAGCACCGCGTTGGACTTGTCCTCGTTCAGGCGGCCGTAGGTCTCGACCATCAATTCGTAGCCCGCGATGCGGGCGCCGCTGCGCAGGGTCAGCGGCTCGTCGAACAACAAGCGCTGCGGTGTGACGTCACCGACAGATCCCATGAAACACCCCAAAAAAGCAAAACCCGGCGCCGCGCTTGAAGCGGAACACCGGGTCTCGATCCGTGGATCGGGTGTCCCTCTTTAGCTGCATTTCTTGGGCGCCCGCAAGCCGGACAAATCGGCGCCATGGGGCGGGAGTATAGCCACGCCTCCGGAGCCCGCCGCCCCGGAGGCGCACCGCGCCGCGCTCAGGGCGCCGTGCAGAGGCAGTGCACGATCGCGCGCACCGGCGGCTTCGACCCGGCCGGCCCCGCCTGGGCCTGCTCGGCCAGCCAGGTCATGTCGACCTGGGCCTCACGCAGCGCGGCCGGCATCGCCGGAACGCCGCCCAGCGCGTGCATCACCATGCCGCGCAGCGAGGGCGCGGCCGCGTCGCCGACGCTGGTCAGCAGGCGGTCGAGCGTGCTGCGCTCGGGCTCGACGTAGCGCACCGTCGGGTCGTCGCCGAGCTTGGCGCGTTTGGCCGCGCTGGCGATCGCGTCCTGCAGCAGGCCGTTGCGGTCCACCAGGCCGCGCTCCAGCGCCTGCGCGCCCGTCCACACGCGGCCCTGGCCGACAGCGTCGATCTGGGGCTGCGTCTTCTTGCGGGCCTGGGCGGCCTTGCCGGTGAAGTCGGCATAGATGTGCTCGATCGACGACTGCACCACCTGCGCCAGGCGCGGATCCAGCGGACGCCGCGGGTCATACCCATTGGCCAGCCAGGTGGTCGTGTAGCCGCCGGTGTGGATGGACAGCTTGTCCATCAGCTTCTCGGCGGTCGGCAGCATGCCGAAGACGCCGATCGAGCCGGTGATCGTGGAGGGGTCCGCGATGACCTCGTCCGAGGACATGGAGATCCAGTAGCCGCCCGACGCGGCCACGCCGCCCATCGACACCACGACCGGCTTGCCGACGGCGCGCGTCAGCTCCAGCTCGCGGCGCACCAGTTCGGAGGCGAAGGCACTGCCGCCCGGCGAGTTCACACGCAGCACGATGGCCTTGACCTTGTCGTCCTCCCGCGCCTGACGGATCAGCTTGGACATCGAGTCGCCGCCGATGCGGCCCGGGCCGGCGTTGCCGTCCACGATCTCGCCTTCCGCCACGATCACGCCGACCTGGCCTTCCGGCTTGGGCAGCGTCGGCGACAGCTGGGCGACATAGGCGCCCAGGCCGATGCGGCGCAGCTGCTTCTCGTCCTTGGCGCCGCGCTTCTCCAGCAGCGCCTCGACCTGGTCCTGCGTCTTCAGGCCGTCGACCAGCTTCTCGGCCAGCACGAACTTGCCGGGATCGCCGCCGACCGCCTGCAGGCGCTGCGGCAGCTCGTCGATCGCGCGCTGGATCGCGCCCTTGGGCAGCTTGCGCGCGGCCTCGACGCTGGTCTGGTAGCGGGTCCAGAGCTCGTCGTACAGATAGCCCTCGGCTTCCAGCGTCGCCTTGGACGGCCCGTTCGCGAAGTAGGGCTCCACCGCATTCTTGTAGGTGCCCACCCGCATCACGTTGGGCGCGATGCCCAGGCGGTCCAGCGCGTCCTTGTAGTAGTTGCGGTAGCGCCCGTAGCCCTCGATCATCACGCCGCCCATCGGGTGGACGTAAACCTCGGTGGCCTGCGCGGCCAGGTAGTAGGCGCGCTGGTCGAAGGCCTGGCCGAAGGCGACGACCGGCTTCTTGCTGGCCTTGAAGCGGGTCAGCGCCGCTTCGATCTCATGCAGCGCGGCCGGCGTGGCCGAGCCCATCTGGTCGAGCTCCAGCAGCACCTGGACGATCTTGTCGTCCTTGGCCGCGGCGTCGATCGCGCGCAGGATGTCGCGCAGCCGCGTCTGGGCGCGGTCCTCGCCCTTGATCTGGGCAAGCGCCTGGTCGCGTGGCGAGCCCGAGAACTGCTCGACGACATCGCCGCGGATGTCCAGCACTAGGGTCGTCTTCTCCTGCAGCGGCTTGCCGCCGCGCGTGGCGGCCCAGACCAGGCCGATCACGATCAGCCAGAACAGCAGCGTGAACACCACGCGCCGCGTGCCGTCCAGAAACCACCACAGCCGGCCGAACAAGCGCCCGATCGGCGCCAACGCTCGCTTCACACCCATCCAATCCTCCCGGGATCTGTCAAAGGAATGCGCCGGCCGGGGTCGGGATCGGACCCGGGCCGGATCGGGCGATTGTGGGCCCAGTCGGGCGCATCGGCGGGAAGTCAGCGCCGCCCTCGCCCGTAGGGGGGAGAGCGTGGAAACGACGACGCCCGGCTGGGCCGGGCGTTCGTGGGGTCGCGGGATGGGTGGCGGACCGGCGGGCCCGCGGGGCTCAGGCGTTGGCCGGCGGCACCGTGTCCTGGAAGCTCTGGCGCGTCATCAGCTTGTCGAAGTGGCGGGCCAGGTTGGGATAGGCCGCGCGCCAGTCGATCTGCGGGAAACGGAAATCCAGGTAGCCGAGCGCGCAGCCCAGCGAGACGTCGGCCAGCGTGAAGTGGTTGCCGGAGCACCAGGTCTTCTCGCCCAGGCCATGCGCCATCGCCTGCAGCGAGGCATGGACCTTGTTCATCTGGCGCGTCACCCAGGCCTCGCTGCGCTCGCCCGGGGCGCGACCGGACCAGGTGTGTTCCAGGCGCGCGGCGACGCAGGCGTCGATCATGCCATCGGCCAGCGCTTCCCAGGTCCGCACCTCGCAGCGCTCGCGGCCGCGGTCGGGAATGAGGCGGCCGACCGGCGACAGGGTGTCGACGTACTCGACGATGACACGCGAGTCGAACACGGCGCCGGTGATCGAATCCTGCCCCTCCATGACCAGGCACGGCACCTTGCCGAGCGGGTTCACCTTGAGGATGTTGTCGCTGCCCCAGACGTCTTCCAGCTCGAACTGATAGTCGAGCTTCTTTTCCGCCATGACGACGCGGACCTTGCGGACGTAGGGGCTGGTGAGGGATCCGATGAGCTTCATGGTGTCGCGGGATTCTAGCCAGTCGCTTCCCCGCGCTGACTCCCGCAAGCGACAGGTCGGTTGCCCTCATTTGGGTGTATTGCCGTCCCCTGCGCCGGTGACGCACACTCTCGCCCGCCCGCCGCTGAGCGGGCCGCGGCCGACACGGCCGACGATCGCGCTGCGAACCATCGCCGCGCGGACAACAACGGAGGGCCCCCCAATCCGGGGTCATCGAGAAGAGGGAAACATGCAACAGCACGAAGAAGCCGCGGCGACCGGCGGCCTGACCGGATGGCCGCTGTCGGAGTTCCGCAAGCGCAAGCTCGACATCCAGTTCACCGGATCGGGCAGCGAGTATTTCCGGATCTGGATCGTCAACCTGCTCCTGACGATCGTCACGGCCAGCCTGTACTGGCCCTTCGCCAAGGCGCGGCGCATCCGCTACTTCTACGCCAACACGCTGATCGACGGCCACGCGCTGTCCTTCCACGGCGACCCCTGGAAGATGTTCCGCGGCCACCTGCTGCTGCTGGTGCTGATGGGGACCTACTCGGCGGCGGGCCACTTCTCGCCGATGGCCGGCTTGATCGCCTTCGGCGTGATGGCCGCGATCTGGCCGGCGCTGTGGCGCGCGGGCATGCAGTTCCGGCTCGGCAACACCGGCTGGCGCGGCCTGCGCTTCGGCTTCGCCGGCACGCTCAAGGGCGCCTACGGCCCGGCGCTGCCGATCTGGATCTGCTCCGCCGTGATCCTGCTGGTGCAGGTGGTCGGCGGCCCGGCGGGGCTGCCGGTGGACGGCAAGCCGCGCTTCGGCATGGTCGAGAAGGTGGTCCTGCTGGTCGCCGGCGCCATCCTGCTGCTGACGCCCTGGGTGATCGCCGCGGCCAAGCGCTACCAGCACAACGGCTACCGGATCGCCGCCCAGCACGGTGAGCTGCGACTGGGCGCCGGCCCGGTCTACTGGCTGAGCCTGAAGACCCTGGGCGTCACGCTGCTCATCACCATCCTCATGCTGGTGCTGGCGGGCGCCGGCTTCGCGATCGGCATGTTCGTCCTGCACTCGCCGAAATTCGCCAGCGCCGCGGCGGTCGTGGGCGCGATGGTCGGCTACCTGCTGTACTTCGCGCTGCTCGGACCGTTCTTCACCGCCCGCTTCCAGAACCTGGTCTGGAACGGCACCACCACCGAGGACCTGTCCTTCACCAGCCAGCTGAAGGTCGGCGCGTTGACCTGGCTGACGCTGAAGAACTGGGTGCTGACGCTGATCACGCTGGGCCTGTACCGGCCCTTCGCCGTCGTGCACACCACGCGCCTGCGGCTGGAGGCCGTCAGCGTGACGATGGACGGCGACCCCGAGACCTGGGTGGCCGGACAAGGCAGCGCCCCGCAGGACGCCGCGGGCGAACTCGCCGGCGACTTCTTCGGCATCGACATGGGCCTGTGATGACGGGCCAGGCCTCGGGCGCGCCGACGCTGCTGGCGGACTACTTCGACGGCCGCAGCGCCCGCGCGCGGCCGGTGCGTCTGTGGCTGGAGCATGAGCAGCTCGTCATCCACGACCAGGACCTGGACGGCGTCGAGCGGCGCTACCCGATCCGGCAGGTGCAGTGGCCGGAGCGGACACGCCACGGCCAGCGCCAGGCCCAGCTGCCTGACGGCGGCGTGCTGAGCACGCGGGACGCCGTCGGCTGGGACGACTGGGCCGCGGCCGCGACGCAGGGCCGCGGGCTCGGCGGTGGGCTGGCGGTGCGCTGGTTCTCCAGCTGGCGGCATTCGGTCGTCGCGCTCGGCGTGGTCGTCGCCGTCGGCGCGGTCGTCTGGCAGTGGGGCGTGCCGGCGGCCGCCGACACCATCGCCCGGCATCTGCCGGCCTCGGTGGGCGAGTCGATCGGCGACGAGTCGATGGACCAGCTCGACGGCTACCTCCTCAAGCCCAGCCGGCTGGACGCGCAGGCGCAGCAGCAATGGCGCGCGCGCTTCGCGGCGATGGTCGCGAGCCAGCCCGGCGAGTTGACGCCCTACGAGCTGCACTTCCGCGATGCCGGCGACACCATCGGTCCCAACGCGTTCGCGCTGCCAGGCGGGCACATCGTCGTCACCGACGCCCTGCTGAAGCTGCTGGGCGACCAGCCCGACGCGGTGCTCGGCGTGCTGGCCCACGAGCTGGGCCATGTTCGCGAGCAGCATGGGCTGCGGCTGACGATGCGCGCCAGCCTGAGCGGCGCGCTGCTGGGCTTCGCGATCGGCGACTTCTCCAGCCTGCTGGCGGCGGCGCCGGCGGCGCTGACGCATGCCAGCTATTCGCGCGACTTCGAGCGCGAGGCCGATGCGCAGGCCAAGCGCCTGCTGATCGACAGCGGCCGTTCGCCGCGCGCGATGCTGCTGCTGTTCGAGCGCATCGGGGCGTGGCGCGCGGCCAGGACCGCGCAGGCCAAGGCCGAGCGCGCCTCCGAGCCGAAGACGCTGGGCCGCGAGGTCGGCGAGCACGCCAAGGCGGGCGCTGGCGAGCTGCTGCGCATCGCCTTCAACACCCATCCGGCCGACGAGGAGCGGATGAAGTTCTTCGAGCGCTGACCGGCCGGGCCCACCGCCCTGCCCGGCACGCGGGCTTCCGCCGGGCGGCACGAGCGGCTCCTACACTCGCCGCTCCCCATTCCCGTGGAGTTCGACATGAGCGTCTCCAGTCCGGCGTCGGACGCCGGCTACGTCCTGTACGGCACCCAGGGCTCCGGCTCGTCGATCGTGGAGATCGGCCTGCGCTGGTGCGGACAGGCCTACCGCACGGTACACGCCTCGTCATGGGAGGACGCCTCGGCGCAGGAGGCGCTGCGCGCGCTCAACCCGCTGATGCAGATCCCGACGCTGCGCACGCCCGAGGGCGAGGTGCTGACGGAAAGCGGCGCGATCCTGATGCACCTGGGCCTGCGCTTCCCGGCGGCCGGGTTGCTCGGCGACGACGAGCGCCAGCGGGACCGCGTGCTGCGCGGCCTGGTCTACATCGCGGCCAACTGCTACAGCTGCATCAGCGTCATCGACTACCCGGGCCGCTACACCACCCGCACCGACAAGGCCGATCACGACGCCATCGTGGCCGGCACGAAGGCCCGCCTGCATCACCACTGGGCGCTGTTCGCGGACATGTTCCCGGGCGATCCGTGGCTCAGCGGCGCCCGGCCGGGGGCGCTCGACGTGATGGCGGTGATCGTGTCGAAGTGGTCGGGGTCGCGGAAGTTCCTCGAGGAACAGCGGCCGGCCTTCTTCGCGCTGCTGCAGCGCATCGAGGCCCTGCCCCACGTCGCCGAGGTCTGCGCGAAGCACTGGCCGCCCAAGCCATCCTGAGGCGGCCCGAGCCTTCGCGGCCGCGCGTTCAGGCCGCCTGGTAGCGCGGGAGCAGCCGCACGTGGGTGTAGCGGGCCGGGCGCTCGATCGGCTCGCGCTGCGCGTCGATCGGGGCGAAGCCGCAGCGGCTCCAGAAGGACGCGGACTCGGGGCTCTCGCAATTCACATGCAGGCGGCTGAAGTGGCCTTGCGCGCTGGCCAGCACCGCGTTGACCAGCCGTCGCGCCAGGCCGTGGCCGCGCCAGGCCGGGTGCACGTAGAAGCGCCGCATGCGGCCGGTGCCGGGACGTCCCGGCGCGGGCTCGACATTCAGGCCGCCGACCGCGATCGCCTGGCCGTTGGCATCGAACCACGCCCACAGCGATTCGCCGGGTTGCTCGTAGCGATTGGCGCCGCTGCGCCATTCGTCCATCAGCCGGCCCAGCATCTGCCAGCCCTCGCCCTGGCTGGCCGCGAGCAGCGGCGCCCACGCCAGGGGATCGATCTGATGCACACGGATCAGGCGCGGTGCGACGCCATCGGAAGCCAGCGAAACCATGGGACGAAGCGGTAACCAGACGTCAACCGAGCGGGAAAGGCCGGATTAAGCAGCAAGCCCACGCCCCTCACATCAGGGACAACCCGCCTGGCGTCGGGCCTGCCCAACGTCCGGGGCGATGCCGTGATCGACGTCGCGATCAACGCGGCGATCAGCGCCGGAATCAACGCCGCGATGGATGACGATCACGCGCCGCGCGGGACTCGTGCCGCGCGGCGGACCCTCGATCAACGCGGCGGTTCCGGCTTGGGCGCGCTGTCCGGATGCTCGATCCAGGCCTTCAGCCCCGCCGCGCGCGCATGCTGGGGCGAGAGCTCGATGAACGCGCGGTACGCCGCCTGCGTCCCCGCCTCATCGCCGGCGCGCAGCAGCGCATCGCCGAGGTTCAGGTGGGCCAGCGCGCGACTGCCGTCCATCTCGATGGCCTTGCGGTACCAGCGCGCGGCCTCGGCCGGCTTGTCGCGCTTGTAGTAGATGAAGCCCAGGTTGTTGGCGGCCAGCGCGAACTTGGGCTGCAGCTTGAGCGCCTCGGTGAAGGCGGCCTCGGCCTCGTCGTAGCGGCGCTCCTTGTAGAGCTGCAGGCCGCGGTCGTTGGCGCGCTGCGCCGCGACGCGCGCGCTGATCGGCGCGGGGGCGGCGCTGGTCGCGATCGCCGTGTCCGTGCCGTCCAGGCCCTTGAGCGTGACCTGCACCGCGGTCGCGCTCGCCGCGGCCGCTCCCGGCGCGGCGCCCGCCGGCGCGGTGGCCTGGGCGACCGGCTGCAGCTGCGCATTGCGGGCGTCATCGGCCTGCTTGGCCAGCGCGCTGGCCTTGGCGTCGAGCTGGTTGCTGTCGCCGCTCAGCGCCTGCTCCTGCGCGGACGCCAGCTCGAAGATGAACTCGCCGCCCTCGCTGCCGGGCAGGCTGCCGAAGGCCGGCGTCTGGTGCGCGATCGCCGACACCGCCGGCGCGACATAGGCGGCCAGCTCCGTCGCGGTGATGAGGCCGTCGCCATTGAGGTCGGCCTTGCCCGACAGCGCCTGCAGCAGCGTCCAGGTGAACACCGAATGACCACCGGGGCCGTCGTCGGCCACCTGCTGGTCGGCGCCGCCGGCCGTCATCATCTGGCGGCCCAGCCGGCGCGCGTTGTCGCGCACGAAGTTGGCGCTGCTGCCCGCCGCGCCACCGCGCGTCAGACCCAGGCCCGAGTAGCAGGCATCGATGACGAAGAACGCATGCTTGGCGGGCAGCGCCTCGCTGAGCTCCTGCAGCTGCGGCATCGCGATGGCGTCGGTCTGCAGGTCGTCGGTGCCGGCGTCGACCGGGATGATGTAGCCGACGTCGCGCCCGCTGGGCAGCTTGCGCGTGCTGCCATGGCCGGCGAAGAAGACGAACACGCGGTCATCGCGCTTGAGCCGGCCATCCCCGCCCTTGCGCGCCATCGCGTTGAGCGCGCGCAGGATGTTGGCGCGCGTGGCGTCGCCATCGGTCAGCGTGGTGATGTTCTCGGGCCGGAAGCCGAATTGCGTGCGCAGCGTTTCCTGGATGGCCTGGGCGTCGCGCACCGCATGCTGCAGGCGCGGCCAGCTCTTGTACTGGTCGATGCCGATCACCAGCGCGACGCTGTCGCGGTAGAGGTTGGCGCCCGCCAGGTCCGGCGCGGCCTCCACCGCGGGCGCGTCGACGGCGACGATCCGGCCGTCCTTCCAGGCCGCGAACTTGTAGCCCTCGGCCTTGAGCTGGTCCAGCACCAGCGGCAGCGCCTCGACGGTGCGGGCGTGGATGTCGTGGAAGAGCACGATGCCGCGCTGCTGCTTGCCGAGCTCGCCCAGCACGCGCGCGGCGATCGATTTCGGGATCGGATCGGACCAGTCCAGCGAGTCGACGTTCCACATCATCGAGCGCAGCTTGAGCGCCTCGATCGCGCCCAGCGCCGCGTCGTTGCGCGCGCCGTAGGGGAAGCGGAACAGCGCCTGGCCGTCGCGGCCGGCGGCGTCCAGCAGCGCTTCGGTCGAGCTCGCTTCCTGGCGGACCTTGTCGAGCTCGAACTTGGACATCACGCCGTGGCTGAAGCTGTGGTTCGCGATCGGGTGGCCGGCGGCGAGCACGCGCTTGGCGACCTCGCTGCCCGGCCCCGGCTTGACCTTGCCGCTGGCGTCGACGCTGCCCAGGTTGCGACCCAGCTCGAAGAACACGGCCGGCGCCTGGTAGCGCTTGAGGATCTCCAGGATCTCGTCGGTGTAGCGCGGATGCGGGCCGTCGTCGAAGGTCAGCAGCACGGTCTTGGGCGGCAGCTGGCGGCCGAAGAACTCGCGCTCCTCCTTACCGGGGCCGCGGGTGGCGGCCGACGCCGCGGTCGCCGCCGTGGCCGCGGTCCCTGCCGGCGTCTCGGCGACGACGCTCGGGCGCGCCTGCAGGTCGGGCAGGATGGTCGCGTAGTCCTTCAGGATGCGCTCGCGCGCGTAGAGCGCCTTGAGCTTGGCGACGTAATCGGTCCACTTCTCGCGCTTGGGCACGATGCCGCGCTGCGCGAAGCGGCCGAAGGTGTCGCGCAGTTCCTGCTCGTAGGCGTCCTCGATCTCGGCCAGCACGCCCAGGTCCTCGCTGGCGCGCTTGGCCAGCTTCAGGCCGGCGATGCTCTGCGAGGTCGAGAACTGCTGCGAGAGCTGCGTCAGGAACTCCTTGAACGCGAGCCGGTCGGCGTCGAACCACGACGGCTCCTGCTCGATCCGGTCAAGCAGCTGCGACAGCGCGGCCAGGCCGGCGGGATCGGTGCTGCGGGCCGCCGTCTCGCCGAGCGCGCGGATGCTCTCCTGCATGTCGTGGAACAGCATCAGGCCGACGGCGCGCACCGCCTCGCGTTCGGCGGGCTTGAGCGCGGCCTCGCCGTCCATCAGCACGATCATCTGGCGATGACGCGCGAGCAGCTCGTCGCTCTGGCGCAGCAGCGTGGCGCTGATCGCCGGATTGGCGGAGGCCGCTTCCAGCGGGGCCAGCGGCTTGGGCGCGTCACCGGCCGGCTTGCAGCCGCTCGTCAGGGTCATCGTGGCGGCGCACGCCGCGGTCGTGAGGGCGCTCATCCAGACGGCGCCCTTGCGTTGACTTCTCTCTTGCATGCCTTCCCTCGAAGCTTCACGCGAGGCGGGTCGTGCCGCCTCGTCGGCGCCGCGCTGGCGCCTGCCGGAGGCCGCGCCTCGGGGGGCGGGGCGGGTCCGGAGCGGGGGCTATTGTGACCCCCTCTGTAGAATCCGCGGGTTTGTCCCACCCCCTGAACGGCCGGTCCGGCCGGCGCGCGCCATGAATCTCTCCGCCCTCACCGCCCTGTCGCCCCTGGATGGCCGCTATGCGTCGCGCATGGCCGCGCTGCGCCCGCTGCTGTCGGAGTTCGGCCTGATGCACCGCCGCGTGCAGGTCGAGATCGAATGGTTCATCGCGCTGTCGGATGCGGGCCTGGCCGAGTTCAAGCCACTGCCGGCCGCGACGCGCGAGTTCCTGCGCGCGCTGGTGACCGCTTTCTCGGAGCGGGACGCGCAGGCGATCAAGGACATCGAGAAGACCACGAACCACGACGTCAAGGCGGTCGAGTACTGGATCAAGCAGCAGTTCGCCGGCAAGCCGGAGCTGGAGGGCGCCGGGGAGTTCGTGCACTTCGCCTGCACCAGCGAGGACATCAACAACACCAGCCACGGCCTGATGCTCAAGGCCGCGCGCGAGCAGGTGATCCTGCCGGCGCTGGACCGCGTGATCGCCAAGATGACCGAGATGGCGCAGGCGCATGCCGCGGCGCCGATGCTCAGCCGCACGCACGGCCAGACGGCCAGCCCGACGACGGTGGGCAAGGAGATCGCCAACGTGGTGGCGCGCCTGCGCCGCGCCCGCGCGGTGATCGCCGAGGTCAAGCTGCTGGCCAAGATGAATGGCGCGGTGGGCAACTACAACGCGCACCTGTCGGCCTATCCGGAGAAGGACTGGGAGTCGTTCAGCCGCTCGGTCATCGAGCAGCAGCTGGGCCTGAGCTTCAACCCGTACACCATCCAGATCGAGCCGCACGACTACATGGCCGAGCTGTTCGACGCCGTGACGCGCGCCAACACCATCCTGGTGGACTGGTCGCGCGACGTGTGGGGCTACGTGTCGCTGGGCTACTTCAAGCAGAAGACCAAGGCGGGCGAGATCGGCTCGTCGACGATGCCGCACAAGGTCAACCCGATCGACTTCGAGAATGCCGAGGGCAACTTCGGCCTGGCCAACGCGGTGCTGACGCACCTGAGCCAGAAGCTGCCGATCTCGCGCTGGCAGCGCGACCTGACGGACTCGACGGTGCTGCGCAACATGGGCGTGGCGCTGGGTTACGCGCTGCTGGGCTATGACTCGCTGAGCAAGGGCCTGGACAAGCTGGAGCTCAACCAGGCGGCACTGGACGCGGACCTGGATGCGTCGTGGGAAGTGCTGGCGGAGCCGATCCAGACGGTGATGCGCCGCTACGCGCTGCCCAACCCGTATGAGCGGCTGAAGGAACTGACGCGCGGCAAGTCGATCACCCGCGAATCGATCCAGCAGTTCATCCAGGGCCTGGAACTGCCCGAGGCCGAGAAGCAGCGCCTGCTGGCGATGACGCCGGGCAACTACATCGGCACGGCCGAGGCGCTGGCGAAGCGGATCTGAAGATCCCTTGGCGCCTGAGCGGCGTCGCCCATCGGCAGCACGCATGAAAAAGAGGGCAGTGCATCACTGCACTGCCCTCGCACCTTCCGGGAATCAGGGGGTTTCGGGTGTCGCTCAGGAGCAGCCCGGAAGGCGCCGGTGCCGGGGGGAATCGGCACCGGTCAACCGTGACGGTCGATCAGAACTGGTAGGTCAGGCCCATGCTCAGTCGATCGTCCTTCTTGTTGAAGCCGTTGGCCTGCGGCATGTCGTTGTAGCGGGTGGCCTCGGCGCGCAGCGAGACGTTCTTCGTCAGCGCGTAGTCGACGCCCACGCCCAGCTTCAGGCCCGTCTTGTCCTTGTCGCCCAGGCCGTTGTTGAAGTCGCGCTGGGCGTAGGCCAGGCCCACCTTGCCGTAGACGCCGAAACCGGCACCCAGCGGCGCGCGGGCGATGCCGTCCAGCGCGTAGACCTTGTTCTTCGCGGTCACGCCGTCGAAGCTGATCTTGCCCAGGTCGGTGTAGGAGATCTCGGCCGCGAAGTTCTCGTTGAACTTGTAGCCGCCGAAGATGCTGTAGCTGTCCGAGGTGCGCTTCTGCGAGTTGCCATCCACGCGCTGCGTCGTCTTGCCGACGTCACCACCGATGTAGTACGGGGTCACCGGGTCGGCATGCGCCACGCCAACGCCCAGGGTCAGCGCCGCGGCGGCGACCGCCAGCAGGCCGGCCTTCTTGCCGTTGATCGAGGTGCGGGCGTTGTTGTTGTTGCGGTTCATTCGAAACTCCTTCAGAGCTGTTGATCGATGTCGTCCGGGGGTGCCTTGGACAACCGCCAGGCTCGTTCGACATGGAGCTCATTCTGGGAATTCGACCCGCCGGTGTCTGTGGACCGAGTTGGGCGCTTGTGTGACCGTCGATGACAGCGGCGCGCGCGGCGCAACACGAAGCTTCACAGGGCGGCTTGCGCACGCGGCGCGAGGTCTTCAGCCTTGCGCCGACCAGTGAAGCAGCAGCCGCGCGCCGCCCAGGCGCGGCGCCTCGCCCAGCCGCGCATGACCGCCGTGCGCATGCGCGACATGCCGCACGATCGCCAGGCCCAGGCCGAAGCCGCGCGTGCCGCGGCCCTTGCGCTCGAGCCGCTTGAAGGGCTCGAAGGCCGCCTCGCGCAGCGAGGGCGGCACGCCCTCGCCGTCGTCATCGATCGCGAGCCAAAGTTGCCCCGCCTCCACCCAGGCCGACAGCAGGATGCGGGCCTTCGCGTAACGCGCCGCGTTGCGCAGGCCGTTGCGCACCGCATAGGGCAGCAGGCGCTCGTCGAAGGGCAGCGCGGCGGGCAGGCGCAGGTCGGTGTCGAGCGCCTTGCCGTCGAGCAGCGGCGCCAGGGACGCGGCCTCCCGCGCCAGCATGTCGCCCAGGTCGCCCTGCACCACGTTCGGTTGCAGCGCCCCCATGTCCAGCCGCGCCAGCGTCAGGCTCGCGTCGATCAACTCGTCGAGCTCGTCGATGTCGCGCTCGCAGGCCATCACTGCCTGTTCGCGCCGTTCGCGGTCATCCTCGTCGACCAGCGCGTCGACCGCGAAGCGCAGCCGCGCCAGCGGCGTGCGCAGCTCATGCGAGACCGCGCCGGTCAGCTCGCGCTGCGTCGCCATCGCGGCCGCCAGCCGCTCCAGCATCGCGCGCGTCGCGGCGGCCACCGGCGCGAACAGCCGGCTCTTGAGCGGCGGCAACTCGGTGTCCAGGCGTCCCGCGCTCAGCCGTTCCGCCGCGCGCTGCAGGCCGCGCAGGTCGCGCCACAGCGGCCGCAGCTGCCACCACGCGATCAGCGCGACCGCCAGCGCGATCACCACCGCCACGCCCAGCTGCGCCGCGAGCTCCTTCGGCAGCTCGCCCGCGCGCTTGGAGTCCAGCGGCCCGAGCAGCAGCAGCTGGTCGGGTTCGCCGGGCAAGGCGGCGTAGATGCGGCGGTTGAAGCCGGTGACCAGCACCTCGCCGCGGCCCAGCCGGCGGCGCTGCTCGGCGCTGAGCGGCGTGAGGTCCGTGCGCACGAGCCGGACGGGATAGTCGAACTGCGCGTCGAGCTCGCGCACGCGCTCGCGCCGCGCCGGCGGATCGAGCGGGGCGAGGTCGCGCACCAGCAGGTCGACCGTGCCGCGCATGAAGTTGCGCACGTAGTCGTTGGTGACCTCGGACGCGCCGATCAGCACCAGGCCTTCGACAAGCAGGATCAGCGCCAGCACCGCCAGCCCCAGTCCCAGCGCCATCCGCAGCAGCGAGGCGCGCAGCGTCATCGCGGCCATCAGTCGATCGCGAAGAGGTAGCCCTGCCCGCGCACCGTCTTGATCCGCACCGGCGCCTGCGCGTCGTCGCCGATCTTCTTGCGCAGCCGCGAGATGCGCGCGTCGATGGCGCGATCCAGGCCGTCGAACTCCAGGCCGCGCAGGCCCTGCATGATGTCGTCGCGGCTGACCACCTGGCCGGCGCGCTGTGCCAGGAAGTTCAGCAGCTCGTATTCGGCGGTGGTGAGCGCCACCGGCTCGCCATGCAGGCGCAGCTCGCGCGACTGCGGCAGCAGCGTCAGCGGCCCGAAGTGCAGCGCCTCGCCGACCGGATGCGCGGCGGGCAGCGCGTCGCGGCGCAGCAGCGCCTTGAGGCGGGCCAGCAGCACGCGCGGCGCCACCGGCTTGGCGATGTAGTCGTCCGCGCCGCCTTCCAGGCCGAGCACCTGGTCGATGTCGTCGTCGCGGGCGGTCAGCATGACGATGCGGCCGGCGAAATCGCGCCGGGTGTCGCGCAGCACGTCGAAACCGTCCTTGCCCGGCAGGTGCCCGTCCAGCAGCACGAGCTCGAAGGGCTCCTGGCGCATCAGCGCTTCGCCGGCCAGGCCGTCGCCGCAGACGGTGACGGCGTAGTTGGCCTTGTGCAGCGCATCGGCGACCAGTTGCGCCAGGCGCTCGTCGTCCTCGATCAACAGGATGCGCGCGGCGCTCTGAGCAGAAATGTCCATGGCCGCGAGCATAGGCGAGGCCCCCCGCCGTCGACTTCAGCCACGCTTAAGCGCGCGCGCCACCGCGCATACGCGCGCGCAGCGATCAACGACCGGCCGTCAGCGGTCGGCGGGCACGTCGAGGCGCCAGCCGGCGGGCGTGCGCACCGCCCGCAGCGTCGGGTCGTCCGCCAGCGGCGCCCAGCGCTGCGCCAGGTGATCCAGCGCCTGCGGCGAGAGGTCGGTGCGGCTGGCCATCACGCGGTCGACGGCCTCCGGCGTCAGGCAGGCGGTCAGCGCCGCCCGCGCCGGTCCGGTCAGCGCCGCACGCCAGCGCAGGCGCAGCGCGGCGATCTCCTCGGCGTCGCTGCGCTCGACCGGGTCGTGCCAGGTGTAGACGCGCGAGAGCCCCTCATGCGCCTCGGTCTGCTGCTCGCCTTCGTCGGTCATGCCGATGGCAACCAGCACGCGGCCCGAGGGATGGTTCTCCGGCGCCGTGGTGCCCATCAGGTGCCGCATGCCCAGCACCTGGCGGCAGTAGTCGAAGGTCGCCGACGCCGCCTCGCGCGCGTAGCCGTGGCCCCAGAAGCGCGCCGGGAAACCGTAGCCGATGTCCGGATGCGGCAGCCCCTCGCGCTGGATCACGCCGGCCAGACCGAGCAGTTCCCCGTCCTCGAGCCGCTCGACGGCCCAGAAGCCGAAGCCCAGCAGCCAGTAGCGCGCCTCCAGGCGCTCGCGGATCCAGGCGGCGGCCTGCTCGTCGGTGCGCACCTGCGCGTCGTAGATGTGCTCGATCCACGCCGGCTCGTTGAGCAGCCCGCGGACGAAGGCCGCATCCGATTGGCGAAACCACCGCAGCCGCAGCCGCGCCGTCCTCAAGACTTCCATCCGCGCCTCCCAGCGCCCGTGAGCGTCGTCCGGCACCGGCGGGTCCGATCGGGGCCCGCCAGGCAAAAGCGGGACAATACCGCACCCCGCCGGCCCCGGTCAGCGCCGACACGCCCGGCCCCCCGAACGACTTTCTCCCGGACACCTCATGAAATTCATGCAGAAGCTGCAGGCCGCCGAGCGCCTGAACGACTCCCTGCTGTGCGTCGGCCTGGATCCCGATCCCGCCAAGTTCCCCGCCCACTGGAAGGGCGACGCCGGCCGGATCTACGACTTCTGCGCCGCCATCGTCGACGCGACCAAGGACCTGGTCAGCGCGTTCAAGCCGCAGATCGCCTACTTCGCCGCGCACCGCGCCGAGGACCAGCTCGAGCAGCTGATGGCCCACATCAAGCGCAACGCGCCGCACGTGCCGGTGATCCTGGACGCCAAGCGCGGCGACATCGGCGCCACCGCCGAGCAGTACGCCCGCGAGGCCTTCGAGCGCTACCAGGCCGACGCGGTGACGCTGTCCCCGTTCATGGGCCGCGACAGCGTCGAGCCCTACCTGCGCTACCCCGACCGCGGCGCCTTCCTGCTGTGCCGCACCTCCAACCCCGGCGGCGACGACTGGCAGATGCAGCGCCTGGCCGATGTGCCGGGCCAGCCGCGGCTGTTCGAGCACCTGGCCGCGATCGCGCAGGGCGACTGGAACACGAACGGCCAGCTCGGCCTGGTGGTCGGCGCGACCTATCCGAAGGAGATCGAGCGCGTGCGCGAACTCGCCCCGACGCTGCCCCTGCTGATCCCCGGCGTGGGCGCCCAGGGCGGCGATGCCGCGGCCACCGTCGCCGCCGGCTGGCGCCGGGACGCCGGCACGGTGATCGTGAATTCCTCCCGGGCGGTGCTGTACGCGTCCGCTGGCGAGGACTTCGCCGCCGCCGCCCGCCGTGTGGCGCTGGCGACACGCGACAGCCTGCGCCCCGCCACCGCCGCCTGACCGGGGCCTCACGGCGCTCGCCAACTAATTGGCAGAAACCCCGGGCGCGAGCCGGCAGGCGCGTGTTTCGGGATTTCTCGACGCTTCAGATCGGCCCCCGCTCGCCGAGACTCCGTTACCGGACGTTGCACTCCGAGGCCGCCGCGCGCCGAACCGGCTGACGCGGTCCTCGTTCCCCTGTCGCCGCGAGAGCGACCGCGCAAGGTCCCCGGACACAACGAGTTGGGCAAGGTCGAGTGAGCAAGGATTCCCAGGACGATCTGAGCAGTCTGGTGGGGCAGGAGCTGTCGCGCGGCGACCGCCTGCCCGCGACGCTGCAATGGCGCGCCGCGCGGCTGTTCATGGCCGCGTGCGTGCTGCTGTCCGGGTTGGCGGGCCTGCTGCTGCTGGCCAGCGCCGGCGCGGCCGAGCCGCTGCGCGGCCTGGTGCCGCCGGCGCTCGCGCTGCTGACCACCTTCGCCGCGCTGGCCATGCTCTGGAAGCTGCCCGCCGACCGCGGTCCGGCCGCCACCCTCCTGCTGATGGGCCTGGCGATGGCGACGGCGCTGTCGCTCGCCGTCTCGCGCCAGCTCGGGCTGAACGCCGCCAGCCTCGGGATCATGGGGCTGATGGTCGCGCTGGGCACCAGCATGATCGGCCTGGGCGCGGGGCTGTCCCTGTTCGGGCTGGGCCTGGCGGCGCTGGGCGGCCTGGCGTCGGCCGAGCTCGGCGGCTGGATCCACGTCGGCACCGCGCCGGTCGGCCTGACCGCGCGGCTGATCACGCAGCTGCTGCTGCTCAGCGCCGGCCTGGTCGTCGGCCTGGGCACCGCCAAGCTGATCCGGCGCGCGATGCAGGAGGTCAACGAGCGCCACTCGCGCTTCCGCCACCTGCTCAACATGGCGGCGGACTGGTACTGGGAAATGGATCGCCAGTTCCGCTTCACCCACCTGGCCGAGCACCACGCCGGCGCGTCCGGCCTGTCCATCGCCGAGCGCCTGGGCCGCGCGCCCTGGGAGATCGAGCACCTGGGCCTGTCCGACGAGGAGCTCGACGCGCACCGTGCCGACCTCGAATCGCACCGCCCCTTCCGCGGCCTGGTGATGCGCCGCACCGCGGAGGACGGCACGCTGCGCTACGTCTCGATCAGCGGCGAGCCGCGCTTCGACGCCAAGGGCAACTTCCGCGGCTACTGGGGCGTGGGCCGCGACGTCACCGACGAGGTCCAGACCGAGCAGGCCATGGTGGCCACCGAGACCCGCTACCGCGAGCTGTTCCGCCGCTCGCCCTCGCCGCTGGTGCTGCACCGCTGGGGCCGGGTGATGGACGCCAATCCGGCGGCGATGGCGATGTTCGGCTACACCCAGCGCTCGTCGATGATCGGCCAGGACCTGTTCTCGCATTACGAGCCCGGCGACGAGGAACGCGCCCGCCAGCGCGCCGCCAAGATCGAGGCGCTGCCGGTGGGCGCGATGCTGCCGATGACGGAATTCCGGCTGCGCACGCTGTCGCGCCGACGCCGCCTGGTGCAGGCCACCAGCGTGCGCGTGGACGCGGCCACCGGTCCGGCGACGCTGTCCTTCTTCATCGACCAGACCGAGACCTCGCGTGCGCAGGAGGCGCTGCGGCGCTCGGAGGCGCTGCTGTCGCACCTGTTCGCGACCAGCCCGGACGTCGTCACCCTCACCGAGACCGTCAGCGGCCGCTACGTGATGGTCAACAAGACCTATGAATCGATGAGCGGCTACAGCGCCGACGAGGTCCTGGGCCGCACCGCCGAGGAAGTCGGCATCTGGCAGGACATGGAAGACCGCGAGCGGCTGATCGAGGCGCTGCGCCAGCAGGGCCGCGTCAGCGACATGTCGGCCACCTTCGTGAACCGGCGCGGCCAGGCGATCCCGATGCTGCTGTCGGCGGCGCCGTTCGTGCTCGACGGCGTGTCCTACCTGGTGGTCAACGGGCGTGACGTCAGCGACACCGAGCGCACCCGGCTGGTCCACGCGGCGATCCTGGAGAACGCCTCGATCGGCATCGCGCTGACGCGCGACCAGCGTTTCGTCCAGGCCAACCGCCTGGTGGAGGAGATGTTCGGCTGGCCCGCTGGCGGGCTGATCGGCCAGCCGGGCAGCGTGGTGTGGCCGGGCATGGACGACTACGACGCGGTCGGCCGCGAACTCGGTCCGCGCCTGGCCGCGGGCGAGCAGGTCGAGGCGGAGCGCCTGATGCGGCGCCGCGATGGCAGCCGCTTCCTGTGCCGGATCCTGGCCCGCGCGGTGGACCCCAACCACCCCAGCCGCGGCGGCACGATCTGGATCATGGAGGACGTCACCGAGCGCCGGCGCGTCGAGGCGGCGCTCGCGCAGGCCAAGGACGAGGCGCAGGCGGCCAACCGCGCCAAGAGCGCCTTCCTGGCCAACATCAGCCACGAGATCCGCACGCCGCTCAACGGCCTGGTGGGCCTGGCGCGGCTGCTGCAGCAGCCGGACCTGGCCGGCGACACCCGCAGCCACTACCTGGACCAGATGGTGGACAGCGCGGAGAGCCTGTCGGGGCTGATGTCGGACATCCTGGACCTGTCCAAGATCGAGGCCGGCCGGCTGACGCTGGAGACGGTGCCCTTCGCGCTGCGCGACATGCTCGCCACCATGCGCATGGGCTACCTGACGCTGGCGCAGGCGCGCGGGCTGGGTTTCAGCATCGACGTGGAGGACGCGGTGCCCGGCTGGGTGATCGGCGATCCGGTGCGCACGCGCCAGATCCTGAGCAACTACCTGAGCAACGCGCTGAAGTTCACCGAGCAGGGCAGCGTCGCCGTGCGGGTGCGCCGGCTGGACGAGCGGCGGCTGCGCATCGAGGTCAGCGACACCGGCCCCGGCATCGCCGAGGCGATGCACGAGCGGCTGTTCCAGCCCTTCACCCAGGCCGACGAATCGACCACGCGCCGCTACGGCGGCACGGGGCTGGGGCTGTCGATCTGCCGGGAGCTGGCCACGCTGATGGGCGGCCAGGTCGGCGTGGAGAGCCAGCCGGGCGCCGGCGCGACCTTCTGGGCCGAGTTGCCGCTGCCCGCCGCGCCCGCACCGATGAGCGCCCAGCGCCGTGCGCCGGCGGACGACGCGGAGCTCGCGGGGCGCCGCATCCTGATGGTCGAGGACAACCCGGTGAACATGATGATCGCGGTGGCGATGCTGGAGCAGTGGGGCGCGGAGGTCTCGCAGGCCAGTGACGGCAGCCAGGCGGTGGAGGCGGTGACGGCGGCGGCCAGCATGGGCAAGCCCTTCGACGCGGTGCTGATGGACGTGCAGATGCCGGTCATGAGCGGCCACGAGGCCACGCGCCAGCTGCGCCAGCGCTACGACCCCACGCAGCTGCCCATCGTCGCGCTGACCGCCGCGGCACTGGTGCAGGAGCGCGACGAGGCCCTCGGCGCCGGGATGAACGAGTTCCTCACCAAGCCCATCGACGCGCAGCGGCTGCGGCAGGTGCTGGTGAGGCTGACGGCGGGTTGACGTCCGCGGCGTGGTTTTCTCGCATTTCAAGTGCGCGAAAACCACGATATCCGCTCCGCAACCGCCTGAATCTTGAGATAGGACGGCCAGTCTGGTAATTTTCGCGCACTTGAAGTGCGGGAAAATCACATGAGCCTCTACCTCGTCGGCGAGAACCTGGACGCCAACCGCGGCTACCGCAGAGCGGAAACAGGCGAACTGATCCAGCTGATGCGCGGCATCTACGTGGACGCCGGCGATGACGCGGACGACCTCGTCCTGCGGCATGCGGTGCGCATCGCGCGCTATCTCTACCCCCGCGCCTTTCTCTCGGCCGCAAGCGCCGTGCTGCTCGCGCCGACCCGTGATGGTCGCCTCTACATCTCAGGGCAGCGCAGTCAACGCACACGGCTGCGTGGCCTGGAGATCGTCCAGAACCGGGCTCCGGCGCGCCCTTCCACGATCGACGCCGTGGTCGCCGATGGATGGGGCGAGCTGCCGGTCCCGGTGTCCTCCCTGCGCCAGCGCTTCCTCGAGGCGTTTCGCCTGCGCAGCGAGCACGCCCAGTCGATGGACCTGGCGATGCGCGAGGCCCTGGCCGCGCGGCTCGTGCAGGAGTACGGCGACGCGCAACGCGCCGCCGACGCGCTGTGGACGCTGGCGCGTGACAACGAGTGGTACCGCGAGGGCGAAGGCGCCGAACGCTTCCTGAAGCAGCAGTCGGACGGCCCGATGCGCAACGAGGCCGCGTTCGACCTGACCGTCGCCTGGCACGGCCTTGCGCTGGGAGACCTGGCCCATGACGGCACCGAATGGCGCTGGAACGCCAGCAGCGCCGGTCCGGTGCTGCCGCCGCTGATCCGCCAGACCACGCCGGGACGGCTGCCGCCGTTCATCGTGTCGCTGCTGCCTGAAGGCTGGCTGGAGTCCATCCTGCACGACGCGAGCGACCGTGACGTCCTGCGGCGCGGCAAGCGCTACATGTCCAACATCACGATTTCGGAGCGGACCTCGGAACTGGCCGCCTTGCCACAGGACACGCTGACGACGCGACTGGCCGACTTCACGCGGGACGGCATGTTCAGCGGCCACTACGCCGGGCCACGGCGCGACGCGATGGACGCCGACTTCGCCCACCGCCTGGCGCAGCTCTTCGCGAACCAGCAGACGCCGCGGCTGTCAGGCGTGCAGGTCAAGGCCCCCATGCACCTGGCGGCGGACGGCACGCTGCTGATCGCCACGCACCTGCCTTTCACCCACATCCTCAAGCCGGCAGGTGCCGCCGGCTTCGAAGGACTTCCGGTGGCGGAATGGATCGGGCTGACGCTGGCGCGCGGCGTGGGCCTCGAGGTCCCTGATCACGCCCTTGTCGCAATGCCCGACGACCTGCCGGCGGCGCTGATCGTGGAGCGCTTCGACATCCGCCTTCAGCTGGACGACACCCGTCTCCTGGCGATGGAAGACCTGTGCTCGGTGCTCGCGCTCGATCCCAGGGACAAGTACACCGGCACGATGGAGCGCGTGGCCCGTGCGGTGCGCGCGCTGTCGACGTCGCCCGACGAGGACATCATGACCTTGCTGCGCCGGGCGCTCTTCGCCTGGCTGATCGGCGACGGCGACATGCACCTCAAGAACATGGCGATGCTCAAGACCGCCCAGGAAGGCGCTGCCACGTTCCGGCACGTGCGGCTCGCGCCGGTCTACGACACCTTGACGACCCGCGTGTTCCCGGGGCTCCAACATGACGCCATGGCGCTGAAGGTGAACGGCAAGGCCCAGCGCCTGCGCCGCGCCGATTTCCTGGCCCTGGCGGCGATCGCCGACCTGCGGGCGGGCGACGCGAAAGCCGCCATCGATGAGATGCTGGCGTCGATGACGGCGGCGCTGGACCAGTTCGCTTTGCCCCCGTCCCTCCAGGCTGACGCGGCGGCTCTCGCGCTGAGCGAGCGGGTGCTCCAGGTGGCGCGGGAGCGGGTGCGGGATTTCGATTGACCGGTGCCCCATCCGTCCACCGTTCATCCGTTCACCGGGAACGCGGCCGCGGCGCGGCGGCGCGCAGCGGACCTCCTCATCTGGCGCTCAGGCTGGCCCCCTTCCAATCCGCCGCCTGCCAGCGCTGGAACGCGCCCAGCATCGCGGCATCGCCGGCTTGGCGCTTCGTCTCCAGCGTGTCGAGGTCGACCTGCTCGTAGCTGCGCTTGTAGCGGCCTTCGGCGCGCGATTCGCGCGCGACCAGCAGCTCCTTGCCGCCCGGCACCCAGCCGGCGAATTCCGCGTAGCCCAGGCCCGGCTGCGCCGCCACCGGCGGCAGCGCCGTCATCCGCCAGCCCTGCGCGGTGCGGCGCAGCAGCCAGAGTTCGCGCCAGCCGTCGGCTGGCACCGACGCGATCGCGATCGCATTGCCCTCGCGGTTGATCCGCGCCGAGGCCGTCATCACCAGCCCCCACGCGCAGTGGCGCAGCAGCGGCGGACTGCCCTCCTTGGCGCCGTTCATGGCGAGCGTCAGGCAGGTTTCGCCCGGCTGGCCCGGCAGCACCGTCAGCGTGAAACCGCCCAGCGTCTGCGTCGACGGCCCCGCGGGCAGCGCCGCCCAGCGCATCGCGTTGCCGCGCATCGCCGCGTCGTTGTAGTCGCGCTGGTCGTCGTCCGACAGCTCGGCCGGCACGATGCGCGCGAACGCCTCCAGCGCTCGACGCGACGCGGCCGACGACGCATCCACCTGCAAGCTCGCGACCGGCACGCCTTCGCCGGCACCGGCACCGGCACCGGCACGCCGCGCGCGGATGAAGGACAGGCTGCTCCACACGCCCGACTGGCGCATCAGCACGCGATTGCGCCAGTGCGTCGCGAGCGCCGGATCGCGCAGGTCGACCTTGTCCAGCACGTCCGCGCGCCACTGGTCCATCTGCTCCCGCTTCGGCGGCGTCGCGGCCGGATCCAGGCAGTCGACACGCGTCAGCGCGAGCGCCGCGCGCGCCTTCTGCTCGGGCGTCGAGGCCGGCATCGCCAGCACGCGCCGGAACGCCTCGCCGTCGTAGCAGAGCTGCATCGCGCCGGCCTCGCGCTCCAGCGAGCGGAAGCGCAGGCCGTAGCGCGCGGCCACGTCGAGCTGCGCGGCCACCTGCGTCTCCGCCGCCGTCGTCGAGCCATCCGCCTTGGGCTGCACGCGCGAGGCGCGATCCGCCAGCCGCTCGGCCAGCGTGCCCATCGCGTCGAGCGCCTCGGCGCCGTCCGCGCCGTTGATCTCCTCCGCGCTCGCCGCCTGCACGTAGGCGGCGGCCAGGCCCAGCCCGAGCGACTCCGCGCCCGGCTGCTGACGCACGACGCGCAGCGCGGCCAGCAGCGCCTCCGGCTGCGCGGCCGGGCCGGCCAGCGGCAGCAGCGCGGCCTTGCGCACGAAGCCGCCGCGCTCGCGTCGGTAGTCGTAGACCTGGAAATGATCCGGCCGCTCGCCGCGGATCTCCAACGCCTCGCCGCGCCACAGCTGCGCTTGAGCCGGCGAGCCGTCCTTCGCCGCGGCGCGCAGCGCGACGTTGTCCTGCACCACCAGCGCCGTGCGCACCGGCGCGGCGCCGTCAGCGGCGCCGGTGCGCTTGATCGGCGGCTTCGGCGCGACCTCGTCCGTCGCCGCGTCGGCGGCGTGGACGCACAGCAGTTGCACGGCGACAGCGGCGATGGCGGCGGCCATCACGAGCTTCATGCGGCCCATGGCATCCCCCTTCCCGACGGCATCGACCGCCGGGGTGTTCAAGGTCGTCAAGGTGTTCCTGGCGTTCATCGCGTTCATCGCGTTCATGGCATTCATGGCCTTCACTGGGCACCCTGTTCCTGGGCGGGCTCCTGCTTCGTCCCCAGCAGCGTCTTGCCGATGAAGCCGCCATCGGCCGGCGGCGGCGCGATGATCACCTGCACCTTGTCGGACAGCTTGTCGGCCATGGCCTTCTGGATCAGCAGCGGATGGCGGCTCAGCAGCGCGCCCTCGGCGGCCATCTGGTCGACGGCGACTTTCCCGATGCGCGTCTGGCGATACGCCTCGGCATCGGCGAGCTTCTCGCGCGCCTTGGCTTCGCCGTCGGCCTCGATGCCGCGCGCCTGCGCGTTGCCCTCGGCCATGCGGACCCGCGCGACGCGCTCCGCCTCCGCTTCCAGCTGGCGCTGCTCGACCTGGCGCTGCTTGAAGGGCAGCACATGCTTCATCGCCTCCTCCTGGCCCTTGGCGGCGATGACCTGCTCGCGCGCCGAGGCCTCGGCGGCCGTCTCGCGGCGCACCTTCTCGGCCGCGGCCTCCAGCTCGGTCTGCTTGACCTGCTTCTCCTTGAGCTCCAGCGTGTAGCGCATCTTCTCGCTCGCCAGGCCCTCGGCCAGCAGGTTCTCCAGCCCTTCGCGGTACTCGTGGGGTAGGTCGACGTTGCCGATCTCCAGGCCGCGCAGCACGATGCCGTCCAGCGCCAGCTTGCGGCGCAGCTCGCCTTCGAGCGCCGCCTGGATGGGGCCGCGCTGCGTCGAGAAGATCTCGCGCACGGTGTGCGTGGCGATCTGGCGATAGACGATGCCCTGCAGCGCCGGGGCGATCACATCGCCCTCGATGTCGTCGGGCAGCGAGGCGGCCAGCTGCGGCAGGCGGCTCGGGTCGACGGTCCAGCGCACCGTCAGGTCCAGGCCCAGCGACAGGCCTTCGAGCGATTGCAGCGGCGCCTCGCCATCGGCGCGGGCGAACCGGGTCGGGTGGTAGCTGCGGTCGCGCACCGGCAGGTCGCGGACCTCATGCAGGCCGGGCAGCTTCAGCACCGAGCCCGAGCGCGCCTCGGTGATGCCGCCCGTCAGCGTGTTGGTGCGCAGCGTGACGGCGCCCCGCGGCACCTCGTGCACCGGCGGGTGCGTCACCAGCAAGGCCACCGCGCCGGCCACGGCCGTCAGGCCGGCCAGCCAGGGCAGCGCGCGCACCAGGCCCGCGCCGGCGCGCCGGCCGAAGCCGTCGGCGTCGGCGCCGGCGGTCGTGCGCTCGAGGCCGGCGCCTTCGTCGCCGAGGTCGGTGCCAAGGCCGGCATCGGCGCGGCGGGAGAAGCCGGGCAGTCGAGCCTTCAGCCGGGCAGCGGCGTTGCGGATCGATTGCAGGCGGTCGTTCATGAGGTCCTCCGGGGTGCCCGCTCACGGGCTGTTGGGATGTCGCTCATGGTCCGGAGACGGCGCGGAAGCCTCAATGCGGGCGCGTGGCGCCTCCCTTCACGGTCCGGAAGAAACCTTCACGGGGCGGCGGCGCGCGGGCGGCCGGGGCTGTCCATAATCCGGCGCCATGGTCATCCCCAGGAACAAGGTCGCCGTCATCGAGGACGACCGCCCCACCAGCGAGCAACTGGCCGGCTGGATCCGCGCCGCGCGGCCCGAGCTGCAGGTCGATCAATGGTTCGACCGCGACGCCGCCGAGGCCGCGCTGGCCCGCGAGCGCTACGAGATGGTGGTGCTCGACATCGAGCTCGGCCGCGAGCGCAATGCCGGCATCGCGCTGATCAACGAGATCAACAAGCTGGGCGCCGGCACGCCGGTGCTGGTGGTGTCGGCGATGCCGGCGGCGATCTATCGCGGGATCATGAAGGCGCTCGACGCCTGGGACTACCTGCAGAAGACCAGCTTCGACGAGGCCGAGTTCATCGATACCTTCCTCGACATCCTGCGCGCCGCGCGGGCCCGCGCCAGCGCCGAGCCGGCCGCCGCCGCGCCGCATGCGCTGCAGCTGGACCCGCTCTGGCAGCGCAGCCCGCTGTGGAAGGGTCAGCGCATCAACCTGCCGCTGACCGCGCAGCGCATCCTCGCGACGCTTCATCAGCGCGCGCCGGAGGTGGTGTCGTACGAGGAGCTCTACGACGTCGTGAAGAGCGGCCGCACCCGCGACAACGTGCGCAAGCATGTGTCCACGCTGCGCGAGGCGCTGAAGGAGGTCGATCCCGACTTCGACGCGATCGAGAACGTGCCGATGCGGGGATTCAGGTGGGCGGGACCGCGGTGATCGTGGCCCTCACCCCCGCCCTCTCCCGCGACGCGGGAGAGGGAGTGCGACTGGTGGCCGCTCGTGCGCTTTGGCGCCTTTCGGAAGCGAGGGGCGGTGCATGAAGCGCTGGGCGGAAAAGCGGGGCGCCGCATGAAGCTCGGACCGGTCGAGCTGCCGGCGCTGGCCGTGCCGCGCTTGGGGCTGGCGGCGTTCCGGCGTCGCGCGGTGGTGCACCTGGCCTTCCTGCTGCTGGCGCTGGCGACGGTGGGCCTCGTGCTGACGGTGCTGATCGACCAGAAACAGCGCGCCTACCAGCGCTACGCGCAGGGCTTCCGGCAGTCGCTGGCGGAGATCGTGCTGCAGCTGCGCCATCCGAGCGGCCAGCTCGCGCTGCTCAATCCGACGATGAGCGCCGGCGGCCGCGACGGCCAGGCGCCGGTGCTGCTGCCGTTCTCGGCGATCGACTTCGACGACCAAAACAAGGCCCAGCGCGCCGTGGAGATGGCCGGCTGCGGCCTGCGCTGGCCCGACGGCGCGAGCCTGTGCGCCGCCGTCGGCGCGAACGCTTATGCGGGCGGCTTTCTTTATCTCGTCGGCAGCTTGGAGAGCGGCCCGCTGACGGGGCGCCAGCATGGCGCGCTCGACCTGGCCGGCGTGCATCGCGCCCGCGTCACGCTGACGCTGCGCGGCGAGACGCAGACCTGGATCGCGCCGTTCGAAGGCGCGGCAGCGGCCGACGGCACCCAGCGCGGGCGGCTGACCGGCTTCATCGGCGCCGGGCCGCAGCTGCCCGGCAAGGCCCGGCCGGTGCGCGAGTTCCGCGGCTGGCTCTGGCGCGAGGGCCCCTGCGCGGAAGGCAGCAGCGGTCCGGACTGCGCGCGGCGGACCTTCTATTCGATCCGGCTACCGGTGGAGGCCTTCCAGGCGGCGCTCTTCGACGCCGCCGGGCAACGCGCGCGACCGGTGTGGCCGCCGGCCGACCTCGACCAGGCGCGCGTGCGGGTGGAACTGCTCGGTCCCGCCGAGCCGGCGAGGTCGGCCCCGGGCGCGTCGATGGCCGCGGCGGCGGCTGACCCGCCCGCGAGCGACGCTGCGCGTGGCGACGGCCCGGTGCTCTTCGACAGCGCCCGGCCGGGCGCGTCGCTGGCGCTGTCGCTGGACCGCATCGGCGCCTCGCTGCAGCCCGGCGAGACGCTGCGCATCGAGCGCCAGGGCCGGCAGCCGCAGACCATCGCCGAGCGGCGCGGGCCGGAGCTGTCCGAGCGTGCGCTCCCCTGGCTGATCCACGTGATGCGCCGCCTGCCGGTGCGCGGCGAGGTGCTGGGCGTGGGCGCCGGCACCGATGCCGCCGAGGTGCGCTGGCTGACCGCCTCCGACGAGGTCGCGACGCCGAGCGGGCGCTACCGGCTCGAGCTGCGCGGCGACCTGCGCAGCCTGGACCGCCAGCTCGCGCTCGAGGCTCGGCCGCTGGCCTGGCTGGCCGCGGCGATGCTGGCCGCGGTCGCGCTGGCCTGGCTGATGGTGGAGCTGGGCCTGATCCGCGGCATCGCCGTGCTGACCAAGCGTGCGGCGGCGGTGTCCTACAACATGCAGGACGCGCGCGCGGACCAGCGCATCGGCGAGCTGGAGGTGGCTGACCTGCGCGGTCGCGATGAGCTCGGCATCCTGGCCGGCAGCCTGGCCGACGCGCTCAGCCGCGTGAAGGACGGCCTGCGTCGCGAGCAGCTGCGGGCCGAGCGCGAGCGCGAGATGTGGCATGCGGTGGGCCACGAGATCATGTCGCCGCTGCAATCGCTGATGGTGCTGCACGGCGCGCCGGACGACGCCAGCCACCGCTACGTGCAGCGGATGCAGCAGGCGGTGAAGGTGCTCTACGGCAGCGCACCGCCGAGCGAGGCGCTCGCCTCCGCCGACCTGCATCCGCAGGCGCTGGACCTGGTCGCCTTCTGCCGGGAAATCGCGGCCAACGCGCATTACGCGGGCATCGACGGCGTCAGCTTCGCGACCGCCCTGCCCGAGCCACTGCCGGTGCGGGCCGAGGCCTATGCGCTGGAGGACGCCGTCACCCACGTGCTGCGCAACGCGGACCGCTACCGGCCCGAGGGCACGCCCATTGCCCTCACGCTGGAGGCCGGCGAGCCCGGCGTGGTGCTGCTGCGCATCCACAACCAGGGGCCGCCGATCGACGCGGCGATGCTGGAGACGATCTTCGAATACGGCGTCTCCGACACCGCGCCGCAAGCCGCCGGGGAACGTCGCGGGCAGGGTCTGTTCGTCGCCAGGACCTATCTGGCGAAGATGGATGGCAGCATCCGGGCATTCAATGTGCCGGAAGGCGTGGTGTTCGAGATGAGCCTGCGCCGCGCCGCGGCCTGAGGCTTGAAACCCGCCGGAGCGGCCCGACGTGGCCTCGCGTTGCGCGCCCTTCCGGCCCGACCCAGCAGGAGTTCCCCATGCCGATGAATGCCCATTACGCGCTCACCGAGCCGATTCGCGATGCCGTCGACACGCTGTCCAAGGAGCATCCGCTGCTGGTGGAGTTCGGCGCCTCGTGGTGCCCGATCTGCGAGGCCGCGCAGCCCTTGCTGGTGGAGGCCTTCGGCGGCGGCCACGAGCGCATCCAGCACATCAAGGTCGAGGACGGGAAGGGGCAGCCGCTCGGGCGTTCCTTCAAGGTCAAGCTGTGGCCGACGCTGATCTTCATGCGCCACGGCCAGGAGGTGGAGCGGCTGGTCAGGCCCACGAACGCCGCGGACATTCGCGCCGCGCTGGAACGCATCGACGGCCCCTGACGGACAATCGCGCCCCATGACCCAAGCCCATGTGCTGATCCCCAAGGACGGATCGCCCGACCTGCTGTTCGTGCTGCTGCACGGTGCCGGCGCCGACGCCGAGCAGATGCGCCCGCTGGCCGAGGCGCTGCATCGCCAGTACCCGCGTGCGGCCCTGGTGCTGCCCGAGGGCTTCGAGCCGTTCGATGCCATCCCGGGCGGCGGGGCGGGGTTCCAGTGGTATTCCGAGCAGGGCGACGACGCGGCCAAGGCGGCGCGCCTGACGGCGGCGGTGCCCGAGCTGATCGCGCTGGTGCGCCGCTGGGCGGCGAAGCTGGAAATGAGCTGGGAGCGCGTGGCGCTGGGCGGGTTCTCGCAGGGCGCCATCCTGGCGCTGGAGGCGCTGCAGCAGGAGGAGCAACTGGCGGGGCGCGTGCTGGCCTTCGGCGGCGCGTATGCCTACTGGCCGCAGCATGCGCCAAAGGATGTGTCGATCCACCTGCTGCATGGCAAGGACGATGCGGAGCTGCCGTATCCCGCGCTGCTGAACGCGGCGCGCGAGCTGATGGCGCTGGGCGCCGACATCACCGCCGACGTGCTGCCGAAGGTGGGCCATGAGCTGCATCCGGAGCTCATCGAGCGCGCGATGGAGCAGCTGCGGACCTTCATCCCCGCGCGGCTGTGGCGCGAGGCCGTGCTCGCGGCCGCCGAGCAGGACAAGAGCGAGCCGAGGCATTGAACGCCTGAGCGCTTCTTTCTCCCTCTCCCGCTTGCGGGAGAGGGCAGGGGTGAGGGCTGCGGTCGCCGCAGTGCGGCCAGCCTCAATCGAGCGTGACCTCGGTCCTCACCGTGCCGGCCCGATCGGCCCACGCGACCAGGCTCAACCGCGTGCCCTGCGGCGCTCTGACCACCCATTCACCGTAGGCGCGATCGCCGGTGATGTCCCGCTCCGGCAGGAACGCCAGCTGCGTCTGCTTCGGCGCATGCCCCTCCAGCTGCGGCCCTTCCATCCGCGGCTTGCCGCTGATGAGCCCCACTTCGGGATCCACCGGCAGGAAGATCTCGAACATCACACCGCGGGTCTGCTTGCGCGCCAGCGCCTGCTTGGTCACGTAGGCCGGCAGCCAGCCGCTGTTGCCCACCGCCATCCGCACCCGCCACGTATCCGGCCCGAGCGCCCGGACCTCCGTCCTCAGCAGCTCCAGCTTCGGCAGGCTGAGCGCGATCTGGTTCATCCACGCCGGGAAGCGGGCCGCCTCGCGCTCGCGCAGGTGCGGCGGCGGGTTGCGCCAGAAGTTCATCTTGTCCCAGCCGCCGATCTCCACCGGCCCCAGCTGCGGATGCATGAACGCGGTCCACTCGACATGCGCCTGCCCGCCGCAGTGCTCGTCGCTCCACTTCAGCAGCTTGAGGTCGTCCTCGACCGGATGGTCGCGGAACCAGTCGATCCACTTGTAGCCGGTGATGCCCGCCTCCTTGTTGGGCGACCACAGCTCCACCACCCAGAACAGCGCCCCCAGGTGCTCGTACACCCAGTCCTGCGTGCCGGTGATGACCTCCTTGGGGTGGTACTTGAACTCGTGCCAGATGCTCACCGCCGGATAACCGGTGTGCTGCTCGCCCAGCCTGGAGAAGCGCTGGTAGGCCCACAGGTCCTCGGGCGCCATCTCCTCGTCGCTGCGCGTGCCGCAAGGCCGCAGGATCACGCCGCTGTGCGTGTGGAAGCTGATGGCCGCGCCGATGTTGGGATGGCCGACCATGAAGTCGACCATCGCGCGCACCTCGGGCTCGCTGGTCGGGTAAGGGCCGGCGCCGACCTGCTCGAACTCCTGGCGCCAGCCGGCGGGGAAGTTCCGGTTCAGGTCCAGGCCCTCGCTGTCGCGGTTGACCTTGATGGTCAGGCCGTCGTGGTTGATGACCAGGCCCTCGGGCATCAGGCGGTAGTACTCGCCGCCGAATTCGCCGGGCTGGCGCGCGACCATCAGGCGCGGGTCGTCGGGATGCTTCTTGTAGCCGCCGTGCGGGTCGGGGACCCGCATCGTGAGGATGCGGCCGTCGCCGTCGATGTCCTCGACGCTCAGGCCCTCGACGGCCTCCTCGTCGAACGGATACGGGCGCGTGGACGAGCGGATGTGGCGCGGCCGGTCGGCGAGCGCCAGCTCGGCGCCATCGGGGTTCAGGCGCGGGACCATATAGATCGTGCGCGTGTCCAGCAGGTGGGTGACCTGCGCGTCGGTGCCGTACTTGCTCAGCAGGTCGTGCAGGTAGTACAGGCAGGTGGTGCAGGCGGTCAGCTCGGCGGCGTGGATGTTGCCGTCGAGCCAGAAGGCGGGCTTCTCGACGTCGATGCCGGTGGCGGTGTTGGTCAGGATGAGGACCCAGATCTCCCGCCCCTCGAAGCTCTTGCCGATCGACCGCACCGACACCAGGTTGGGACAGGCCTCCGCGTAGCTGAACAGCAGCCGGGTGAGCGCCTCGTAGCGGGGGAACTCGTCGAAGCGCGGGCTCGGCAGCGTGGGGGTCGACGCGGGCGCGGCGGCGGGCGGGAGAGCGGTCATGGGCGTCCCAGGGGCGGTGGCGGTGCGGCCGATTTTGCATGCCCAGGCCCCTGCGACCGAGAGGCCTCTCCAGCCCGCGACAGCGCGTTTACCCTGAGAACGGTTAAATTGCGGCCCTTGGGCGCGCAGGTCGACGACAACGGGCGCGCACCGCACGACATGAACGACGAGGCCGCTCGCGAGGGCGCCGAGGTGACTGCTGGAGAGATGGCTGTGAATCACTGCGAGAAGATCCCGTTGGGCACGCAAGGGGCGACCGAGTGGGAGGTGGTGCATCTGCCGTCGTCGCTGGGCGATTTCCAGGCGCGGGCCTTCCGCAGCCCGGTCACCGGCTCGGAGCACCTGGTGCTGTCGGTCGGTCCGCTGCAGGAGCGCGGCGGCCTGCTGCGCGTACACAGCGAATGCCTGACCGGCGACGTGTTCCAGTCGCTGCGCTGCGACTGCGGCCCGCAACTGCAAGGCGCGCTGGACCTGCTGAAGGACGAGGGCGGCATCGTCATCTACATGCGGGGCCATGAGGGCCGCGGCATCGGCCTGGTCGAGAAGCTGCGCGCCTATGCGCTGCAGGAGGCGGGCGTCGACACGATCGACGCCAACCTGCGCCTGGGCCATGCCGAGGACGAGCGCGACTACGCCGACGCCATCGACATCCTGTGCCTGCTGGGCGTGAAGAGCGTCCGGCTGATCACCAACAACCCGCAGAAGCGCGACGCGCTGGTGGCCGGCGGCGTCGAGGTCGAGGCGCTGGTGCCGCTGCGCATCGCGGCCAATCCGCACAACGAGCGCTACCTCGAGACCAAGCGCAAGCGGATGGGCCACTACCTGGAGTAACCCCGGCGTGAGCCCGCTGCACGCCGCGCCCGCCGCCGGCTTCGACGCGCCGTTCGAGCTGATGGGCGCGTGCCACGAGCGCATGGCGCGGACGCTGGCGCTGATGGCGCGCCTGGGCGCCCACGTCGCGGCGCACGGCTGCGACGGTCAGGCGCGGGACGCGGCCGGCGACGTGCTGCGCTACTTCACCCTGGCAGCGCCGCTGCACCACGAAGACGAGGAACGGCATGTGCTGCCGCGGCTGCGCGAACGCGGCCAGGGCGCGCTCGCCGACCGGCTGGGCGCCGAGCATCGCGAGATGGAAGCGCAGTGGGCCGCGATCGCGCCCACGCTCGAGGCGATCCGCGATGGCCGCCTGCGCGACGACGAGCTGCCCGGCGCGCGCGAACGCTGGGACCGCTTCGCGACGCTGTACCGCGGACACATCGAGGTCGAGGACCACGCGGCCTATCCGGCAGCGCTCGAAGCGCTGACCGGGCCGGAGCTTCAGGCCATGGGCGCTGAGATGGCGGGCCGACGGAAGACGCCGTGGCCCGTTACGCCCAGGGACGAGGCGGCGCCTCCATCCAGGTGACGGTTCACGCCGCGGCGCGTAGGCCGCGGGCCCCGGATCCGGCCGTCGTCGGGTTCCTGATCCAGGTGGCGCAGATCCTCGGCGCAATGACGGCGCCAAGGATCTGCGAGGTCAGAAGCGAAAGTCAGAAGCGGCGCTGCGGCCGACTACGCCGCCATGCGGCGGCACTCGTCCGCGCAACGCTTGCAAGCGACCGCGCAATCCTGGCAATGGGGATGCTCGTGCCGGGCGCACTCCTCGCCGCAGGCATCGCACACGGCGGCGCACAGCTGGCAGAGCTGGCGGTCGAACTGACTGCCTCGCGCCATGTAGCTCGCCGCGAGTCGGCAGATGGCGGCGCAGTCCATGTCGAGGGCAATGCACTTCGCCATCATCTTGACGTCCTGCTCTCGCAGGCAGGCGGTGGCGCAGTGGTCGCAGGCATCGGCACAGGCGTTGCAAGCCTCGACGCAGGCTTGGTTGACTTGATGGGACATGTCGGTCTCCGGTAGGCCGGCCGCTTCAAGGCCGGCAAAAAGGGATGGAGGCCGCTTCGCGGGCGAAGCGGCCGCTTGCGGAGACGCTCAGGCTTTGGGCGGTGGGTCGGGCGGCGGCAGCACATGGGACGCCATCCCGAACGGCGGCTTGCGCGCCCACTCGAAGGTGAGCTTGAGCAGCACCGCCGACGCGGCGCCGGAGGGCGCGGTCGGGACGGCAGCGAGCTGGCAGGGGCCGTGAAAGAGGCCGTGCGTGCCGGTGTCGGCAGCCGGCGCGTCGGTCATGGGGTGGTCGGGGGATTCGCCGTGCGCATGGCTCTCGCCGTGATCTGCCGACACCGCGCAGAGCATCTGGCAGATCACCGATGCCGTCGCCACCGGCACCATCGTGCCGAGCATGAACGCCACCAGCAGGCGCCGCAGCAGCGGCGACCGCAGTCGCATCAACAGCGCAGCCACTTGGACCTCGCCATCGCGCTCGACCTTGATACCAGCAACATGCCTGCTCCCGGGAAGAGCCCTGCTGCGGGCAAGTGCCGTTCCCCGCCCGACAACGACGCGGTGCCTTCGGCGCGCCCCGCCCGCCCCTCGCCAGCGTGGCGACGACCCGCGTGGCGAACCTCCGTGATGCGGCAAAAACGTCTGCTTCGGCCGCGTCGGCGCCACCAGGGGACAGCCCCAGCCGCTTGACCTTCCCACTGGGGCAAGGTCCAGACTCCTCGAGTCGCGGGCTCCGGGCCCGATGCCGACACCCCTCGACGTTCGCAACCCGTGGCCATGCCGGTCACCCAAGGAGTCCCCATGAAAACGCTGCACGCCTGTGCCTTCGCCGTGCTGTCCCTCGCCTCGGTCGCCGTGGTCGCCCATGGCGACGAGGACCCCGCCAAGCCCGGCCGCCATGACGACGGGAAAGTCGAGGCGACCGCCTTCGGCCAGGAGGGCCGGCCGGGGCAGGTGGTTCGAACCATCCAGGTCGACATGGCCGACAACATGCGGTTCACGCCGTCCGACGTGACGGTCAGGAAGGGGGAGACGATCAAGTTCGTCGTCCACAACAGCGGCCAGGTGCTGCACGAGATGGTGCTGGGCACCAAGGACTCCATCGCCCAGCACGCCGCGCTGATGAAGCGGTTTCCCAAGATGGAACATGACGACGCCAACATGGCGCATGTCAAACCGAGCCAGAGCGGCGACATCGTCTGGCAGTTCACCCAGCCCGGCGAGTTCCAGTTCGCGTGCCTGCAGCCGGGGCATTTCGAGGCCGGCATGGTCGGCAAGGTGATCGTGAAGTGATGGCCGCTCACGACCGCTTGTCACGCGCCCGCTGGCTGCCCGCCTTCCCGATCGCCTTCCACTTGCCTCGCAGCGCGATGCGCTCCAGCGCCGTCATCTCGCCGCGCTGCGCATCGCGCATCAGCTTCTTGTAGTTGTCGAGCCGGTCGGGGTCGACCTGCGTCACCACGGCGCAACCGGGCTCGCCCTCATGGTGGCAATCCCGGAAGCGGCAATGCTGCGCGAGCGACTGGATGTCGTCGAAGGACGACGCCAGCGTGCGCGCGTCCGCATCGGGCCGGAAGGTGCGCAGCCCCGGCGTGTCGATGATGCAGGCGCCTAGCGCAGTGCGATGCAGCGAACGGGCCGTCGTCGTGTGCCGTCCGCGGCCATCGCCCTTGCGCACGCCGCCGGTGTCCTGGGCGGCGCCGGCCAGCGTGTTGATCAGGGTCGACTTGCCGACGCCCGAGGAACCGAGCACCACCAGCGTCTGTCCGGCCTGCATCCAGGGGTCGAGCTCGGCGCAGGTCGCCGGCGAGAGGCCGTTGACTGGCAGTACCGGCACGGTCGGCGGCAGGCGGCTGCGCATCTCCGCGATGCGCTCCGGCGCGTCGGGCGCGAGGTCGCGCTTGGTCAGCACGACGACCGGCGTGACCTCGCAGGCCGTCACCATGGCGATGTAGCGTTCCATCCGGCGCGCGTTGAAGTCGGCGTCCAGTCCCATCACGAGCAGCGCCGTGTCGACGTTGCTCGCCAGCGGCTGGCGGCGCCCGTCATTCGCGCGCCGCGCGATCTGCGTGACGGGGTCGACACGATCGGTGATCCAGGCCTGGCCGTGGATGTCCACCTGCATGCTGACCCAGTCGCCGATCGTCAGCGCTTGCGCGCTGGCCTGCAGCTGTTGCACCAGCCGGGGCAGCGCACGCGCGAGCCACTCGCCGTGGCCGTCGTGCAGCGTGAAGCAGTCGCGTTGGGATTCGATCACTCGCGCCAGGCGCGAATTCGGTTCAGGGGCGCCGAGCTGCGCGGCGCGGGAGGCGATCAAGGGGGTGAGACCGAGCGCTTGCAGCGTCTCGAAGTCGATGTCGATCATGGGAGTCCATTGAATTTGGCTTCGTTCGCGCAGGCGCGAACCCGACCACGCGCGATGGCGCATGGCGTGAGCTGAGTGGGAAGCCGGCCGCGACTGGCGCGACGATCAATGGACCCGCGTTGAGCGCGGAGTCAGGAGCGCTGGGCGCTCAGGCAGCCGGACACGAGAAGGTCGACACGATCTGCTTGTTCCATGGTCTTCTCCTGTCGGGGTGGGTGGATGAAGGTCGCAAGTCTGCAGCGGACGGGGAGCGACGTCAATTTCGGCAAGATGTCGAATTCGGATGCGCCGGTTCGTCGTCCCTGCATCACCCCTTCTCAAGGACTGCTCATGAAATACCTCGGCCTCGCCTACTACACTCCCGAAGCCTTCGCCGCGATGGCGCCCGAAGACGTCACGGCCCTGGTCAGCCAGTGCCCAGCGCTGGACGAGAAGATGCGCGCCACCGGCAAGGTGCTGGTCTCCGCCTCGCTGGGCGACCTGGAAGGCTGGAAGACGCTGCGCCCGCGCGGCGGCAGGACGCAGGTCACCGACGGGCCCTACACCGAGGCCAAGGAAATGGTCGGCGGCCTGTTCATCATCGAGGCGGACAGCCAGGAGGAAGCGCTGCGCATCGCGTCCATGCACCCCGCCGCCACGCTGGGCGAGGAAGGCGGATGGGCGGTCGAGCTGATTCCGATGGACTTCTATCTGGGTCGCTGAGGACGGGGCGGAATCACGGATACGCCGCGGGTCGCCGCGTCGCGGCATCGCCTTGGCGCGCGAGCGGGTCGCGAGTCCGATACATTGCCGTCGACGCCGCCTCCGCGCGGCCACCCCTGCCGCGACCCCATGCCCCTGCGCCACCACACCGTCCCCGTCACCCCGTTCCGCCAGAACGCCTCCCTCGTCTGGTGCGACCTCACCCATGAGGCCGCCGTCATTGACCCGGGCGGCGAGGTGCCTCGGCTGCTCGCCGAGGTCGAGCGGCTCGGCCTGACGCTGAAGGCCATCTGGCTGACCCACGCCCACATCGACCACGCCGGCGGCACCGGCGAGCTCGCCCGCCTGCGCGGCCTGCCCATCATCGGCCCGCACCAGGGCGACCAGTTCTGGATCACCGCGCTGCCGCAGCAGTCGGCGATGTTCGGCTTCCCGCCGGCGGAGATGTTCACGCCGACCCGCTGGCTCGAGGACGGCGACACCGTCCAGATCGGCCAGGAAACGCTGACCGTGCGGCACTGCCCCGGCCACACGCCCGGCCACGTCGTGTTCCACTCGGCGTCCGCGCGGCGCTGCTTCGTCGGCGACGTGCTCTTCGCCGGCAGCATCGGCCGCACCGACTTCCCCGGCGGCGATCACGACACGCTGATCCGCTCCATCACCGAGCGCCTCTGGCCGATGGGCGACGACACCGTCTTCGTCCCCGGTCACGGCCCCGAAAGCAGCTTCGGCGAGGAACGACGCACCAACCCGTTCGTCGGCGGCCGCTGGGGCTGAGCGGCGCGGCGCAGCCAACCCGTGCTCACAGCGGCGACAGGCCGGTGTCCAGGAAGCGCGATTCCGGAAAGCCGCGCAGCGCCAGCGCCGCCAGTTCGACGAGCTCCTCGAAGCTGCGCTCCTTCTGCAGCACCGCCACGCCGCCCATGCGGTCGGCCGCGTCGGTCAGCTCTTCGCCGATGTAGCCGGTGGTGATGATCACCGGTACCCACGGCAGCGTCGCGCGCACGGCCGCGGCCAGCTCCAGCCCGTTCATGCCCGGCATGTTGAAGTCGGTGATCAGCAGCTGCATCGGCGTTCGCCCCTGCTCGATGTCCTTCAGGCAGTCGTCGGGCGACGCGTAGGTCCGGATGTCGTAGCCCGCCTTCTTGAGCAGCGCCTCCACCATCAGCAGCACGATCGGGTCGTCGTCCACGTAGACGACATGCTCGCCCTCGCCCGGATCGGCCACGCGGCTGAGCGCCGCCGTGTCGAGCGGTGCCGCCTCGTCGCCGACCACCGGCAGGTAGACGCAGAACTGCGTGCCCCGCCCCGGCGCCGATTGCACATCGATGGCCCCGCCATGCGCATGCACGATGCCGTGCACGATGTGCAGGCCCAGGCCGGTGCCCTGCCCCCGCGGCTTGGTGGTGAAGAAGGGCTCGAACAGCCGCTTCGTGACGTCCTCGCTCATGCCGTGGCCGTCGTCGCGCACGCTCAGCGCCGCATAACGCGTCGGCGCCACGCGGCCGATCGCGAAGGCGCGCGGTGCGTCGAAGTGCACCGCGCGCAGGCCCACATGCAGATGCCCGTGCCCACCCGGCATCGCCTGCCATGCGTTGGTGCACAGGTTCAGCACCACCTGCTGCACCTCCGCCGGATCCACCGTCGCCACGCAGTCGTCGCCATGCAGGTCCACCGTCAGCCGCACCGTGGCCGGCAAGGTCGACCGCAGCAGGCCGATGCTGTCCTCCACCAGCGGGCGCAGGCGATGCTTGGCCAGTTCCTGGCCGCTGCCGCGGGCGTAGGCAAGGATGCGCTGCACGATGTCCCGCGCGCGGTCGCCGGCGCGCTTGATCTGCTGCATGTGGCCGCGCAGCGGCGAGTTAGACGGCAGCTCATCCAGCATCATTCCGGCATGGCCGAGGATCGCCGCCAGGATGTTGTTGAAGTCATGCGCCACGCCGCCGGCCAGCGTGCCCAGCGACTCCATGCGCTGGATGCGCACCAGCTTCTCCTCCAGGTCCACCCGCGTCAGCTCATCGGCCTTGCGCATCGTGATGTCGATGAACAGCACCACCAGCCCGAGCTCGCAGGGAAACGCGCGGCACTCGAACCACTTGCTCAGGCGCGCATTGAATTCCTCGTAGAGATGGGCCGTGCGCGACTGCATCGCGGCGCGCGCCTCGACATCGAAGCGCGCCCCCATGACGCCGGGCAGCGACTGCCAGTAGTTGCGGCCGATGAGGGCTTCCCGCTGCCGGCCGGTGGCGCGCTCGAAGGCGACGTTGACGAACTCGATGGTCCAGTCGTGCCGCAGCAGGATCACCGCGTCGGTGACGTAGTCGAGCGCCGCGCCGACATGCGCGGCGCCATCTTCAGGTGCGGCGGATGCACCCGACCCGTGCGACGGCTCTTGACGCGGCATGAACGCCCCCCGGTGGACGAGGCGCCAGTGTGGACCTCATTCGCCGGCCCGGCAATCACCGTGCCGCCCCCTGATTCGGGAGAGGGCCGATGGCATCGGGCTTTGCGCGCGCCGCGACGGCGCGCCGAGGGTCAGGATTTCGCCGGCGCGGGCGGCTGGAAGCGCTGCTCGGGCTTGGGCGCGCGGGCATACAGCCCCTGCACGCGCGGCAGCGTGCGCTCGATGTCGCGGATGCGGGTCGGGCCGGCCGGGTGCGTGGAGAGGAACTGGGGCGGCGCGCCCTTGCTCGCCTGTCCCATCTTCTGCCACAGCGTCACGCCGGCCTGGGGGTTGTAACCGGCGCGCGCGGCCAGTTCCATGCCGACCAGGTCGGCCTCGCTTTCGTCCTCGCGGCTGAAGGTCAGCGACAGCAGCTGGCCGCCGATGTTGGCGATGCCGCGGCCCATGTTGCCCAGGCCCAGCAGCGCCGCGCCGATCTCGATCGCGCCGTTGGTGGCCATGTTCTTGCCCATGCGCTCGCGCGCATGCTCGCGCAGCGCGTGCGCCATCTCGTGGCCCATGATCATCGCGACCTCGTCGTCGCTGAGCTGCAGCTGCTGCAGGATGCCGAAGTAGAAGGCGATCTTTCCGCCTGGCATGCAGAAGGCGTTGAGCTCGCGGCTGCCGATGAGGTTGACCTCCCAGCGCCACTGCTGCGCGCGCGGGTTCCAGGTCGCGGCGAACGGGATGATGCGCTGCGCGATCGCACGCAGGCGCAGCACCTGCGGATGATTGGCCGGCGCGAGCGCCTTCTGCGCCTGGGCCTGCCGCATCATCTGCGCGTACTGCTGCTGCGCGGCGGCCTCGACCTGCTCGGCCGAGACCAGCTTGGTGAAGCGGCTCTGCTTGCCGACGTCCACGCCCTCCTGCGCCCAGGCCGGCGTCAGCGCCGACACGCCGCCGGCGGCGAGCAGTCCGGTGAACAGGCGGCGGGCGGGGTGCGCGGGCGCGCGGTCCACGCCGCAGCGGCGGCAATCGCAATGGCCGAATCCGGCGGGAGCACCCGGCAGCTGCGGGTCGGCATCGGGGAGGAAGTCAGCGTCAACCATGGCGGCATTCTAGGGAGGCGACAATGCCCCCCATCATGTCCCAGCCGCCCTTGATCACGCCGTCCCCGGCCTGTGCCACCTCGCCGCTCGACCCGCAGCAGTTCCGCGCCGCGCTGGGCATGTTCGCCACCGGCGTCACGATCGTGACCGCGCGGGCGGAGGACGGGACGCTGGTGGGCCTGACGGCCAACTCCTTCAACTCGGTCTCGCTGTCGCCGCCGCTGGTGCTGTGGAGCCTGGCCCGCCGCGCGGGCTCGATGCCGGTCTTCAGCCGTGGCTCGCATTACGCGATCAACATCCTGGCCGCGGACCAGAAGGCGCTCGCGCAGCGCTTCGCCACGCGCGACATCGACCGCTTCGCCGGCGTGGCCTTCCGCGAGGGCTGCGGCGGCGCGCCCGTGCTCGAGGGCTGCGCCGCGGTCTTCGAATGCGCCAACCGCAGCCAGTACGAGGAAGGCGACCACGTCATCTTCGTCGGCGAGGTCGAGGCCTGCAGCCGCGCCGAGCAGGCGCAGCCGCTGATCTTCCACGGCGGCCGCTACTACACCGAGCTGCCGATCTGAGGCCTGGGCCTCACTCGCCGGCGTGACGGCCGACCGGCCAGAAGGGCGCCATCCGTTGCAGCGCGCGCCAGCGCCAGGCGCCCAGCGCGACGGTCACCAGGACCGACGCGGCCACCTGCCACAAGGCCGGGATGTGCCAGCGATGGGTCGCCGCGATGCTGAGGCCCACCAGCGCGACCATCAGCATCGTCAGCACCGCCGCCCGCGCGCCCTTGGGAAGGCCCTGACGTGACCAGTCGCGCCAGACCAGCAGGGTGCCGGGCAGCGCCACCGCGGCGAAGTTCAAGCCCAGCAGCGGGCTGCCCCAGCCGTCGTCATGCCCGGGCGCCAGCGCCTGCAGCGCCATCATCATCGCCACGCCGGTGCCCCACAGCACCAGGTGATGGCGCAACAGCCGCAGCCCGATCACGCGGTTCATCTCGATGCCACGCGGCATGCCAGGAACCAGCGACAGCAGCGCCTGCTCGCGGCGCGTCTGGTGCAGCGTCGCGTCCAGCCCGAAGAACGGACCGATCATCGCGCTCATCAGGCCGATCGACAGGCCCGGCAAGGCCGCCCGGATCACCCGCCCGGCGCGGTCCGGCAGGAAGACCAGCAGCGCCACTTCGGCGATCAGGAAGACGACGAAGAGCAGCAGCGTCGTCGAGGCCGTGGCCGACCAGTGCAGCCCGCGCAAGGCAACGAATTCGGCGCGCGCGGTGACGCTCGCCGTGGTCGGCCGCGCCGTGCGCAGCAGGTGTTCCCGCCACAGCGGATGCGCCCATTGGAAGCACCGGCCGAGCCAGGCCAGCGGTCCGCGCGACCAGACCGTGGTCGCCGGCACCGCGCTGCCCTGCATCGTCATCAGGTGCTGGACGCGCTGGCGCTGAGCCCAGGATTGGGCATGCGCGGCGCCGCCGGCCTGGAACAGATGCCACAGGCCCGCGCCCAGCAACAGCAGCACCGCGCCGGTCTGGGTGAAGGGCTGGCGCGCATGCCACTCGCGCGCGATGTCCATCACCTGCAGCGCCAGCGGCAGCTCGCGCAGCGGCGGCAACGCGATCCACGGCAACACCCAGATCACCAGCCACATCACCGGCCAGCGCAGGCAGATGGCGAAGGACAGCATCAACGCCGCGGCGCCCATCGTGAACGCCAGCCCATGGTCGAAGACCAGGCCCAGCAGTCCCCCGCAGGCCGCGGCCACGCCGAGGAACACGCCCAGCGCCGACTCGCGCAGCCGCCGCAACTGACCCGGCATCAGGTGCGCCGACAGCGGATCGTTCAAGCCCAGCAGTGCATTCGCCGCCGCCCACCAGGCCAGGTGCAGCGCGATGGCCAACGTCACGCAGAAGGTCCCGGCGACGGCCAGCGGCTGTTTGCTCATCGTCGCCAGCGCGGTCGCACCCAGCACCGGCAGGAGCAGCCACCAGACGCGCCCGACCTTGCGCCCCATCGCCCGCAGCACCGCGGCATGGCCGCCCAGGCCGGGCAGCGGCAGCGCGGCGCTCATTGCGTCAGCTCCAGGAACAGGTCCTCGAGGTTGAGCGCCTCGCAGCGCAGCACGGCATCGGGCGCGGGGGCGTTCCCCTCGGCGAATCGCACCAGCCAGCGCGGCTGCTCGCCCAGGTCGCGCCGGCTCAGCACCTGGCCGCCGTGGGCGTCGACCGCCGCCTGCAGCCGGCCCACCGGACCGGCCAGCAGCCGGACCTCGTCGGCCAGCACGTCCTGCGGCGCCTGCAGCGCGATGCGACCGCGGCTGAGGAAGGCGATGTTGAAGGCCACGCGCTCAAGGTCGGACAGGATGTGCGTCGAGAACAGCACCGTGGTGCCGCGGTCGAGCACCTGGTCGACCAGCTCGCGCAGGAAGTCGCGCCGACCGACGGGATCGAGGCTGGCGACGGGCTCGTCCAGCACCAGCAGGTCGGGCTCATGCGCCAGCGCGCGGATGATGGACAGCCGCTGCTGCTGGCCTTGCGACAGCTGGCCCACGCGCCGGTCGCGCGGGATGTCCCAGCGCGACATCAGGCCGTCCACCTTCGCGTCGTTCCAGCGCGGATAGAAGCTGCGGAAATAGCGCAGCAGGTCCCCGGCCTGGAAGTCCTCGAACAGCGCGGCCTGCTGCGGCACGTAGCCCAGCCGGGCGCGCAGCGCGTCGTCGGGCAACAGCGCAGGCTGGCCGAACAACCGCACATCGCCGGCCTGCGGCTCGCGCAGCCCGAGCAGCGTCTCCAGCAGCGTGGTCTTGCCGGCGCCATTGCGGCCCAGCAGCCCCACGACCTGACCTGGCGCGAGCGCCCAGTCCAGCCCGGCGATCACGCCCGGCTGCCCCTTGAAGTCGACCCGCAGGCCGCTCGCGCGCACCGGCGGCGCGCCGAGCGCGTCATCCGCCAGGGCCTGCGCCGAGGCGCGGTCGCCCACCGCCAGCGCATGGGTCATCGCCGGTTCCATCGCTTGAGTCATCGCGTCTCTCCCTTGTCTTCCAGCAGCGTCTTGAACAGCGCCAGCACCTGCTCGGGCGGCAGCTCGAGCTGCCGCGCCTCGGCGGCGGCCTGGGCGAGCACCGGTCGAAGCAGCTCGACGCGGCCCCGCGTCTTCATCGCCTTCTGGTGCTGCGCCGCCACCACCATCGGCAGCCCGCGGCGACGCTCCACCAGCCCCTCCGCCTCCATCAGTCCGAAGGCCTTGGAGACCGTCATCGGATTCACCGCCAGCGCCTGCGCCAGCTCGCGCACCGACGGGATCTCCTGCCCGGCCACGAGCTGGCCGCTGGCGACGCGGCGGCGCAGTTGCTCGACCAACTGGCGGTAGATCGGCTCGGAAGAGCCAGGGTTGATGCTGAAGAGCAGGTCGGTGTCCATCGGCTGATCGTTGGCGCGCCGACCGGTGTCGTCGACGTGTATCGCTACAGTAATACAGCAGGGAGCGGGACGTCAACCCCCCGCTTGCGGCGCCTGCGGGGCGCTCACTCGATGGCGGCGGGCTCGTCCTCGGTGTGGCGGTCCGGCTCCGAGGCGCGGAGGATTTCGCTCAGGACGGACGTGGCGTAGTTGCCGGCGGGCAGCGAGAAGGTGAGCACCAGTTGATCGGCTTGCGGCCATTCCCACGACATCTCCGCGGGGCTCGCCACCAGGGCGCGGCGCTCCTGGTCCAGGCCGGCGTGCTCCATGCCGTCGCACAGGGTGGCGTGACGCTCGGCCACGCCGTTCTCCAGGGCCTGCGCCTGGTCGGTGGTGCTGACGCGGCCGCGTCCCCAGAGCGGTCCGGTGGGCCCGCCCGCCTCGTCCATCACGTCGCCGGGCAGGGTCTGGCCCCAGAGCCCCTGCTGGATGCGCAGCGCCAGCACTTCATTGAAGACGAAGGAGCGCACCGCCGACAGGTAGATGCCCTTCTTCTTCGGGTTGCGCACGCGGATCTCGCGCGCCAGCATGGCGCGGCCCTGCTCGACGTTGCCGCCGTCGTGGCCGAAGCGCTGGGCGCCGAAGTAGTTGGGCACGCCCTGGGACGCGACGGCCTGGAGGTTGGCCTCGATGGCGTCGCGGTCGCCGCTCACCTCCCGCAGCACGATGCGGAACCGGTTGCCCCGCAGATCGCCGGGGCGCAGCTTCTTCACGTGGCGGCTCTGGCTCAGCACCTTGAACTCCGGATGTTGGAGCAGCGTCAGGTCGGGCCTCTCGCCCTTGGGCAAATAGATGCTGAACCACTGGCGGGTGACGGCGTAACGGTCCTTGAGGCCGGCATAACCGACGTCGCGGTCCTGCACGCCAGCGGCCGCGGCCAGCTGCTGGGCGACGAAGGCGGTGTTGGCGCCGTTCTTCTCGATGTCCAGCCAGAGGTGCTCGCCCTCACCGGAGGGCAGCTGCAGCGGCAGTTCGGTCACGATGAAGTCCTCGTTGAGGCGTTTCAGCGTGGCGCTGGCACCGGTGGCCGGATAGGCGTTGGGCCATTGCGGCAAGGTCGTGTATTGAGGGTCGGTCATGAGCGGTCTGGCGGCACCCGGTGTGAAGGAGGAAAGGCGGTCGAGCCGGCCCGGGGCCGTCGAGGCGGCGATTGTCCCTCGCTGTCCGAATGCCTCGGCGGCCGTCGACGGAAGCGACCGCCATCGCAGCCGCACGCGGAGAAGCCGCCGCTGGCAGTCGACCCGGGCGCGCGGCTTGCTGAGGCCGGCTGCGCATCCTCCGCGTTCAATGTCCGTTCTCCATGCCGCGTCGTCGTCCTCCCTCGCAACGCACCCTCGAACGTCAGCTGCGCAGCTTTGGTTTGCGCACGTGGCGGCCCGGCCAGCGCGAGGTCATCGACCGCGTGCTGCGCGGCCTGAACACGCTGGCGGTGATGCCCACCGGCGCAGGCAAGTCGCTGTGCTATCAACTGCCGGCGGCCCTGCTGCCCGGGCGCACGGTGGTCGTGTCGCCGCTGATCGCCTTGATGAAGGACCAGTGCGAACGACTGGCCGCGTTGGGCATCGCTTGCGCGCAGGTCCACAGCGGCCTGCCGGCCGCGGCGCTGTCGGAGCAGGAGACCGCCGCGCTGGACGGCACCGCGCAGGTGGTGCTGCTCACGCCCGAGCGTCTGGAGGACAGCGACTGGGTCGCGCGCCTGGCCGAGCGGCCCACCGACCTGCTGGTCGTCGACGAGGCCCATTGCATTTCCGAATGGGGACACGACTTCCGCCCCGCCTTCCTGCGTCTGGGCGCCGCGCGCAAGGCGCTGGGCGCGCCGACGGTGCTGGCGCTGACCGCGACGGCCACCGGCGAGGTGATCGATGACATTGCCGGTCAGCTCGACATCCCGGCCGCCGGCTGCATGATCGGCGGCAGCTATCGCGCCAACCTGCATTACCGCGTTGAGCCCCTGGCCAACGACGCGGACAAGCTGCGGCGCCTGATCGAGATCGTCGCGCAGTCACCCGGGAGCGATGCGATCGAGGCTGCGGATGCCGGCCCCGCCACCATCGTCTACACCGCGACGGTGAAGTCAGCGCAGGCGGTCCACGAGGCGCTGCTCGCCGCGGGCGTGGCCTCGACGCTCTATCACGGCCGCCTGCGCGCGGCGGCGAGGCACGAGGCGCAGGATCGCTTCATGCGCGGGGAGGTCCGCGTGATGGTCGCGACCAATGCATTCGGCCTGGGCATCGACAAGCCGGACATCCGCCGCATCGTCCATTACCAGTTGCCGGCGGGGCTGGACGTCTATTACCAGGAGTCCGGCCGGGCGGGCCGCGACGGCGAGCGCGCGGACTGCACGCTGCTGTTCGTGTCGGGCGACCGGTCGGTGCAGCAGTTCTTCCTGAATGGCCGCTACCCGGTGCCGGGGGATGCGCAGGCCTTGATCGAGGCGCTGCGCGAGACACCGCCCGACGAAGCGGGATGGACGCTGGACGCGCTGCATCGCCGTCTTCGGCGGCCGCTCACCAAGCTGCGCGCGCTGGCGGCGCTGCTGGCGGAGGAGGGTTGGCTGTCGACCTCGGACGACAGCCTGCGGCTGGTCGATCCACCGCCGGGCGACGCCCAGGCCCTGCGCGCCTTGATGGGCCGCTATGAAGCGAAAGGCGAGCAGGACCGGCGGCGCCTGGAGCAGATGGTGTCGTATGCGCAATCAGGGCGCTGCCGGTGGCGGGACATCCTGGAGGCACTGGACGAGGCGGCGGTCTTCGATCGCTGCCACGGCTGCGACAGCTGCGAGCGGATGGATGCGCATGAGCGCGAGGTCAGCGCCGAGGCGCGGCAGGCCAACGCCGTTTGAGGGCGGTCGAGGGGAGTCAAGGCGCACCTGCCGATGGTCGCCGCGGTGCGTCGCAAGGAGGGTGGGCTGTATCACAAGCCCCTATGTGGAGAGACCGCCGGAACGACGTACGCGAATACGGGAGGCCTTCGCCGCGGTGACGGCAGCGTGCCCGTGGAGCATCACAAATTGCCGGGCTACTACGGGCGAGAGGCGGTGCTCTAGCGCCTGTACACCCGCGATGGATAAGATCCAGCGGTGCCCGCCCATATTCGCCTGCCTCGATCAACCGCACCGTTCGTCCCACGCGATCATCGGCCCATGTTCCTCCTGGTGGTCACGGCGCATGCGCTAGTGATCTCGGCACTATGGCGGACGTCAACGAGCATGCCGTCGGCTCGCAATGAGGCATCAAGGCCATCGGTCCTGATGTGGTTGCTGAGTGATCGACAGCCGCTGCCGACGAGGGCGCCGTCCACGCGTTCCTCGATGAAAGAGCCAGCCCCAACGAGCCCTCGGCGCCCGGCAGCGGCCGACAATTCAATCCCCTTGAGCGAGGAGGCGAGCTTGGCCGGTGAATCGGCGGAAAGCGCGCATACCCAGGATGCCATGGGGACCAGCGAACCGTCCGGTTCCGTTTCCCCTCTACGCCTGAAACCCTCTCAGGCGGCATTGCACGGCGCATTCGTGCATCCGGCAACCACCGACCCCCGAAGCAATTCGCCGCGGGCCACGGCAGACGAGCGCCTGGCAATGGCCTTCGATGCCACGCTGTGCGTCCTGGAAGAACGGCTCCCGGACGGAACAGTGCGGCGCGCTTACGGCCGACGGGTCGATGCGGCGCCGTCCATTCAGCGGGAGCAAGGGGTTCCAGGAAAAAAGATCTCCGTTTGCCGCCCCTGAGGGTCGCCGGGGGGGCAGGCAAGCTCATCAAGCGAATGCTGCGTCGGATTACGCGCGCAACCAGGCTGCGGCCGGTGGCTCCTCTCAGCGCCCGTCCAGGTAGGGCGCCTTCCACGCGTCGAACTGCGCTTGCCACTGCGCGCGGGCGCGCTCGACCACCGGATCGGGATCGGTGAGCGGGTCCAGCTGTGCGACCTCGCTGAGCCATTCGCGGTAGTCCTCGATCGCGTCGCTCGCGTACTCGTCCCCGTCCTCTTCGTCCTCGTCGATGAAGAAATACGCGCTCTCGTGGTCGACATACGGCTCGACGTCCAGGCCGCTGAGTTGCAGCAGCTCGCGCACATTGCGCGCGATCACCCACTCGCCGCCTTCGTCGCCGAACACGACCACCGGCCATTCCGCCGGCTCGCTGCCGTCATCCGGATTCCACAGCGCGTAGAACGAGCCCGAGCCGTTGGCCACGCCGATGGCCACCAGCCGCTCCAGGAACGCGGGGTCGGTGGACCAGCCGGCCTCCAGGCCGCGCTTCTCATGGTCGGTGAGCCACAGGCTCTGCGTGTACTGCGTCTTGACGACGTTCTGGAAGCCGCCGAGGCGGATGAGGTCCTCGGGCACCGGACGGCCCTGGAAAAGCGCGATGAACTGATGCAGGTCGAGCATGACGGCCCTTCAACATGGAGTCAGCGGGCGACGATAGCGAATCGCCGAGGGCCGTCGGCATGACCTAGGTCGTGGTGCTGCCTGCCACCGGCATCAACCTCGCTCGACGGACGGCTCGCCAAACCACCGCCGAACAGCCTGCTCCAACTCCGCGTCATCGCCGCCGCTGCCAGCCCACGCGACAACGCCGTCGGGTCGTACGAGCAATGCGCGCATGCCGCGGTCCTCCTTCACGCCACTGGCGACATAGGCGATGCGGTCCTTCCAGCCCCGCGACCACTCGCGCGGCGGTGCCGCGGCGTCCATGTCCAACAGCAACCCCTGGCCCGTTTGCAGATGCGTCGCCAGCTTGGTCCCGTCATCCAGCGCCAAGTCCGGCGCGCTTCGGCCGACCAACGGGTGGGCGTCGCCGAGGTCGTGGCGCAGCGTCGCGCCCCAGACGCGTTCGGCGAAATACGTCGCCCCGTCGCGGGTCTCGATGAGGTCGCGCATGATCGCGGCCAGCGCCCGCGTCGCCGGGCTCGGCCGCATCAGCGCCACTTGCGCGCGCGACCAGTCCAGCACCTGGGCGCCGACGGGATGCCGCTCGGCGGTGTAGCTGTCGAGCAGGCCTTCGGGGGCATCGCCGCGGATCGTCGCCGCCAGCTTCCATCCCAGGTTCATGGCGTCGCCGATCCCAAGGTTGAGTCCCTGCCCGCCCAGCGGCGAATGAATGTGGGCGGCATCGCCGGCCAGCAGGATGCGACCGCGGCGATAGGACGTGACCTGGCGGGCCCGGTCGGTCCAGGTCGTGGCGAGGTGGAGCGCCTTGACGCGGACCCCCGTGCCGCTGACGCGGCGAAGCACCGTCTGCACATGCTCAGCGGTGATTGGCGCGGTGCCGTGGAAATGACCGCCATCGAAGTCGACCATCGCGATGACGCCGGGCGGCTGGTAGGTGTACATGCCGGTTGCCGTGTAGTGACGGCCCGGAGCGAGCGCCGCGCCATCGGCCAGTTCCACGTCCACGGAGTAGCCGGTGAACTCCGGCTCGGTGCCGGCGAACTCGAAGCCAGCGGCCTTGCGCACCCGGCTGCGACCGCCGTCGCAGCCCACCAGCCATCGCGCGTGCATCGCCTGGCCGCCAGCCCGCACGCAGACGCTGTCGTCCGACTGCGTCAGGTCCTCCACGCGCACCCCGCGATGGATCTCCACGCCCAGCGCCGTAGCGCGCGCCGCAAGCGCCGATTCGATACGGGCCATGGTGCTGGGCTGGCTCTCGCTGAACGGGCCTGGCAGGCGCCAGGGCCAGCGCGCGGTCTCGATCCTGTCGTGGAAGAACTGGATCCCCGCGAAGTGGCCACCAGGTCGTCGAGGTTGCTGCGCCCATGGTGGCGGCGGCACGGTATCGCCGCTGCCCGCGGTCCCGACGACGGCGTCGAGCAATCCGCGGCGGTGCAGCGCCTCGAGCGTGGGGATGGACAGGCCGCGGACGCCGAATGGCGGCTGCTTGAGCGGTGAATCGGGGCTGGTGGCCTGCTCGAGCACCAGTACCGAGCAACGGGCGAGCCGGAGCTCGCAGGCCAGCATCAGGCCGACAGGGCCTGCGCCCGCAATGATGACGTCGTGTGGGGGGATCGCGCGCATGGACGTTTCCTCTCTCGTTGACCGTTCGGCCGGAGCGATTCTTCGTCTTGAGAACCCCACCGACGAACCCGGCGATGCAGGACTGCATCGGACGTTCGTCGTGGGGACCCATGCGCGGGCAGAGTCAGAGCTTCCGTGAGGAAGGACCTGGGCTTACCAGACCAGATCTGCCTTTTTCGACGGGCGCAGTGTAGCGCCCCTCCCCGCATTCACCGCATTCAGGGCATCACCGTCCACCCGGACGGCGACCAGCGCAGCAGCACGTCCGTCAGCGGATTGGCGGACTTGCCCATGATCTCGCGCACCTGCGCGCGCAGCGCGTCGATCGTCGCGGCATCGTCGTCGCCGACGTAGAGCACCGTGTCATTGGACGGCGCGGCGACGATCAGCTTGCCCTTCTGCGCGTCGGCCAGCGGCTTCCAGTCGTCGATGAAGACCAGGCGGCTGGGTTGCGGCACCGGGCCGTCGAGCTTGCCCACCTCGCCGGCCGCCGCGGGCTTGGCGGTCTGCAGCACCTGCGGCATCGCGTCGTAGGTGTTCTTGCGCGCGGTCTCACGCACCTGGTCCACCGACAGGTTCAAAGTCTTGTAGTCCTTCTCGCTGATCAGCCGCGAGGCGCGCAGCGTGTCGAAGACCGGCACCGTCACCAGCGGACCGACGAAGGGCCGCGGACGAAAGGTGGTCGCGTCGCCGCCGACCTCGCGCTGCGCCTGCTGCACCGACGCGGCCGTGCGCACCGCCAGCCGCAGCGTCTCGCGGGTGGCCGGGATGGTCGCCGCGCGGAAGGCCTGCGTCCGCGTCTTCACGAAGGCGTTGACGTCGTCGGCGCAATGGCTGCGGTTGCTCTGGCACGCCGCATAGAGCTTGTCGAGCGGCGTGCGCTCGCTGGCGATGCCCAGCGTCAGCGGCTCGCGCACGACCACGGTCGCATCGCCCAGCTGCTGGCGCAGTTGGCTCGCGACGTATTCGGTGAAGCCGGGCGCGTCCGGCGGCACGACCGTCGATTGGGCCTGGGCGCCCGTGGCCGCAACACCGAGCCATGCCAGCGCCGCACAGGCGGCACGCAGGGAAGAGCCGCGCCGGCCCGGGGCGCGGGAAGGACGAAGACGCATGACAGGCATGAGGACCTCCGTGTTTTCATGGGGAGGCCCGGGCTGGGCAAGAGGCGCTCCCGCGCCCCGCCCCGCCCCGCCGGTCGGTCAGGTGCCCTGCACGCGGTACTGGTCCGCCTTCGCGACGCCCTCCATCGCCGGATCGCTGACCGACGGCGCGCCGGTCTCGATGTGGCCGGCGAAACGGCGCAGGAAGTCGGGCTGGCCGCCGACCCGCACCGACACGTCGTACCAATGCGCGGCGACCGCGACGCCCAGGCGCAGCTCGCTGCGACTGCGCGCCGGCACGTTGACGCTGCGCGGCGCGCCGGTCTGGTACTTGTTGTGGGCGACGCTGAAGGTCGCCGCCACCGGACCGGTGTTGACCAGCGTCAGCACCAGTTCACCGTTGGCTGGCGCGGCCTGGGCGATCACGTCCGGATTGGGCTGGCCGGCCGCCGCCGCGCGACGCGCGTTGCCGGCGATGTGGCGATGGAAGCCATTCGGGCCGAGGATCCACAGGTCGTAGGCGCCCGTCGCCTGCGGCACGAAGTTGCCGGTGAGCTGCTTGCCCGCCTCGACGGTGTAGCGGCGCGGGATCTCGTTCAGGCGTGTGCGGTCGTAGACGTGGAAGACCGCCGCGGCGGTGCCGGTGTTCTGGAAGGTGATCGCGATCGTCGTCGCATTGGGGCCGGCGCCGGTGCTCAGCGCCGCGGTCGCCTGCAGGTCATAGGGCAGTGGTCGCGCGGGGCGCACGCCGGCGTTCTGCGACGGCAGCTGCAGCGCGCCGGGCACCGGCGGCGTCGTCGTGCCGGGCAGCGCGCGGGCCTGGTTGGCGAGCGCCACGGTGCCGGGCAGCTTCGAGAAGAACTCGCTGTCCTCCGGATCGGCGAAGTTGAAGCACGAGGTCAGGTCGCCGGCGACCGCGCGACGCCATGCGCCGATGTTGGTCTCCTTGACGCCGAAGCGCGCCTCGATGAAGCGCAGCACCGAGGTGTGGTCGGACACCTGGGAGTTGACCCAGCCGCCCTTGCTCCATGGCGACACGATGTACAGCGGCACGCGCGGGCCCATGCCGTAGGGGCGGTGCAGGTAGGTCGGCGAGGCGCCGTTGAGGATCTCGCAGTACTCGCCGGTGGTGTCCACCGTCGACGCGCCGGCGAGCACCGCCTGCGCCGGGTTGGCGTTCCAGCTCACATAGGACGGCGCGGCCGGCGGCGGCATGTGGTCGAAGAAGCCGTCGTTCTCGTCGAAGTTGATGAACAGGACGGTCTTGGCCCACACGTCCGGATTGGCGGTGAGCGCGTCCAGCACCTTGGCGGTGTAGTCCGCGCCCTGCGCCGGGCTGGACGGACCGGGATGCTCGGAGCCCTCGGCGGTGGCCACGATCCACGACACCTGCGGCAGGCGGTTGTTGAGCACGTCCTCGCGCAGCAGGTCCAGGTCGCGGGTGGAAATGCCGCGGTCCTTCAGCACCTGTGAGTAGCCCGGGCGGTTGTACCAGCCGTCGCGGAACACCTTGAAGCCGGCCAGCGAGTTGTCGGTGAAGTTGTCCGCCATGTTCTGGTAGACCTGCCAGCTGATGCCGGCCGACTGCAGGCGCTCGGGGTAGGTGGTCCAGGTGTAGTCGTCGAGCGGGTTCGGGTTGAACCAGTCGTGGCTGTTGTCGGTGGACGGGCCGTTGCCCAGGCGCAGCGGGTCGTTGGTGCCGGTCCAGAGGAACAGCCGGTTGGTGTTGGTGCCGGTCTGCGTCGAGCAGTGGTAGGCATCGCAGAGCGTGAACGCGTTGGCGAGGGCGAACTGGAACGGCAGGTCCTGCGCCGTGAAGTGGCCCATCGAGTGGTTCTGCTTGGCCTTGGGCCAGTTGTTCATGCGGCCGTGGTCCCAGGCGGCCTGCGCGTCGGTCCACGAGTGCGGCGTGCCGCTGACGCGCATGAAGGCGAAGTTCTGCGCGGTGTTCAGGTGGAAGGGCGCGATCGCGCCGGGCGCGGCGTTGTTGGCGGTGGGCTGGACCCAGATCGAGCGGCCCTTGACGTTGGCCGAGTCGGCCACCGGCGCGGGGAAGGGATCGCCGAAGCCGCGCACGCCGTTGAGCGTGCCGAAGTAGTGGTCGAAGGAGCGGTTCTCCTGCGTCAGGATGACGATGTGCTCGACGTCCCGGATCGTACCGGTGCGCACGGCCGCGGGAATGGACAACGCGCGGGCGATGGCCGGCGGGAAGCTGGTCATCGCGGCGGTGGCGCCGGCGGCCGTGGCGACCGCGCGGAGGAACTGGCGGCGGGGGGCTTGCTGCTGCGTCATGGCGGGCTCCTCAGGCGGCGGATTGGGACGCCTGGCGGCGGCGGATCACCAGCGCGGCGACGGCCAGGCCGCCCAGCGCGAGCGCGCCGGAGGCCGGCTCGGGGACGGCGGCGGCGAAGCTCAGGTCGTCCATGACGAAGAAGGCGGGGTCGTTGCTGCGGAACACCAGGCGGTCGACGAGGCCGGTGTAGCCGCTGGCCAGGAAGGCGGGCGTCTCGCCCAGATTCAGCGTCGACGACGAGGCGACCAGCAGGCCGCCGCGGTACAGGTCGATCGCGATGTTGACGCCGTCGAAGCCGGCGAACCAGGCGCCCTGGAAGGTGCTGGGGGTCAGGAAGCCGATGGCGCTGGTGGCGCTGCTGCCGTCGAAGCCGAGCGTGGCGCGGCGGTCGCCCGAATGCGGCGTGTATGGGGCTTGCTCGCCGGCGTACTGGAACCAGGAGCTGGCGGACCAGTCGAGGCCGGCGTAGTTGGCGGGGACGAAGCCGTCGGTGGCGAGGTCGTCGAAGGTGACGACGGTGGCGGACGCGAACGAGGCGGCCAAGGCCAGCGTCAGCGGCAGGCAGACGCGGGCGAGGCGGCGGGCAAGGGGCTTGCGCATGGGGACTCCAGGGAGGTCGGCGGATGGGGATTGCCACCGCGGCGCGGCACGCACGGGCTCGACTGGAGGGTCAGGCCTTGACGGCGCAGGGGCGGTGGAACGCGGCGGATGTTCAGAGGCCGAGGTGACAGACCGGTGAACGGTCGATGTCATCGACAGGCTTGGCACTTGCCCCGGGCGGCGCTGTCGCCCGAAGCGGGGGCGCGTCTCCGAACCGACGCGCGGCTGTCATGTAACCCTGGGTGTTGCGTGTCTGCGAGCAAGGGTGTCGACGGTGACGCGATGCATCGCCGGGCCACCTCTCGTGGGCCTGACGGACACCCCCATGATCAGGATGCGCAGGGGGACCCGCCTCCCTCGATCAGTTCCCCCATCGATCCCGCAATTCGGAGGAGAGACACGCGGCCGGCGGCTGCCGACACTGCAGGCCTTCGGGTCATGGGACCCGCACGAAGGAGCCGCTCATGAGCGCCAGGACCCGATACGCCTTCAACGATCCTCCTCTTCAGGAACCAGCCATGAACATGACGAGCCCAACGACGCACAGCAGCGAGCGAGCAGCGCTCACCCCCTCCGCCCACCAGGACCCCGCCGACTTCGAAGCGTTGGTCGATGCATTGCAGCATCCTCACCTGGTCTTCGGCGACGCGGCTGATCCCGATCTCGTCGCGAGGTGCGAACTCGCCGATTGGGAAGGATCTGCCGCTGCGTTGAAGCGCGTGCTCCAGCGAAGCGGACTGACAGCGGCGAACGCCCTGCAGCTGCTGCGCCTGGCCGGCGATTTCACCCGCCTCCACCACATCCGCCTTGACGGCGCGCCGTGGTTCTGCACCTTCGAAATGGACGACGACTGCTGGGTGCGGTACGACGTTCACACCTGCCTGGACTATGACCACGCGTCGATCTGGGACAGCCGGTATGACGACCTCCTGACGAAGCACAACCTCGATCGCGAACGCTTCTATCTGCGCTTCCTCGACAGCGGCCCACGCTGAAACGCCCGAGGCTCAGGAGGACACATGTTCCACAAGGCTCATGACTGGCTGCGTCTGGCGCGCGAACTGGCGCGCCACCCCGATGAAGCAGCTCAACGATCGGCAATCAGCCGGGCCTATTACGCGGCCTATCACCGTTGTCTCGCTTGGGAGAAGCAGCTCCCCTCGCTCGGACAAGACGCTGGCTTGCATGGTGTACATGCGCGTCTCATCTCGCGGCTGCATCACCCCCACGGGGCCTGCAGTCGCCACCAGGCAAAGCGATCAAGGAACCTCGCCCGCCTGTTGCAGGAGCAACGGCAACGGAGGACGACGGCCGACTATGAATGGGACGATCCCATATCGCGAACAGCAGTGGACAAGCAATTGAGGGCGGCAGCTCGCGTGCTGAGCGACTGCGACAGGTCGGCCGCCGGCCGCTCGCAACTGCAAGCACCTACTGCCGGCCCTCGGCGAAACGCTGGTACCAAGCCACCGCATCGGCATTCGCCATCGCATCGCGCTTCATGACCTGTTCGGCCGCGGCGCCGAGCAGCAGCTTCTTGATCGGCAGCTCCATCTTCTTGCCCGACAGCGTCCGCGGAATCGCGGTCACCTGGTGGATCTCGTCCGGCACATGCCGCGCCGACAGCGCCTTCTTGATCGACGCCCGCAGCCGCTGCTCCAGGTCCGCGTCCAGCGCCACCCCGTCCCGCAATTGCACGAACAGCAGCAGGCAGCTCGGCCGTCCGAGGTACTCCAGGTCCACCACCAGGCTGTCCAGCACCTCCGGGTGCGCCTCCACAGCGCGATACAGCTCGGCCGTCCCCATGCGGATGCCATGCCGGTTGATCGTCGCGTCCGAGCGCCCGTAGATGATCCCGCCGCCCGACGGCGTGATCCGCAGCCAGTCGCCATGCCGCCAGATCCCCTCGCCGTTCGGGCCGCGGTACATGTCGAAGTAGCTCGACAGGTAGCGCTCGTTGTCCTGGTCGCCCCAGAAATACAAGGGCATCGACGGCATCGGCCGCGTGCAGACCAGCTCGCCGACTTCGTCGATCAGCGCGCGGCCCTGGCCCTGCGCGTCGGCCTCCGAGAACGCATGCACCGCCGCGCCCAGGCTTCGCACCTGCATCTGGCCGCGCACCAGCGGCTCGGTGATCAGACCGGTCAGGAAGGCGCCGGCGAAGTCGGTGCCGCCGCTGATGATGCAGATCCAGATGGGCTGCCCGTCCGGCTTGGGGCAGTGCGCCCAGATCCAGTCGTAGCTCTCGTCCGCCAGTGGGCTGCCGGTGCTGCCGACCGCGCGCAGGCGGCTCAGGTCGCCATGGCGCAGGGGCTCGACGCCCGCCTTCAGGCAGCTCGCGTAGAACGCCGCCCCCGCGCCGAAGAAGGTCGCGCCCGACAGCGCCACGAAGCGCCACAGCGTGCTCCAGTCCGGCGCGTCCTTCGGGCCGGCGGGACTGCCGTCGAACAGGCAGATCGTCGTGCCGCCCATCAGCGCGCCGACCTGGCAGTTCCACATGATCCAGCCCGTCGAGCTGTACCAGTGGAAGCGGTCGCCGGTGTCCACCGTCGCGCCGACGTTGTTGTGGATGGACCCCTTGAGCATCTCCAGCAGCACGCCGCCGTGCCCGTGCACGATGGGCTTGGGCAAGCCGGTCGTGCCGCTGGAGTAGACGATCCATAGCGGATGGTCGAAGGGCACCGGCTCCGGCGCGCGCGACACCGGATGGGCGACCAGGTCGTCCCAGCGATGCGCACGCCGCGCCGGGCCGCCCGAGCCGGCCTCCCGAGCCAGCGGCGCGGGATCCGCCCGCGGGTCGAGGTTGGCCAGCAGCACGACATCGCCCACCGTGGGCAGCTCGTCGAGCAGCTGCGCCAGCATGCCCATGCGGTCGATCTCCTGGCCGGCGTAGCGCACGCCGTCGGCGGCAATCAGCACGCGGGGCTCGATCTGACGGAAACGGTCCAGCACCGCCACCGGTCCCATGTCCGGCGAGCACACCGACCAGACCGCGCCCAGGCTGGCCACCGCGAGGAAAGCCACCGCCGTCGCCGGCACGTTGGGCAGGTAGGCGACGACACGATCGCCGCGGCGCACGCCGAGCTCGTGCAGCGCGGCCGCCAGCGCGCCGACCTGGCGCTGGAGCGCGGACCAGCTCAGTTCGCCGAGTTCGCCCCGGGCCAGCATCGCCTCGTCGGCATGCACGATGGCCGGGTGGCCGGCGGCGTCGGCCGCGTCGACGTGGCGCAGCGCCTGTGCTGCGACATTCAGCGTGACGCCGCGGAACCACACCGCGCCCGGCATGCGCTCCTCGCAGAGCGCCGCTTCGAACGGCGTGGATGAGCGCAGGTCGAAGTGGTCCCAGATGCTGCGCCAGAACGCGTCCAGCTCCGTCACCGACCAGGCCCACAGCGAGGCGTAGTCATCGAAGACCAGGCCGCGCTGCTCGCGCAGGAAGCGGCGGTAGTGGTCGATCTGCGGCGTCGGGACCATGCGACTCTCCTTGTCGAGGTCGGGAAGGTAGCGCAGATCCGGCGGGGGGCGCGTCACGCGTGCGACCGGGAGTGAGAGTCAGCGCGGGGGCAGCTTCGTCGTGTCGATGTCGACGTAGGGCCAGAAGATCTGGTTGAAGTACGGGCGGCGGAAGCCGATCAGCCAGGGCTGGGCCAGGTCGTTGACGATCCGGTGCACGCGGAACTTCTGCGGCATGTAGGCGGTCAGCAGCTTCTGCGCATCGCGCAGCAGCGCGGCGCGCTCCGGGCCATCGGGCAGCACCATCATGCGGCGATAGATCTCGTCGTAGCGCGCCAGCTTGAAGCGGCCCAGGTTCTGCCCGCCCGAGGCCGGCCCGTACATCAGCTCCAGCCCGAGCTGCGCATCCGGCGTCGAGCTGTTGAAGCCCAGCTGCCAGATCATGAGCTGCCCGGCGCGCGCCGACTTCAGGTTCTCCGGCCACTGCGCGGTCCGGATGCGGATCTGCACGCCCAGCTTGTCCATGTCGCGCTTCCACAGCTCGTCGTAGGGCTTGGAGCGCGAGTCCGGCGAGGACGCGATCTCCAGCACCAGCGGGCGGCCGTCGGGCTGGTCGCGCCAGCCGTCGCCATCCTTGTCGACATACCCGTAGGTGTCGAGCAGCGCCTTGGCGCGCGCCAGGTCGAAGTCGCCGTTCTCGCTCTTGTAGTCGGGGTCGTATCCCCAGGTCATCGGCGCCACGACCGACTGCGCCGGCACCGCCTGGTGGCGGCGCGTGCGTGTGATCTCGGTGGCGATGTCCGTCGCCAGGCCGATCGCGCGCCGCAGCGCGACCTTGTCCGGCGTGTAGCCGCCGACCGTCGGGTCTTCCATGTTGAAGTAGTACATCGTGCGGTCGCTGGCCAGCACGCTGTAGAGCTGGATGCCCTGCTTCTGCAGGTTGGGCGCGAGCCTGCCGTGCGGCGCCGCCACCTCCGCGTACTCCTCGGGCAGCAGGTAGAGCAGGTCGAACTCGCGGTTCAGGAAGGACAGCCAGCGCGGCTGGCCCTCCTCGATGATGCTGATCTCGACCGCATCGATCATCGGCAGCTTGCGGCCCTTGAAGCGCGCCAGCAGCGCCTGGCCCTCGGCATCGCCGGGATTGGGCTGGGCGTCGTAGAACACGTCGCGGTAGCCGGGGTTGCGCACCAGGCGGATCAGCGAACTGCGCCGCCAGCGGTCCAGCATGAAGGGCCCGGTGCCCACCGGATGCTCCATCGTCTTGCCGGCATAGGCCTCGATGACCTCGCGCGCGACCGCGCCGTAGGTGTCGCCGCCGGCCAGGTTGTAGAGGAAGCGCGGACGCGGCTCGGCGAGCCGGAACTGCAGCGTGTAGCGGTCCAGCGCGCGCACGCCCTCGACCGGCCGGTCGTAATCGAAGGGGCGCTTGCTCTTCAGCGCCTCGACCCGCAACTCCTCCAGCCCGAGGATCCCTTCCTGCTTGAAGGTCGAGTACAGCGGCGCCTTGGTCGCGGGGTCGTAGAAGCGCTTGAGGCTGTAGACGTAGTCCTCGGCGGTCAGCTCGCGGCGCCGGCCCTTGAAGGCCGGGTCGTCGGCGAAGTAGATGCCGGGCCGCAGCCGGATCGTCCAGGTGCGGAAATCGTCGGACACCTCGGGCATCGCCGCGGCCGTGTTGGGCTTGAGCTTGAACGGCCGCGCCAGGTAGTCGTAGTTGTAGAGCGATTCGAAGATGTGGGCGGTGACGATGCGCGAGTACAGGTCGCTCAGCTGCGCCGGATCGAAGCCGGTCTCGGCCACCAGGAAGGCGTAGCGCAGCACTTTCTCCGGCTGTGCCGCGGGCGTCTGGACCGAGGGCGCGCCGCCCGCCGGCGGCGAGGACGCCGCGGCGCCGGCGCCAGTCGCGACGGCCAGCGAGGCCGCCATCAGCCCCAGCGTCCAGGCCCCGCGGCGCATGGCGCCGGTGATCCGATCGAGGAAGACGCCGTGCGGGACGGCATTCGGAGCGGGGCGGCGTGCGCGCATGGACGTTGGGACCTCGGAGGCTAGTGCTTGAACTTCGCAGCGGCGTCGGGATCGATGTCCACGTACTCCCACCAGTTCTGCCAGAACTGCGGCCGGCGGTAGCCGATCAGCTGTGGCTGGGCGATGTCGGTGATGAAGCGGTGGCCGCGGTACTTGTAGGGCATGTAGGCGGTGGCGTAGCGCTTGGTCTCGTCGAAGATCTTGAGCCGCTCCGGCCCGTCGGGCAGGTGCGAGGCCTCGTCGTAGAGCTTGTCGACGGCCGGCAGCCGGAAGCGCGCGTAGTTCTGCGCGCCGATCTGGCCGCTGTACATGCGCGCCAGCGAGTCCTGCCCATCGGGCTTGGCCGCCGAGGTCGCCAGCGACCAGATCTGGTAGCGGCCGGCCCGCAGCGCCTTGAGGTTCTCGGGCCACTTGGCCGGCTTGAACGCGATGCGCAGCCCCACCGCGTTGAGGTTCTTCTGGACGATCGCATCGATCTGGCGCTGGAACTGCTCGGGCGTGGTCAGGCTCTCCAGCACCAGCGGCGTGCCGTCGGGCCGGTCGCGCCAGCCGTCGCCGTCCTTGTCGACATAGCCGTACAGGTCCAGCAGCGCCTTGGCGCGCGCCGGGTCGAAGCTGCTCATGTCGCTCTTGAACGCCGGGTCGTAGCCGGTCGTGCCCGGCATGTAGAGCGACTGGGCCTGGATCGCCTGCCCGCGGCGCACCAGGCGCAGTTCGCGCTCGACATCGATGGCCAGCGCGATCGCCCGGCGCAGCGCGATCTTGTCCGGCGTGTAGCCGCCCACCAGCGGGTCCTCCATGTTGAACACGGTGAACAGCACGTCCGAGGCCACGGTCCGGTAGGCATGCTTGCCCTGCTTCTCGAGGTTGGGCGCCAGCTTGCCGTTGGGCATCGCCTGGTTGATGAAGTCCTCCGGCGTGCGCTCGATGAAGTCGTACTCGCCATTGAGGAAGGACAGCCAGCGCGGCTGGTTCTCCTCGATGACGCCGATCTCGACGCGATCGATCATCGGCAGGCGGCGGCCCTTGAAGCGCGCCTTGAGCGCCTGGCCCTCGGCATCGTCCGGCGCGGGATCGACCTCCTGGTCGTAGAAGCGCTCGCGGTAATGCGGGTTGCGCTCCAGCACCATCAGCGAGCTGCGCCGCCACTGCTTGAGCACGAAGGGCCCCGTGCCCACCGGATGCGCCATCGAGTCGCCCGGATAAGCCTCGATCACCTCGCGCGCGACGGCGCCGTACAGGTCGCCCTGCGCGAAGACCTCCATCAGGCGCGGCCGCGTCTCCTTCGTCCGGAACTGCAGCGTGTAGCGGTCCAGCGCCCGCAGGCCCTCGATGGGCTTGTCGTAGTCGAAGGGCTTGCCGGACTTGCGGACCTGCGCGTGGTATTCGTTGAGCCCGAGCAGCTCGAGCTCCTCCACTTCGCTCCACGACGGCGAGGCCACGGCCGGATCGGCGAAGCGCTTGAAGGTGTAGACGTAGTCCTCGGCCGTCAGCTCCCGCCGCCTGCCCTTGAAGGCGGGATCGTCCGAGAAGTAGATGCCGGGGCGCAGCTTGACCGTCCACAGCTTGTAGTCGTCGGCGCTCTCCGGCAGCGCCGCCGCGGTCAGCGGTTTCATCTTCGCGGGACGCGCCAACTGGTCGTAGGTGTAGAGCCCCTCGAACATGTGGGGCGTGACCATGCGCGAATAGAGGTCGCTGACCTTGGCCGGATCGAAGCCGGTCTCGGCGACGCGGAACGCGTAGCGCAGCACCTTGGGGGTCGAGGCCGAGGCCGGGGACGCCGCGGATGCCGGGGACGGCGCGGGCGCGCTCGCGCCGTCCGCCGCCTGCGCGGCGCTCAGGCCGGCCAGCGCCAGCAGGGACGCGAGGACGGCCCCGCGCAGGTTCGAGGACAGGCGTCGGGCGCGGATCGTCGTCATGGCGGGGCGGTCGTCGAAGCGCTCAGGGCTTCTTGTTCACATGGGCCTTGGCCAGCGCGTCGGTGTCGATGTCGACGAAGGTGTAGAAGTCGCGCTGATAGAGGTTCTTGTCGTAGCCCAGCACCCAGGGCTGGGTGATGTCGGTGTAGATGCGGTGCACCTCGACCTTGTAGGGCATGTAGGCCGTCAGCAGCCGCTGCGCGTCCTGCATCACCGCGACGCGCTCGGGACCATCCGCCATCGAATGCTGCTTGCGGTACAGCGCGTTGAACTCGGGCAGGTCGAAGCGGGCCTTGTTCGACTGCCCCTTGCTGCCGCCGTAGGCCAGGCCCAGGAAGTTCTCGCCGTCGGGGATGTCGGCGCTCCAGCCCATGCCCCACATCTGCAGCTTGCCGGCGTTGGCGGCCTTCAGGTTCTCCGGCCACTTGGCGATCTTGAACTTGATGCGCACCTTCAGCGCATCCATGTCCTTCTGCCACAGCTCGACGAGCTGGCGGTTGCGGCCATCGGGCTGGGTCGCGTACTCGAGCACCAGCGGGCTGCCGTCGGGCAGGTCGCGCCAGCCGTCGCCGTCCTTGTCGACGTAGCCATACAGGTCCAGCAGCGCCTTGGCGCGGGCCGGGTCGTACTGGCTCATCTCGGTCTTGAAGGCCTTGTCGTAGCCGGTCACGCCCGGCGAGATGATGCCCTGCGCCGGGATCGCCTGGCCCTTGCGGGGCAGCCGCACCTGGCGCTCGACGTCCACGCCCAGCGCGATCGCGCGGCGCAGCGCGATCTTCTCCGGCGTGTAGCCGCCGACGACCGGGTCCTCCATGTTGAAGTAGGACGCCGAGATGTCCGCGCGTTCGTAGCGGATTGCCCGCATGCCGTCCTTGGCGAGGTTGGGCGCGAGCTTGTTCTGCGGGATCGCCACCGGCGCGAAGTCCTCCGGCAGCTCGTCCATGAAGTCGAATTCCTTGCGCAGGAAGGCGAGCCAGCGCGGCTGGGATTCCTCGATCACCGAGATCTCGACCCGGTCCACCATCGGCAGCTTGCGGCCCTGCAGCTTCTTGACCGCCTCGACCAGCGCGGCCGGGCGGTCCGAGCCGACTTCCTCGTGATAGCGCACGTCGCGGAAGTTGGGGTTCTTCGCCAGCACCATGCGCGAGGAGCGGCGCCACTCGGCCAGGCGCCAGGCGCCGGTGCCCACGGGGTGCTCCATGATGCGGTCGCCGTAGGCCTCGACGACCTCGCGCGCGACGATGCCCACCATCGGATCGGCGAAGTGGTACAGGAAGCGCGGATCGCTGTTGGCGACGCGGATCTCGACCGTGTAGCGGTCCAGCGCGCGCACGCCGTCGACAGGGCGCGCGTAGTCGAACGGCGTCTTGTTCTTCAGCGCCTCGGCGCGCACCTCGGACAGGCCCAGGATCTTCGCGCCCTCCAGGCGGTAGAGGTGGCCGCTCTTGTTGCGCGGGTCGTAGTGGCGCTTGACGGTGTAGACCAGGTCCTCGGCCACCAGCTCGCGCTTGTGGCCCTTGAACGCGGGATCGTCGGCGAAGTAGATGCCGGGCTTGATCTTGAAGACGAAGCGCTTGTGGTCATCGAAGACCTCGGGCAGCCCGTCGGTGATGTTGGGCTCGAGCCGGTAGGGTCGGCCCAGGAAGCTGTAGCGCAGCGGCGCGTCGAAGATCGCCGAGGTCACGTTGCGCGAGTACAGGTCGGTGACCTGCACCGGATCGAAACCGGTCTCGGCCACGCGGATCGCGTAGCGCAGCACCTTGGGCGCGGGGGTGGCGGCCTCGTCGGCGGCGCGGGCGGTCGACGGGATCACCGTGAACATCGCCAAGGCCGCGAGGGATGCCGAAAGTAAGAGCGCCTGGGATTGTGTCCCGGCCATGCCGCGTCGCATCTGGAAGCCGTCCTTGAATTCGAAAGCGCGCCAGTCTAGTGGGCGATGTCCGCGCCCGCCATGCCAACAACCCCGAGAGCGGGACCCGCCCCGTCGCCAGGGCGCACTGCGGATGGATGCGCCTGCTTCCACGAGCGTGCTTCATCAGTTTTCTTCGATGGATTCAGGGCAAATGCCGGTGCGGCGGTGAGAGGCGCTCACGTAGACTCGCGCGTGATTTTTCGACCCGCAGGCCCCGGCCGTCACAAGCGTCCGGGGTTTGTCTTTATCGGTCGCCGGACGCTCGCGCGATCCCGGCGGCGCTTGCTTGGAGTCCCGCGGTCATGGCGGCATATCTCATCAGGCGCCTGTGGCAAATGATCCCCACGCTGTTGGGCGTCGTGCTGCTGGTGTTCTTCCTCTTCAAATGGTTTGGCGGCGATCCCGCCGAAGTGCTGGGCGGCCTGAACGCCAGCCAGGACCAGATCGAAGCCATCCGCGAGCAGCTCGGCCTGAACAAGCCGGTGTGGGAACAGCTGCTGATCTTCCTGCAGCAGATCGTGACCTTCGACTGGGGCAAGAGCTGGGCGACCAACGAGTCGGTGGCCAACCTCTTCGCCACGCGCATGCCGGCCACGCTGACGGTGATGCTGCCCATCCTGGTGCTGGAGGTGATCCTGGCGATCCCCTTCGCGCTGGCCGTGGCCTACATGCGGGGCAGCCTGACCGACCGCGCGGTGATGATCCTGACGACGGTGGCGGTGTCGATCTCGCTGCTGGTCTACGTGATCGTGGCGCAGTACGTCTTCGCCTTCCGGCTGGGCTGGTTCCCGGTGCAGGGCTGGAGCGACTCGCTGTGGACCAACCTGACGACCTACGCGCCGCTGCCGGTGTTCGTCGCGGTGGCGGTGGCGCTGTCGCCGTACACGCGGCTGTACCGCACCTTCTTCCTCGACGAGATCGGCCACGAGTACGTCCGCACCGCGCGTGCCAAGGGCCTGACCGAGAAGACCATCCTGCTCAAGCATGTGCTGCGCAACGCGATGATCCCGATCATGACCAACATCTCGGTGGCGCTGCCCGGCGTGTTCGTCGGCTCCTTCCTGCTGGAGGTCTTCTTCTCGATCCCGGGCCTGGGCCGCGAGATCCTGCTGGCGGTCAACCGCAACGACTATCCGGTGATCCAGGCCTTCGCGATCTACATCGCGGCGCTGACGATGGTGGTGAACCTCGTCACCGACCTCCTCTACAAGCTGGTTGATCCCCGGGTGGTCCTCAAATGAGCGCAGTGCTGTCCAACCAGACCGCGGTCGCGGCGCCGAAGCGCTCGCAGGGCGTGTGGGCCGCTTCGTGGCGGCGCCTGAAGTCCGACAAGGTCGGCGTGTTCTCGATGGTGGTGGTGGCGCTGTCGCTGCTGCTGGTGCTGGCCGCCGGCCTGGGCCTGGTGGCCCGCGACTGGCAGAAGGAGACCGGCGTGCCGAATGCGCCGCCGACCTTCATGGGCCCCGCGCCCGCCGAGGCGGCCGGCGCGATCGCCCAGCCCAAGGGGCCGAACGTCGACCTCAGCGACATCGACCCGCTCGCGCCCAAGTACGCCGAGTGGACCGAACGGGCCAAGCAGTACAAGACCGACGAGGCGCCGCGCGCGCAGACGCTGGCCTTCGGCGCCGACCGGCTGGGCCGCGACGTGCTGGCCAAGGCGATCAAGGGCGCGGAGATCTCCATCATGGTGGGCGTGCTGGCCGCGCTGGTGGCCACCCTCATCGGCACGGTGCTGGGCGCGCTGTCGGGCTTCTACGGCGGCAAGGTCGGCGACTTCCTGGAGTGGGTCTACAACGTCTTCACGGCGATGCCCAACATCCTGCTGATCTTCGCGTTCGCCGTCGTCTTCGGCCGCGGCGTGCTGCCGGTGGTGATGATCCTGGGCCTGGCGGGCTGGACCGGCATCTACCGCCTGGTGCGCGCCGAGTTCATGAAGCATTCGGTGCGCGAGTACGTGCGCAGCGCCGAGGCCATCGGCGCGAGCAAGGCCTCGCGCATGTTCAAGCACATCCTGCCCAACGTGTCGCACGTGGCGCTGGTGCAGCTGTCGCTGCACGTCGTGGGCTTCATCAAGAGCGAGGTCATCCTGTCCTACCTGGGCCTTGGCGTGAGCGTGGACCAGGTGTCCTGGGGCACGATGCTGGCGGAAGCCCAGAGCGAGCTGATCCTGGGCTACTGGTGGCAGCTGGCCGCCGTGACCGGTTTCATGGCGGTGTTCGTCACCGCGTTCGCCCTCTTCACGGATGCGCTGCGCGACGCGCTCGATCCCAAACTGCGCGGTCTGGAGTAACGCCATGCTGTTGAGCATTCAAGACCTGAAGGTCGCCTTCCGCATGGGCAGGACCGGCGGCGTGATGCAGCGCCAGCTGGCCGTCAAGGGCGTGAGCTTCGACATCCCCGAGAACCGCACCGTCGCGCTGGTGGGCGAGTCCGGCTCCGGCAAGAGCGTGACGGCGATGTCCATCCTCAACCTGCTGCCCGACAACGCCGAGCGCAGCGGCGCGATCCTGTTCCAGGGACGCGACCTGCTCAAGACCTCGCTGCGGGAGCTGCAGTCGGTGCGCGGGCGCGAGATCGCCTGCGTGTTCCAGGACCCGATGAGCTCGCTGAACCCGGTGTTCCCGGTCGCGGACCAGATCATGGAGCCGCTGATCAAGCACCTGGGCATGAGCCGGCGCCAGGCGCTGGTGCGCGCCGAGGAGCTGCTCAACGAGGTCGGCATCCCCGACCCGAAGCGGCGGCTCAAGAGCTACCCGCACGAGATGTCCGGCGGCCAGCAGCAGCGCGTGATGATCGCGGTGGCGCTGGCCTGCAATCCCAAGCTGCTGATCGCCGACGAGCCCACCACCGCGCTGGACGTGACCATCCAGCGCCAGGTGATGGAGCTGATGGCCAGGCTCAAGGACACGCACAAGATGAGCATGCTGTTCATCTCGCACGACCTGGGCGTGGTGGGCGAGATCGCCGACCAGGTCGTGGTCATGCGCCATGGCGAGATCCGCGAGCAGGCACCGGTGGCCGACATCTTCCACCACCCGCAGGACGCCTACACGAAGGCGCTGCTGGCCTGCCGGCCCTCGCTGACGGAGAACCCGGCGCGGCTGATGGTCATCGACGACCACATCGCCGGGCGTTCGGCGCAGGGCGCGGGCAAGGCCAAGGATCCGGCCGCGCCGGTGATCCTGGAGGTCAAGGGGCTGCGCAAGAGCTTCTTCTTCAAGTCGGGCCTGTTCGGCAAGACCGAGTTCAAGGCCGTCAAGGGCGTGGACTTCCAGCTGCGCAAGGGCCACACGCTGGGCGTGGTGGGCGAGTCGGGCTCCGGCAAGACCACGATGGGCCTGACCCTGCTGCGCCTGCACGAACCCACCGGCGGCGAGGTGCTCTTCGAGGGCCGGGACCTGCTGAAGATGACGGGCCCGGACTGGCAGAAGATGCGCCGCCGGATCCAGGTGGTCTTCCAGAACCCGTATGCGTCGCTGAACCCGCGCTTCACCATCTCGCAGACGCTGCTGGAGCCGATGGAGATCCACGGCATCGGCGCCAGCCACGACGAGCGCCTGGCCACCGCCAGCGCGCTGCTGCGCAAGGTCGGCCTGGACGAGAGCGCGCTGCACAAGTACCCGCACGAGTTCTCCGGCGGCCAGCGCCAGCGCATCGCGATCGCGCGCTGCCTGACGCTCAAGCCCGAGGTGCTGGTGCTGGACGAGGCGGTGTCGGCGCTGGACGTGTCGGTCCAGGCGCAGGTGCTGAACCTGCTCAAGGACCTGCAGGACGAGTTCGGCCTGAGCTACATCTTCATCAGCCACGACCTGGCGGTGGTGAAGTTCATCTCCGACGAGGTGCTGGTGATGCAGCACGGCGACGTGGTCGAGCAGAACGACGCCCGCGCGCTGCTCCTGGCGCCCAAGCAGGAGTACACGAAGCGCCTGCTGGGCGCCGTGCCGCGCGGCTACCAGGGGCGAGAGTCGGCGGCCGCCTGAGTCACCAGATCCTCGGAATTTCACGTCCTCCGCTTTTTCAGCAAACGCTGAAAATGGACGATTTGGTGAAGTTCCTTGACTTGTTCACTGGATTTGCTAATTTCAGCGCATGTTGAAATCTGGCGATCCAATGAACCCCGACAAGGCGGTCGAACTCCTTCGAGCAGCCTTGCTCGAAGTCCCGGGTGTCGACCGGATGGAGATCGTGACCTCTTCGGCGGTCGCTGACACGCCGATCGACTTCGTTTGCCGCGTGACCGTCCACGGTCGCGAACACGTCCTGGCCGGCGAGGTGAAGTCCAACGGACAGCCTCGTCATGTGCAGGCCGCGCTGTTCCAGTTGAAGCGCTATGTGGAGCAACAGCTGGGCGTGGTCATCCCCCTGTTCATTGCCCCCTACCTGTCCGAGGACGCTCGAGCCCTGTGCGTCGAGAGCAACGTCGGCTACCTCGATCTGCAAGGCAATGCACGAATCGCGTTCCCTGGGTTCTTCCTGTCGCGCACCATGGCCGAAAGGCCTGCATCCGAGCGGCGGGAGTTGCGCTCGCTGTTCAAGGCCAAATCCGCAGCAGTGCTGCGCTGCCTGTTGCGTGAGCCGTCCAAACGCTGGCGCGTTGCCGACCTCGCAAGGGAGACGCTCGTCAGCGTGGGTCATGTGAGCAACGTGCGCGCCAGTCTCCTGGATCGGGGCTGGGCTGAGGTATCGGAAGAAGGCGTTTTCCTGGCGCGCCCGGACGGCCTGCTCGACGCCTGGCGCGCCGAATACGCACCGCCTTCGGGCGAGCGTCGAAGCTTCTACACCACCCTGCATGGCGGAGCCTTCGACGACACGCTGCGCGCGCGCGCGCATGAACTGGAGGGATCGGCCATCCTGTCCACGTTCTCGGCCGCGAAATGGTTGGCGCCCTATGGACGCACCAGCGTCGACTCCTTCTATGCGGATCGGAACGGCGCTGACCTGTTGTGTCGTACGCTGGGATTGGTGACCGCGGGCCGCGGCGCCAATGTCGATATCACGGTGATCGACGATCCGGGCTTCTTCCGTGATGCCATCGAACCCGTTGCTGGCATCCGCTGCACAAGCGTCGTTCAGACCTACCTCGACCTGTTCGCGTCGGGCGAGCGAGGCCGGGAGGCGGCCGACCACCTTCGGCAGGAGAAGCTGCAATGGAAGAATTGACCGTCAACAGGCTTCAGAGTTCCGGCGACTACGACGACCGCACGACGGCGGCGGTCAAGTCAGTCCTGATCGAAGTCGGCCAGATCCTGGGCGACTTCAAGGGAAAGTTTGCCGTCGTGGGAGGGTCCGTCCCATGGCTGCTGCTGGCCCAGGACGGCGACATGCGCCACGTGGGCACGCTCGACGTCGACTTGGGACTCGACTCGGAAGCATTGGGCGACGGCGAATACGCGCATCTTGTCGAATCGCTGCTGTGCCACGGCTACCGGCAGCGCAAGAACCTCAAGCGCTTCCAATTGGTTCGCCAGATCCTCCCGGTGGACGGAGGCCCCTCCATCGACGTGATCGTCGACTTCCTGATGCCGCGGGACGCCGTCATCGCAAGGAATCGTCCCCCGCTGGTCGAAGACTTCGCTGTACAACGCGCCAGTGGTGCCGAGTTGGCGCTTCGCTTCAAGGAGTTCGTCGCCATCTCGGGAACGATGCCCAATGGGGGTAGCAACCAAGTGGAAGTGGCGGTGTGCTCGATTCCCGCGCTATTGGCGATGAAGGGCTACGCCATCGAGAACCGCTATAAGCAGAAGGATGCCTACGACATCTACTACTGCGTGCGCAACTACCCCGGGGGAATTGCGGCGCTGTCGGCGGCATGCCGTCCCTTGCTGGATCACGGGGATGGCCGAAAGGGCTACGACTTCATTGCCGGCAAGTTCGATTCGCCGGATGGATTCGGGCCGACTTGCGTGCGCGAGTTCGTGGAGAGGCACCGCGTCCTCGAGGACCGCACGCCAGACCAATGGCAACTGGACGCGTTCGGTCAAGTCGACGCCTGGCTGCGCGCCCTTGGCCTTCGACCTTGAGAAGCTCTCACGCGCCCACGCAGAAAACCCAACTTTCCACAACCGCGAAGCCGGGGGCCCCGCGAACCCGCGGCCTCCACCCGCCACCCTCCAAAGCGGTGGCTAGAATGGCTCGCAAGTTTTGTGCCGTCAGGATCCCCCCATGTCGCTTCGTCGCCCCTTGCTGTTGTCGAGCGCGCTCGCGCTGGCCCTCGCCGCGCCCTGGGCGCAGGCCGCCAAGGACGACCGCACGAAGCCGCTGAACCTGGTTTTCGACCGCGAAGGCGCGATCGACAAGGTGCGGCAGCGGTCCGAGTTCAACGGCAACGTGATCATGACCAAGGGCTCCATGGAACTGCGCGCCGAGCGCATGGACGTCCAGGAGACCAGCGACGGCTACTACCAGGCCTACGCCAACGGCACCTCCGCCAAGCAGGTCCACTTCCGCCAGGACCGTGACACCCCGGGCGAGCGCATCGAGGGCCGCGCCGACCAGATCGAATACGACACCCGCACCGAGACCATCCGCCTGGTCGGCAACGCCGAGGCGCGGGTGATGCAGGGCGACCAGCTCAAGCAGGCGCTGTCCGGCGCCACGCTGAACTACGACAACCGCACCGAGCGCCTGGTCGTCGAGACCGGCGCCGCCTCGCCGCATCCCAGCGGCCGCGGTCGCGTCGTGCTGATGCCGCGCAATGCCGCGAGCGAACCGCCGCCGGCCAGCAGCGCCCCGCTGCCGCTGCGTCCCAGCATCAACCTGACGCCCCGCCAGTCGCCCCAGCAATGACCCAAGCCCGCACGAACACCTCCCGGAGCCGCCTGCAGGCCTGGGGGCTGCAGAAGTCTTACGGCGTCAGGAAGGTGGTCAAGGACGTCCACCTCGACCTGCACAGCGGCGAGGTCATCGGTCTGCTGGGCCCCAACGGCGCCGGCAAGACGACCAGCTTCTACATGATCGTCGGCCTGGTCCGCGCCGATGCCGGCGAGATCCAGATCGACGGCCGCCCGGTGCAGACCCTGCCCATCCACCAGCGCTCGCGCATGGGGCTGAGCTACCTGCCGCAGGAAGCCTCGATCTTCCGCAAGCTCAATGTCGAGGAGAACATCCGCGCGGTGCTCGAGCTGCAGCTCGACGACAAGGGCAAGGCCTGGTCGTCCGCGCGCATCGACGCGGAGCTGGACAAGCTGCTCAACGAGCTTTCGATCGAGAAGCTGCGCGACACGCCCGCGCCGGCGCTGTCCGGCGGCGAGCGCCGCCGCGTCGAGATCGCCCGCGCGCTGGCCACGCAGCCGCGCTTCATCCTGCTGGACGAGCCCTTCGCCGGCGTGGACCCGATCGCGGTGCTGGAGATCCAGCGGATCATCCGCTTCCTCAAGCAGCGCGGCATCGGCGTGCTGATCACCGACCACAACGTGCGCGAGACGCTGGGCATCTGCGATCGCGCCTACATCATCAGCGAGGGGGCGGTGCTCGCCGAAGGCACGCCCCAGCACATCGTCGAGCACCAGGACGTGCGCAGGGTCTACCTCGGCGAACACTTCAAGATGTAGGGCCGGAGCCGGACATGAGGCCGACGCTACAGGTTCGCCTGTCCCAGCATCTCGCGCTGACGCCTCAGCTGCAGCAGTCCATCCGTCTGCTGCAGCTGTCGACGCTGGAGCTCCACCAGGAGGTGGAGCAGATGCTCGCCAGCAATCCGCTGCTGGAGACCGACGAGGAATTCGACGCCCCGCTGCCCACCGCCACGCAGGAGCGTCTGACCGAGCGCGAGGAACGCGAGGAACGCGTCGCGCAGACCGAGTCCGAGGCGCCGCCCGGCGACGCGCCCGCGGGGGAGGAGATGCGCGCCGAGGAATTCGGCACCACCGAGCGCGACGACTGGGAGAACGGCACCGAGGGCGACGACTTCGACGGCATCCGCGAGACGCCGGGCAGCGCGGCCTCGTCCTCGGGCGACGACGACGAGCGGCCCGAGACGGAGGCGCCGTCGGAATCGCTGCAGGACGTGCTGCGGGCGCAGATCCCCGGCATGAACCTGAGCGCGGTGGACCGCGCGGCGCTGCTGGCGCTGATCGAATCGTTGAACGAGGACGGCTACCTCGAGGATCCGCTCGAGGAGCTGGTCGCCGCGATCCTGGGCGAGGAGGCCGACGCGGAGCAGCGCGAGGAGTTGCTGGACCGCTTCAAGGTGGCGCTCAAGTGGCTGCAGTCGATGGAGCCGTCCGGCGTCGGCGCGCGCGACCTGTCCGAATGCCTGGAGCTGCAGCTGCGCACGCTGCCGCGCTCGCCGGAGCAGGCGCTGGCGGTCGTCGTCTGCCGCCGCCATCTGGACCTGCTGGCCAAGCGCGACTGGCGCCGGCTGATGTCGCTGACCGGCGCCGACGAGGAACTGCTGCGCGACGCGCAATCGCTGATCGCCGGCCTGGAGCCCAAGCCCGGCCGCCGCTACGCACAGAGCGACAACCGGCCGGTCATCCCGGACGTGATCGTGCAGAAGGCCGGCCGCAACTTCCGCGTCTCGATCAACCCGGACGTGCTGCCCAAGCTGCGCATCAACGAGCTGTACGCGCAGGCGCTGCGCGCCACGCGCGGCGGCGTCAGCAATTCGCCGCTGGGCGGGCAGCTGCAGGAGGCGCGCTGGTTCATCAAGAACATCCAGCAGCGCTTCGACACCATCCAGCGCGTCAGCGAGGCGATCGTCGAACGCCAGCGCGGCTTCTTCACCCATGGCGAGCTGGCGATGAAGCCACTGGTGCTGCGGGAGATCGCCGATGAACTCGGGCTGCATGAGTCGACCATCTCGCGCGTCACGACGGCCAAGTACATGGCCACGCCCTGGGGCACCTTCGAGCTGAAGTACTTCTTCGGCTCCAGCCTGTCGACCGAGGCGGGCGGCAATGCCTCGAGCACCGCGGTGCGGGCGCTGATCAAGCAGTTCATCGCCGCCGAGGACGCCACCAGCCCGCTGTCGGACAGCCAGCTCTCGACGATGCTCGGCGAGCAGGGCATCACCGTGGCGCGCCGCACCGTCGCCAAGTACCGCGAGGCGCTCAAGCTCGCGCCAGCCAACCTGCGCAAGTCGCGCTGAGCGCCGGCCCCAATCGCCTGTCGGTGGGACAATCCGCCGCTCGATCCCCGGGCGCCGCGGCGCCCGCTTCCTCACGCCGCCCCACGATGTCCGATTCCGCCTACCACCTGTTCCTGCCCTGCGCCGCCGGCGTCGAAGACTGGCTGGAAGCGGAGGTCCGCGACATCCTCGGCCCGGACGAATGCCTGGACGGGCCCAAGGCTTTCCGCGGCGGCGTGGGCCTGTACGGCACGCTGGCCGGGGTGATGCGGCTGAACCTCCACAGCCGGCTCGCGCAGCGGGTGCTGATCGAAGTGGCGCGCGAGGAATACCACCACGAGGACGACATCTACGCGATCGCGCGCACCGTCGACTGGACGCGCTGGATCACCCCGCGCCAGACGCTGCGGGTGGACACGACGGCGCAGCGCTCGCCGCTGCACAGCCTGAACTTCGCGACGCTGCGGGTGAAGGACGCCGTCTGCGACGTGCTGCGCGAGGCCAGCGGCGAGCGCCCCAGCGTCGACACGCGCTGGCCGGACCTGCCGCTGCAGCTGCACCTCACGGAATACCTGGCGACGGTCTACGTCGACAGCTCCGGCGAATCGCTGTTCAAGCGCGGCTGGCGCGAGGACAAGGGCGATGCGCCGCTGAAGGAGACGCTGGCCGCGGCGATGCTGGCCGCGGCGGGCTGGAAGGGCACGCGCGAGGCGGGCGGCGCGCTGAACGATCCGTGCTGCGGCTCGGGCACCATCCCGGTCGAGGCGGCGACCATCGCCTGCAGCATCGCGCCGGGCATCCAGCGCCGCTTCGCCTTCGAGAAGCTCGCGCCGTTCCAGCCGCTGCTGCCGGCCTGGCGCGCGATGAAGGACCAGGCGCGCGCCGCGGAGCATCCGCCCGAGGTCCCGATCTTCGCCAGCGACGTGTCGTTCCGGATGGTCGACTTCGCGCGCCGCAATGCCGAGCGCGCGGGCGTGGCGCAGTACATCCAGTTCAACGGCGGCGATGCGCTGGAGCGTCCCGCGCCCAAGCTGCCGGCGGACATACCCGGCACGCTGATGCTGAACCCGCCGTATGGCGAGCGGATCGAGGTCCGCGGCAAGGCCGGTGCGCACCGGATGGACGGTGGCGCGCTGTCCGAGGAACGCGACGCTGGGGACGACTTCTTCCCGCGCCTGTCCGCGCACTGGAAGCGCGCCTACACGCAGCACGAGGCGGGATGGACGGCCTGGCTGCTGTGTCCGGAGATGAAGCTGCCGAGCAAGATGCGGCTGAAGGAGTCGCGCCGCATCCCGATGTGGAACGGCCCGATCGAATGCCGGCTGTTCAAGTTCGACCTGGTGGCCGGCTCGGCGCGCCGGCAGAACGCCGGGACCACTGACTCCGACGAATAACTTCGCCGGGCGGGGGCCTCCTTGTTGGGGATGCGGTCACCCCCTACGATGCGATTTCTTTCCGACGGAAGGACCGAGATGATTCACGCCGAACTTGGACCCGACCTGGAGGCCATCGTGCTGGATCTGATCGAGAGCGGAAAGTATTCGTCGCGCACGCAGGTGCTGCGCGACAGCGAGGAGTTGAAGGACTGGCGGGAGGCGCAACTGCGCGCCTTCGATGCCTCGGTTGACCGAGCCGTCGCGGACATCAAGGCCGGGAAGGGCATCCCTCTGGATGAGGCCTTCGAGACTTTGCGTGCAGAGTTCCCTCTGCTGAGGCATCGCGACGAATGAAGGTCTGCCTCCAGCCGGAGGCATTGGACGACCTGCGCGACGGCGCGCGACACCGCCCGGCTACTGCGCGCCTTTGAATAGTCGAGACCGTTGACATGAACGACATCCCGCACACGCTCCGACAGCAAGCGGAACGCTATCAGGCATTCCGCGAACTGCTGGACCGTCGCTTGGCGACACCATCGTCGGAGTACATCCCGGTGGACGAGGCCTTTGAGCAGCTCTACCGCGAATTGGGAATCGAAGCGCTAGAGGACGCTTCAGGATCCGCTGAGGGATAGCCAACCCAACACCGCCAGCGGCGCCGTATCCGCCCGCAGGATCCGAGGACCCAGCTTCGCGGCGCTGAAGCCTCGCGCGCGGGCCGATTGCTCCTCGGCCTCGCTGAGGCCGCCTTCGGGGCCGCTGAGGACCACGATGCGTCCCGCATCGCCCGCCTTCGACGCCAGCGCCGACAAGGGCTGCGCCGCCACCGGGCTCAGCAGCCAGCGCTGTTCGTCAGCATCGTCGGGCAGCTCCGCCAGCCACTGCGCCAGCGTCTTCACCGCCGCCACCTGCAGCGGCTTCGACCGCCCGCATTGCTCGGCCGCCGCGATCGCGACGCCCTGCCAGTGCGCCCGCTTCTTCTCCGCCCGATCGCCCTGCAGCCGCAGCACCGAGCGCTCGCTCATCAGCGGCTGGATCGCCACCGCGCCCAGCTCGCAGGCCTTCTCGACGATGCCGTCCATGCGGTCGTTGGCCGGCATCACGACCGCCAGCGTCACCGCGCGCTTCATCTCGCGATCGACCGGCTGCCGGGACTTGAGCGCCACGCGGACCTCGCTGCGGCCCATGGCCGTCACCGCGGCGGTCCACTCGTCCCCGCTGCCGTCGAACAAGGTGACCTCATCGCCAGGCTGCAGCCGCAGCACCTGCACATGGCGCGCCGCGCCGGGCGGCAGCGCCAGTTCAGCCTCGAGCGCGAGCGCGCCCAGCGGCTGCTCGACAAACAACCTCGCCGCCAAGCCTCACCCCTTGAGCTTCTGCACCCAGGCGGCGAAGGCGGTCATGACCTTGCGCAGGAAGGCTTCCGTCTCCGGCTTGGCCAGGCTGCCATCGTCCTTGAACATCTCGTTCGCGCCGCCGAGGTAGACCTCCGGCGAGGGCAGCAGCGGCGCGTTCAGGCAGGCCAGCACCTGACGCAGGTGGTGATGGGCGCCGAAGCCGCCCAGCGCGCCCGGCGACAGCGTGATCACCGCCGACGGCTTGCCGTCGAAGGCGTTGTGGCCGTAGGGCCGCGAGCCCACGTCCAGCGCATTCTTCAGCGCGCCCGGGATCGAGCGGTTGTATTCGGGGCTGACGAACAGCACGGCGTCCGCCGCCTTGATGGCGTTACGGAATTCGACCCAGGGCGCCGGCGGCTCGGCCGCCTCGTCCTCGTTGTAGAAGGGCAGCTGGCCGATCTCGACGATCTCCAGCTTCAGCTCGGCCGGGGCCAGCTGCGCCAGCGCGAGGGCCAGCTTGCGGTTGAACGAAGCCTTGCGCAGGCTGCCGACGAGTACCGCGACGCGATAGGGCGAGGACATGGATGAGCTCCCAACAAAGGAAGGACCGCCCCAGGGCGGTCCGGTTCAGTTGAAGCCCAGTGTCGCACGCAGTTCGTGGGCCGCGGCGTCGCCCTTGGTGGCGCGCACGCGGTCGATGATGTCCAGCGCCAGCGTCTGCAGCTGGTTCATGTCGCTGCACTGCTCGACCTCGAGCGCCAGCTTGTAACCCTTGAGCAGCCCCTGCTGCTTGGCGAAGGTGCTCAGCGCGGTGTAGAGCTGCGCGTAGTCGAGCGACGAGGTCGGCACCCCGGCCAGGCGCGAGGGCGCCGGCCGCGACGGCGAGGCGCCGCTCATGCGCGAGGACGGCCCCGCGCCCATCGGCGTCGCGATCGACGCCGGCCCCATGGGCCGCGACAGCGGCGCGCCGGCGGTCGCCTTCACCAACTGGTGCTGGATCAGCAGTTCCAGGTCTGCCGGCGCGGCGCCCTGCACCATCGCCACCCAGTCGGCACCGGTCTTGCTGGCGTCGATCACCAGCAGCAGATTGCGGGCCACGCGCGCCTGCACCAGCGCGCGCGACTTGATTTCCGCTCTCCCGGCCTCGGTCTTTTCGTAACGTTCTTCGAGCACGGCCTTGCCTCCTCCACAGGAGGGCGAACTTTAGGCGGACATGGGCGGGTTTCGCCCGCGAGCATTCCCGAAAACTGCTACCGACTGCTACTTTTTGTCGCGCAATTCACGGCGCAACACCTTGCCCACCGGCGTCTTGGGCAGCTCGGTGCGGAATTCGATGATCCGCGGCCGCTTGTAGCCGGTCAGGTTGGCCTCGCAGAAGGCCTTCACGTCGGCTTCGGTCAGCGCCGGGTTGCGGCGCACGATCACGACCTTCACCGCCTCGCCCGCCTTCTCGTCGGGCACGCCCACGGCCGCGCATTCCAGCACGCCCGGCATCTGCGTCAGCACATCCTCGATCTCGTTGGGATAGACGTTGAAACCGCTGACCAGGATCATGTCCTTCTTGCGGTCGACGATGCGGAAGAAGCCGCGCTCGTCCACGGTGCCGATGTCGCCGGTGCGGAAGTAGCCGTCGGCGGTCATGACCTTGGCGGTCTCGTCCGGCCGCTGCCAGTAGCCGGCCATCACCTGCGGACCGCGGATCGCGATCTCGCCGGTGCCGCCGGGCGGCACCTCGTTGCCGTCATCGTCCAGCAGCGTCACCTCGGTGCCGGACAGCGGCAGGCCGATCGAGCCGGTGTAGGCGGTGCTGTCGGTCGGGTTGCAGCAGGCGACCGGCGAGGTCTCCGACAAGCCGTAGCCCTCGACGATCGGGCAGCCGGTCTTCTCGAGCCACAGTCGGGCGGTGGCCTGCTGCACGGCCATGCCGCCGCCCACCGAGATCACCAGCCCGCTCCAGTCCACCGTGTTGAACTGCGCATGGTTGGCCATCGCCATGAAGAGCGTGTTGACCGCCGGCAGGCTGTGGATCTTGTGGTGGCTCAGTTCCTTGAACACGGCCGGCAGGTCCCGCGGATTGGGGATCAGCACATTGCAGCCGCCCACCCGCATCGACAGCATCAGGTTGGTCGTGAATCCGAAGATGTGATACAGCGGCAGCGCGCAGACGCTCATCAGCTGCTCGTCGGCGGGTTTCTTCTTCAGCGCCGGCTGGTACCAGGCCTCGCACTGCAGCGTGTTGGCCACCAGGTTGCGATGCAGCAGCACCGCGCCCTTGGACACCCCGGTCGTGCCGCCGGTGTACTGCAGCACCGCGATGTCATTGGGGCCCACCGTCGGGCGCTTGTAGGTCTGGCCGCGGCCCTTGGCGACGGCGTCGTTGAAGCGCACCGCCGACGGCAGCTCGAAGGCCGGCACCAGCTTCTTGACCTTGCGCACCACGTAGTTGACGACCATGCCCTTGGCGAAGCCCAGCATGTCGCCCATCGCCGCCAGCACGATGTGCTTGGTGGGCACGCTCGCGAGCACCTGCTGCAGCGTGGCGGCGAAGTTCTCGATGATGACGATGGCCTTGGCGCCAGCGTCCTTGAGCTGGTGCTCCAGCTCGCGCGGCGTGTACAGCGGATTGACGTTGACGACGACGAAGCCGGCCCGCAGCACGGCCGCGACGGCGACCGGGTACTGCGGCACGTTGGGCATCATGATCGCGACGCGGTCGCCCTTCTCCAGGCCCAGGCCCTGCAGGTAGGCGGCCAGCGCGCGCGAAGCTTCGTCGATCTGCGCGAAGCTGATCGAGCGGCCCAGCATCTTGTAGGCGGCGCGCTCGGGAAACTGCTTGAACGCGGCCTCCATCAGCTCCACCAGCGAGGGATAGACATCCGCATCGATCTCGGCGGGCACCCCGGCCGGATAGTGCTTCAGCCAGTTCTTCTCCATTGTTCTGTCTCCAAGGTACGGCGCGGATTCTCGCTGATCGCCATGCGCCCCCCATCAGGGGATTCGATAGAGCGCACAAAGTGGAGAGATGACTCCAGAACGCACCGGGAACGACCGCGATCGGTGTCGATCGCGCGTTGACGTTCAGTCATCGGCGTGCAGCGGCAGGCGCAGCAGCAGCTCGGTGCCGCCCTCGACGGCGGCATCCTCGGGCGGGCGCCAGTCGATCGCGGCGCGGATCCGCTCGGCGCGACGGCGCATGCCGCGCAGGCCATTGCCCTGGCGCAGGTCGACGGCCATGCCACGGCCGTTGTCGACGATCGACAGCAGGACCTGTCCGCGGGCCGCGTCCACCCGCGTCGAGAACCGGACCCGCGTGGCCCCGGCGTGGTGAATGATGTTGCTCAGCGCCTCCTGCACGATCCGGATCAGCTCGCGGCCGCCGGTGCCGCGCAAGGTGGGCAGCAGCGGCACGTCGGTCAGCTGCCAGTCGAGCTCCAGGCCCGCGTCCTGCAGGCGCGGCGCCATCCGGTGCCGCAGGTTGGCCAGCAGCAGCGTCAGGTCGCCGTCGGTGACGGCCAGCGCATCGACGGTCAGGCGCATCTCGCGGATGCATTCGTCGAGCTGACCCACCAGCGCTTGCGACGGCACGCCGCGCTCCGCGCACAGGCGCGCGGTCACGAGCTGCGAGCCCAGGCCATCGTGCATCTCCTGCAGCAGGCGCTCGCGCTCCTGTGCCGCGGAACGCTGCCGCTCGCTGTCCTGCAGGTCTTCCCAGCGGTCCTGCAGTTCGCGGGTGCGCGCGTCCAGCGCCTGCTCCAGCCGCACCCGCGCCATCGCCTGGTCGCGCAGCGAGCCGACGAAGCGCCGCTGCAGCGCCACGCCGGCGATCGCGATCAGCACCGCATGGCCGACGACGTTGATGTCCACGACGCTCATCTGGCGCGACATGACCAGCGCGAAGGCGCTGACGTAAAGCCACACCCAGCCCGACAGCGCGACGGCGCAGGCCGCGGCGAGGTGGGCACGACGGCCCGACGCCAGCGCGGCGCGCGCGGCGAGCGCCGCCGCGGCCACCAGCACGACGAAGCGACTGCCCAACGCCCACCAGGGCCAGGGATGGTGGAAGTCGGTCCAGCTCCAGCCGAGCATCGCCGCCGCGGCGTCGATCACCAGCCCGAGGCCCAGGTAGGCCGCGGCCATCCGCTCCGCCCAGCCCGCGGCCAAGCCGGACAGCCGCGCCACCAGGAACAGCAGCAGCGCCTTGGACAGCACGTCGGCGACGTCGAGGGCCACGCGCCACCACGGCGCGGGAAACAGCGCGCCGTTGAGCAGGTAGGGCGACAGCAGCAGCGCGGTGCAGAGGCAGAAGACGCCGGTGACGCCGTAGAGCCACTCCTGCCGCAGCGCCAGCCACACCATCAGCATGAAGGCGCCGATGACCAGGCCGGCGAGGGTCGTCGTCACGCGCGCCACCTGCCAGAACCGCCGTCCCTCCTGGAGCGCGCGGATCTGGGACGCCGGACCCAGCAGCGGCGCGGACAGCCCTGCGCCCTCGAAACCCGGCCGCGCCAGGCGCAGGCTCAGGCGATGCGGTCCGGCAGGCAGCAATGCCGGCGGGATGCTGACCTGCAGGCGCCGGCCCGCCAGCAGCAGGCCGCGCTGCGCGAGGTCGTCCTCGTCCTCGGACACGTAGCCGACGCCCGGCCCCGAGGTGGCGATCAACTGGCCGTCGAGGTAGATCGAGGCCGCGGGCCGATGCTGGATCACCAGCCAGTACGGCACCTGCGCCGACCGATCGAGGCGGAAGTCGAGCGCGAACCAGAGCGGGCCCGGCGCATCGGTGTCGTGGATCTGGACCGGCAGCGCCACGACGTGGCCTGGCGCGAGGGAGGTCACCGGCGTCGTCGGCGCCGTCGATGGCATCGGCGTCGGCGTGGCCGTCGCTTCGAGCGGGCGGGACACGATGGCCGACGCGGCGGGCGCCGGCAGCTGCGGATCGAGCAAGGCGCCGGGGATCTGCGCGGGGTCCAGGGCGTCGCCGGGCAGCAGGCGCGCCTCGGCCAGCCGCAGCACCTGGGGCGGCATCGCCGTCCCGTACTGCTGCGAGAACAGGTGGACGGCGCCCAGCAGCAGCAGCGGCAGCACCACCAGCAGCGCGAGCCGGCGGATCGAGATCGCCGACGCCGCCGGCCGCGCCTCCATCGCGCGAGTCCATACCGCCAAGTGGCCCCCCACGGCATCGCCAAAAGGAACGCCGGCCCGAGATGGAACCGGCGCGGCCGATGCTAGGTCAAGGGGCGGGGCGGGACAACCTTGGACCTAGGGGCGGCGTCCTCCCGTCCGCTTCAGATCACGGCGCTCTGGACATAGAGCTCGAACTGGAAGTGGGTCGCGAGGCTCTGGTTGCCGGCCAGGTCCACCTGCTGGACGAAGACCTCGACCTGGCCCGCCGTGCCGGCCGGTAGTCCCATGTCCGCGGTGGTGATCGTGTGGCCCTTGCCGCCCTGGTAGTACTCCTTGCCGTTGACGGTGACCTTCAGCCACCACTCCGCGTTGGGTTCGAGCTTGCCCAGCCGCAAGGTGCCGTCGGAGGTGATCCGGTCGTTGTTCCAGTAGCCGGTGTCGTTGACCAGCTGCACCGTCGGCGCGACGGGCTTGACGGTGTCCAGCGTGAACGACCGCTCGGTGATCGTCACGTTGCCGGCCAGGTCCTGCTGACGGACCTGCAGCGTGTGCGCCCCGTCCTTGAGCCCCGCGGTGCTGACGCTGCGCCCATGGTCGGCATTGGTCAGCCAGGACTGGCCGTCCCAGCTGTAGGCCCAGCCGTCCATGGCCGCCACGTCGATGGTCCCGTGCTTCATGTGCGGAGCGGTGGTGAACGGGCCGTCGATCGGGGGGTCGACCGGCAGCCGGATCAGCGCGCCCTCCGGCGGGGTGAGGTCCACCTTCACGGTGACGCGGCTCGCCTCGCTCGCGTTGCCCGCCAGGTCGACCTGGCGCAGCCAGATCTGCTGCTCGCCCTCCTGGCCGACCTCGGCGCCGCGCAGCCCGCCGCCGGTGCCGGGGCGCCAGGTCGTGCCGTCGAGGCTGTACTGCCAGTGCGCGTCGCGGTCCAGGCGGCCGACATGGATGTCGCCGTCGCGGCCCAGCCAGCCATTGGCCGGCGCCGAGGGCGCCAACGCCGCCGGCGCCTGCGTGTCGAGCTCGAACGACAGCCGGCTCGAGACGCTGCGGTGACCCTGCGCATCGAACTGCTCGACGATCAGGTCCTTGCGGCCATCCGCGCCGAAGGCGGCGGCCGCGATGCGATCGCCGCTGCCCGCGACCCAGGACTCGCCGCCGTCGAGGCTGTAGCGCCACCGGCCGCTGCCCAGCAGGGCGTCGACCTGGACGTCCGCGCGCGAGGTGATGCCGTCGTGGTCCGACACGCCGGTGTCCATCACCAGGCGCGGTCGCGGCGCGGGGACGTCGGGGTTCGGCTCAGGGTCGGTGCCACCGGGTTGTTCCGGTTTCGGTTGCTCGGGCTTGGGCTCTTCGGGCTTCGGCTGCTCGGGCTTGGGCTCCTCCGGCTTCGGTTGCTCGGGCTCCGGCTTGGGCTCCTCGGGCTTCGGTCGCTCGGGCTGGGGCTCTTCCGGCTTTGGCTCTTCCGGTTTTGGCTGTTCGGGCCTGGGTTGCTCGGGCTTGGGTTGCTCGGGCTTCGGGGACTCCGATTCGGGCTTCTCCGGCTTCGGCCCTTCGGGTTTTGGCTGCTCGGGCCCAGGGGCTTCGGGCTTTGGCTGCTCCGGTCCGGGCTGCTCCTGCTCGGGGCGTTCCGGCTTGGGCGTCTCGGGCTTCGGTCGCTCCACCTCGGCCACGGGCGGTTTGCTGCTCGAGCCGCCCGCGGCGGCCACCGCGACGCTGGCCGCGCCGCCCACGCCGAGCAGGCCGAGTCCCGAGGCCAGCAGCGCGCTGGAGCGATCGGCGCGCGACGCGTCGGCGCCATCGGCATCCGCCTTCACGGGTGCGCCGGCGTCTGAAGCCGGCGGCTCCGCGGGCTCTGCTGGCGTGGCGGGCGGCGGCGGCGCGCCTTCGCGCGCGGCCGCATCCGCGTCAGCGGGCGGCGCGGTGTCGAGGTCGTCCTCGTCGCGACGACGGCGCGATGGCGCATCGCCCCCTGGCGCCGGCGACTTCACGGCACGGACATGGGACAACGGATCGGAGGGAGTGGTCATGGCAAACAGACGGCGATGGAAAGCCTCGCAGTCTGTTCAAGCGCCCGCGGATGCGCATCGACCTTCAGCGGTGGTGAGCTTGGACGCCTTCCCCTTCAGTCGGTAGGTGTCCTACTGAAACTAGCCGGGGAGGACGGCCACACCGCCTCACACCCCTCGGTCACTCCACCGCCTTGACCATGTCCTCGACCACCTTCTTCGCGTCACCGAAGACCATCATGGTCTTGTCCATGTAGAAGAGCTCGTTGTCCAGGCCCGCATACCCGGCCGCCATCGAGCGCTTGTTGACGATGACGGTGCGCGCCTTGTAGGCCTCCAGGATCGGCATGCCGTAGATCGCGCTGCCCTTCTGCAGCGCGGCCGGGTTCACCACATCGTTCGCGCCGAGGATGATGGCCACGTCGGTCTGGCCGAACTCGGCGTTGATGTCCTCCATCTCATGGACCTGGTCGTAGGGCACCTCGGCCTCGGCGAGCAGCACGTTCATGTGACCCGGCATGCGGCCCGCCACTGGATGGATCGCATAGCGGACGGTGACGCCCTTCTCGATCAGCTTCTGCGCAAGCTCCTTGACCGCATGCTGCGCGCGCGCGACCGCCAGGCCGTAGCCGGGGACGATGATCACGCTCTCCGCGTTGCCGAGGATGAAGGCCGCGTCGTCGGCGCTGCCGCTCTTCACATTGCGCTGCTGCGCGGCCCCGGCGGCGGTGGTGCCCTCGGCGCCGAAGCCGCCCAGGATCACGTTGAAGAACGAGCGGTTCATCGCCTTGCACATGATGTAGCTCAGGATCGCGCCCGAGCTGCCCACCAGCGAGCCCGCGATGATCAGCATGCTGTTGTTGAGCGAGAAGCCGATGCCCGCCGCGGCCCAGCCGGAGTAGCTGTTGAGCATGGACACGACGACCGGCATGTCGGCGCCGCCGATGGGGATGATCAGCAGCACGCCCAGCACGAAGCCCAGCGCCGCGACCAGCAGGAAGTCCATCGCGCTCTGCGAGTGCCAGAAGCCGAAGATGAAGAACACCGCTGCCAGGCCCAGGACCAGGTTGAGCCAGTGCTGCCCGGGGAAGGTGACCGGCGCGCCCTGAAACAGGCGGAACTTGTACTTGCCGCTGAGCTTGCCGAAGGCGATGACCGAGCCGGAGAAGGTCACCGCGCCGATGAAGCAGCCCAGGGCCAGCTCGATGCGGTTGCCGCCGGGGATGGGCGCGTAGCGGGGCGCGATGCCGAAGGCATGCGGCTCGACGACCGCGGCCACCGCGATGCACACCGCCGCCAGGCCGATCATGCTGTGCATGAAGGCCACCAGCTCCGGCATCTTGGTCATCTCGACGCGCTGCGCCATGACGGTGCCGATGCCGCCGCCGACCACCAGTCCGCCCAGGACATAGGCCAGCCCCAGCGTCTGTCCGCCGGCCAGCTTCAGGATCAGCGCGCCGGTGGTGAGCACGGCGATGGTCATGCCGACCATGCCGAAGACGTTGCCGCGGATGGAGGTGGTCGGATGCGAGAGCCCCTTGAGCGCCTGGATGAAGCAGACGCTCGCGATCAGGTAGAGCAGCGTGACGAGGTTCATCGACATCGGTCAGCCCTTCGCGTTGCCGTGGCCGTCGGCCGGGGTTTTGCGCTCCTTCTTCTTGAACATCTCCAGCATCCGCCTCGTCACGAGGAAGCCGCCGAAGACGTTGACCGCCGCGAGCGCGACGGCGAAGGTGCCCATGAACTTGCCCAGCGAGGTCTCGGTGAGCGCGGCGGCGAGCATCGCGCCGACGATGACGATGGCCGAGATCGCGTTGGTCACGGCCATCAGCGGCGTGTGCAGCGCCGGCGTCACGGTCCAGACGACGTGGTAGCCGACGTAGATCGCCAGCACGAAGATCGTCAGGTTGATGAGGGTGGGAGAAACGGCATCCATCCGGGACTCTCCTTGCGGGCGCGCGGCCCGGTCGTCATGCGGCCTCGCGGCCTCCAGCAGGGTGGCCGCTCAGGCCTGGCGCAGCACCTGGCCCTCGTGCGCGACGAGGCAGGCGGTCACGATGTCGTCGTCGGCCGGCAGCGCGAAGCCGCCTTCCTTCGTCAGCACCAGCTTCAGGAAATCCAGCACGTTGCGCGCGTAGAGCGCGGACGCGTCCGCCGCCACCAGCGACGGCAGGTTGGTCTCGCCCACCAGCGTCACGCCGTGCTTGCGCACCGTCCGGCCCGGCTCGGTGAGCGGGCAGTTGCCGCCCGCCGGCGCCGCGATGTCGACGATGACGGAGCCCGGCTTCATCGCGCGGACCATCTCCTCGGTGACCAGCACCGGCGCCGGCCGTCCGGGGATCAGCGCGGTGGTGACGACGACATCGGCCTGGGCGACGCGCTTGGCGACCTCCACCTGCTGGCGCTGCAGCCAGCTCGGCGGCATCGGGCGGGCGTAGCCGCCGACGCCCTCGGCGGCCTGGCGCTCCTCGTCGGTCTCGTAGGGCACGTCGATGAATTTGGCGCCGAGGGACTCGACCTGCTCCTTCACCGCGGGGCGCACGTCGGAGGCCTCGATGACCGCGCCCAGCCGCTTGGCGGTGGCGATCGCCTGCAGGCCGGCGACCCCGACGCCCAGCACGACGACCCGCGCGGCCTTGATCGTGCCGGCGGCGGTCATCAGCATCGGGAACAGGCGCTGGTAATGGAAGGCGGCCAGCATCATCGCCTTGTAGCCGGCCAGGTTGGCCTGGCTGGAGAGCACGTCCATGCTCTGCGCGCGGGTGGTGCGGGGCGCGGCCTCGAGCGCGAAGGCGGTGAGCCGCGCCTCGGCCAGGCGCTGCAGGCCGTCGCGGTCGAAGGGATTGAGCATGCCGGCGAGCACCGCGCCGGGCTTGAAGAGCGCCATCTCGCCGGGCTCCGGCGCACGGACCTTCAGGACGAGGTCGCAGGCGAAGGCCGCCTCGCGCCCGACTAGTTCCGCGCCGGCGGCGGCGTAGGCCTCGTCGGTCACGCTGGCGTTCAGGCCGGCACCTTGCTGAACGCGCAGCGTGTGGCCCTGCGCGACCAGCTTCTTGACGGTCTCCGGCGTCGCGGCGACGCGCGCTTCCCCCGCCGCGGTTTCCTGCGGCACACCGATCAGCATCTGGAATCCCTCCATCCTGAATCAGGGTCCGGGCGAGCTTAACCGGGGGACCGCCTCGGGCGGGACGCGCCCGCGACTGGGGTTTTCACCAACCAAACCCATGAGCAATGTGAGGCAAAGCTGTTTCGAATGGTGAACTAGAGTCGTCGAAGGGAGTCAAAGCGGCGTTAAATGACGACCGAAAGGAGTCAGACCATGACAAAGAAAATTCTCCTCAGCAGTGCGTTGGCCTTGGTGGCCCTGATGCCGATGGCATCCCGGGCCGCCGATGTGGGGGTCTCGGTGAGCATTGGCGAACCGGGCTTTTATGGACAGATCGACATCGGAAATGTGCGCCCGCAGGTGGTGTACGAGCGGCCGGTGCTGGTGACCCGGGTGCCGGCGCCCGCGCCGGCGGTCTATCTCCGCGTGCCGCCGGGCCATGAGAAGAACTGGGCCAAGCACTGCGCGCGCTACAACGCGTGCGGCCGGCCGGTGTATTTCGTCCGGGACAACTGGTACCGCGAGGTGTACGCCCCGCAATACCGCCGGGAACACACCGAATATCGCTGGCGCGACGATGGCCGCCGCGATTACCGCGATGACGATCGCGGTCCCGGCAAGGGTCACGGCCGCGGACACGGTCACGACAAGGACCGCGACGATGACCGCGGCCACGGACACGGCCGGGGCAACTGAGCCTCTCGCTGAAGAATGAAGAAAACCCCGGCAAGCCGGGGTTTTGCTTTTGGGTGATGTCGGACGGGTGCGCCGACGGGTTCAGGGGACACGCCTTCGCCGGCGTGGTCGCTGTTCGCCGCCGCTGTCACCAGGCCCCCTCACAATGCGGCCCCGTTCCCACATCGAGGTGGCGCTCCCCCGGCATCCCCTGCCGCCGGACCAGCCGCTCCCCAGGAAGGACCATGACCGAACGATTCAAGCCCAGCGTCACCGTCGCCGCCGTGATCGAGCAGGACGGCCGCTACCTGCTGGTCGAGGAGCTCACCCGCGACGGCCTGCTGCTCAACAATCCCGCCGGCCATCTGGAGCAGGCCGAGTCCGCGATCGACGCGGTCAAGCGCGAAGTCCTCGAGGAAACCGCCCGGCCGTTCACGCCGGACGCCTTCCTCGGCGTCTACATGTCGCGTTTCCTGCGCCCGGACCGCGGCGACGACGTGACCTACGTGCGACTGGCCTTCACCGGCCGGGTCGGCGACCAGATCCCCGGCCGCCCCTTCGACGAGCCGATCCAGCGCACCCTCTGGCTGACGCTGGACGAGATCCGCGCCAGCCGTGACCGCCACCGCAGCCCGCTGATCCTGCAGTGCATCGAGGACCACGCCGCCGGCCGCCGCCTGCCGCTGGAGGCCGTCGCGGCCCACCCGTCGCTGTACGCGCCGCGCGCCTGGCCGCATTGAGCGGCCGAGGCGCGATCGCGCTCAGAGCGTCATCGCGGCGCTGATCGCCTGGTCGATGTGGCGCGGCTCGCGCCGGCGGGCCTCGAGCTCATTGATCGCGCAGCGCGACAGCGTCACCAGCGACTCGCGCTGGCGCTCGCGCAGGCGCCGCGGCAGGCGGTCCATCACGCACAGGCTGCCGACGACCTCGCCGGTGGACAGCGACAGCGGCACCGACGCATAGAAGCGGACATACGGCGCGCCCTGCACCAGCGGGTGGTCGAGGAAGCGGCTGTCGTGCCAGGTGTCCGGCACCTCCTGCAGTCCGCCGTGATGCATCACGTGCGAGCACAGGCCGCGTGCGCGCGGCATCGTCCGCAGCGGCAGGCCGGAGGTGCCGATCAGCCGCAGCTGCTCGCCATCCACCAGGCCGACCGCGGCCATCGCGCCGCCGCTGATGTCGCAGGCCAGGTCGGCCAGTTCGTCGAAGGCGGAGTGGCCGCGCGGCGCCAGGTCCAGCCCGTCGACCGCCGCCTGGCGCGCCGGCTCGTCCGCCCGCAGCGGCGGCAGCCAGCCCTGCAGCAGCGCCAGCACCTCCTCGGCCTGGGTGCCCTTGTCGAAGAAGCCGGAGATGCCGTGCTCGGCGCAGGCGCGCCGCATGTCCTCGTAATAGCTGTTGCTCAGCACGATCGCTCGCGCGCCGATGCCCAGCTGCCGGATCGCCCGCAGCACCCGCAGCCCGCTGCCGGGTTGCAGCGCCAGGTCCATCACCACGACATCGGGCTGGGTCCGCGTGATCGTCTCGATCGCGGAGGCCTCGCAGGCCGCCTCGCCCACCACCTGGATCCGGCGTTCTCGCGCCAGCAGCGCCTGCAGCTGCGCCCGGATGGTGATGGACCCTTCGACGATGACGACGTTCATGATCGGTCTCCCTGTTTCATTCAGTTTCTTCGGACGCCGCGCGCCGGAGGAGTCGGCGACCACCGGCCCCGCTGTGCGTCGAATCGCGCAGCGCGTGTCAGCCATTCCTGACACGCCTCCCCCCGGGCGCCGTGGGGCGTGAACGGCGTCACGAAATCGGGGGTGGAGGGGGTGGGTGAAGGGGCGCCGAGGCCCGTCGGGCGGCGGCCGGCCCCGCGCCGGACAGGTCTTGCGGACCTTTGGGACAATCGCGCCCCATGAATCCCAAGAAGCAACGCATCGTCGTCGGGCTGTCCGGCGGCGTTGATTCCGCCGTGTCCGCCTGGCTGCTCAAGCAGGCGGGCCATGAGGTCGTCGGCATCTTCATGAAGAACTGGGAAGACGACGACGACAGCGAGTACTGCTCCTCCAACATCGACTTCGTCGACGCGGCGGCGGTGGCCGACGTGATCGGCATCGAGATCGAGCACGTCAACTTCGCCGCCGAGTACAAGGACCGCGTCTTCGCCGAGTTCCTGCGCGAGTACCAGGCCGGCCGCACGCCCAACCCGGACGTGCTGTGCAACGCCGAGATCAAGTTCAAGGCTTTCCTGGACCACGCGATGCGGCTGGGCGCCGAGAAGATCGCCACCGGCCATTACGCCCGGGTGCGCGAGCAGGACGGCCAGGTGCAGCTGCTCAAGGGCCTGGATCCGCTCAAGGACCAGAGCTACTTCCTGCACCGGCTCAACCAGGCGCAGCTGCGCAAGACGATGTTCCCGGTCGGCGAGCTGCCCAAGACCGAGGTGCGCCGGCTGGCCGAGGAGATCGGGCTGCCCAATGCGAAGAAGAAGGACTCGACCGGCATCTGCTTCATCGGCGAACGGCCCTTCCGCGAGTTCCTCAACCGCTACCTCTCCCACAAGCCCGGCCCGATCAAGGACGAGCGCGGCCGCAAGCTGGGCGAGCACGTCGGCTTGTCCTTCTACACGCTGGGCCAGCGCCAGGGGCTGGGCATCGGCGGCGTGAAGGAGAAGGGCGCGCCGCGCGGCGGCGGCGAGCACGAGCCCTGGTTCGTCGCCCGCAAGGACCTGGCGAGCAACACGCTGGTGGTCGTCCAGGGCCACGACCACCCGCTGCTGCAGAGCCGCGGTCTGGTGGCGCAGGACCTGAGCTGGACCGGCCAGGCGCCGGCCTTCGGCGGCTTCGGCGCCAAGACCCGCTACCGGCAGGCCGACGCGCCCTGCGCGCTGACCCCCGGCGAGGGCAGCATCCGCCTGGACTTCCCGCAGCCGCAATGGGCGGTCACGCCCGGCCAGAGCGCGGTGCTCTACGACGGCGACGTCTGCCTGGGCGGCGGCGTCATCGCGGAAGCGATCGCGTAGTCCGAAGGCCGCGTCCGCTGGCGGGCCGTCCCGCGTGCCCAGCCGACCGGGGCCGGCGCGGCGGCGGTCCGCTGCCCGTCGCACGCCCGCCGGCAGCTCATCCAGCGATTCGGGGCACTCGTCGCATGGCCGGAACCGCCGCGGCCGGTGTCCCATGACAATGCGCACCTTCCCTGCCGGACGTCGCCTGTGGCACGCTGGCATGTTGCCGCCTCGCCTGGATGGACCCCTTGGATCGTCTGCTCGCCCGCATCGCCCAGCCCGCCTTCGTGCTGCGCATTGCCGCCCTGGCGATCTGTCTGCTGGAGCTGGGCTCGGCGGTCTGGGGCCTGATGGGCAACGCGACCGAGCCCTACGACGGCGTCCTGGCCAGCCTCTACCGCCGCACCGGCGGCGACACCCACGACGCGCCCTTCGTGCTCACCTGCCTGGCGCTGGTGATGCTGTTCGCGTGGCACTTCTGGCGGCTGGCGCGCCAGCAACACCTGGACCTGCCGCCGGCCGACGCGCTCGCCCGCGTGCTGCTGCTGGACGTACTGGCGCTGCTGGTCACGCCGGGTCTGCCCTTCCTCGTGACCGTGCTGGCGGCGCTGCTGCTGAACGTGCGGCGCGCCTTCAATTTCGCGCTCGCGCAGGTCGTGATCAGCGTGGCGCTGTACTGGCTGCTGCCCAGCGAGGCCCAGCGGCTCGAGCAGCTCCAGCCCGACCTGCCCTGGTGGCTGAACAGCCTGGGGTTGTCGATGTCGATGGTGGCGCTGCACGGCATGGCCTTCGGCCTGGGCCGGCTGGCCGCGGCGGAGGCCGAGCGCAGACGCTGGTTCCAGGCCATGCTGGCCGAGAAGGAATCGGGCGAGCGGCTGCAGATCGAGCAGCTGCGTTATGCCGAGCGCCTGCACATGGCGCGCGAGTTGCACGACGTGATGGGGCATCACCTGACCGCGCTCAACCTGCACCTGCAGCTGAGCGAGGCGCTGCTGCGCCGCCACGACGAGCCCGGCGCCGCGCAGGCGGTCGAGAAGGCCAAGCTGGGCGCGGCGGGGCTGCTGGCGGAGGTCCGCGCGGCGGTATCGCGCGAACGGGAGAGCCAGCGCATCAACCTCGAGGCCGCGCTGCGCACGCTGGCCGACGGCATCGCCAGCACGCAGATCGAGCTGGCGCTGGACCCGGTCGCGCAGGACCTGACGCCGCGCTGCGCGCACGCGCTGCTGCGCTGCGTGCAGGAGGCGGTGACCAACGCGGTGCGCCATGCCGGCGCGACGCGGGTGCGCGTCAGCCTGGAGGCGGTGGACGAATCCGGTCCGCAGGTCCGGGTGCGGGTTGACGACAATGGCCGCGGCACGCGCAAGCTGCGCGAGGGCAACGGCCTCAAGGGCATGCAGGAACGCATGGCCGAACTGGGCGGGACGATGCAGGTGCTGCGGCATCACCCCGGATTCCTGATCGAACTGAACTGCCCGCGGCGCGCCTGAACCGGGATTGCGCCATCCAGCAAGGAGACGACATGAGCGACAACACGATCAAGCTGCTGCTGGTGGAAGACCAGCAACTGGTGCGCGAGGGGCTGAAGGGCCTGCTGGCGCTGCACGACGACATTCGCCTGGTGGGCGAGGCGTCGGACGGCGCGGAGGCGCTGGAGTTGCTGGCGCGCGAGCAGCCGGACGTGATCCTGTCGGACATGCGGATGCCGCGGCTGGACGGGATCGGGCTGATCCGGGCGCTGGCGGCGCGGGCGCTGAAGATCCCGGTGGTGCTGCTGACCACCTTCGACGACACGGCGGCTTTCGACGAGGCGGTGCGCGCGGGGGCGCGCGGGTTCCTGCTGAAGGCGATCAGCCCGGACACGCTGGTGCAGGCGCTGCGCGACGTGGTGGGTGGCTCGACGGCGCTGCGTCCGCTGCTGACCGAGCGCATGGAGCGCGCGCCGGTGGAGCGCGCCTTCGCGGCGACGGCGGAGCCCGAGCCGCTCAGCCCCAAGGAGCTGCAGGTGCTGCGCCTGGTGGCCAGCGGCCGCAGCAACACCGAGATCGCCGCGCTGCTGGGCAACAGCGAAGGCGTCATCAAGAACCACTGCTCCGCGGTGTTCGCGAAGATGGGCGTCCGCGACCGCACGCAGGCCGTGCTGCGCGCGATCGATCTGGGCTGGATCTGACCTCGCGATGTTCGCGAAGAAGAGCATCCTTGACCGCACGCAGGCGGTGCTGCGCGCGATCGATCTGGGCGGGATCTGACCACCGCCTCGTTGGCTCGGTCGATCGGGGCGTCGCGAGCGGACGTCAGGCTAGGCGGGCGGAGCGGAGGAACCGGAGCGTACTTCGGTACGTGAGGATTCCGAGCATCCGCCCAACGACGCCTGGCGTTCGCGCAGTAGCCCTCGCTCTTAGATCCAGAGGTCGTAGTCTTGGAGCGCGCGGATGCGGCGTTCCACGGACAGGAAGCGCGCGGCGCCGACTTCGCCGATCGCCTTCACCACGCGCGGGTGGTACTTCTTGTAGAGCTTCTGCTCGGCGTCGACGTACCCCAGGTAGCCCTTGGAGAAGTACTTCGACTGCGCATTGGTCGGCTTCTCGCCGATCTGCACGAATTCCACCGACATGCGGGTGAACTGGCGGTTCAGCGTGGCCAGTTCGCGCTCATAGGCCTCGTAGACCGGCACGAACTTCTTGGTCTGCGCCTCGTCCAGCTGCAGCGCCTTGAGGACAACGCCCTTGCGGTCGGCCCGCACGGCATCGCGCAGCGATTGCGCCTGGGTGGCATCGGGCACCGGCGCCGGATCGGCGAAGGCGGGGAGCGCGGCGGCCAAGGACAGGCACAGCGCGGACAGCGCGGCAAACTTCTTCATCACTCTTCCCTCGTGAAAACGTCGGAACTTCGACGTCGCGCGGATTCTAGGAAGCCGGGTATGCCCTGACCCTCGGGGACTTCACGGGGAGACGGCCGCGCGCTGCTGCCGCCAGCGCGCCCGCCAGCCGGCGCGTGGCGCATCGGCCACGTGCAACACCAGCTCGGTGCCGGCGCCCGGCGTGCTGCGCACCGACAGGCACGCCGCCATGAGGCGCGCCCGCTCGCGCATGCCGCACATGCCGTAACGCCCGTCGCGCGGCTGCCGGGCCTCCCAGTCCGGCGGCAGGCCGATGCCGTTGTCGCGCACCGTCAGCGTCAGCCCGTCGGCGCGGTACTCCAGCTCCAGGCTCACCTCGCTCGCCCGCGCATGGCGGTCGGCATTGGTCAGGGCCTCGCGCGCGATCAGCAGCATTTCATCCTCGATCGAGGCCGCCAGCGCCCGCGGCGTGCCGGTCACCCGGATCCGGAACTGGCCCGGCGGCCGGACCAAGTCCTGGCCGGCGCGCGCCAGCCGCTCGGCCAACCGACGGTCCGAGCCCCGGCGCTCGCCGCCGTTTGCGTCGTCGTCGCCCTCGTCGTCATCCCCCCAGCCGCCGCGCTCGGCGGCGTCCTCGTCGTCGATGCGCTGACGCAGCTGGCCGACGCGATCGCGCCCTTCGGCCAGCAGCCCCTCGGCCCGCGTCAGGTCGCGCTCCATCTTGTGCCGCAGCGCCTGGTCGGTCACGCGTCGCACGCTCGCATCCAGCCCCAGCAGCAGCCCCTGGAAGCCCTGCAGCAGCGTGTCGTGCAGGTCGCGCGCGATGCGCTCCCGCTCGCGATGGCGCACCTCCAGCCGCATCCGCAGCCGCGCCTGCAGCGCCCGCACCCGCAGGCGATACCCGCCCCAGATGGCCCCCACCAGCGCCAACGCCAGTCCCCAGCGGAAGGCGGCGTACTCGTGTAGCGCCGGCGCGATGCGGAAAGCCAGCACCGACGGCCGGCGGCTCCACAGCCCGTCGGGATTGGAGGCCAGCACCTCGAAGCGGTAGTCGCCCGGACCGAGGTTGGCGTAGGTCGCCTCGCGCTGCGTGCCGGCGTCGCGCCAGTCCGCGTCGACGCCCACCAGCCGGAAGCGGTAGCGCACCTGCTCCGCCTTGCTCAGCACCCGGGCGGCGTAGCGCAGCGTCAGCGCATTGGTGCCCTGGGGCAGCTGCTGGCCCTGCGCGGCCGGATAGCTCTGCCCGCCGGCCATCAGCGCCTGCACATCGACGCCGACCTCGCGCGAGTTGCGCGGCGTGCGCGCCGGGTCCAGCCAGACCACCCCGAGGTTGGTCACGAACCACAACCGGCCGCGGGCGTCGCGCACCGCGGTCGGCGTCGCCGAGGCCTGACGGGCGATGCCGGGCAGGCCGTCCGCCGCGTCCAGCAGTTGGTAGCTCAGCGGACTGGCCGAGGCCTCGAACAGCGCGGGCACCTCCGCCGCGGCCAAGCGCACCAGGCCGCGGCCGCCGTTGAGCCAGAGGTCGCCGTCGAAGGACTCGACGATGCCCGACACCCGGCCGAAGGCCGGATCGCGCTCGATGGGGATGGTGGTGAAACGGCCGTCCCGGCCCAGCGCGACGCCGTTCTCGCCGGCGACGACCAGACCGTGGCGGGTGTTGCGCACCGTCAGGATCCGGCCGGTGCGCAGGCCCTGCTCCGGTCCGAAGCGCAGGCGCCGGCCCAGGTCGTCGATGGCGGTGAGCACGCCGTCGTGGCCGAACCAGACGGCCCCGTCCGCGTCCACCGCCAGCGAGCCCGGCGGCTGGCCGTCGAGCTCGCCTTCCCTGACGCGGGCGATGCCGGCGCGCGTCGCGTGGAACACGCCGACCTCGTGCAGCGACAGCCACAGCCCGCCGGTCGGATCGGCGGCCATGCCGCTGGCGGCGGCCCGCGTCCCGGCGGGCAGCGGCTGGGCCCAGCGCTCCCAGCGCCCGCCCGGCGGCGCGCGCCACAGCGTCTCGTTGTCCCACAGCCAGAGCGAGCCGTCGGTCGCCCGCACCGCCTGCGTGGCCGGCCGGCGCGAGCTCGGCCGCGGATCGATGCCGGTCTCGCGCACCGCACCGCCGGGCGGATCGACCCGCCAGCTCGCCGAGGAACTCGACAGCAGCACGCCGCTGCCGTCCGGCTGCACGTTGAACCCGGTCGAGGCGGCGTCCTCCAGCCGCGTGACGCGCCGGATGCGGTGCTGGCGCAGGCTGCTGACGCCGACGTTGGTGCCGACCCAGATCTCGCCGTCGTCGCTTTCCACCAGCGGCACGGTGATGGACGAGCCCAGGCCGTCGGCGACGGTGAACCACTGCCCGCGCGACCAGTCCAGCTGCTCGCCCGCCATCAGGCGGGCCGCGTCCGCGGCCTCGGTGCGGAACACGCCGCGGCCGTTGACGGTCACCCACAGCCCGCCGTCGCTGGCGAACAGCATCTGCTTGACCAGCGTGGACGGCCGGCCGTCGCGTTCGGACACCACGCTGGGGGAGAAGGGCGCCGCGGCCAGGTCATCCATCCGCACGGGCGCGGGCGCCGGCGCGGTGTCCGGCAGCTGAGCCCACGAGCGCCAGGATCCTGGCACGCCCAGCGGCCGCACGCCGCCGCGGCCGTCGGCGATCCAGAGCCGGTCCTGGCCGTCCTGCGCCATCACCGCGCTGCGGCCCAGCGGCACGCCGGTGTCCTCGAAGCGCTCGGCATTGGCGGCCAGCCGGTACAGGCGCTCGCCGGAGCTGACCCACAGGGTGCCCTGGCGGTCGCGGAACAGGTACTCGGCGCCGGCCGCGGGATAGCCCTGCGCTTCGCCGATGCGCTGCCAGCGCTGGCCGTCGAAACGCGCCAGGCCCTTGCCCGCCGCGGCCCAGAGCGCTCCGCCGGCGCGCACCAGGCGCAGCACGCGGCCACCGGGCAGCCCCTGCGCCGCGCCGTAGCGGGTCACGCCGTCGTCGCGCAGGCGCAGCACGCCGCCTTCGAACAGGCCGATCCACAGCGTGCGGTCCTCGTCGACCAGCAAGGCATTGATGTTGAAGGCCGGCAGCGGCCGGTCGCCGGGCCGGTAGCGCTCGAAGCGCAGGCCGTCGAAGCGGTACAGCCCCATGCCGGTGCCCAGCCACAGCACGCCCTCGCGCCCGCCACCCAGCGTCCAGACATCCGCCGGCGCGCCGTCGCGGACGTTCCAGGAGCGGTGGGAGAAATCGGGCAGGCCCTCGGCGGCGGCCCCCGCCGCAGGGTGGGCGGTCGCGGCCGCAAGCGCGACCACCAGCATCCATCCGATCCACCACCTCGCCACTCGACCTCCCTCCGTCCGGCGCCATGCCGGCCGGCGACTGTGCCGACCCGGGCCCCCTGCGGTCAAGCGCGCGTCGTCCCGGTCATGCGGCCGGCAGCGGCTGGAGCCGGTAGAGCCCCTGCGCGGCGCCGCGCGACGGACGCGCCGGCAGCGGCACCGGATCGTCGGCCACCGGCTCGTCGTCCAGCAGCCCGCGGCGCAGCGCCTCGGTGGCGGCCTGGGTGCGGCTGCGCGCGCCCAGCTTCTGCAGCAGCGTCTTCACATGCGTCTTGACGGTGCCCGCCGCGACGCCCAGCCGCAGCCCGATCGACTTGTTGTCCAGGCCCAGGCAGAGCATGCGCAGCACGTCGCGCTCGCGCGGCGTGAGTTCGTCCCCGAGCCAGCCCTCGGCCACGGCACCGGCGGCCGTGCGGCAGAGATAACGCCGCCCGGCCGCGACGGCGCGCGCGGCGTCGCGCAGTTCCTCCAGCGCGCAGGCCGCATGCACATAGCCGAGCACGCCCGCCGCCATCGCATGACGGACACGGCCGCCGTGCGTGACCGGACTCACCACCAGCCACTGCGGCGCGGGCACGCCGCCCGAGGCCATGCCGGCGCCGCCGCGGCGCGGCACGCCGGCCAACGACTGCAGCGCGCTTTCGTGATCCGCGATCACCAACCGCACCGACGTGCTCCGGGCGCCCGGGCCGGCGGCGCCCAGCGACGGGAACCCGGACGGCAGCCCGTCGTCGCCGCTGTCGTGCGCGCGGAAGAAGGGCGACAGCGCGGCGGCGATGCCGGCGCGCAGCAGCGGATTGCGATGCACGACGATCGCGTCGAGGACGGCGGGGGGGCGCTCGATCAGGGACATGGACAGCTCCCGGGGGGCGGTGAAGGGCGGTGGCGCGCGGGGCGCCGGAGGACTGCGCCGATCATCGGAAGCCATGCTGCACCGCGATAGCCCCGGTCGAGTCGATGCCCGCTACCCGAAAGGGTAATGGCCCCCTGGAAGAGGGACGCCCCGAAGGGGGCCGCCCTATGATCGCCGCCATGCTGCCCGCGCCCGAACCCATCCGCGTCCTGACGGTCGACGACCACCCGCTGATGCGCGAGGGCATCGCCGCGGTGCTGGGCGAGCAGCCCGACATGGCGCCGGTGGGCGAGGCGGCCGACGGCTGGCAGGGCCTGCAGGCCTTCGAGCGGCTGCGCCCGGACGTCACGCTGATGGACATCCAGATGCCGGGCATGGACGGCCTGGAGGCGCTGTCGCGGCTGCGCACGCTGAGCCCCGGCGCCCGCGTCATCGTGCTGACCACCTTCAAGGCCGATGCCCAGGCCTGGCAGGCGCTCAAGCTGGGCGCCTCGGGCTACCTGCTCAAGACGCAGCTGCGCACCGAGCTGCTGGACGCGATCCGCGCGGTGCATCGCGGGAACCGGTGGATCCCCAACGAGGTCGCCCAGGAGATCGCCGCGCACGCCGGCCAGGAGCAGCTCTCGGGGCGCGAGATCGACGTGCTCGAGCACATCGCGCAGGGCCTGAGCAACCGCGAGATCGGCGGCCTGCTCTCGCTGTCCGAGGACACGATCAAGGCGCGCGTGAAGATGATCCTGTCCAAGCTCGACGCCCGCGACCGCACCCACGCCGTCGTGCTGGCGCTCAAGCGCGGCCTGCTGCGCCTCTGACCCCCCCGGGCGTCCCCGCTCATTCCCTCTCCCCCGCGGGGGGAGAGGGCGAGGGTGAGGGGGTCGCCCGCCACCTGCCTCTGACGGGAGAGCGCTGGCTGCGCCATCGGCGGCTGTCGCGCCGGACATCGGTTTCCTAGGATGCCTTCATCCCTCGGAGACCCTCGATGACGATTCCTTCGACCCCCTCGGACCTCACCCGCCGCGACCTGCTCGCGCTGGGCGGCCAGCTCGCGCTCGCCGCGGCGCTGCCGCTGGCGCTGGCCGACGGCGCCGAGGCCGCGGCCTCTTCCTCCCCCTCCACCCCCTCCCAACACCCCCTACCAGGAGCCCCCATGAGCTACGTCACCACCAAGGACGGTACCCAGATCTTTTACAAGGACTGGGGCAGCGGCAAGCCCGTCGTCTTCTCCCACGGCTGGCCGCTGAGCAGCGACGCCTGGGAAGACCAGATGCTCTTCCTCGGCCAGAACGGCTTCCGCGTGATCGCCCATGACCGCCGCGGCCACGGCCGCTCCAGCCAGAGCTGGAGCGGCAACGACATGGACACCTACGCCGACGACCTGGCCGCCGTGCTCGACAAGCTCGACATCAAGGACGCGATGCTGGTCGGCCACTCCACCGGCGGTGGCGAGGTCACCCGCTACGTCGGCCGCCACGGCGTCAAGCGCGTGTCCAAGGTCGTGCTGGTCGGCGCCGTGCCGCCGACGATGATGAAGTCCGCCGCCTACCCGAACGGCCTGCCCAAGGACGTCTTCGACGGCATCCGCGCCGGCGTGCAGAAGGACCGCTCGCAGTTCTACAAGGACCTGACGACGCCCTTCTTCGGCGCCAACCGCCCGAACGCGCAGGTCTCGCAAGGCATGCGCGACAGCTTCTGGCTGCAGGGCATGCAAGGCTCGCTGAAGTCGCAGTTCGACTGCATCAAGCAGTTCTCCGAGACCGACTTCACCGAGGACCTGAAGAAGATCACCGTGCCGACGCTGATCATCCACGGCGACGACGACCAGATCGTGCCGATCGGCAACTCCGCCGAGCTGTCGGTGAAGCTGGCCCCCAAGGCGACGCTCAAGGTCTACAAGGGCGGCAGCCATGGCCTGGCCGCCACCAGCAAGGACCAGCTGAACGCCGACCTGCTGGCCTTCGCGAAGTCCTGATCCCGCCAGTAGTCCGCTTCAACGATCCCCTCGAGGGTCCGCGCCGTTCTTCACCGCCGCGCGGACCTTCGTTTCCCCGTCCCTCCAGGAGACCCCCATGAGCAAGCTCGCCAAGGCCGTTCCCGGCGCCAAGTTGCTGAACCCCACCGACCACACGCTGGTCATGATCGACTTCCAGTCGCAGATGGCCTTCGCCACGCACTCGATCGATGCCAACAACCTGCGCACCCACGCTTCGCTGGTGGCGCAGGCGGCCGCCGGCTTCGGCGTGTCCACCATCCTGACCACGGTCGCCGAGAAGAGCTTCTCCGGCCCGATGTTCGACGAGGTCACCGCGCCCTTCCCCGGCAAGAAGATGCTGGACCGCACCTCGATGAACACCTGGGAGGACGTGGCGGTGATCGAGGAAATCAACCGCATCGGCAAGGACCGCATCGTGCTGGCCGGCCTGTGGACCAGCGTCTGCATCGTCGGTCCGGCGCTGTCGGCGATCGACCAGGGCTTCGAGGTCTACGTCATCACCGACGCCTGCGGCGACGTCTCGCTGGAAGCGCACAACCGCGCCGTCGAGCGCATGGTGCAGGCGGGCGCGCAGCCGATCACCTCGCTGCAGTACCTGCTGGAGCTGCAGCGCGACTGGGCCCGCGGCGAGACCTACGACATGACCACCGGCATCGCGAAGAAGGTCGGCGGCGCCTACGGCATCGGCATCAACTACGCCAAGACGATGTTCAACGCCCACGAGGGCTGAGCTTCGACGGCAGCGCAAAGGCGGTCCTCATGAATGCATATGTGTTGTCGGCCGCCGTGGGCCTGCTCGTCGGCGTGATCTACGGCCTGCTCAACGTGAGGTCGCCGGCGCCGCCGGTGATCGCGCTGGTGGGCCTGCTGGGCATCCTTGCCGGCGAGCAGATCCCGCCACTGCTGCGCCAGTGGCTGCAGCGCGATCCGGCGCAGGTCAGCTGGGTCGACCAGAAATTGCGCCCGCACATGTTCGGGCACATGCCCGGATGCGAGAAGACGAAGACCGCGGCGGCCCCCGGCGCGGCGCCCGAGGCGACCACCGCCCGGCGCGCGAGCACGGCCCCGGCGGCGAACGCGGAGTCCCACGATGCCTGACACCTCCTTCTCCCGCACCGCGGGCATGACGCCCGACCTGGTGCTGTTCAACGGCCGCTTCACGACGCTGGACCGCACGCGGCCGAGCGCCGAGGCGGTGGCCATCCAGGACGGACGTTTCCTCAGCGTCGGCGGCAACCAGGAGATCCTGGCGCTGGCCGGCGCGACGACGCGCCGCATCGACCTGAAAGGCCGCGGCGTGCTGCCGGGCCTGATCGACAACCACCTGCACATCATCCGCGGCGGCCTCAACTTCAACATGGAGTTGCGCTGGGACGGCGTGCGCAGCCTGGCCGACGCGATGGCGATGCTCAAGGCGCAGGTCGACATCACGCCCGCGCCGCAATGGGTGCGGGTGGTGGGCGGCTTCACCGAGCACCAATTCCATGAGAAGCGGCTGCCGACCATCGACGAGCTCAATGCCGTCGCGCCGGACACGCCGGTCTTCATCCTGCACCTCTACGACCGCGCGCTGCTGAACGGCGCGGCGCTGCGCGCCGTCGGCTACACCCGCGAGACGCCCGAGCCGCCCGGTGGCCAGATCCTGCGCGACAGCGCGGGCAACCCCACCGGCCTGCTGCTGGCCAAGCCCAACGCGTCCATCCTGTACGCGACGCTGGCCAAGGGGCCGAAGCTCCCGCCGGAGTACCAGCTCAACAGCACGCGCCACTTCATGCGCGAGCTCAACCGCCTCGGCGTCACCGGCGCCATCGACGCGGGCGGTGGCTTCCAGAACTATCCCGAGGACTACCAGGTCATCCAGCAGCTGTCCGACGCCGGCCAGCTGACGATCCGCCTGGCCTACAACCTGTTCACCCAGAAGGCGGGGCAGGAGAAGGAGGACTTCCTCAACTGGGCGAAGTCGGTCCCCTACAAGCAGGGCAACGACTACTTCCGCCACAACGGCGCCGGCGAGATGCTGGTGTTCTCCGCCGCCGACTTCGAGGACTTCCGCCAGCCGCGGCCCGACATGGCGCCGCAGATGGAAGGCGAGCTCGAGGAGGTGGTGCGCATCCTGGTGCAGAACCGCTGGCCGTGGCGCATGCATGCGACCTACGACGAGACGATCTCGCGCGCGCTGGACGTCTTCGAGAAGGTCCATCGCGACACGCCGATCGACGGGCTGAACTGGTTCTTCGATCATGCGGAGACGATCTCGACGCGCTCGATGGACCGGATCGCCGCGCTGGGCGGTGGCGTGGCGGTGCAGCACCGCATGGCCTACCAGGGCGAGTACTTCGTCGAGCGCTACGGCGCACGCGCCGCCGAGGCGACGCCGCCGGTGGCCGAGATGCTGCGCCGGGGCATGAAGGTCTCGGCCGGCACCGACGCGACGCGGGTGGCCTCGTACAACCCGTGGGTGTCGCTGTCCTGGCTGGTCACCGGCCGCACCGTCGGCGGCCTGCAGATCACGCCGCAGCGCAACTGCCTGGACCGCGAGGCGGCGCTGCGCATGTGGACGGAGAACGTCACCTGGTTCTCGAACGAGCAGGGCAACAAGGGGCAGATCGCGGCGGGCCAGCTGGCCGACCTGGTCGTGCCGGACCGCGACTTCTTCGGCTGCGCCGAATCGGACATCGCCGACACCAGCGCGCTGCTGACGATGGTCGGCGGCAAGGTGGTGTGGGGCGCCGGCGATTTCGCGTCGCTGGATGAATCGGCCCCGCCGCCGGCGATGCCGGACTGGTCGCCGGTGCGGCGCTACGGCGGCTACGGCGCCTGGGGCGCGGAAGGCAAGCCGCTGCAGGCGGCGATGCGGCGCACCGCGTGCTGCGACACCGCCTGCGGCGTCCATGGTCATGCGCATGCGAATGCCTGGGCGTCGGAGGTGCCCGCCTCCGACCTGAAGAGCTTCTGGGGCGCGCTGGGATGCGCGTGCTGGGCGGTCTGATGATGGACTTGGACACACGAGCCGCCCCGATGCGGCGCGCCGAAGCCGGGTACAACCGGCGGCACCTGGAGGCCCCACGATGAGCGAGTACCGATCCACCCGTCTGTTCTCCCCCGCCGCACCGCGCTGGGTGGAGGCGGTGCTGCAGTGGCCCACCTTCGGGGTGATGCTGCGCCTGTGCCTGGCGTCGGCCTACCTGATCGGTGGGATCGACAAGGCGATGGACTTTCCCGGCGCGGTGGCGGAGCAGGCGCATTTCGGCCTGCAGCCCGCGGTGCTGTGGGCGGTGCTGGCGATCGTGGTGGAACTGATCGGCGCGTTGCTGCTGATCCTGAACCGCTGGGTCTGGCTGGCGGCCGGCGCGCTGGGCGTGCTGACGCTGGTGGCGATGCTGGTGGCCAACGACTTCTGGCACCTGAGCGGCCAGGCGCGCTTCATGGCCAAGAACGCCTTCTTCGAGCACCTGGGCCTGATCGCCGGGCTGGCCTGCGCGGCGCGGATCGCGGTGCTGGAAAGGAAGGTGCTGGCATGACGGGCGTGAAGCGTTTGCTGGTGGCCAGCCTGACGCTGGGTTTCATCGGCGGCTATGTGGACACGGTGGGCTTCGTGGCGCTGTTCGGGCTGTTCACGGCGCACGTGACGGGGAACTTCGTGCTGATCGGCGCGGAGCTGAGCCGCGCCAGCGGCGGCAGCGTGCTGCTGAAGCTGCTGGTGTTCCCGACCTTCGTGGTGTCGGTGGCGCTGGCGCGGATGGTGGCCCTGCGCTGCGAGCGGACGAAGACGGTGGCGAGCCGGCCCTTGCTGGTGATGCAGGCGGCGCTGCTGGTGGTGGCGCTGATCTGCAGCGTGCCGGCGGGTGCGGCGCTGGCGCCCGACGCGCCGTGGGCGATGGCCACCGGCCTGTTCATCACCGCGGCGATGGGCGTGCAGAACGCGGCCGGCCGCCTGGCCTGGCCGGCGCTGACGCCGACGACGGTGATGACCGGCAATGTGACGCAGGTGGTGATCGACGGCGTGGACCTGCTGCGCGGCGCGGCCGGTCCGGACGTGCGGGAGCGGCTGGGCCGCTTTATCTGGCCGGTCGCGGCCTTCGCGGTGGGCGCGCTGACGGGCGCATTCGCGTATGTGGCGTGGAAGTTCTGGGCGCTGCTGCTGCCGCTGGTGATGCTGGCCGGGCTGGTGGTGATGGATGTGAAGGCGGATAAGAAGGGCTGAGCCGGCCGGCGGCCTGTCGTCTGTGCCGCGTGCGCCACCGGCATGCGCCCAGGCCGCCGCTCAGTCTTCGGCGTAACGCGTCCGCAAGAAGTCGACGAAGGCCCGCAAGGGCGCGGGCACGTGGCGCCGGCCGGGGTAGTACAGGAACGGCCCGGTGAACGGGCGCCACCATGTCTGCAGCAATGGCTCCAGCGCGCCGCTGGCCAGATGGGGCTGGAGCCAGTCCTCGAACAGGTGGATGACCCCGCTGCCGGCCAGTGCCGCATCGATGGCGAGGTCCACGCCACCGCCGGCCCGCACGACCAACGGTCCGGCCGGATCGACCGTCACGACCTCCGACTTGCGCTGGAACTCCCAGGGCGGCATGGCCCCGCTGGCAAAGCGCACCCGCAGGCAGGCGTGCTGCAGCAGGTCGCGGGGATGCAGCGGCCGGCCGCTGCGCGCGAGATAACCCGGCGCGGCGGCCGTCGCCATGCGCTGGTGACGCGGGCCGATGGGCAGGGCGATCATGTCCTGCTCCAGGCGTTCCTCGTAGCGGATGCCGGCGTCGCAGCCCGCCGCCACGACGTCGACAAAGCCTTCGTCGACGATCACTTCCAGTCGGATGTCCGGATAGGCGGCGAGGAAAGGCGGCACCAGGGTCGGCAGCACCAGGCGCGCCACGCTGACGGGGACGTTCAGTCGCAGCGTGCCTGCCGGACGGTCACGGAAGCCATTGATCTCGTCGAGCGCCGCTTCCACCTCGCCCAACGCGGGCCCCAGCCGATGAAGCAGTCGCGCGCCCGCTTCGGTGGGCACGACGCTGCGCGTGCTGCGGTGGAGCAGCCGGACCCCCAGGCGGGCTTCCAGCCTGCGCAGGGCCTCGCTGAGGCTGGACGCGCTGACGCCCTCGCCGCGCGCCGCCTGCCGGAAGCCTCCGGCGCGCGCCACCGCCACGAAAACCGCCAGATCGGCCATGTGATCCGCCATCGCACCCGCCACTGTTCTGATTTCCGCACGGCCCGTGCGGATTGGATCCACTTATCGTACGCCGCGGCGCTGCCTAGAGTGAGCCACCTTCGAAAGGACATGCTCATGAACTCACTCGACAAGGCCGGCACCTTCCGCATCGGCAACCGCAACGTGAAGCGCCTCGGGTACGGCGCGATGCAGCTCGCCGGACCCGGCGTCTTCGGCCCTCCCAAGGACCGGGCCGCCGCCGTGGCGGTGCTGCGGGCGGCCGTGGAGCACGGTGTCGACCACATCGACACCGCTGACTTCTATGGCCCGCACATCACCAACCAGATCATTCGCGAGGCGCTGCACCCCTATCGCCAGGATCTGCTCATCGCCACCAAGGTGGGCGCCAAGCGGGGGGCCGATGGGTCGTGGCTGCCTGCCCTGTCCGCCGACGAGCTGACGAGGGCGGTGCACGACAACCTGCGCCACCTCGGTCTGGAGTCGCTGGAGCTGGTCAACCTGCGCAGCATGCTGGACGTCCGCGGGCCTGCCGAGGGCTCGCTGGAGGAGCCGCTCACCGCTTTGGCCGAACTGCAACGGCAGGGCCTGATCCAGCACATCGGGTTGAGCAACGTGACCGCGCGGCAGGTCGAGGATGCACGTCGCCTCTGCGCCATCGTCTGCGTGCAGAACCATTACAACCTCGTCCATCGGAACGACGACGCGCTGGTGCGGCAATTGGCCGGGGACGGCATTGCCTATGTCCCGTTCTTTCCGCTCGGTGGCTTCACGCCCTTGCAGTCGAGCGCCTTGTCGGAGGTCGCCAGCCAACTCGGCGCCACGCCGATGCAGGTGGCACTGGCCTGGCTGCTGCAGCGCTCGCCCAACCTGGTGCTGATTCCGGGCACCTCATCGGTCCAGCATCTGCGGGAGAACCTCGCGGCCGCTGAACTGCGGTTGCCCGAGGAAGCGGTCGCGCGTCTGGACCTGATGGGCAAGGTCACTCCGCACGCGTGACTGGACAACCGCGCCATCGGCAATGGCGTGGAGTTCAGGACCGCGCGTCGCGGCTGGTGACGCTCCGCGCCGGCAGAATGCGGGCGCACCAGCATTCATGACAGGCCCGGAGCAGAGTCGATGCGCAAGCTCAGAAGCGGAATGATGAAGATCGCCAGCGCCGCCGCCATGGCGATCGCTGCCGCCGTCCCGGTCTCGGCCAAGACCTACGTCTATGTCTCCGCGGCGCAGGACGGCGTCATCGACGCGTTCGAGATGGATGCCACCGGCGCGCTCACGCCGCTGGGCAAGACGGCGGCCGGCAAGCTCGTGATGCCGATGGCGGTGGATCCCGCCAGACGGCATCTGTACGCGGTCGTGCGCTCCGAGCCATTCCGCGTGCTGACCTACGACATCGATGCCGCGAGCGGCGCCTTGCGCCAGAAGGCCGACGCGCCACTCCCGGACAGCATGGCCTACGCGTCCACCGACCGGACCGGACGCTTCCTGTTCACGGCCTCCTATGACGGAAGCCGGATCGCGATCAGCGCGATCAAGGACGGCCTGGTCGAGCAGGGCGCCATCCAGGTCCTGCCCACCGGCGAGAAGGCACACAGCATCCGGATCGACCCCGGCAATCGCTTCCTGTACGTCACCAACCTCGGCAGCGATCAGATCCTGCAGTTCGGATTCGACGCTGCCAGCGGCAAGTTGACGCCGCTCGATCCGCCGCTCGTCAAGACGAAGCCCGGCAACGGCCCGCGGCACATCGAGTTCTCCCCCGACGGTCGATTCCTCTACGTGATCAGCGAGCTGAGCGGCAACATCATCCAGTTCGAGAGGGATCGCGATCGGGGGACGCTCACCGAGCTCTCGAGCACGCTCACGGTGCCGGCGAGCGACGAGCAGCGACGCATCTGGTCCTCCGACATCGCCATCACGCCGGACGGCCGGTTCATGTACACGTCCGAACGGACGAGCAGCACGATCTCGTTGCTGACGCTTGCCGCGGCGTCCGGCAAACCGAGCCTGGTGGACGCCTATCCGACGGAAACGCAGCCGCGTGGCATCCGCATCGATCCGACCGGGAAGTTCCTGCTCGTGGCCGGAGAGAGATCGGAGCGGCTGTCGGTGTACCGCATCGATCCGGACAAGGGCGCGCTCCGGCTGATCGGCCGGCAACCGGTGGGACGGGCCGCGAACTGGATCGAGATCGTGGACCTGCCCTGAGGGGCGGCCATTTCGGCTGAAGGTGGGCGTCCGGCTCGAAAAGGAAAAAAAGCCCGCGGCGTGAACGCCAACGGGCTTCCTTCATCTTGATCATCCGACCCCGGCATAGCCGGGATCGCTATCGATCAGAACGGAATATCGTCATCCATGTCATCGAAGCCGGTCGCCGGCTTCGGCGCGGGGGCCGGGGCGCGAGGCGCCGCGGCGCGCGGGGCCGGCGCGCGTGGTGCGTCGAAGTCGCCGCTGTCGCGACCACTGCCGCCACCGCCGCGCTCCGACGAGCGCTCACGGCTGTAGCCACCACCGCCGCCGCCGCCCATGTCGTCGCCACCGCCTTCACGGCCGCCCAGCAGCTGCATCTGCTCGGCGATGATTTCCGTCGTGTAGTTGTCCTTGCCTTCCTTGTCCTGCCACTTGCGGGTCTTCAGGCGACCCTCGACATAGACCGGACGGCCCTTCTTCAGGTACTCGCCCGCGATCTCGGCCAGGCGGTCGTAGAACACCACGCGGTGCCATTCGGTCTCTTCCTGGCGCTCGCCGCCTTCACGGCTCTTCCAGTTGCGCGTCGTCGCGATGCTGACGTTGCACACCGCGCTGCCGCTGGGCGTGTAGCGGAGTTCGGGATCACGGCCCAGGTTGCCGAGGATGATGACTTTGTTGACCGAGGCCATGAGGGTTGCCTTCGCTTGCGTGTCGTTGAATGTTCGGAATGGGAAACTCGGCGCCGCCCTTCGCCCGGGACATCGGGTCGGAAACAGCGGCGCAGGGGGCGGATTATGCCGCCCGCCCATTCCGCCGACGATCCCCGGGAAACGCCGATCCGCTGCCTGCTTCGCGTCAGCCGATCACCGGATTCAGGGCCGCCGTGGCCGCCGCGCCCGCGCGGGCGGGCCGTCAGCCCATGCGGCGCCGGCTCTGCTTGTGCGCGTACATCGCCGCGTCGGCCTGCTGCATCAGCTCCTCCAGCGTCAGCGGTCGGTCGGCGGCCATCGCGGCGTCGCCGACGCTGAAATCCAGCGCGTAACCCCGCTGCGCCCTCAGGTTGAGCGCCCCGACCTGCGTGCGCACCCGCTCCAGCGCGGGCGACATCTGCTCGGTCGCCGTGCCGCTGAGCAGCACCACGAACTCGTCGCCGCCGGTGCGCGCGATCACGTCCGAGGCCCGCAGGCAGAAACGCAGGATGTCCGCAAAGGACTTCAGCGCCCAGTCGCCCTCCGCATGGCCATAGCGGTCGTTGACATGCTTGAAGTGGTCGAGGTCGAAGTACAGCATCGTCGCCGGCCACTGCTTGCGCCGGCACAGCGCCAGCACATGTCCGGCCTGCGATTCGAAGCCGCGCCGGTTCGCCAGCCCGGTCAGCTCGTCCACCATCGCCATGTACATCGCCGCGAACTGCTGCTCGACCATGAAGGCCAGGTCGCGCAGCGTCGCCTGGTCGTCGGCGTCGAAGCCGCGCGGCACCCGGTCGATCAGGCACAGCGTGCCGAGCCGGTGACCGCTGGGCGCCCGCACCGGGCAGCCGGCGTAGAAGCGGATGTGCGGCGCCCCGGTCACCAGCGGGTTGTCGACGAAGCGCGGATCGGCATGGGTGTCAGGGATCAGCAGGATGTCGTCCGACAGGATGGCGTGGCCGCAGAAGCTGACGTCGCGCGGGGTCTCCGGCACGTCCAGGCCCTGCGCCGACTTGAACCACTGCCGGTCGGCGTCGACCAGGCTGACCAGCGCGATCGGCACCTCGAACAGGCGCCGCGCCATGCGCGTCAGGCGGTCGAAGCGTTCCTCGGGATCGGTGTCCAGCACCTGCAGCACGCGCAGCGTGGCCAGCCGGGCATTCTCGTCGTCGGGCAACGGCGCAGCGATCATGAGCAGGTCTGTTCGGTGCGGAGGAGCAAGGCGCTCGGAAAGCGCCGTCCACGACGGATCGGGACCGGGTGAACGGCGGACCCGTCGATGTGCAGGACAATCGAGGGCTCCATGAGTTCGTCCAAGCATCATCCCGTCCCGCTAGCCATCCTGCAAGAGGTGTTCGGTTACAGCGCCTTTCGCGGCCAGCAGGCGGCGATCGTCGACCACGTGAGCGCCGGCGGCGACGCGCTGGTGCTGATGCCCACCGGCGGCGGCAAGTCGCTCTGTTACCAGATCCCCGCGATCGCCCGGCAGCGCGCCGGCCATGGCGTCACCGTGGTCGTCAGTCCGCTGATCGCCCTGATGCACGACCAGGTCGGCGCGCTCGAGGAAGCGGGCGTCGAGGCCGCCTTCCTCAACTCCACGCAGACCCTCGAGGAAACCCAGCGCATCGAGCGCGAGATGCTCGCCGGGCGCCTGACGCTGCTGTACGCGGCACCGGAGCGGGTCAACACGCCGCGCTTCATCGCGCAGATGCAGTCGCTGTACGAGCGCGGCCTGCTCGCGCTGTTCGCGATCGACGAGGCGCACTGCGTGAGCCAGTGGGGCCACGACTTCCGCAGCGAATACCTGTCGCTGAGCCTGCTGCACGAGCGCTTCCCCGACATCCCGCGCATCGCGCTGACCGCGACCGCCGACGACATCACCCGCGCCGACATCATCGAGCGGCTGCAGCTCGACAGCGCGCGGATCTTCGTCGCCTCGTTCGACCGCCCCAACATCCGCTACCTGATCGTCGAGAAGGACAGCCCGCGCGAGCAGCTGCTGCGCTTCATCCAGGACGAGCACGAGGACGAGGCGGGCGTCGTTTATTGCCAGAGCCGCAAGAAGGTCGACGAGACGGCGGAGTGGCTGCGCGCCAAGGGCATCAACGCGCTGCCTTACCACGCCGGCATGGAACAGGAGCAGCGCAAGCGCCACCAGGACCGCTTCCTGCGCGAGGACGGCATCGTGATGGTCGCCACCATCGCCTTCGGCATGGGCATCGACAAACCCGACGTGCGTTTCGTCGCCCACCTGGACCTGCCCAAGAACATCGAGGGCTACTACCAGGAGACCGGTCGCGCCGGCCGCGACGGCGAACCGGCCCAGGCCTGGATGGCCTACGGCCTGGCGGACGTGGTGCAGCAGCGCCGCATGATCGACGAGAGCCCGTCGTCCGACGAATTCAAGCAGGTGCAGCGCGGCAAGCTCGACGCGCTGCTCGCGCTGGCCGAGGCCATCGACTGCCGCCGCGTGCGGCTGCTGGCCTACTTCGGCGAGGACAGCCAGCCCTGCGGCAACTGCGACAACTGCCTGAATCCGCCCGCGACCTGGGACGCGACCGAGGCGGCGCGCATGGCGCTGTCGTGCATCTACCGCTTTCACCAGGTCACCGGCTTCAGCTTCGGTTCCGGCCACCTGATCGACGTGCTGCGCGGCAAGGAGACCGACAAGGTCGCCCAGTACCGGCATCACGAGTTGTCGACCTGGGGCGTCGGCGCCGCGCTCAGCGAGCAGCAGTGGCGCGCGGTGATCCGCCAGCTGATCGCGCTGGGCTATGCGGTGACCGAGGGCGAATACAACACGCTGTCGCTGGGCGGCGATGCCAAGGCCGTGCTGCGCGGCGAGGTGCGCATGCTGCTGCGCCAGCCCGCGGTGCCGACGCGCAAGAGCAAGTCGAGCCGCGGCGGGTCGTCGTCCAGCCGGCGCTCGGAGGCCGAGGCCGACCTGGACGCCGCGGCGCAGGCGCGCTTCGATGCGCTCAAGGCCTGGCGCGCCGAGGTGGCGCGCGAGCACGGCCTGCCGGCCTACGTGATCTTCCAGAACGTCACCCTGGCCGAACTGGCGCGGGCGCAGCCGCGCTCGCTCGACGAGATGTCCGGCATCAGCGGCATCGGCGCGAAGAAGCTCGAGGCCTATGGCGAGGCGCTGCTGCGGGTCCTGGCCGAGGACTGAGCCGCTTGAGCCATCGATCGCGTCACGCGATCGTCACCAGGAAAACTCACCGACAAAAAGAAGAACGCCCGGCAACTGCCGGGCGTTCTCGTGGGAGATCGCTACAGCTGGACCGTCGCGGTCGCCGCCTTGACAGCGCAACCGCCGGAGCTCAGCAGAGCTGGGTCGTGCAGCCGGCCGGCGCGGCCGAAGCCAGCTGCTGGCCGTCGGCCGCGGTGTCGCGGCGGCCGGTGATGTAGACGGTGGGCAGTTGCTCGCGCTTGGCGGTGATGACCACCGGATCCAGCGTGATGACGGCCGCGCGTTGCTCGCGCTGGTCCTGCACGTGCAGCAGGCTGACGGCGATCGCCAGCGTGGCGCCGATGCCGAAGGCAAAGGCCTTGAAGCTGGTGCGGGCGGTCTTGAAAGAGGGGGTGCTCATGTCGATCTCCTTGATGGGGTTGCGTGTGTCAGTGAAGTCAGTGTCGTCATCGCGCCCCCGTTCCGCGAGCCGCAAGCGACGAATGCGCGCGGCGACGGAGTGAACTGCGCGGAACCGCGACGAATGGATGAGCCCGGACCGTCGATCGCCGGGATGCCCCATTCCATCGATGTTCCCGACGATCGAGCCGAAAAAAAAGAAGCCCGCTGGTCAGGCGGGCTTCGAAATACCGGGGGAAGCGTGGCGTCTATCGGAGCGCAGGCCGCGGGGTCATCCGTGCGGCTTGCTGGCCTGGTCGGCCTGAGGTCCCGGCATGGTCTGCTCGGCCCAGTGCAGGGGCAGGGGATGGGACGGACGCGCGGCCTCGTTCGTGTCCGCCAGCCACAAGGCGATGACAGCGGCGCTGGCCACGGCGGCCAGGGCGGTGAGGAAGGTCTTGGCGGCGTCGTTCATGGTGGTCCCCTGCGGTGCGATCCCTGTCCTGGCATTTCAACGAGGATGCACTGTGCGCCGCCACCGGCGGCAAGACCACGACGACGCGACGAATTGCCGCTATCGCGCGCCGAAATGCCGGTCGGCCGGGCGAATGGGTCCTGGGGGGCGATCCTGGCGGGGCTTCAGCCGCGCGCGGCCCGCGCTGCCCCAGCCTGGGGCGGCCAGACGGCCAGGCGCGCCGCCAGCGCGGCGGCCGGCTGCGGCCGGCAATAGAAATAGCCCTGCTGCTGCCAGCAGCCCAGCGCCAGCAGCGCGTCGCGCTGCGCCTCGGTCTCGACGCCCTCCGCCACCACGTCGATGCCCAGCGCCTCGGCCATGCCCATCATGGCGCGCACCAGCGCCCGGTCGTCGGCGCTGCTGGGCAGGTCCCGGACGAAGGCCCGGTCGATCTTCAGCCTGGCCGGGCGCAGCAGCTTCAGGTAGGCGAGCGAGGAATACCCGGTCCCGAAGTCGTCCACCGACAGGCTCAGCCCCAGCTCGGACAGGCGCGCCAGGGTCTGGAGCACCGTGTCGGTGTCGGTCAGCAGCGAGCTTTCGGTCAGCTCGATCGCCAGTTCGCCGGGCGCGACCGCATGGCGGCCCATCGCCTCGGCGATCCGCTCGGCCAGCCGGGGCTCGCGGAACTGCAGGGCCGACAGGTTGATCGAGATCGGCCCCGGGTGCCGCCCCGAGGCCTTCCAGCGCGCCAGCTGCGCGCAGGCCTGCTCGATGGTGCTCCAGCCCAGGTCCAGGATCTGCCCGGTCTCCTCGGCCAGCTCGATGAACTGGCCCGGCATCACCAGCCCGCGCTGCGGATGCTGCCAGCGCATCAGCGCCTCCAGCCCCGACCAGGCGCCGGTGCGGGCATCCACGACGGCCTGGTAATGGAGCAGCAGTTCGTCGCGTTCCAGCGCCAGCTTCAGTTCGCGCTCGAGCTCCATCCGCTGCACCGCCGCCGCGTCCATGTCCTGCTGGAAGAAGCTGTAGCGCGAGCGCCCCAGCTGCTTGGCGCGGTACATCGCCAGGTCGGCATGGCGGACCAGGGTGTCGAAGTCGTCGCCATCGCGCGGGAACAGCGCGATGCCGACGCTGGCCGACACGCTGGCCACGCCGCCCTCGAGCTGCAGCGGCGCGTTCAGCGCCTCGATCAGGCGCTGCGCCGCGGAGGCGACGTGCTCGCTGGAATCGCGCATCAGCAGCAGGAACTCGTCGCCGCTGACCCGGCAGGCCAGGTCGGACTCCCGCACCGCCTGGCGCAACCGCTCGCTGGCCTGCAGCAGCATGCGGTCGCCGGCGGCATGCCCGAGCGAATCGTTGATCGCCTTGAACCGGTCCAGGTCGACGAACAGCAGCGCCAGGTGGCTCTGCTCGCGCCGAGCGACCGCCGCCTCGTGCAGGAAGACTTCCCGGAACAGCGTCCGGTTGGGCAGGCCGGTGAGGTGGTCGTACATCGCGAGCTGATGCAGCTGCGCGTTCTTGCTCTCCATGTCCGCCAGCAGGCCGGCGATCTGCTGGCCCATCTGGTCCAGGTGCACGCCCAGCTGGCCCAGCTCGTCCTTGCGGTTCCAGCGCAGCCGCGGCACCGGCTGGCGCTCGGCGATCGCGTTGGCCAGGCGCTTGAGCCGGTCGATCGGGCGGACCATCCGCAGATAGAAGACCATCAGCACGATGCCCACGCCCACCGCCACCTGCGCGGCCACGATCAGCGCCGTCTGCCGGCGCCCCTCCTCGAGCATGCGTTCCTGCGCGGCATCGTCGAACTGCACCCGCAGGCTGCCCAGCACCTGGCCCTCGCGCTGGATGGTCGCGGCGAGCGTGACCGTCGGCCAGCCGGGGCTGCACTTGGCGCGCACGATGTCGCGGGTGTCGACGCGCTCCTCGTTGAGCTCCACCGCGCAGACGTTGACGTCAGACAGCAGCTGGTCGAGCGCCCGCTGCACCGCCGGGCTGTCCACCGTCCACAGCGGCTCGACCAGGCCATTGGCGGCCAGCATCAGCACGGCCGCGCGCTGGCCCTCCAGCACCGGCTCGAGGCTGCGGCGGATGAACGCATCGCTGTAGGCGAGCAGCGCCAGGGCCGGCGCCGCGATCCCGACCACCACCGCGAGCAGGATCACACTGCGCAGCGACAGCGACGGCGCTTTGAACTTCATCGAGGGGGGAAGGGGCAGGAGGGGATGCGGCGATTCTGCACCCCCATGTGGCCGGAGGGCCCCCGCAAAGGCGGGGTCGCGGGGAAGGATTTCGGCATTCCTCCCGCTGCCACGCGGTGTCAGCAGGGATCGGCGCGGGAACGGGGCTGGCCCTATCATGGCGAGTTCGCCTCCAGCTGTGTCCGGCCCCATGTCCACGAAAGTCCCGCCCGCCGTCCCCGCCCCGTCCGAGCCCACGGCCGCGCCGCAGCCGGGCCCGGGCGGCCGGTATCTGGGCCAGGTGCTCGGGCGGATGGGGGACGAGCCGCCGATGATCCGCGTCCGCGGCGCCCGCACCCACAACCTCAAGAACATCGACGTCGACCTGCCGCGCAACCAGCTGGTCGTCATCACCGGGCTGTCGGGCTCGGGCAAGTCCTCGCTCGCCTTCGACACGCTGTACGCCGAGGGCCAGCGCCGCTACGTCGAGAGCCTGTCGGCCTACGCGCGCCAGTTCCTGCAGCTGATGGACAAGCCCGAGGTCGACGTGATCGAGGGCCTGTCGCCGGCGATCTCGATCGAGCAGAAGGCCACCAGCCACAACCCGCGCTCGACCGTGGGCACGGTCACCGAGATCCACGACTACCTGCGCCTGCTCTACGCGCGCGCCGGCACGCCCTTCTGCCCCGACCACCACCTGCCGCTGGAGGCCTCGAGCGTCGGCCAGATGGTCGACGCGGTGCTGGCCATGCCGGACGACTCGCGCCTGATGGTGCTGGCGCCGGTCGTGCGCGACCGCAAGGGCGAGTTCATCGAGCTCTTCCAGGACCTGCAGGCGCAGGGGTATGTGCGCTTCCGCGTCGACGGCCAGACCGTCGAGGTGCCGGACCTGCCGGCGCTGAAGAAGGCGGAGAAGCACGACATCGATGTGGTCGTCGACCGCATCAAGCTGCGCCACGACAGCGCCGACCAGCTGCGCCAGCGTCTGGCGGAAAGCTTCGAGGCGGCGCTGCGCTTGGCCGACGGCCGCGCGCTGGTGCTCGACATGGACCGCGGCACCGAGTCGATCTACTCCAGCAAGTTCGCGTGCCCGATCTGCAGCTATTCGCTGCCGGAACTCGAGCCCCGGCTGTTCTCGTTCAATTCGCCGGTGGGCGCCTGCCCCTCCTGCGAGGGGCTGGGCCTGGTGACCGTCTTCGATCCGGAACGCGTCGTCGCCTTCCCGACGCTGAGCCTGGCCAGCGGCGCGGTCAAGGGCTGGGACCGGCGCAACGCCTACACCTTCTCGATGCTGGAATCGGTCGCGAAGCATTACGGCTTCGACATCGAACAGCCCTTCGAGGAACTGCCCGAGCTGGCGCGCCAGGTCCTGCTGCAGGGCTCCGGCGAGGACGAGATCACCTTCACCTACCAGGCCGAAGGCGCCAACGGCCGCAAGCGCAGCGTCAGGCGCTCCCACCCGTTCGAGGGCATCCTCCCCACCCTGCAGCGGCGCCTCCGCGAGACCGATTCCGCCGCGGTGCGCGAGGAACTCGCGCGCTACCAGAGCGCCAAGCCCTGCCCCCATTGCGAGGGCTCGCGCCTGAGACGCGAGGCGCGCCACGTGCTGCTGCAGCCGGCCGACGCCGCCGAGGGCGAGCGCGGCAAGCCGATCTACGAGGTCGAGCACGCGACGCTGCGCGAGGCGCTGGCCTATTTCGAATCGCTGAAGCTCAAGGGCGCGAAGGCGGAGATCGCCGACAAGGTGATCCGCGAGATCGCCTCGCGGCTGCACTTCCTCAACGACGTGGGGCTGAACTACCTGAGCCTGGACCGCAGCGCCGACACGCTGTCCGGCGGCGAGGCGCAGCGCATCCGGCTGGCGTCGCAGATCGGCTCCGGGCTGACCGGCGTGATGTACGTGCTGGACGAGCCCAGCATCGGCTTGCACCAGCGCGACAACGACCGGCTGATCGCGACGCTGCGGCGCTTGCGCGACCTGGGCAACTCGGTGCTGGTGGTCGAGCATGACGAGGACGCGATCCGCGCCGCGGACCATGTGCTGGACCTGGGCCCGGGCGCCGGCGTGCACGGCGGCCGGATCATGGCGCAGGGCACGCCGGAGGAGGTCGCGGCGAATCTCGAATCGTCCACCGGTCGTTATCTCAGCGGCGTGGAGCGCATCGAGGTGCCCAAGCAGCGTCACGCGCTCAGCGACAGCGCCGATCCGCGCACGCTGAAGATCGTCAACGCGCGCGGCAACAACCTCAAGGGCGTGACCGCCGAATTCCCGGTCGGCCTGCTGACCTGCGTGACCGGCGTGTCCGGCTCGGGCAAGAGCACGCTGGTCAACGACACGCTGTATGCCGCCGTCTCGCGCAAGCTCTACCAGAGCCATGCCGAACCGGCCGAGCATGACGAGATCGAAGGCATGGACGCCTTCGACAAGGTGATCAACGTCGACCAGTCGCCGATCGGCCGCACGCCGCGCTCCAACCCGGCGACCTACACCGGCCTGTTCACCCCGATCCGCGAGCTCTTCGCCGAGATGCCGACCGCGCGCGAGCGCGGCTACGGCGCGGGCCGCTTCAGCTTCAACGTGGCCGGCGGCCGCTGCGAGTCCTGCCAGGGCGACGGCGTGCTGAAGGTGGAGATGCACTTCCTGCCCGACGTCTACGTCCCCTGCGACACCTGCGGCGGCAAGCGCTACAACCGCGAGACGCTGGAGGTGCTCTACAAGGGCAAGAACATCTCCGAGGTGCTGGGGCTGACGGTGGAAGACGCGCTCGCCTTCTTCAGCGCGGTGCCGACGCTGGCGCGCAAGCTGCAGACGCTGATGGACGTGGGCCTGGGCTACGTGAAGCTCGGCCAGAGCGCGACGACGCTGTCAGGCGGCGAGGCGCAGCGCGTCAAGCTGGCGCTGGAGCTCTCCAAGCGCGACACCGGGCGGACGCTGTACATCCTCGACGAGCCGACCACCGGCCTGCACTTCGCCGACATCGCGCTGCTACTCAAGGTCGTGCACCAGCTGCGCGACGCGGGCAACACGATCGTGATCATCGAGCACAACCTGGACGTCATCAAAACCGCGGACTGGCTGATCGACATGGGTCCGGAGGGCGGCTCCGGTGGCGGACGGCTGCTGGTCGCGGGCACGCCCGAGGACGTCGCCGCCTGCGAGGCGAGCCACACCGGCCGCTACCTCAAGCCGCTGCTCGCGCGAGGCTGAAGCGAGCGGCTCAGGGCCGCGGTTGAGGGCCGCGGTTGAAGCCTGCGCCGGTTCAGGCGGCGCGGCGCTTCGCCGCGATGGCCAGGGCGCCCAGGCCCAGCGCGAAGAGCAGCCAGGTCTGCGGTTCCGGCACCCCCGGCACGACCGGCAGGTTGCCGCCGCCGCTGTTGCCCGCCGGCAGCTGCGGCAGCGTGATGACGCCCGGTCCGCCGACGCCGGTGGGCGGCGGCGCCACGGGCGCCCCGCCGCCGCTGCCGCCCGGCGTGGGCGCGATCAGGCTGGTGTCCGAGGTGGCCGTGGGCGGCAACGCGGCGGTGCGCGCGAAGCTGCCCGGATCGCCGGCGCCACCGTCGGCGGCCGCACCGGCCGCCGGGGGCTCGAACATCAGCGGTTCGTCCTCGGCCTTGGCGGTCGGGCCACCGGCCGCGGCCGGCTTCAGCGGTCCGCGCGCGATGCGGCTGACATTGCGGCACACGGTCGGGACGAGGATGCATTGGCCGTCCTCGCAATAGACCAGGCCGCGCTCCAGCGTCTGCGCCGTCCACTTCGTCCGCGTGACCGTGCGGCAGACCGAACCGGCGCCGAAATGCATGTCGCGGATCTCGCTGCCGTACTCGTAGCGGCCGACGATGCTGTCGCGGTGGATGTCGACGATCTCGTCGTACTGGCGCGCGGCCATGCGCGCCTTGAGCTTGGCGCGGGTCGCCGCCGGGATGTCCTTGTACCGGTCCACGGCCGCGACGAGGTCGCCCATGAAGGGATTGACGCCCGGCTTGTCCCAGGAACAGTTGGGCAGCGTCACGGTAGACGCGGCCAACGCGAATGCGGCCACCAACGACATGACAGTTCTCTTTTTCGGCGGCCGCCTCCGCGAGACATCTCGTCGGGGTCAAGCCTTGCCGTTTGTGGCTCCTGTTTCCATCCGTCGCTTTGCATCACCGGATGTGACAGGAGTTGCGGCGAGTGTAGGGAGCGAAGACCCGCCGCATCGGGCCGTCCCCCTCAGCCGGGGGTATGGCCGCGCGTGGTTTTTGTCACGGTGCTCCCGCAGATCGCACGGGCGGTGAAGAAGCGGTGACGGCATGGACAAGACGGGCCGTCCAGCCAATCGCTGGTATCGTGCGTTGTCCCCTGCCTGTCCTCGCCATGTCCTCCCCCACCGCCGCCCGCCACGTCCTCTACGTCGAGGACGACCGCATCAACATCGTGCTGATGGAGGAGGTGTTCCGCCTGATGCCCGGCTGGACGCTGGACGTGGCCGAGACCGGCGCCCAGGCGATGGAGATGCTGCCGCGCGTCATGCCCTCGCTGGTGCTGATGGACATGAACCTGCCGGACATGAATGGCCTGGAACTGATGGCGCTGGTGCGCGCGGATGCACGCCTGGCCCAGCTGCGCTGCATCGCGCTGTCGGCCGACGTGATGGACGACCAGCGCCAGCGCGCTCGCGCCGCGGGCTTCCAGGATTACTGGCTCAAGCCGATCGACGTGCGCCAGCTGCGCGCCGCGCTCGAGCGGCTCTGAGGCGATCGCGCCGCGCCTGCCCACGGACCGGCGCGGACGCAAAAAAGCCCGCGCGAGGCGGGCCTTGTCCTGAACGCGGAAGAGGCCTTGCGGCCTCGGCGCTCAATCCTTCAGGTGGCTGTTGATCAGGCGGGTCATCTCGAACATGTCGGCCTTGGCCTTGCCGAAGATTTCCTTCAGCTTGGCGTCGGCGTTGATGACGCGCTTCTGCGCAGCGTCCTGCAGGTTGTGCTTCTTGATGTATTCCCAGACCTTCTTCACCACGTCGGTACGCGGCAGCGGCTTGTCGCCGACGATCGCGGCCAGCGCGGGGCTGGGGGTCAGGGCCTTCATGAAGGCGGCGTTGGGGGTGCGCTTCTTGGCGGGAGCGGCAGCCTTCTTCGCGGGAGCTGCCTTCTTCGCGGGCGCGGCCTTCTTCGCAGGTGCCGCCTTCTTCGCGGGCGCGGCGGCCTTCTTCGCCGGTGCCGCCTTCTTGGCCGGTGCCGCCTTCTTGGCGGGCGCGGCCTTCTTCGCAGTTGCCATTTCGATTCTCTCCATCAAGGGTTGTTGATGTGCCGGGCCCTGGTGAAGGTCTGACGCCTTCGGTACTCGTTGGCACCCTGCGCGGGCAATGGTACTGCGCACCTCCTGCATTGAGAAGGCTCTGGCAGGGGGAAAACGGCCTCGAAGTCAACGCCGTCCCCCGTGTTTGTCGCGGGCGCGCATCAATCTCCGCATGTCCGACACGCGCGATGCCTGCGCGCCTACGGGGTTCCCCGTGGTCGCCGTGGTCCGCGCGACGCGCGCCTCACGACGCCGACAGCACCGGCGCACCGCTCAGTACACGTCGCGCCGGTAGCGCCCTTCGCGGATGAGCGCGTCGACATCGGCCTCGCCGAGCGTCTCGCGCAGCACCGCGTCGACGGCGCCGGCCATGCCTTGCAGGCTGCCGCAGACGTAGATCGCCGCGCCGTCCGCGATCCATTCGCGCAGACGCGGCGCCTCGCGAGCGAGCAGGTGCTGCACATGGACGCGTTCCGCCTGGTCGCGCGAGAAGGCCCAGTCCACGCGGGCCAGCACGCGGTCGCGCTGCCAGGCCTCGATCTCGTCGCGGTAATGCGCGTCGTGCGCCGATTGCCGTTCACCAAAGAGCAACCAAGCCCTCACGGCGCCGTTCCCCGTGTTCATGCGGGCTTGCGCGCGGACCTTCAAGTGCGCCCGCAACCCCGCCAGCCCGGTGCCGTTGCCGACGAGGATCAGCGGCCGGTCGGCGTTGGCGCCGATGCGGAAGCTCGCATGCGGTCGCAGTCGCAGCGCGACGTCCCCACCGACGGCCAGGCGCTCCGTCAACCATCCCGACGCCAGGCCCGGCGAGCCGTCCTCGCGCTCGGTGCGACGCACCATCAGCTCGACGCGGCCGTCCGCGGGCAGCGAGGCGATCGTGTACTCGCGCGGTCGCCGCGCGTCGTCATCGATCGCATCGGCCGCGCCGGCCGCACGGGCCGCTTCCCCGGCCACGCTCACCTGCACGAGATCGCCGGCCTCCCAGGCGGGCAGCGGCGATCCGCCCGCGGGCACCAGCTCGAGGTGGAACACCGGTCCGCCCTGGCTCCCTGGATTCAGATGGCGGCGCGCCGCCAGCCGCCAGTCGGTGAACACCGGCGCCTCCCACTCGGCCAGGTCGGCGGTGCCGGCCAGGTGGCTCAAGCGCTGCCGCCACTGCGACAGCGCGTGTTCATCGGCCCGGTCGGCCTCGATGCGATCGAACATCGACCGCGCGCCGCGCTCGCGCAACCAGGCGTCGAGCGCGCGGCCGAAGCCGCAGAAGTGGGTGTAGGTCGCATCGCCCAGCGCGAGCACGCCCACCTGCAGCGACGACAGGTCCAGGCCGGTGGCCGCGTCCGAGGCCTGCGCCGCCATCAGGTCGCGCGCGAACGGTGCCGCGCTGTCGGGCGCGTCGCCTTCGCCATAGGTGCTGGCGATGAAGAGCGCATGCCGCGCGCCGCGCAGCGCCTCGCGGTCCACCTCGCCGAGCGCGGCGACGCGCACCGGCATGCCGGCCAGGTGCAGCGCCCTGGCGGTCTGCCAGGCGATCTCCTCGGCCTGGCCGGTCTGGCTCGCATGCAGCACCAGCACCGGTGGGCCGGCGTCGGCGGCCGGCAGCAGCGCGGCCGATTCCGCGGCCGCCTGGCGTTGCCGGCGGCGATGCCGCCACCAGACGGCCGCGCACATCAGCAGGTAGAGCGCGAGCAGCAGCAGCGCCGCCGCGGGACGGGACAGGATCGCAGTCATCAGAGCATCAGCGCGCGCATCGCCGCGGAGAAGCGCTCCTCGAAACCGCCGCCTTCGGCCGGCGGGCGGCGCCGCACGAGCCGCGCGGCCAGGCCGAGCCGGTCGGCCAGCGCGAGGCCCTCGTCGGGCCCGAGCACCATCAGCGCGGTCGACCAGCCATCGGCCGCCATCGCGCTGTCATGCACCACGGCGACCGAGGCCAGGCCGTGCTCGACGGGCCGCCGCGTGCGGGGGTCGATGGTGTGGGAGCGCCACTGGCCGGTGGTATCGACGAAGCACTTGCGGTAGTCGCCGGAGGTCGCGACCGACAGGCCATGCAGCGCGATGCGCAGCGGCGCCAGGCCGCAGTCGGCGGCGGGCGGCTCGAGGTCGACCCACCAGGGTTGCCCGTCGGGCTTCAAGCCGGCACCCCGCAGTTCCCCGCCGATCTCGACGAGGTGATCGCGAAGGCCGAGCGCACCCAGCAGCTCCGACACACGGTCGACGGCGAACCCCTTGGCGATCGCCGACAGATCCAGCGCGACACCGCCGGCCTGCGTCAGCGTGCGACGCGCGCCGTCCCACGGCAGCGCGTCCCAGCCGCAGTGGACGCGGGCGCAATCCTGCGGCGACGGGGCGCGGAAGGCGGGATCGTCGTGGCGTGGCGCGAGCGCCGTCTCGCCCGACGGACCGAAGCCCCACAACGCCACCAGCGCGCCAGCGCTGGGGTCGTAGGCACCGCCGCTCGCGGCGGCGATCTTCAGCGCCGCATCGAGCACCGTCGCGAAGTCGTCCGGCAAAGGACACACCGTGCCGGCGGGCGCGCGGTTGAAGCGGCTCAGGTCGGAGGCGGCGTCCCAGCCGCTCATCTGCGCGATGACCTCATCGCAGGCGCCGACGATGGCTGCCTCGATCGCGGCGAGCCGCAGCCCGCTCGGCCCGATGAAGCGCACCGACCAGGTCGTGCCCATCGTCTCGCCGTCCAGCGCGTGCAGCAGCTGCCCCAGCGCCGGCGGCTCGCCATCGATGCGCAGCGGGACCAGCACGCGCGGCTCGGGCGCGAGGCCCGGCGTCCGCGCGTGAGTCGTCCCGCTCGTCGGGCTCACTTGGGCAGCACCTCGAAGGTGGCGCTGACGCCGGCGCGCTGCACCGGCGCCTGGCGCGTGCCGGCCGGCGCATTGGGGCCGCGCGCCGGGCCGGTGCTCGCGCCGAGGAAGTAGCGGCCCGGCTCGGTCCACTCGACGGTGAACTCGCCCTGGGCGTCGGTCTTGAGCTCGACCTCGCCGAACTTGTAGCGGTAGCGGTTGCCTTCACGCACCAGCTTCAGCTGCACGTCGGCGGCCGGCTTGCCGTCCAGCAGGAGACGGAAGCGCGTCTTGTCGCCATGGCTCAGGTCGGTGACCGGGCCCAGCGGCAGCAGCTCCAGGCCGTCGCCCTCGGGCTTGAAGTCGACCTTGCCGGCCTCCTCCCTGCTGACGAAGGTCTGCTGGCGGTTGGTCATCACCGTCAGCGCGGTGATCTCGGCGTCGGCCGGCACGTCCTTGGCGAAGCTCGCCGGCGTGCCGCGGAAGCGCTTGGTCTCGCCGCCCTGCTTGTAGCTGCCCATCATGGACTGGCTGACGTTGCTGATGCGCCAGGTGCCGTCCTGCGTCAGCTTCACGTCGAAGCTCTCGCGGTGGCGGGCGGTGCTGCGGTTCTCGGCCTCGACGGTCTTGCCGTCTGGCGCGGTGATGCGCAGCGTGTCGAGCTTGAGCGCGCGCTCGAAGTTGAAGAGGTCTTCCGAGACCGCCGCGTCGAAGGAGGCCACCGGCTCCTTGCCGTCGAAGGCGGACTTGTTGGGCAGCAGCCAGGTCATGTGCGCGTGCGCGGCCAGCGGCAGCAACGCGGCGACGGCCAGGGCGATGGGGGCGAGGCGGGAAGCGATCGAAGTCTTCGTCATGGTGGAGTGCTCCGTGTCGTGTCGGGGGACGGGATGCCGCTCAGGGCTTGACGTTCAGTTCCAGCGCGCCGAGCTCGTGCTCGCCCTGCGCCTTGGCGGTGGCCGCGGCCTTGACCGGCCAGGTCAGCGGCAGGCGCTGCACCTCGCGGCCGCCGGCTTCGCGGCTGGACTCCACGACGATGTCGTACTTGCCCGGGGGTAGCGCGGCCAGCGCCGGATGCGTGTCCAGCGAGATCGCATGCTCGCCGGGCGCGCGCGTGGCGGCGCTCACGCCGTCGGCGGGCACCGTCAGGTTGCGACCGCCCTGGCGCCACCACTGGCGCATGTCCTTGAGCCACTTGGTGCCGGCGTTGTTCTGCTTCTTGATGTCGTACCAGACCGCCAGCTGCGCGACGGCCGGGCCGGACTCGCCGGCCTTCTCGACCCAGACGGCGATGTAGGGACGGTGGTACTCGGCCACGTTCAGGCGCGGCAGCTCGAGCTTGAGCTGGACGGTGGCAGCCCAGGCGGACGAGCCCGTGGCCAGGGTGCCCAGGGCACCGATCGTGAGGAGGGTACGACTTGCGGAGCGATTCATGGTCGATGTCTCGGTGGAGGTCGGGAGGATCCTGGCGATGGCTCGGAACGGGAAGAAGGGTGGGAAGGACAGCGGGAAGGACGGGACCGGCGCCGCGCCGTGGCGGGCGCCGGTCCAGGTCGTGTGAGGATCAGGTCAGTGGATCAGCAGCAGCGCCAGCAGCGCGGGAATGACGAGGCCCAGGCCGACCAGCGGCCAGGTGCTGGGCCGGCTGACCGCATGGAACTTCAGGATCAGCAGGCCGGTGACGGAGAACAGCAGGCAGGCGACGGCGAAGAGGTCGATGAACCAGCTCCAGGCCACGCCGGCATGGCGGCCCTTGTGCAGGTCGTTGAAGTAGGAGATCCAGCCGCGGTCGGTGTCCTCGTACTCGACCTCGCCGCTGTCCCGCGCGATGCGGACCCAGGCGTCACCGCCGGGGCGCGGCATCGCGAGGTAGACCTCGTCGCGGTTCCATTCGGCCTCGCGGGCATCGATGGGCCGGCCGAGTTCCTTCGCCAGCCAGGCGCGCACGGGCGCGGGTACGGCGGCCTTGCGGTCGGCCTCGCTGGCCTCGTCGACCGAGCGCGGCTTGAGCGTCGCGGCGAGCTCGGCGGGCAGCTGCGCCGTCTTGCCGACGATCGCCGGCTTGGACTCGATGTCGGCGGCGTGGTTCAGCGTGATGCCGGTGACGGCGAACAGGATCATGCCGATCAGGCAGATCGCCGAGCTGATCCAGTGCCACTGGTGCAGCTGCTTGAGCCAGGCCGCGCGCGCGGCGGGGCCCTTGCCGGGCTTGGCGGCGGAAGAGGGGGAAGTGTCGGCCGGCGTCATCGGAACGGTCTCGCGCGCTCAGGTCTCGGCCCAGAGCCGCAGCAGGTTGTGATAGTGGCCGGTGAGGGCGGTCGTCTCGGCGTCGTCGCCGAGCCGGGCGCGCAGCTTCTGGACGGTCTGGTCGAGCTCGAACAGCATCGCCCGCTGCCAGTCCTGGCGGACCAGGCTCTGCGTCCAGAAGAAGGAGCACACGCGCGCGCCGCGCGTCACCGGCGTGACGCGATGCAGGCTGGTGCTGGCATAGACGATCAGGTCGCCCGCGGGCAGCTTGACCTCGTGGGTGCCATAGGTGTCGACGACCTCCAGCTCGCCGCCCTCGTACTCGTCGGGCTCGCTGAGGAAGAGCGTCGAGGACACGTCGCTGCGCAGCGGCTGGTCGGTGCCCTGCTGGCGCATGATCGCGCCGTCGATGTGGAAGCCGTACTGCTCGCCGCCCTCGTAGCGGTTGAACAGCGGCGCCAGGGTGCGCAGCGGCAGCGCGGCCGAGATGAACAGCGGATGCCGCGCCAGCACCTGGCGGATGTGGGCGCCGATCTCGCGCGCGACCGGATGGTCCACCGGCAGCTGGCGGTTCTGCTTGACCTTCGCGCCCTGCTCGCCCACGGTCGCGCGGCCGTCGGTCCAGTCGGCGGCATCCAGGAGCTTGCGCATCTCGCGCACGTCCTGCTTGCTGAGCACTTCGGGGATGTGAAGCAACATGTCCGGATCGATTCGGTTCGGGGGCGGGACGGACGAACGGCCCGCCCCCGCCAGAACGGGAACGGGCCGCGCGTACGCTACCTCAATCGGCTCAGAAGCCGATGTTGGCCATCAACGTCACCGCACGCGGAGCGCCCAGCACCAGACGGCTGCCGCCGTTGTTCAGCGAGGACATGTATTCCTTGTCGAACAGGTTGGTGACGTTCAGCTGCAGGCTGAGGTTCTTGTTGACGCGGTAGGCGCCCATCACGTCCACGACGGTGAAGGCCGGCAGCGCCGCCAGGCCGTTGGCCGGCGCGGCATTGACGGTGACGATGCGCTTCTGCTCGGCAGTGTGGCGCACGCCGCCACCGATGGTGAAGTCGTTCCACTGGTACGAGTTCCACAGCGTGGCCGACCACTTCGGCGTCCAGCGCACGCCATCGGTGGTGGTCTGCACGCCGGTGGTCGAGTTGAAGCTGCGCAGGCTCAGCGCCTTGGCGTCCATGGTCTGGAAGCCGGCGGTGATCTGCCAGAAGTTGGTGATCTGGCCGACGGCCGCCAGCTCGATGCCCTGGACGCGGGTCTTGCCGCTCTGCGTGGCGACGTTGGTCACCGCGTCGACGCTGACCTGGCCGTCGTTCTCGCTGCGGTACAGCGCGGCCGTCAGGTTCAGGCGCTTGTGCAGCAGGTCCCACTTCGTGCCGACCTCGTAGTTCTTGGTCTCCTGCGCGTCGGCGGCGGTGGCGTTCTGGCCCGAGGCGGCCAGCGTCGAATTGGCGCCCCCCGGCGGCGTCAGCGAGTTGGCGGCGGCGGCGTAGACCGTGCCGTTCTCGGACAGCTTGTACAGCGCGGCGACGTTCCAGCTGGTCACCCACTTGCCGGTGTCCAGCGCGCCGGTGGCGGCGCTGCTGTACTTGACCTTGTAGTGCTCGGTGCGCAGGCCGGCGGTGAGCTTCAGCGCGTCGGTGACCGAGATCGTGTCCAGCGCGTAGATCGCGGTGGTGGTCGTGCTGCCCGAGGTGTCGGCCGCGGCATTGCGCACCGACCCGCCCAGGTCGACGTTCGGGTTCGGGTTGTACAGGTTGGCGACGTTGGTGCCGGCCGGGACCACGGCGGTGTAGCCGCGGTTGTCCTGGCTCTCGTACATCAGCTCGATGCCGGTGGACAGGTCATGCTTGAGGCCGCCGGTGGCCAGCGTGGTGTTGAGGCTGGTCTGGTTGGCCAGGATCTCGTTGGTCTGGTTGACGCGCTGGCGCGAGCGGCTGATCGTCCAGGTGCTGCGGTCGGCCGGGTCGACCGCGACGATCGAGTTGATGCCGGTGACCAGGCGGTCCATGTAGGTGCGGCCGTAGCGCGAGACGTTACGCACCGTCATCTGGTTGCCGATGTCCATCTCGAGCTTGGCGGTGACCATGTCGGCCTTGACGTCCTCGTAGTCGTGGACGCTGCCGTAGAAATTCTTGCGGTCGACCTTGGGCGCGGCCATCAGCGCGGCGGCCTGGGCCGGCGTCACCGTCGCGGACGACACCGCCGTGTAGCCGGGCCAGCCGATGGTCGGCACGCCGCCGTCCGGGCGGTTGTTCTGGCGCAGGTGCTGCGAGTACAGGAAGAAGCGGGTCGGCGTGTTCAGGCCGAACGCGATCGAGGGCGCGATGCCGTAGTTCTTGCGCTTGACCTCGTCGCGGCCGGGGACGCCGTAGTCCTGCCACACCGCGTTCAGGCGCACGGCGCTGTTGTCGAAGATCTTCTGGTTGACGTCGACCGAGGCCCGCTTGCGGCTGGCGTCGCCGATCGTCACCGAGCCGTCGATGAAGTCGTCGATCTGCGGCAGCTTGGTGATCAGGTTGATGTAGCCGGCGCTGGCGGCGCGGCCGGTGTCGGCACCCGCCGGGCCCTTCACTACCTCGATCTGCTCGACGTTAAACACGTCGCGGGTCACCGCGCCCAGGTCACGGATGCCGTCGACGAAGGTCGAGGTGCTGGCGCTGAAACCGCGCATCTGGAAGGTGTCGCCGGCGGAGGTGTTGCCGTTCTCGCCCAGCTGCATCGTGATGCCGGGGGTGTTCTGCAGCGCTTCGATCAGCGAGACGGCGCCCTGCTCGCGCAGCACTTCCTTCTTGATCACCGAGATCGTCTTGGGCGTCTCCAGCAGCGGCTGGGTCAGCTTGGACGAGGCGCTCTTGTCGGCCTTGTAGGCGGACTGGGCGGTACCTTCGATCTTCACCTGGGGCAGGTAGGGCGCGGCGGAGGAGGACGCGGCGGTCGAGCCGGCGTCGGCGGGGGCAGTGGCTTCGGCGGCGTGGGCCAGCGGGAGGGTCAGGGAGGCGGCCAGTGCGGCCAGCGGGGCCACCGCGTGCTTGCGGCTCTTGATGTAGCGGGACATGGGGATCGAGCTCCGGGGGGAGAAGTTCTTATGGAAATCGGCTCGGCTGGCTGCGCGCTGGCGGCGTCGTCCCGACGCTTCACGGCGCACGGTGGCGGGCCCCTCCCTGATCGCGACTGGCTGGCGGTGGCGGGTGATTGAGGCCGGTTCTGGACTCAAAGGCCGCAAATGCTAAGCATTCTCATTTGTACATGTCAAAGATTTGCGGGTGAATAGCGCTTCCGCGTGGCGAACGCGCGACGCCTGGGCCTGCTCGGAATCTGCTCGGAAATGCAAAAACCCGCGGGACGCTGGCGCGTCACGCGAGTCGGAGGGGGTGGCGGGGCGGGGAAGCGCCCTGCCCGTCAGCGGGCCGTCAGTTCAGCGCGTCCGGCGACTCGTTCGAGCGATGCTCGGGCAGCTTGGGCGCGGTGCGCAGGCTCCAGATCATCGTGATCGCGAGGATCGCCACCACCACGCCCAGCGACAGCAGCACCGGGATCTTGATGACGTCGATCAGCATCATCTTGGCGCCGATGAACACCAGCACGACGGCCAGGCCATAGCTCAGGAGGTGGAACTTGGACGCCATCGCCGCAAGCAGGAAGTACATCGCGCGCAAGCCGAGGATCGCGAAGATGTTGGAGCTCAGCACGATGAAGGGATCGCTGGTGATCGCGAAGATCGCCGGGATCGAGTCCACCGCGAAGATCACATCGGTCATGCCCACCAGCGCGATCACCAGCAGCATCGGCGTGGCGATGCGCTTGCCGTTCTCGACGGTGAAGAAGCGTTCGCCGTCGAAGTTCTTGCTGACCGGCAGCACACGACGCAGCAGCTTCAGCGCGGGGTTGTCCTCGAGGTCCGGTTCCTTGCCGGCCGCCCACCACATCTTGATGCCGGTGATCAGCAGGAAGGCGCCGAAGAGATAGAGGATCCAGTGGAATTGCGCGATCAGCCAGCCGCCGACCAGGATCATCACCGTGCGCAGCACGATGGCGCCGATGATGCCCATCATCAGCACCCGCTTCTGGTAGGCCGACGGCACCGCGAAGTAGGTGAAGATCATCAGGAAGACAAAGATGTTGTCGACCGCCAGCGATTTCTCGATGAGATAGCCGGTGATGAACTCCAGCGCCTTGGTGTTGGCGAGCGCCGTGTCGCCGGTGCCGTCCTTGACGGCCCACCACAGCAGGCCCATGAAGGCGACGCTCAACGCCACCCACACCAGCGACCAGTTGATCGCTTCCTTGACCCCCACCTCGTGCGCGCCCTGCTTGCGCAGGACGACGAAGTCGAGGAACAGCGACACCACGACGATGCCGACGAAAACCACCCACAACCAGGTGGGCACGATCGTGCTCATGAAGACTCCTTGCAAGAACGGGGCGGACTGTACCGATCCCCAAGACACTCGCGGCGATCGAGCGACCGCCGTCCGGCCAAAAGGTCTTGCAAGACTGGCGCCAGGCCGCGTCGGTGACGGCGGTCCGGTGTCAGGTGCAGAGCCCGGCTGCCAACAAGGCAACGTACTGACGGGCGTCTGCCGCGGCATGGGCCGCGTGGCTACTCCCCTTTCGGAAGGTTCGGATTATCTTGTGTTGTTGGCAATTTCAAGTTCGTATTTTTCTGATGATGCCTACCGGTATGCTGAGCGGCATGAAAACGCTGACCCGTTGGCTGCTTCTGGCGGCCGCGCTGCTGCTGGTGGCGCATCTCTACCCTGGCGTCCAGGTGAAGGGCTTCGGCACGGCGCTGATCGCGGCCTTCGTGCTGGGCTTGTTCAACACGATCCTGCGACCGGTGCTGGTGCTGCTGACGCTGCCAGTCACGCTGTTGACGCTGGGCCTGTTCCTCTTCGTCATCAACGCGCTGCTCTTCTGGGCCACGGCCACCGTGCTGGACGGCTTCACCGTCGCGGGATTCGGCGCGGCGCTGATCGGCTCGCTGATCTACTCGCTGTGCGGCATGGCGATCGACGTGCTGATCGAACGGCTGTTCCCCGACAGCGAATGAGCGCACCTCGCTGGCTACGGCACCTCCCGCCATGAAAAAGGCCGCTCATCGAGCGGCCTTCGTTCTGATGCCTGCGAGATGCGCTCAAGGCTCCGCGCCAGGCGGCACCCCACGCGGATACATCTCCATCAGCATCTGGCGGCGCTCATAACGAAGATCGCGCAGCCGGGAGTCGATCACCGACGCCTCGAACTGGTCGGCCGAACGAGCGCGGCCCTGGCGTTCCGCCGATGCGAGGCGGTCGATCGCGCCGGTGATGTCGCCGAGTGCCGCGCGGTTCTCGCCCTGAGCCCGCAGCGAGCGCAGCGGTTGGCCGAGCTGCTGCCACAAGGTGCCGCTTTCCTGCCAGGCCAGCGCGTCCTGCGCGTGCAGCGCCAGGTGGGTCTGCAACGCCTCGGCGGCTTCCCGCTTCACTTCCGGCCGCGGGTCCGCCTGCGCCAGATCCGCGCGGATCATCAGCATCGGGCGCGAGCGCTCGTTCTTGAGCGGCTCCAGCGCCGCGAAACCAGCGTCCGGCCTGCCGCGGGCGACCTCCAGTTCAGCATGCGCGTAGACGAGCAGCCGCTTCGCGCCCGGGTCGGCGCCGAGCAGGCCCGCCAGCGCGTCGGCCGTTTTCAGCGTGGCTTCGGCGCGGGAGAAGTCCCTCAGCTTGATCGACGCGAGCGCGCTGGTGTAGCGCGCGGCGAGCTGATCGATGTTCTTCTCGCCGGCTCTCGATCCGGCATCCAGGCCCTGGAGCACGCGCCAGGGATCAGTGCGCTGGTCCATCAGCACACGGGCGCGCGCGGCCATCAAGGCATGCTCCGAGGTGCCGACCAGCTTGGTCTGCGCGGCCGTGCCCAACCGCGCGCGGGCCTCGCCGATGCGCTCGCTGGTCAGCGGGTGACTGCGCAGGTAGGGATAAGCCCCCGAATCCATCAGGTGATAAGCCTGCTCCATGCGCTCGAACATGCTGGCCATGCCGGCGGGCTGGTAGCCCGCCTGCGTCATGACCTGGAAGCCCACCCGGTCCGCCTCGCGCTCCATGTCGCGCGAGAAGTTCAATTGCGCTTGCGCCGCTGCCGCCTGGCTGGTGACGATCGCGGCCTGGGCGCCGTCGACGCTGCGGCTCTTCGCGGCGGCGAGGATGCCCAGCAAGAGCCCCACCGTCGCGAGCGCACTGGTCCGAGCATCGCCGACGATGCTCCGCGCGATGTGCCGCTGCGTGACGTGCGACAACTCGTGCCCCAGCACCGAAGCCAGTTCGTCACGCGCCCCCGTCATGGCGATCAGCCCGAGGTGCACGCCCACGTAGCCGCCGGGCAGCGCGAACGCGTTCACCGAGCGGTCGCGCACCAGGAAGAGTTCCCAGGCGAAACGGTCGCTGGTGTCGTCGCTGATGTTGCCGAGCCGGCGCGCCGCATTCACCAGCGGCTGCCAGGTGTTCTGCGCGTACTCGAGCAGCAGCGGATCGTCGATGTAGTCGGGGTCCGGCCGGATCTGCCGCATGACCTGGTCGCCGAGCTTCTTCTCGGCGCCGATGCTGACGTCCGCGGACACCGAGTCGCCCAGGGCGGGCAGGTTCACCTGCGCAGCGGCGCCCTGGCCGAGCAGCGTCGCGCTGAGCAGCACCGCCAGGCAACGACGGCTGAAGGGAATGGGGTTCGGTCGCTTCAAGGGATCTCCAGGGCGGGAACTATGATGACGCCTCTTCGGTTTCGCGATTGTTGCCGCGCCCATGAGCTCGCCTCTGACCCATTTTGACGCCGACGGACAAGCCCACATGGTGGACGTCTCCGGCAAGGATGTCACGCACCGCGTGGCGCGCGCGGCGGGGCGCATCCGGATGAAGCCGGCGACGCTGGCTTTGATCCGCGATGGGAACGCAAAGAAGGGCGATGTGATCGGCGTCGCGCGCATTGCCGCGATCCAGGCTGCGAAGCGGACGTCGGATCTGATTCCGCTGTGCCATCCGCTGCCGATCACGCGGGTGGCTATCGAGTTCGAACTCGATGAGGCGGCGAGCGCGGTGGTCTGCACCGCGCAGGTCGAGACGCTGGGGCGTACCGGCGTCGAGATGGAGGCGCTGACCGCCGTGCAGGTGGGGCTCCTGACCGTCTACGACATGTGCAAGGCGGCGGACCGAGGCATGGTCATGGAGCAGATCCGCGTGCTGGAGAAGCACGGCGGGAAGTCGGGCGACTGGACCGCCGAGGTCTGATCGTCGAAACAAGGCCCGACTCGCTTCAAACGGTCAGCGCAGTTCGCGGAAGCCGTATTCGCGCGAGGGCGCTTCGCACTGGAACGGCTTGGCCGCGGCGCCAAGCTGCGCGACCTCTTCACATTCGTTGAGCCACTCTTCGCTGGCGGTGTTGCGGAACTCTCTGAGGCGCTGGACCAGGTAGCGTGCCTTGTCGGTCTCGCCGACCGCGTTCAGCGATTTCGCCCAGGCCATCAGCAGGCGCGTGTCGATCAGGTGGTGCCCGGTTCGGCGTGCGGCCTCTAACGCGACAGTGCCGGGTGGCTGCACCGTTGCCTGGGCGTAATCGGCTTGGAGCGCGAACAGCGGCGAACGCTGGCCGGCCGCGATGCGGTCGTCGAGCGAAGCGGCACCGGTCGGCGGTGCATAGATGTGGACGATGCGCAGGTAGTCGATCACGACCAGCGGCACGGCGGCCGCGACCACGACGCCCAGCGCCGCCAGCCATGGTCGACGCTGGCCTGTCGTCGACGCCGGCTCGCCGGCATCCTCGCCCGCCATGCAGAGCCCATAAGCGAGTGCAGCCGGAAGAAGGAAATAGGCGTACCAAAGGGGGTACTCGAACTGGCTGTGGAGGCCGATCATCGCGACCAGCATGGCCGCGCAACGGGTGGCCGCGCTGCCGCGCACGGCGCGGGCGAAGCCTGTCCACAGCCCCGCCGCGAGCAACGCGAGCGTGAGCAGCCCCAGCGGCAGGCCCATCTCGACCAGCAGCTGCAATTCGAGGTTGTGGGTGTGATCGAAGAACGCCACCGGGCGGTCGGGGAACGGCGTCATCGTCCACGCGAAATTGAAATCGCCCCAGCCGGAGCCGGTCAGCGGATAGCGCTGCAGCAGGCCGATGGCATTCTTCACGATCGCGATCCGCGACGGGGAGCCGGCGCCTTCCTCGGACACGCGCGACTGGGCGCCGAAGGCGTGATGGCTCAGCGCGGTGTAAGCCTCGAGGATCCCCCATCCGAGGGCGAACATCACGAGCGTCGAGCCCAGCGCGATGCGCACGCGGGGCGCGAGCCGGGCATCGACGGCACCCCAGAGGGCGAGCATCACCACGCCGATCATGCCCGTGCGGGAGGCGCTGAGCAGCACGCAGAAAACGAAGAGGAAGAGCAGTACGTGCAGTGCGACGGTGCCTCGCAGAGCTCCGCCCAGACGGCGGGCGAGCCAACCGCCTTGCGCCAGCCACACGGACGCGACGCACGCCCACATCAGCAGGCTCGCGAGGTGATTGGGCTGGCGCATGTTGCCGACCGCGCGACCGACGAGCCCCGAGCGTGCGATGACGTTGCCGTCGGCCAGCGACGGGAAGAACATCTGGACGAGGCTGACGGCAACGCTCAGCACACCAGCGCCGACGAGGGCAACGCAGAAGAGCGTCAGCACTTGGTCTCTCTGGTTGGCCACCACGGCGCGACCGGTTTGCACGGCGAGCAACGCGCCGAGCAGCATCGCAATGCTGGTCAACGACATGGACCAGGGGAGCCCATGGGTGAACGGTGCCGCCAAGGCGACGGCGGTCATCAGCAGCAGGGAGAGGGACACGCCGTCGTTGCGCCAGCCTGCGCGCAGGGAGCGTCCCCATGCCAGACCGGCGACCAGCAGGCCGAGGCCTGCAAAGGCCATCAGCTGGTTGTAAAGCGTGGCCGATGGCGTCTGATTGAAGGCGATCAGCGGGGCGAGCGTGACGCCGAGCAGGACGCCACACAGGGCCAGCACCTGGTGGTGCGGCTCCGCAGCTGTGGCTGGGAAATCGGCGGCAGGCGCCGTCGCGGCGAGCGTCATGGACGGTCCGGGTCGTGAGGTTAGGGCGGAACTCTAACGCTCGTCCCGCTTCCCTCCGGAAACACGAGGAACGATACGTTCAGAATCCCTCGACGGGCACGAAGCCGACTGGATCGCCTGTGGACTTGTCGAGCAGCACCGACCAATCCGTGCGGCGGGCCAGCATAGGGATGTAGACCAATTGCTCCACCGATTTCCCACTCTTGGCGGCGGCGGCGTGGATGGCCTCCGCTTGAGTTGCCCGGCGGGCCAGCAGGTCGGTAAGCGGCTTGGCAACTTTTAGCGCGGAAGCGCGGGCATTATCGTCCCAGGACTTCCAGAAGCGCGGTCGAGCACCAAGGTCGGCGCCGGCAAGCGCGGACATTATGGCGTTGAACTTTTCGTCGCCGCGCTTCGCCGGCCGCGTGTTAACGAGACGGGGGCCGGTTACGGAGAGGCGACGAAGATCCTCCGGAGCCATCCACAATTCATCATGGAGAACATTTGTGGCGATCACGACACGGAAGCGGTCCCCCTCCAGCGCCAGAACTGCTGGGCGAGCCTCAAAGACTGTATGCACACCATAAGCCAGCCCGCTCAGTTGCAGGGCGACGACAATTACCATATCTCGCCACAGCTCTGCATGCGGCTTGCGGCTGTCGAAGACTACCAGCGTGATCAAAGGACCGAGGACGACGTCAACTCCAACAACAAGCCCGAACAGGCCCAGCCCCCCGGACACCTCGCTGTACGGCCATGGATACCATAGGAAGAACACCATTGCGGCCACGCTAGCCGCCACGAGCAGTGTCGAGCAGAGGTGCAGACCAGACGCGCGCAAGCGTCCGCGAAGGGTGAGCGTCATGTCGGAAGGGGGATCAGCGGGGCCGCCATTTTGGCGGAGATCGATCCACCACCGATAGGTCCACAAACGACAAGCGGGGCCGAAGCCCCGCTTGTCGTCCCGGAAGTGGGATCGATTACTTGCAGCTAGCGGCCACGAACTTCTTGTCGATCGTGGAACCGCAGGTCCAGTCCAGCGATTCGTTGCCGTTGTTGACGGCAGTAACGGTAATGGTCTTGCCGTTGATCTGAGCGTCGCCGAATTCGTTCGAGGCAGTGGCGGTGACCACGCCCGGAGTCAGGTATTCAACCTTCTCGACGTACTTGCTCTTGATCTTGTCGACGGTGATCTGGTCGATCGGAGGCAGGGCGCCCTTCACGGTGAAATACTCTTGAATTTGAGCCTTCGGCTGGGTGGCCGCTGCCATCACTTCCGAAACCTTCGTCTTCTTGATGTAGTCCGAGTACGCCGGCAGAGCCACGGCAGCCAGAATGCCGATGATCGCCACGACGATCATCAGTTCGATCAGGGTGAAACCTTGTTGAACGCGCTTCATAAACACTCCAAAGAGAGATTAGGGGTAGAGACGACCCCCATGAACGCAGGGGCCGTGCCAGCCGCTTTCCTTCTCCGTTCCGTGACCCACTTCACAGCCTGTCGGCCGCGGCCTGACTTCAAGTGACCATTTTTGTCAGCCACCCTGCCACGATTTGTCAGTCGCCGAGGTGCTGCCAAAGTTTGTCGGCCAAGGTCCGGGACCACCCGAAACAAAGCCGCCCGCAGCGAAGATCGGTGCGGGCGGCAGGTGTGGCGGCAGCGAACGTTAGGCCAGTGTGAACTCCTGGAAGTTCTCCAGGGCAGACAAGCGATGCGTCGTACGAAGCGCCATGACTGCCTCCATCACCGCCTCCCGTTCACCGGGTTTGATGTGGGTGATGTGTACATCAATCGAACCGTCTAGCTTCGCCAGTTCATCCCGCAATGTTGTCGGGCATAGGTGCTTGCTGATGCCGGCGAGCCCGCATTCGTCGTCGCCAAACGCGCATTCGATGACCAGATGCGCGACCTTGATCTCCGACAGCCGCTGCCAGAGCGCCGGATTCGGGCCGGTGTCTCCGGTGAAGACCCAGTGACCAAGCGCTCCGCCATCCACGGCAAAACCCACTGCGGGAACCGTATGCGCAGCGCTCAGCACCTCGATGCGGCGACCATCGCCGAGATCCAACCGATCGCCCACGGCGAACTCATGGAAGGTCAACGCGGGCCGATCCGTTGACGGCAAACGGGTGAAGTCCGGCCAGATGACGCCGTTGAATACGTGGGCCCGGAGGGCTTCCAGCGTTTCTCGAAGCGCATGGACCTTCACCGGCGGGCGGCCTGCCTGGGCGCGTCGGCGTTGGACGGTGTCAGCCAGCAGGCCGATCGCCAGGACGTGGTCGAGATGCGAATGCGTGACCAGGATATGGTCGACCTTGGCCATCGCCTCCACAGTGAGCTCGGCCACGCCGCTGCCGGCGTCGATGAGCACATCGTCGTCCAGCAGGAAGGAGGTGGTCCTGTAGCCGGCCGCCAGGGCGCCGGCGCAACCGAGCACGCGAATCTTCATGCCGGGGACTGTAGAGGCAGCCTTGCGCGGCGCTAAGCGCCGAATCCGCGAATCGGGGACTTATTGCCGTCGCTTACGCGACGCCGCCGGTGTGCCGTGAAAACCTGCACGCGTGTCAGTCATCGACCGACAGTGCTGAATCATCTGGATACAGGATTGGCGGCGATCCAACGCCTGATTTGGCCGAAACGCACGTGAAAAAGGGGCTCGCGAGCCCCTTTGACCGGATCTGCGGAGCGAAGCGTCAGACCTGCACGAATTGCATCTGCGTGCCGGCCAACTCGATCACGTCACCGTTCTTCAGCGGGACCGACTCGGCGGTCAGCGGCGCGCCGTTGACCACCGGTCTGGCGCCCCCCTCGACGTGCGCGAAGACATAACCGCTGGGCCGCTTGGTGATCGACGCCACCTGCACGCCGGGCTTGCCGACCGTCGTGACCACCTTGGTCAGAGTGACCTCACGGCCGGCGGCCGGCCCATTGAGCACCTTGATGGCGGCGGGCGCGGTCGACACCGGCGCCGGGCCCAGGCCTCCGAAGGAGGACGGCAATCCAAAACCGCTGCTCGGGGCCGTGCCCGGGCGCAGGATCATCGTCTTCTCATAGTCGGCGTTGTCCTCGACCAGATACTTGATCTTGTACTTCCCGACTTCGATCACATCGCTGTGCGAGAGCAGCTGCTTCTTGATCGCCTTGCCGTTGATGTACGTGCCGTTGGTCGAGTTCAGATCCTCGATGAAGACATCCGCGCCAACCATCTGCAGCACGGCGTGCTCGCCGCTGACCGCCAGGTTATCGATGACGATGTCGTTGTACGGCCGACGGCCGAGCGTGGTCTTGTCCTTGGTGACCTGCACTTCCTTGATCACCACGCCGTCGAGCGACACCACCAGCTTGCCCATGCTTGACCTCGAGTCCTGTCTTATTTGTAGCGGGCCGCCTCAACGGCGCCCATTGTTACGACTGAATGGCCACCACGCCCATGGCTTGGTGCGACTTTCCGCGCGAACCAGAACGATCGCAATATTATCCTTGCCGCCCATGTCATTGGCTGCGTCGACCAACGCCTGCGCCGCCTCGGGCAGGTCTTCGTGGCTTTGCAACACCTGCGCCACGCTGGCGTCATCGACCATGTCGGACAGCCCATCGCTGCACAGCAGGATCTGGTCGCCCGGCAGCAGCTCATGCTGATGGACTTCCAGCATCACCGTGTCCTCGACGCCCACAGCCCGCGTCACCAGATTCTTGTTGCTGCTGAAGACGGCTTCCTCGGGCGTCAGTAGACCTGCATCGATCTGTTCCTGCAGCAACGAATGGTCACGCGTCAACTGAACGAGTTGCCCTTCCCGCAAGCGGTAGGCGCGCGAGTCGCCGACGTGTCCAAGCAGCAGACTCTGTTCTCTGAAGACTGCCAGAACCAGCGTCGTGCCCATGCCGGCGTAGCGCGGATTCGTGTTGGCGGCATTGAAGATCGCCCGGTTGGCGTTGTCGACGCAGATGTCCATCGCACGCCGCACATCGATGTCGGTCGCATGCTGCCCGCTCTCGGCCAGCCAGCGCCCCAGTTCCGACTTGATGAAGGTCGTCAGCATCTGGCTGGCGACTTCCCCGGCGTTGTAGCCCCCCATGCCGTCGGCGAGGACCGCCAGCCCGACGCCCGGCTCCAGGGCGACCGAGTCTTCATTGTTGTCGCGCACGCGTCCGGTGTCGGTGGCGCTGAAGAACTCCAGGGTCATGTCTTGCTGGCGGGATCGGCTGGGGGAAGGGGATTGTGCACTGCGCCCTGGGACTGTAGCCGCAAAGTTCGCTCGAATGCCTGTCCCGCTGGCGGGGGGGGTGTGGCGCCCGTGCTATTGGCCAATTCGACCGGAATCTGGCTCAACACCGCCTCCAGATCCTGCGCCATCAGGTCACCGCGCTGGTAGCGCAGCTCGGGGCGTTTCTCCAGCGCGAGAGCGACGATCAGCGCCAGCGATTCGGGGAGCTCCGGACGGAGGCGACGGATGTCGGGCGCCGGCTGGTTGGTGATCTGATGCATCAGCGTGGCCATTGACTCGGACTGGTGGGGCAGATGGCCGGTCAGCAGCTGGAACAGCATCGCACCCAGCGAATACAAGTCGCTGCGCCCGTCCACCTGCAGGCCGGCCAGCTGTTCCGGCGACATGTAGGACGGCGTGCCCAGCACCAGGCCGGTCCGCGTGCGGCTGCCGTCGGCGACGCGCGCGATGCCGAAGTCCATGATCTTCACGCTGCCGGACTCGCGCTCCAGCATCACGTTCGCCGGTTTGATGTCGCGGTGCACGACGCCGTGTCCATGGGCGTAAGACAGGGCCCGCGCCAGCCGGGCGCCGAGCAGCAGCACCTCCCGCAGGGGCAGCAGCTGCCCCGCTCGCGTGTGGTGGCTGAGGTCCTGCCCGACGACGTACTCCATGGCGATCCAGGTGTCGCCGGCGCATTCGCCGGCGTCCAGGACGCGAAGGATGTCGGGGTGATCCAGGTGCCGCGCCGCGCTGGCTTCCCGCATGAAGCGGTCGCGGACGTCGATCAGGTCCTCAGGCGCGAATTCGCGCTGCAAGGCCAGCCGCTTGATCGCGACCGTTCCGCCGCTGCGCCGGTCGATCGCACGGTTGACCACCGCCATCGCCCCGCGACCGAGCTCCTCGCCGATCTCATAGTCGTCGAGCGCCACGCCAGCCGCGCGCGGCATCGGCTGCGTCGTCGGCAGGGTGTCAGGCGCGCCATGCCCGTCCTCGTCGGACGCGCCCCGGCCCAGCAATCGCTTCAGGAAGCCGGAGGCGCTCATGGCATGGCGGGCCTTTCGTCAGGCTTCGGCCGGCTTGCGCGCAGCCAGCAGCTTGCCGACGATCAACACGAACAGTGCGCCACCCACGCCCAGCGCGTAATAGACCTGCGGCAGCACTTCCGTGGTCCCGGGCTTGTCGCCCGGTTGCATCGGCACCCAGCTGTTCAGCGCCGGATCGGTGACCAGCATCGTGCCGGCGATCCAGCCCAGGAGCATCGCGCCCAGCGTGATCACGATGGGGAACTTGTCCATCAGCTTGATCACCAGCTGGCTGCCCCAGACGATGATCGGGATCGAGACCAGCAGACCGAAGATCACCAGCGGCATCTGGTGATGGGAGCCCGCGCCTTCCGCGGCACCGGCGATCGCGATGACGTTGTCCAGGCTCATCACGAAGTCCGCGATGATGACGGTCTTCACCGCGCCCCAGAGCTTGTCGCTCGCTTCCATCTTCGAGTGGTCATCCTCCGCTTCCGGCATCAGCAGCTTGATGCCGATCCACAGCAGCAGCGCACCGCCAACCAGCTTCAGGAACGGCAGCTTGAGCAGCGTGAGCGCGAAGAAGATCAGCACGACGCGCAGCACGATCGCGCCGGCGGTGCCCCACATGATGCCCTTCGTGCGAAGGTTGGGCGGCAGCTTGCGGCAGGCAAGCGCGATGACGACGGCGTTGTCGCCACCCAGCAGGATGTCGATCAGGATGATCTGGCCGACGGCGAGCCAGAACTCGGGGCTGGTGAACATGTCCATGGAGGGGAACCCGCGCCGGGCCTCGCGCAACGAGGGCCCAGTCTAAAGCGTTGGAGGGATGAACGAGAGAAGGGGCCCACTGGGCCCCTTCCTTGGTTCAGGGGGTGCGCGCGGATTGTCCCCGCCCTACCCCTGGGATCGCAGTGCGTGAAATTACGCACCAACGATCTTCCTCATCAGGTTTTTCCTGCTGCTTACAGCAGGCCCTTCAGCAGCTTGCCCATTTCAGACGGGTTGCGGGTCACGGTGAAGCCGCACTCTTCCATGATGGCCAGCTTGGCATCGGCCGTGTCGGCGCCGCCCGAGATCAGCGCGCCGGCGTGGCCCATGCGCTTTCCGGGAGGGGCGGTGACGCCGGCGATGAAGCCGACGACCGGCTTCTTCATGTTGGCCTTGCACCAGCGCGCGGCTTCCGCCTCATCCGGGCCGCCGATCTCGCCGATCATGATCACGGCGTCGGTGTCGGGGTCGTCGTTGAAGGCCTTCATCACGTCGATGTGCTTCAGGCCGTTGATCGGGTCGCCACCGATGCCGACGGCCGAGGACTGGCCCAGGCCGATCTCGGTCAGCTGCGCGACCGCTTCATAGGTCAGCGTGCCGGAGCGCGAGACCACGCCGATGCGGCCCTTGCGGTGGATGTGGCCGGGCATGATGCCGATCTTGATCTCGTCGGGCGTGATCAGGCCGGGGCAGTTCGGGCCCAGCAGCAGCGTCTTCTTGCCGCCAGCCAGTTCCTTGGCCTTCATCTTGTTGCGCACTTCCAGCATGTCGCGGACGGGGATGCCTTCCGTGATGCAGATCGCCAGGTCCAGGTCAGCCTCGACGGCTTCCCAGATCGCGGCGGCGGCGCCCGCGGGCGGCACGTAGATCACCGACACGGTCGCGCCGGTCTGGGCGGCGGCTTCCTTCACGGTGCCGTAGATGGGGATGTCCGAGAACTTCTCGCCCGCCTTCTTCGGGTTCACGCCGGCGACGAACGCGTTCTTGCCGTTGGCGTAGGCCTGGCAGCCCAGGGTGTGGAACTGACCGGTCTTGCCCGTGATGCCCTGGGTGATGACCTTGGTGTCCTTGTTGATGTAGATGCTCATGTCGTATTCCTTGGCTGGGTCTGCGGCTTACTTGACGGCGGCGACGATCTTGGTCGCGGCTTCGGCCATGGTGTCGGCGGCGATGATGGGCAGGCCGGACTCGGCCAGCATCTTCTTGCCCAGCTCCTCGTTGGTGCCCTTCATGCGGACGACCAGCGGCACATTCAGGTTGACGGCCTTGCAGGCGGTGATCACGCCTTCGGCGATGGTGTCGCACTTCATGATGCCGCCGAAGATGTTGACGAGGATGCCCTTCACCTCGGGGTTCTTCAGCATGATCTTGAAGGCCTCGGTGACCTTTTCGGCGGTGGCGCCGCCGCCGACGTCCAGGAAGTTGGCCGGCTCGCCGCCGAACAGCTTGATGGTGTCCATCGTGGCCATGGCCAGGCCGGCGCCGTTCACCAGGCAACCGATGTTGCCGTCCAGCGAGATGTAGGCCAGGTCGAACTTGGAGGCTTCGATCTCAGCCGGATCCTCTTCGTCCAGATCGCGGTAGGCGACGATTTCCGGATGACGGAACAGCGCGTTGGCGTCGAAGTTGAACTTGGCGTCCAGCGCGATCAGGTTGCCCTTGGAGTCGCAGTTCAGCGGGTTGATTTCCACCAGCGACGCGTCGGTGTCCATGTAGCACTTGTAGAGCTTGGCGAACAGGTCGACGGCCTGGTCCACCGAAGCGCCGGTCAGGCCGATGGCCGCGGCGATCTTCTTCGACTGCTCCGCGGTGATGCCGGTCAGCGGGTCGATGTACTCGGTGATGATCTTCTCGGGGGTCGAGTGGGCGACTTCCTCGATGTCCATGCCACCCTCGCTCGACGCGATGAAGGCCACCTTCTGGGTGCCGCGGTCGGTCACCAGCGAGACATACAGCTCATTCTTGATGTCCGCGCCTTCCTCGATGTACAGGCGGCGGACCTTCTGGCCGGCCGGGCCGGTCTGGTGCGTGACCAGCTGCATGCCCAGGATCTGCTCGGACAGCGCCTTCACGTCGTCCAGGCTCTTGCCCAGCTTGACGCCGCCGCCCTTGCCGCGACCGCCGGCGTGGATCTGCGCCTTGACCACCCAGACCGGGCCGCCCAGCTTCTGCGCGGCTTCGACCGCTTCTTGCACCGTGAACGCGGGAATGCCGCGCGGCACCGGCACGCCGAACTGGCGCAGGATTTCCTTGCCCTGGTACTCGTGAATCTTCATAGGGAGGTCTCGCTTGATGGATGAATCAGGAAGAGGCCGCCGATGCCGCGGACGCTCCGCGATGCCGGCGTTGAGATGGGGTTTGCAGCGCCGGATTCAGCCGGGCCTCCGCGACAAGGATCCCGTCGTCGCGGCCATAGGACCTCGCGTCGACGGTTCGGCGACGTTGCGGCGGATGGCGCTCGGGGGAGGCGGTGAAAGACATAAACCGATGCAAACACGCAAAAACACGCCCGCGGACGAACGCCGGCGGGCTGGTTTGCGAAGCCGAAAATGTAGCATGCTGCGTTGCATCAAGCCCTTGGCGCGGTTGTGCCGCGCACTGGCGTGGGCTTGTCAGCGGCTCGAAAGGTGCTCGTGACGCACGAAGTTTCAGGCGGTTTCGGCGCCTGTCACCGCTTCAAGCGTCAGGGCCGGCGGCGACGCGGCGCACCGCCTTGCGGGCGAGTTCGGATCCAAAGCCTCGCCCCATCAGGAAGCGCAGCCGTTTGGCCTCCGCCGACGCGTCCACCGGCGCTCCTTCGCCGAACTTGCGACGCAGCAACTCACAAGCGCGGTCCAGCTCTCCAGCCGCCAGCGCCGATCGCTGCTCCGCGTCGAGCGCCAACCCATGCTGGGCGAGCTCCTGCTCGATGCGGCGCTGTCCGAAGCGCTGGGAGCGCGCGTGGATGCGCGACTCGACGAATCGCGATTCGTCGAGATAGCCGTTCGCCTTGAGCCAGTCGAGGACCGCGTCCACTTCCTCGGTCAGCGTGACCGCCTGGGCTTCGGAGCCGTCTGGATCCTCGGCCTCGGAACGCCCGGCCCCCGGCCCTGGGCTCGAAGAGAGATTGCCCTCGCCGGCGGCGGCCTCGATCAGCGCAGCTTGTCGATCACGAGCAATGCGCAGCAGCTTGCGGCGCAGCTCCATCGCGCTGTGCTCACGCTGCGCGAGCAGGGCCACGGCTCTGGCCTTGAGCGACAGCGGCTGCGAGGCCGAGCCCCGCCGGCTTCCGGACGGAGTCATGCCGTCGCCCGGTGCTTACTCGGCGTCGCCAGGCGCGGCGCCCAGCAGGGGGATACCCAGCGATTCGCGGATCTTGTTCTCGATCTCGACCGCCAGGTCGGGGTTCTCGCGCAGGAACTCGCGCGCGTTGTCCTTGCCCTGACCGATCTTCTCGCCGCTGTAGGCGTACCAGGCCCCCGACTTGTCGACGATCTTCGCGGTCACGCCCATGTCGATGATCTCGCCCTCGCGGCTGATGCCCTCGCCGTAGAGGATGTCGAACTCCGCCGTCTTGAACGGGGGCGCCACCTTGTTCTTCACGACCTTGACCTTGGTCTCGGAGCCGATGACTTCCTCGCCCTTCTTGATCGAGCCGATGCGACGGATGTCCAGGCGCACCGAGGCGTAGAACTTCAGCGCATTGCCGCCGGTGGTCGTTTCGGGCGAACCGAACATCACGCCGATCTTCATCCGGATCTGGTTGATGAAGATGACGGTGCAGTTGGTCTTCTTGATGGTGGCGGTCAGCTTGCGCAGCGCCTGGCTCATCAGGCGGGCCTGCAGGCCAGGCAGCGCGTCGCCCATCTCGCCTTCAAGCTCGGCCTTCGGCGTCAGCGCGGCGACCGAGTCCACGATGATCAGGTCCACCGAACCCGAACGCACCAGCGAGTCCACGATCTCCAGCGCCTGTTCGCCGGTGTCGGGCTGGCTGATCAGCAGCTCCTGCAGGTTGACGCCCAGCTTCTGCGCGTACTGCACGTCCAGGGCATGCTCGGCGTCGATGAAGGCGCACACGCCGTCCAGCTTCTGCATCTGGGCGATGACCTGCAGCGTCAGCGTGGTCTTGCCGGACGATTCCGGACCGTAGATCTCGATCACGCGGCCGCGGGGCAGGCCACCGACGCCCAGCGCGATGTCCAGGCCCAGCGAGCCGGTGGAGACGACCTGGATGTCCTCGATCTTCTCGCCTTCGGCCAGCCGCATGATCGAGCCCTTGCCGAACTGCTTTTCGATCTGGGCGAGGGCGGCCTGCAGGGCCTTGGCTTTTTCGGTGTTGGCGTTCTTCACGGGGGCGTCCATGCAATCTTCTCCTGTTGGCTGCGGCGGATTATGGCGCAATCTGTATATCTGTACAGTACTTTGTCGACCCGTGCCGCCCGTCGGTGCGGCTTCGGCGCTGTCGATGGCGGGATGTTAGGCCGCAGGTGGCTCACAGGATGAGCCAGCCGCACAACTCCCCCCGTTTTCGCCAAAGAGGGGGAAGAGCCGCCTCCCAAGCTGTCGCCCACCTGACTGGTGCCCCGCTCATCGACCTGAGGACGGCTCGGAAACGCCTAGGGAAGCGCCCCGGACCGCTCCCTAGAATGTCTCCATAACCAGAGGGGACGACACATGCGCATCTTGATCGCCGAAGACGACCAGGTCCTGGCCGATGGCCTGCTGCGCTCGTTGCGAGCCTCGGGTTGCGCCGTCGACCAGGTCGGCAGCGGCAGCGAGGCCGACGCCGCGCTGGCCTCGCATGAGTTCGACCTGCTGATCCTCGACCTGGGATTACCGAAGCTGCATGGGCTGGAAGTGCTGCGTCGGCTGCGGGCGCGCGGATCGTCCGTGCCGGTGCTGATCCTGACCGCGGCGGACAGCATCGAGGAACGCGTCAAGGGCCTGGACCTTGGCGCCGACGACTACATGGCCAAGCCCTTCTCGCTGCAGGAACTCGAGGCGCGTGTGCGCGCGTTGACGCGCCGCGGCCTGGGCACCGCCTCCAGCGTGATCCGCCATGGCCCGTTGACGTTCGACGCCACCGGCCGCGTCGCTTACATCAACGATCAGATGGTGGAACTGTCGGCGCGGGAGCTGTCGCTGCTCGAGGTGCTGCTGCAGCGCGCGGGACGGCTGGTCAGCAAGGACCAGTTGGTCGAGCGCCTGTGCGAGTGGGGCGAAGAAGTCAGCAACAACGCGATCGAGGTCTACATCCATCGGCTGCGCAAGAAGATCGAGCAGGGGCCGATCCGCATCGCGACGGTGCGCGGGCTCGGCTACTGCCTTGAAAAGATTCCGGGCTGAGGCGCGGGGCGTCCCGGAGCCCCTGGGCGCACGCTTGATCGAGGACGCGCGGCATGGCGGGTGAATCGTCCGGCCATCGCTCGCTGTTCGGCGAGATCCTGGACTGGATGCTCGCCCCGCTGCTGGTCATCTGGCCGATCAGCGTCGCGCTGACCTGGCTGGTGGCGCAGGGCATCGCGAACAAGCCCTACGACCGCGAGCTCGACGAAATGGCGCGCACGCTCGGCCTGCAGGTCGCGACGGAGCCGGGGCCCGGCGACGCCTCCACGCGACGTGGGCGGTCGCGCTACGCACTGGCCCCCGAGGCCGCGGCGCTGCTGCGGGCGGACGAGTCCGACACGGTTTACTACCAGGTGCTGGGCCTGCGCGGCGAACTGCTGAGCGGCGACGCCCAGTTGCCGGTGCCCGAGGTCGAGCCGCCGATCGTGCCTTGGGAGGTCAACCGTCGCTTCGACGAGGTCAACAACGAGGCGGTGCGGGTGTCCTACCTGTGGGTGGTGCCGGAGGGGATGGCCGGTGGCGACAAGATGATGCTGGTCCAGGTCGCGGAGACGCTGGGCAAGCGCTCGCGGCTGACCAACGAGATCATCAAGGGCGTGATCCTGCCGCAGTTCGTGATCCTGCCGCTGGCGGTGCTGCTGGTGTGGCTGGCGCTGGCGCGCGGCATCGCGCCGCTCAACGACCTGCAGCGCCGCATCCGCTCGCGGGACAGTTCCGACCTGAGCCCCATCGACGAGCAGCGCATCCCCGACGAGGTGGCCCCGCTGGTGCAGGCGATCAACGACCTGCTCGAGCGGCTCGATCAATCGATCCGCGCGCAGAAGCACTTCCTGGCCGACGCCGCGCATCAGCTCAAGACGCCGCTGGCGGGGCTGCGGACCCAGGCCGAGCTCGCCCAGCGCGAGATCGACGAGGGTCGCAGCTCGCCGTCGGAGCTGCGGCGTTCGCTCAAGCAGATCGCGGTCTCCAGCCAGCGTGCGGCCCACATGGTGAACCAGCTGCTGGCGATGGCCCGCGCCGAGGACCAGGAGCACGCCGCGCGCCGCAGCGAGGTGAACCTCGCGGTGCTGGCGATCGAGACGGTGCGCGATTTCGTGCCGCGCGCGATGGAGAAGCGCCTGGACCTCGGTTATGAGGGGCCGGAGGCCAGCCAGGCGGGCCTGCGCATCCACGGCCATCCCCTGCTGATCCGCGAGCTGATCCGCAATCTGGTGGACAACGCCTTGCTGTACACCCCCAGTGGAGGGACGGTGACCGTGCGGGTGGTCGAGGATCCGTTCGGCCAGGTCTGCGTGCTGCAGGTGGAGGACTCGGGGCCGGGCATCGCGGAGGCGGAGCGCGAGCAGGTCTTCCAGCCGTTCTACCGCGCGCTGGGCACCAATGTCGACGGCTCGGGGCTGGGCCTGGCGATCGTGCGCGAGATCGTCCAGCAGCACGACGCGGAGATCGCGGTCGACGACACGCGGGCACGCCGTCAGGCGGAGGCGGAAGGTGTGGGCCCTGGCGCGCGGTTCACGGTGCGCTTCGCCGCCCATCCGCTTGCCCAGGGCGAACGTTGAACCCGGCGGCGACGCATCCTCCACCCATCCGTCATTCGGTGCCCTGAACCTGGAGCCGGCGAGCGATCCCGCCTCAGTTCGAGCTAGCGACAACCCTTCCGGGCTTTCGAAGAATCACCGCCTCCTTCCTACTGAAGCGCAGGTGACTCCGATGGCATACCGACTTCCGGCGGCAACGACGATGCAGATGACGAGCGACGATTTCCTGGCCTGGGACTCTGGCGATGGCAGCCGATATGAATTGATCGACGGCCAGCCGGTCGTCATGGAAAGCGCGAGCGAGGGCCATCAGATCGTGGCCTGCAATCTCTATGTCGCGATGCGCCAGCATCTCCACGGCGCGCCCTGCCGGGCCATCCTGTCGCTGGAGGTGCGGTGCGACGACGGCAACTGCCTGGTCCCCGACGTGATGGTGTATTGCGACAAGGACAAGCGCCCGCGCGGCATGGAGGCCTGCCCGCTGATCGTCGAGGTGCTTTCCCGGAGTTCCGCCCGTGACGACAGGACCCGGAAGTTCGCGCGCTACCGCCGGCTGGCCGCGCTGCGCGAGTACCTGGTCGTCGACTGGGAGCAGCGCGCGACGGAAGTCCACCGCCTGGCCATCGACGGCTCCTGGCAGGTGACCCGCTACGCCGGCGGCGAGGTGGTGTACCTGGCCTCGATCGATCTCGCCCTGCCGGGCGACGTCATCTTCGCCGACCTGGAAGCGGCCGCCTGATGGCCGCCGGTCGACTCAGCGCTGCGTGCCGCCGCGACTCTTGGCGATCGACATCAGCATCCCCAGCGACAGCCCCAGCGTCACCATCGCCGTGCCGCCGTACGAGATGAACGGCAGCGGCACGCCGACCACGGGCAGGATGCCGGTCACCATGCCCATGTTCACGAAGACGTAGGTGAAGAAGCTCAGCGTGATCGCCCCGGCGAGCAAGCGGGAGAACAAGGTCGGCGCCTCGTGCGCGATGGCCAGGCCCCGCAGGATCAACGCGGTGAAGCCGAGCAGCAGCCCCAGCGCCCCGATCAAGCCGAATTCCTCGCCATAGGCGGCGAAGATGAAGTCGGTGGTCCGCTCCGGGATGAACTCGAGGTGCGTCTGCGTTCCCTTCATGAAGCCCTTGCCGGTCACGCCGCCCGAACCGATCGCGATCTCGCCCTGGATGATGTGGAAGCCCTTGCCCAGCGGATCCTTGGTCGGGTCCAGCAGCGTGCAGACCCGGTCCTTCTGGTAATCCTTCAGCACCACCCACTTCACGTCGGGCTGGCAGATCTGGTCCTCGCTGAAGACCAGCGCGGTGATGCCCGCGCCGGCCAGCACCAGCGCCGGAATGATCAGCTTCCACGACAGCCCGGCGAAGAAGATCACGTACAGGCCCGCGCCCAGCACCAGCAGCGAGGTGCCCAGGTCCGGCTGCTTCGCGATCAGGCCGACCGGCACCACCAGCAGCACGAAGGCGGCGACGAAATCGGGCAGGCGCAGCTGGCCCTCGCGCTTCTGGAACCACCAGGCGAGCATCAGCGGCACCGCGATCTTCAGCATCTCGGAGGGCTGGATCACGACGCCGACGTTCAGCCAGCGCGTCGCGCCCTTCTTGCTGATGCCGAACAGCGCGACCGCCACCAGCAGCGTGACACCAACGGCGTAGAGCGGCAGCGCGAGCTGCATCAAGCGCTGCGGCGGTACCTGCGCGGTCACGAACAGCACGCCCATCGCCAGCACCATGTTTCGCGCGTGATCGACGAAACGCGTGCCATGGTCGTAGCCGGCCGAGTACATGCACATCAGCCCCAGCCCCATCAGCCAGCCCATGGCCAGCAGCAACGGAATGTCGAAACCCTGGAACAGCGGTTTCACGCGCTGCAGCAGGCTGGGTTTGCTGAAGACGGCGCTCATCGTGAGGCTCCCGGGTTGGGGCGCGGCGCGACCGGCGCGAGGCGGCGTTCCGCCGCGGAGCCCGGTATCGCGGCAGGCACGGCCGAGGCCGGAACGGCGGGTCTGGGTGTCGGTCCCGCTGGACCCGAAGCCGCCACCGGCGCGGAGGCTGCGGAGGCCGAAGCGTCCGGCGCGCTGGCCGCGGCGCCCGGCAGCGGGATGTCCTCGACGCGGCGCGGCGTGCCGATCGGCGCGCCCACCTGGCCGACCCGCACCTTGGCGATGTCCTCTTCGCTCGGGTACGTGCCGGTCAACACGTAATCGAAGACGCGTCGCGCGATCGGCGCTGCGGACTCGGAGCCGAAGCCGGCGTTCTCCACGATCAGCGCCAGCGCGATCGTCGGTGCCTGGTACGGCGCGAAGGAGATGTACAGCGAGTGGTCGCGCTTGCGCTCGTCCGCCTTGATGCTGCTGTAGGTCTGTCCGGCGCGCAGGCCCACCGCCTGCGCCGTGCCGGTCTTGCCGGCGCTCTGGTACTGCGCGCCGGCGAACACCATCCGCGAGGTGCCTTCCATCGTCACGTCGTGCATCGCGTTGCGGATCACGTCGACGTCGGCCTTGCGCAGCGCGAGCGGCGACAGCGCGTCGCTCGCGGTGCGCCGCTGCACGTGCTTGACCACGTCCTCGATCTCCCGGACCAGCCGCGGCCGGTAGCGTTCGCCGCCGCTGGCAAGCGTCGACATCGCGGTGGCCAGCTGCAGCATCGTGAAGTTGTTGTAGCCCTGGCCGATGCCCAGTGAGATCGTCTCGCCGGCGTACCACTTCTGCTGCTCGGGCCGCTTGTAGGCGCGGCGCTTCCACTCGGTGCTGGGCAGGATGCCGGTGACCTCGCCCAGCAGGTCGATCTCGGTCTTGCGGCCGAAGCCGAAGGGCTCCAGCTGGTCGTGGATCATGTCCACGCCCATCTCGTTGGCCAGCGAGTAGAAGTAGACGTTGGACGAGGTCACGATCGCCAGCCGCATGTCCTTCGGGCCGGCGCGGTCGCCAGTCGCGCTGCCGAAGGTCCGCCCACCGAAGCTGTAGGTCAGGTTGTCCTGGACCACCACGTTGGCCGCGCGCTTGCCGGTGTTGAGCGCCGCCATCGCCATGTAGGGCTTGAAGGTCGACCCCGGCGGATAGGTGCCGCGCAGCGCCCGGTTCAGCAGCGGCTTGTCGATGTCCTCGTTGAGGTCCTTCCAGCTGTCGGCGTCGATGCCGTCGACGAACAGATTGGGATCGAAGGTCGGCTTGGACACGAAGGCCAGCACCTCGCCGTTGCGCGGGTCCATCGCCACCAGCGCGCCGCGCCGGTCGCCATAAAGGCGCTCGACCAGCGCCTGCAGCTTGATGTCGATCGACAGGTGCAGCGTGTTGCCCGGCGTCGGCGGGCGGTTGCGCAGCCGGCGCACGGCGCGGCCGCCGGCGCTGGTCTCCATCTCCTCGAAGCCGGTCTGGCCGTGCAGCTCGCGCTCATAGGCCTGCTCCAGGCCCAGCTTGCCGATGTATTCGGTGCCGCGGTAGTTGGCGATGTCCTCTTCGGACCAGTCCTCCATCGCCTTCTTCTCGGCCTGGTTGATGCGGCCGATGTAGCCCAGCAGGTGCGCGCCGACATCGCCCAGCGGATAGTTGCGGAACAGCCGCGCCTTGATGTCCACGCCGGGGAAGCGGAAGCGCTGCGCGGCGAAGCGCGCGACCTCGGTGTCGGTCAGCTTGGTGCGGATGGGCAGCGACTCGAAGTTCTTGCTCTCCTCCATCAGCCGCTTGAAGCGGCGACGGTCGCGCGGCTGGATGTCGATGACGGCGGTCAGCGCGTCGATCGTGGCCTCCAGGTCCGGCACCTTGGACGGCGTGATCTCCAGCGTGTAGGCGGAATAGTTGCTCGCCAGCACGACGCCGTTGCGGTCGACGATCAGGCCGCGGTTCGGCACGATCGGCAGCACGGTGACGCGGTTGGTCTCGGCGCGCTCGAGCAGCGAGTCGTGCTGCGTGATCTGCAGGTAGACGAGGCGGGCGACCAGCAAGCCGAAGCAGAACAGCACGAACACCGCCGCGGCGACCAGCCGCAGCCGGAATCGGCTCAACTCCGCCTGGAGGTTCTTGATGACCGTCATCGCGGGCCCGTCCTCGGCGCGCTCAGAGCGGGCGGTGCGCGTCGGGATCCGGCGCGCGACGCTGGGGCGCGAGCAGCAGCGCCGCGGCGATCGGCCACAGTGCCGCCTGCAGCACCGGCGCCAGCACCAGGCTCCAGCCGGGCCACATGCCGCCGACGACCAGTCGCACGATCACCGCGATCGCGGTGGCCAGCACGAACAGCGGCAGCACGTGGAGCGCCTGCGCGCCGAGCGTGAACCAGAGCAGCCGGCGGTGCAGCGCGACCGCGCCGAAGGCCAGCAGGCTGTAGGCCAGCGCATGCTGGCCGAGCAGTGCGCCATGGTGGACGTCGATCATCAGGCCGAAGACGAAGGCCCAGCCCACGCCGACACGCCGGGGCTGGTGGACATTCCAGAACACCAGCACGATCGCCAGCACGTCCGGCATCCAGGGCTGGCGGCCGACGGGCACCATGTCGATCAGCAGGCCGACGACCAGGCTGAAGGCGATGAACAGGGGGTTGGCGGGCAGCAGCAGCTGGCTCGCGCCACGCGGCATGATCATCGGTGGCCTCCCTTGGGCGCGGACGCGGCGCGACGCGGCCTGGCGCCGGATTCGGCGGCGCTCGCGGCGCTGGCCGCTTCCTGCGCGGCTTCGATGCGGGCGTCCTCCTGGCCCTGCAGCGGCTCCAGCACCAGCACGTGCCGGGCGCTGTCCGGCTGCGCGACCGGCGCCAGGCCGACGCGGGCGAAGCTGGTGTCGCCGCGGCGCTCCACCTCGGCGACCTTCGCCACCGGCAGGCCCGGCGGGTAGAGGCCGTCCAGGCCGGAGGTCGCAAGCGCGTCGCCGGGCTTGATGTCGGCGTTGGCGGCGATGAAGCGCAGCTCCATCACGCCGCGTTCGCCGCCGTAGGCGACGCCGCGCTGCTGGGTGCGCGTGTTGAGGACGGGGATGGTGGCTTCGCGGTCGGTCAGCAGCGTGACCTCGGCCGACAGCGGATAGACCCGCGTCACCTGGCCGAGCACGCCCGCGTCGTTGACCACCGGCGCGCCCAGGCGCACGCCGCGGTGGCTGCCGCGGTCGATGACGATGCGGCGCGAGAAGGGATCCGGCGCCTCGTAGAGGACTTCAGCGGCGAGGCCTTTCACCGGCAGCGCCTCGCGCAGGTCGAGCAGGGCGCGCAGCCGCGTGTTCTCGGCCTGCAGCTGCGCCGCGCGGCTCAGGATCACCGCCTGCGAGGCCAGTTGCTGGCGTGCCTGGTTCTCGGCCTCGGTGGCCTTTTCCATGCCGCGGGCGTAGTCGCCGGCCTGTTCCCAGGCGTCGACGGGCGCGAGCAGAGCGCGCTGCAGCGGATGCAGCGCGAGCGCGAGGCCGGCCCGTGCGGGTGCGGTCAACTGGAAGCGGGAGTCCGCCACCATGAGGAACACTGCCAGCGCGGCGCAGAAGGCCAGCTTCGTCAGCGCGGACGGGCCTTCACGGAACAGCGGTGGCGGATTGCGATCCAAGGTGCCGAGAGGCATGAAGATCTCAGCAAAGGAGATTCAACGCAAAGCGGCCCGAAGGCCGCATCGATTTACTCGTTCGTGAAGATCGAACCGAGGCGTTCCATGCGCTCCAGGGCCATGCCACAGCCGCGCACGACGCAGGTCAGCGGGTCCTCGGCCACGAGCACCGGCAGGCCGGTTTCCTCGGCCAGCAGGCGGTCCAGGTCGCGCAGCAGCGCGCCGCCGCCGGTCAGCATCATGCCGCGCTCGGCGATGTCGGCGCCCAGTTCCGGCGGGGTCTGCTCCAGCGCGTTCTTCACCGCCGAAACGATCTGGTTGAGCGGATCGGTCAGCGCTTCCAGGATCTCGTTGCTCGAGATCGTGAAGCTGCGCGGCACGCCTTCGCTCAGGTTGCGGCCCTTGACCTCCATCTCCTTGACCTCGGAGCCCGGGAAGGCCGAGCCGATGTTCTTCTTGATCGCTTCCGCGGTCGGCTCGCCGATCAACATGCCGTAGTTGCGGCGGATGTAGTTGATGATGGCCTCGTCGAACTTGTCGCCGCCGACGCGGACCGAGCCCTTGTAGACCATGCCGCCCAGCGAGATCACGCCCACTTCGGTCGTGCCGCCGCCGATGTCGATGACCATCGAGCCCGACGCTTCCGACACCGGCAGGCCGGCGCCGATCGCGGCGGCCATCGGTTCCTCGATCAGGTAGACCTCCGAGGCGCCGGCGCCCAGCGCTGCGTCGCGGATCGCGCGCTTCTCGACCTGCGTGGAGCCGCAGGGGACGCAGATGATGATCCGGGGCGAGGGACGCAGCAGCTTGGTGTCGTGCACCATCTTGATGAACTGCTTGATCATCTGCTCGGTGACCACGAAGTCGGCGATCACGCCGTCCTTCATCGGGCGGATCGCCTCGATGTTGCCGGGCACCTTGCCCAGCATGGCCTTGGCTTCGTGGCCGACGGCCTGGATCGTCTTCTTGCCATTGGGACCGCCTTCATGACGGATGGCGACGACGGACGGTTCGTCCAGCACGACGCCTTTTCCGCGGACATAGATCAGCGTGTTGGCGGTGCCCAGGTCGATGGCGAGGTCGGTGGAGAAGTAGCGGCGCAGTGAGGCGAGCATGTGTGTGGGCAAGGCCAGGACAGGACGCTTCGGCACCTGGAGCCGCCAGTCCATGTCGAACCACACGCAATCGGCGGCATTCGACGGCATCAGGCGGCGTTCGTCTGCGTTCTGTCCGGGCGGCTGCGATTCGGGGCGGTTCTTGTCGGGTAACCGCGCGGACCGGCGGCGTCCGCGCGAGCGAAATTCCTTGCCATAAGCAACGAGGCTGCAGAAGCAGCCCCGGCGCCATGGAGATAAGCGGGGATAATAACTGATCACCCCTTGGTTTGGCCCGTCTGCAAGGCTTCCGTCAGCGTTCGGCGAATGTTTCGCGCGCCCGGCGGACCGCTGGTCCGGACCGGCCCTCGAGCACATTCCCATGGCACTCACCCACGACGATGTCAGCCGGATCGCCAAACTGGCGCGGCTGGAACTTTCCGGCGACGAACAGGCCGCGCTGCTGCCGCAGCTCAATGGCTTCTTCTCGATCGTCGAGCAGATGAGCGCGGTCGACACCAGCGGCGTCGATCCCCTCTACACGCCGCTGTCGGCGGTCCAGGAAGTGGCCCTGCGGCTGCGCGAGGACCGCGTCACCGAAACCGACCAGCGCGCGCTCAACCAGCGCAGCGCTCCCGCCGTCGAGGACGGCCTGTTCCTGGTCCCGAAAGTCATCGAATGACCGCCCCCCTGCATCAACTCGGCGTCGCCGAGCTCGGCCGCGCCTTGCGCGCCAAGACGGTCTCCAGCACCGAACTGACGCAACATCTGCTTGCGCGTGTTGCCGCGGCGAAGGATCTCGGCGCCTTCCTGCATGTGGACCCGGACTACGCCCTGGCCCGCGCCAAGGACGCCGACGCGCGCTTGGCCGCCGGCGAGGCCGGCGCGCTGATCGGCGTGCCGCTGGCGCACAAGGACATCTTCGTCACCCGCGACATGCCGACCACGGCCGGCTCGAAGATGCTGGCCGGCTACCTGAGCCCGTTCGACGCCACCGTGGTCGAGCGGCTCAACGCCGCCGGCACCGTGTCGCTGGGCAAGCTCAACTGCGACGAGTTCGCGATGGGCTCGGCCACCGAGAACAGCGCCTACTTCAAGGCGCTGAACCCCTGGGACCGCACGCGCGTGCCGGGCGGCTCGTCGGGCGGCTCGGCGGTCGCGGTGGCGGCGGGCCTGGTGCCGGCCACGACCGGCACCGACACCGGCGGCTCGATCCGCCAGCCGGCCAGCTTCTCCGGCATCACCGGCATCAAGCCGACCTACGGCGTGTGCTCGCGCTACGGGATGATCGCCTTCGCGTCCAGCCTGGACCAGGCCGGCGTGATGGCGCGCTCCGCCGAGGACTGCGCGCTGCTGCTCTCGGCGATGAGCGGCTTCGACGAGCGCGACGCCACCAGCGTCCAGCAGCCGCCGCAGGATTTCCATGCGCGCATGCTGGCGGCGCGCGAGGGCGCGACCGCCGCCCAGCCGCTCAAGGGCCTGCGCATCGGCCTGCCGAAGGAGTTCTTCCCGGCCGCCCTCTCGTCCGACGTGAACGGCGCCGTGCGCGCCGGCCTGGCGGAGCTGGAGAAGCTGGGCGCGACGCTGGTCGACGTCTCGCTGCCGCGCACCGAACTGGCCATCCCGGTCTACTACATCATTGCCCCGGCCGAGGCGAGCTCCAACCTCTCGCGCTTCGACGGCGTGAAGTTCGGTCACCGCGCCAAGGACTACGGCAACCTGATCGACATGTACGAGAAGACCCGCGCCGAGGGCTTCGGCGCCGAGGTCAAGCGCCGGATCATGATCGGCAGCTACGTGCTCTCGCATGGCTACTACGACGCCTACTACCTGCAGGCGCAGAAGCTGCGCCGCATGATCGCCGACGACTTCCAGCAGGCCTTCCAGCAGTGCGACCTGATCGCCGGGCCGGTGGCGCCAACGGTGGCCTGGAAGCAGGGCGAAGGCGCGGACGATCCGGTCAAGGTCTACCTGGCCGACATCTTCACGCTGCCGGGCTCGCTGGCCGGCCTGCCCGGCATGAGCGTGCCGGTGGGGCTGGGCGAGGGCGGCATGCCCGTGGGCCTGCAGCTGCTGGGCAACTACTTCCAGGAAGGCACGCTGCTGCACGCCGCCCATGCGCTGCAGCAGGCCACCGACTGGCACCGCCAGACCCCGGCGGGCGTGTAAGGACAACGAGCAAGCGATGAGCAAGAACAGCCAACTGGTGCGGGGCTACGAGGTCGTGATCGGCCTGGAGAACCACGTCCAACTCTCGACCGTCTCGAAGATCTTCAGCGGTTCGTCGACCGCATTCGGCGCAGCGCCCAACACGCAGGCCAGCGCGGTGGACCTGGCGCTGCCGGGCACGCTGCCGGTGCTGAACCGCGGCGCCGTCGAGCGCGCGATCCGCTTCGGCCTGGCGGTCGGCGCGAAGGTGGCGCCGCTGTCCATCTTCGCCCGCAAGAACTACTTCTATCCCGACCTGCCCAAGGGCTACCAGATCAGCCAGTACGAGATCCCCGTCGTGCAGGGCGGCCAGATCGAGTTCTTCGTCGGCGACGAGAAGAAGGTCGTGAAGCTGACGCGCGCCCACCTCGAGGAGGACGCCGGCAAGAGCCTGCACGAGGACTACCACGGCCAGTCGGGCATCGACCTGAACCGCGCCGGCACACCGCTGCTGGAGATCGTGTCCGAGCCCGAGATGCGCTCCGGCGCCGAAGCCGTCGAGTACGCCAAGACGCTGCACGCGCTGGTGATGTGGCTGGGCATCTGCGACGGCAACATGCAGGAGGGCTCGTTCCGCTGCGACGTCAACGTCTCGGTGCGCAAGCCCGGCGAGCCCTTCGGCACGCGGCGCGAGATCAAGAACCTGAACAGCTTCCGCTATCTCGTCGACGCGGTGAACTACGAGGTCAACTGGCAGATCGACCAGATCGAGGACGGCCTGGAGATCCAGCAGGCAACGGTGCTCTACAACCCGGACACCGGCGAGACCCGCGCGATGCGGACCAAGGAGGATGCGGCCGATTACCGCTACTTCCCGGATCCGGACCTGCCGCCGCTGATGATCGGCGCCGACTGGGTCGAGCGCGTGCGCGGCGAGATGCCGGAGCTGCCTTCGGTGATGGCGGCGCGCTTCCAGGAGGTCGACGGCCTGCCGGCCTACGACGCGACGATGATGACGCAGAGCCTGGCGACGGCCCGCTTCTACGAGGCCGCGCGCGAGGCCTGCGGCGCGCCCAAGCTGGTCGCCAACTGGGTGATGGGCGAGATCTCGCGGCGCCTCAACACCGAGGAGCGCGCCATCGACGACGCCCCGGTGACGCCGGCGCTGCTGGCCGCGCTGATCAAGCGCATCCAGGACGGCACGATCTCCAACAACGCGGCGAAGCAGGTCTTCGAGGCGCTGTGGACCGGCGAAGGCCAGGACGTCGACGCGCTCATCGAAGCCAAGGGCCTCAAGCAGATGAGCGACACCGGCGAACTCGAGCGCATCCTGGACGAGGTGCTGGCGGCCAACGCCAAGTCGGTCGAGGAATTCCGCGCCGGCAAGGAGAAGGCCTTCAACGCGCTGGTCGGCCAGGCGATGAAGGCGACCAAGGGCAAGGCGAATCCGGCCGCCGTGAACGAGCTGCTGAAGAAGAAGCTCGGCGCCTGATCAGGCCGCTGAAAAGCAGAACGCCGGTGGAGCGATCCACCGGCGTTCGTTTTTGGCGTTGACGCTGTCAGCGCCCGCTGGCGGACGGTGCCTGCGGCGCCGCTTTTTCCAGCGAGCCCGGCGCGGCGCCGGCCCACAGCCGCTTCAGGCGGGACAGTTCATCGTCATAGAACTTGTTCACGCGTCCGATCTCGGCCTTCTGGTTCTCGATCGATTCGCGCTGCGCGGCCGCCGCGGCTTCGTTGGCCTCGAGCTGATGCTGCAGCTTGAACGGCACCCGCTTGCCCTTGTAGAACTCGGCCTCGTCCAGCAGCGGCTTGCGCTCGATGGCGAGTGCCTGCAGGCGCTTCTCGGACTGCCGCATCGCCTCGCGGACGTCGTCGAGCGCGGCCTCGCGTGCCTTCTGGTGCGCGGCCTGGTCAGCGTAGCGCTGCAGCAGGTTGCGGTCGCGCCGGACCGCGTCCTGCTGCGCGGAGCGCTGCACTTCCTCGGCGCGTCGGCGCTGCTCGGCGGAGGCCTGCTCCTCGGGCGACATCGCCGGCGGCACCATCCGCCGCACCGAGCCATCGGAATTCAACAGGCGCTGCTCGCGCGTCTGGCACTCGGGGATCGGCCGGTCGGAGGTCAGCCGGCGGCCATCGGGCGTCGTGCAGGTGTAGATGGTCGGCGACGACGGCGCCTTGGTCTGTGCCAGGACCGGACCCGCGAGGCCGCCGCCCAGCATCAGGGCGCCAACGAGCGCCGCGGGCGCGGCCGGTCGGGACAGCAGGCGGCGTGAGATGGAAGGACGCATCAGACTCCGTAGCGATCGCGGTAGGCATGGACCGCCGCCGCGTGCGCGGAGACGGCGGTACTGCTGGTCGTCTGCAGATACTGGAGCAGGTCGGACAGCCCTGCAATCGCGACCACCGGCAGCTTCAGCTGGTCGCGCACGTACTGTACCGCCGACCATGGCAGGTCCTGCCCGTTCTCGGCGGCCTTCTCCTGGCGGTCCAGCGCGATCGTCACGCCGCAGGGCGTGGCGCCCGCGGCCTGGATCATCGCGATGGATTCGCGCACCGAGGTGCCGGCCGAGATCACGTCATCGATGATCAGCACCCGGCCCTGCACCTTGGCGCCGACCAGCGTGCCGCCCTCGCCATGGTCCTTGGCTTCCTTGCGGTTGTAGGCGAAGGGCTTGTTGTGGCCCAGGCGCGCCAGCTCGATGGCGACGGCCGCGGCCAGCGTGATGCCCTTGTAGGCGGGGCCGAAGATCATGTCGAAGGCCAGGCCCGAGTCCAGCAGCCGCTGCGCGTAGAACTGGGCCAGGCGGCCGACCTTCAGGCCATCGTCGAACAGGCCGGCGTTGAAGAAATACGGGCTGAGGCGGCCCGCCTTGGTCTTGAACTCGCCGAAGCGCAGCACGCCGGTGTCCACGGCGAAGGCGACGAATTCCTGGGCCAGGGCGTCCTGGGGAGCGGCGGTGGTCATGGCGGGCGCGACGTCGAGACGTGACAGTGAAAGTGGGGCGGAATTGTAGGACCGGGGTTCTGCGCTGCCCGGGCGCTTCACAGGACACGCTGTCGCTGGAATCCAGGCATACCAAGCAAAAAGAAGGCCCGCTCCGTCACCGGAGCGGGCCTGCTTCTTGCAAGGCGCGCGGCCGAAGCCACTGCGCTGCGTCGTTCAGCCGATCAGAAGATCGCCTTGAACTGCACGCCGTAGGTCCGCGGGTCGTTGATGAAGCCCGTGTTGTTGTTGAAGTCGATCGCGCCAGTGATGCGGATCTGGTTCGTGATGTTGCGGACGAAGATCGCCGCTTCGTACTTGCCGTTGTTCCAGATGTAGCCGCCGCGCAGGCCGCCTTCCGTCAGCGCCTTGCCGGTGAACTCCTTGGCCTCGTACAGGAAGAAGTTGACCTTGGAGCGGTAGGCCCAGTCGGTGTAGATGTAGAACTCGTTGCCGGCCGCGGTCGGGAAGGCGTAGCGCGCGGTCAGGTTGGCGACCCACTTGGGCGCGTTCGGCAGCGGATTGCCGTCGATGCTGTAGTTGGTCGTCGAACCGGCCACCAGCGGATCGGTCATCGTGCAACCGCCGCCGCAAGCCGGCAGCGACAGGCTCGGGTCCTTGATCTTGGTGTTGTTCAGGCTGCCGCCGAGGGTGATCAGCAACTGGTCGACCGGCAGCAGTTCCAGATTCAGCTCGACGCCGTTGCCGGTGGCCTTCTTCGCATTCAGCAGGCGGTTGGCGTTGCTCTGGCCGCCGACGGCGGTCAGCTGCAGGTCCTTGACGGTGTAGGTGAAGGCGCTGGCCGACAGGCGCGCGCGGCGATCCCAGAAGTCCGACTTGACGCCGACTTCATAGGAAGTGACGTTTTCCGGCGTCGCCTGCGATTGGCCGGCGAAACGTGACGCACCTTGTACCGACGAGGCGCGGAAGCCGGTGGCCACGCGGGCGTACAGGTTGGTTTCCTTGGTCAGCGCATAGGTGCCCGAGACGTCCCAGTTCCACTTCTTGTCGGCGGTGTTGGCCGACACGCCGGTGCTGGTGTTCAGGTCGGTGTAGCTGCTGCTGACGTTGACGTCCTTCTTGTCATGCGTGTAGCGCAGGCCGCCACGCAGCGAGAAGTCCTGCGTGACCGCGTAGTTCACCGAGCCGAACGCCGCCCACGCGGTGTTCTTCTGGTAGGTGTCGACGTAGCCGGCGGCCAGGCCGGTCGAGGTCGTGTAGTCGGTGCTGCGGGCGGTGTAGCGCTCGTCGAAGAAGTACAGGCCGCCCTGCCAGCGCAGCGGACCCGGCGTGGCGGATTCGACGCGGAACTCCTGCGTGATCTGGCGGTGGCCGCTCATCGAGCTCGAGGACTCGGCCGGGAAGCCGGCCTGGCCTTCCTGCGTGAACGGCTTGGTGCCGCCATAGAGGTAGCCGCCGTCCACGTCGCCGCGGCTGAACGGGCGCACCGACTCATAGCCGGTGATCGAGTACAGGTTGATCTGACCCAGGCCCCAGCGCAGGCGGGCGCTGCCACCGGTGGCGTGCAGCGTCTGCTCGTTGACGCCGTCGGTGTAGGACTTCTCGGGATCGAAGCCGTCGACCAGGTCGTTGGTGCCGGGCTTGATGATCGAGGCGCGGAACACGCGCGCGCTGCCCTTCAGGTCGCGGCCGTGGAAGTTGAACAGCGCGCTGAAGTCCTTGTGCGGCTGGTACAGCGCCTGCACGCGCAGGGCGCGGTCGTCGTAGCCCTCGAGCTCGCCGGTCTTGCCGGTCGGGACCTGGTTCTTGACCCAGTCGTCGCGGTGCTGGATCTGCGCCGAGATGCGGGCGGCCCAGTCGCCGGTCAGCGGCACGTTGGCGGCGCCTTCCAGGCTCATCGTGCCGTAGTTGCCGTAGGAGACGTTCAGGTAGCCTTCCTGGCGCTGCGAGGGCTTCACCGAATCGAACTTGACCACGCCGGCCGGCGTGTTGCGGCCGTAGAGCGTGCCCTGCGGACCGGCCACCACTTCGACGGCGGCCAGGTCGAAGGCGGGGAATCCCTTGAGGATCGGGTTCTCCTGGACCACGTCGTCATAGACCAGCGAGACCGGCTGCGATGCGTTCAGGCGGAAGTCGGTGTTGCCGTAGCCGCGGATGTAGAAGCGCGGGAAGGCGCGGCCGAACGAGGATTCGATGTTCAGGCTGGGCACGCGGCCCGACAGGAAACGCACGTCCTGACCGCCGGAGTTCAGCACGTCCAGCTTCTCGCCCGAGATCTTGCTGACGGCGTTCGGCACTTCCTTGATGTTCTCGACCCGGCGCTCGGCGGTGATGGTCACCGTCTCCAGCTGGCCCTTCTCCTTGGCCGGCGCGTCGGTGGCGTCCTGGGCCAGCGCGGGCCAGGCGAGCAGGGCCAGCGACACGGCCGCGGCGGCCTCGCGCAGGGCCGGGACGGCAGCGCGCTGGGTGGCGAATCGATTCATGGATGGAACTCCGGGGGAAGGATGGGGAAACCGGGGGGAGGCCGGCGGTGTCCCGAGGGGTGCTCCGGGTTCACAGCTGGCAAAAATGTGGGTGCGGGGTAGCGCGGTGGACGCGAATCTAGCAAGTTCGTCATAAACACGTCACCACACGCACCTCGGTGGTGCGTTTTCTGTTGTCCAAACACTGCACCCGCTCGCGTGTCGCCCGAATGGGCGTGGACGGCGCACGCTCACCGCGCCATGTGGTGCAGCTCCCGGGCCTCGCGAACGCGTGGGGCGGCTGCTGTCATCTTTGGCAGGCGGCTTTGCGATACTGCCGCCCTCTTCCAGGGGCCCCTCCATGCGCTTCATCACCCTCAACCTCAATGGCATCCGCTCCGCCGCCACCAAGGGCGTGTTCGACTGGCTGCCGCCGCAGCAGGCCGACGTGGTCGGCGTCCAGGAACTGAAGGCGCAGGCCGACGTCGTCGAGTCGCAGTTCGCCGGCTACGACACCCTCAGCGGCCACTTCCATTACGCCCAGAAGAAGGGCTACTCCGGGGTGGGGCTCTACACGAAGGAGACGCCCAGCGATGTCATCGTCGGCTTCGGCAGCTCGGAGTTCGACCTGGAAGGCCGCTGGGTCGAGAAGCGCTTCGACAAGCCCGGCCGCAAGCTGAGCCTGATCAGCTGCTATTTCCCGAGCGGCTCCAGCGGCGAGGAACGCCAGGCCGCGAAGTTCCGCTTCCTCGCGGAGATGTATCCCTACCTGATGGCGCTGCGCGCCGAGCGCGAGTTCATCCTGGTGGCCGACGTCAACATCGCCCACAAGGAGATCGACCTCAAGAACTGGAAGGGCAACCAGAAGAACAGCGGCTTCCTGCCCGAGGAACGGGCCTGGATGACCAAGCTGCTCGAGCAGGACGTCGGGCTGGTGGACGTCTTCCGCGTGCTCAACGACAAGCCCGACCAATACACGTGGTGGAGCAACCGCGGCCAGGCCTGGGCGAAGAATGTGGGCTGGCGCCTGGACTACCACCTCGCCACGCCCGGCATGGCCCACCTGGCCACCCGCGAGGCCATCTACCTCGACCAGCGCTTCAGCGACCACGCGCCGCTGACGATCGATTACGACTTCAAGATCTGAAGCTCACCGATCCGGGTGTCAATCCACTTTGGCGCCCGAGACCTTCACCACCTTGGCCCACTTGGCGGTCTCGCTCGCGATGAGCGCGGCGAACTCCGCGCTGGTGCCGCCGCCCGGCACCGCGCCCTGCGACGCCAGGCGCTCCCGGATCGCCGGCGTCGCCAGCGCCTTCGCGGCTTCACGCTGCACCCGCGCGACCTGATCCGCCGGCTGCGCCACCGGCGCCAGCAACCCGAACCAGGACGAGGCCTCGAAGGCCTTGAGCTCCGGCACGCCGCTCTCCGCGATCGTGGGCAGCTCGGGCAGCGCCTCGCTGCGGCGCGCGCTCGTGACCGCGAGCGCCTTGAGCTTGCCCGACCGGATGTGCGGCAACGCCGAAGGCAGGTTGTCGAACATCAGGTCCATGTTCCCGCCCATCAGGTCCAGCAGCGCCGGTCCCGAGCCGCGATACGGGAAATGGATCATGTAGGTGGCCGTCAGGCTCTTGAACAGCTCACCCGCCAGGTGGATCGACGTGCCGTTGCCGCTCGAGCACATGTTGAGCTTGCCCGGCTGAGCCCTGGCCACGCGCACCAGGTCGGCGACGCTCTGGATGCCGTACTTCTGCGCGTTGGCCGGATTCAGCACCAGCACATTGGGCACCGCGGCGACCAGCGTGACCGGCGCGAAGTCCTTGACCGGGTCGAAGGGCATCTTGGGATAGAGCGAGGCATTGATCGCGTGCGTGCCCACGGTGCCCATCAGCAGCGTGTGCCCGTCGGTCGCATGCGCCACCTCGGCCGAGCCGGTGTTGCCGCCCGCGCCGGGTTTGTTCTCGACGATCACCGGCTGGCCCAGCGCCTTCTGCAGCTCGGGCGCCATCGCGCGGGCCAGCAGGTCGGTGGTGCCGGCCGGCGGGAAGGGCACGACGATGCGCAGCGGCCGCACAGGCCAGCCCTGCTGGGCGCGGGCCAGGCCCGGCAGACAGGCCGCGGAGGACAGCGCGAGCAACGCGCGACGGTTCAGGCTCATGGAACGTCTCCTCGTGGTGATCTCGATGCGGGTCGTCGGCGGCGATGCGATCGTGATGCGGCGGGGATGTCCGTCCCGCCCGGCTAGTCCGCCGACTCCACCGACGCCGTCGACTCCGGCAACCCGGGCGGCTCCGGACCGAGGAGGGTCTGCAGCTGCACCCGCTCGGAGCTGCAGGCGGCATCGAAGTCGGCCTCGATCTGGATCAGCGCCTGCGCGTCGCCGGCCTCGACGGTCACGATGCCGCGCGCGCGATTGCGGCCCTGCGACTTGGCCGTGTAGAGCGCCATGTCCGCCCAGTTGACGGCCTGTTCCCAATGCAGGGCGAGCTGGGCCGGCGGCAACGGGAAATGCGCGAAGCCGATCGAGCAGGTCACCCGCAGCGCGCCGGCCGCGGTCTGCACCGGCTGCTCGCCGACGATGAAGAGGATGCGCTCGGCCAGCAGCTGCAACTGGTCCGGCGCCACGTTGCGGGCGAAGACCAGGAACTCCTCGCCCCCCCAGCGCACCACCAGGTCCTCCGCCCGCACCGCCTGCGCGATGCGCCGCGAGACCTCGACGATCACCGCGTCGCCGGCCGCGTGGCCGTGGCGGTCGTTGACATGCTTGAAGTGATCGATGTCGATCATCAGCAGCGCGCCGGTGAACACGTCCTTGGCATGGCGGTCCATGACCGCGAGGAAGTGGCGCCGGTTGGCCAGGTCCGTCAGCGGGTCACGCTCGCTCTGGGCGCGCAGCAGGCTCTGGTTGGCCTTGAGCCTGCGGTTGGCCTCGCGCACGCGCGCCAGCATCACGCCCATCAGGATCAGCGACAGCCCCAGCAGCGCCGCCAGCCCGACGCCGACGTACTGCGCCAGCCGCCGGTTGCCGAGCTCGCGGTCCTTGAGCGTCTGCTCGCGGCGCAGCAGCTCCAGGTCGCGCTGCCTGGCCTCGCTGTCGTACTTGAGCCGCAGCTGCTGCAGCGCGGAGTCGCGGTTGCGCCGGGCCGTCTCCGCGCTCAGCGCGCGCTCCTCGTGATAGAGCCGCAGCGCCTCCTTCCACTGCCCGACCTTGGCGTAGGCCTCGCCGAGCTCGCGCAGCTGCAGCGCGCGGCGCACCGGATCGAAGTCGCCCTGCGCCAGCTCGAGCACCCGAGCGACCTCGCGCCGCGCCGGCTCGAACTGGCGCTGCAGCACCAGCGCGACCGACAGGTTGTGGCGCAGCGTGCGCTCGACCGTCTGGTCGTTGTAGGACTGCACCACCGGCAGCGCCAGCCGCGCCAGCTGCACCGCCTTGGCGGCCTGGTCGGTGTGGATGTAGGCGTCGAGCAGGTTGTTCTGCAGCAGCGCGACGTCGCGCCGTCCGCCCGACTGCTGGGCCAGCCGCAGCGCATCCTCGAGCGCCGCCAGCTGCTGGTTGCGATCGCCGCGTCGCGACGCGACCATGGACTCGACCATCTTCGCCCGGCTCATCGCGGACGCATCGCCCTGCGCCATCTGCCAGGCCTGCGTCATCCACTGCTGCGCGGCCGCGGTCTCGTCGCGGACCTGGCTGTTCACCGCGAGCGAGCCCATCATCGCGCCGGTAGCGGTGTGGTCCTGCAGCGCCTGCGCCAACGCCAGCGCGCGGCGCAGCGAGGTGTCGGCGAAGGCGTACTCGCCCCGCGCGCCCTGCGCGCGCGCGATCAGCCGCAGGGCCTGCAGCGCGACGCGCGCGTCGCAGTTGGGCGGCACCGCCTGCGCCGCCTGCGACGGGCAGGGCGGCGACAGGGCCTCGAGCGCCTGCCGCGCCATGTCGCCCGAGCGGCCGGTCTGGCCCTGGCGGTCCTGCAGCTCGGCCAGCAGCATGCGCGCCAGTGGCTGGCCGCCGGGCCGCTGCTCCAGGTCCGCCGCGATGCGGCGCACCGTCTCCGGATGCCCGGCGTAGACGGCGTTGCGGCCGAGCGCGTAGTCGAGGTGCAGGCGTTGACCGGCGTGCGCCGGGTCCGCCGCCAGCGCGCGCAGCTGCTGGGCGGCCTTCTCCGGCTCGTTGTAGCCGTAGCGGTCCAGTTGCACGAGCTGCGCGTCCAGCGCACGGTCGGGGATCGCCGCCCACGCGGCCGCGCCGCTCAGCAGCATGGCCAGCAGCGTGGCCTTCACGACGGCGGCGAGCGGCCGGATCATGCGCGCCCCTCCTGCACCGGGCCGAGCAGGCTGACCAGCTGCACCTGGCCCTGGTGCCAGGCGGCCTCGATGCGGCCGGCCAGGGCCAGCAGCTGGTCGCGGTCGCGGGCCTGCATCGCCGCCACGCCGTAGGCCTTGTTGCGGCCATGCGCCTTGGCCATGTACATCACGGTGTCGACAAGGTCGATCGCCCGCTCCCATTCGAGCGTCAGGTCCTGCGGCGCCATCGGGAAGCTGGCGAAGCCGATCGACGCGCTGATCGGGATGCGTAGCGGCCCGTGGTCGACCGGCTGCCCGCCGATCTGGTCGAGCAGGCGCTGGCCGAGCTGGCGCGCATCCTCGGTGGCCTCGGAGTTCACCAGGATCAGGAACTCCTCGCCGCCCCAGCGCACGACCAGGTCCTGCTCACGCAGCACGCTGCTCAGGCGCCGCGCGACCTCGACCAGCACGGTGTCGCCGGCCGCATGGCCCCACTGGTCGTTGATGCGCTTGAAGTGGTCGATGTCGATCAGGAACAGGCTGCCGCGCAGGCCGCCTTCGCGCGTGCGCTGCGCGATGGCCTGCTGGAAATGGCGCCGGTTCGCGAGGCCGGTCAGCGGGTCGCGCTCGCTCTGCACGCGCAGCGATTCGTTGGTCTGCGCGAGCGCGGCGTTGGTGCGCCGGATGCGCCGGTAGGCCAGCGCCAGCAAGGCGCCCGAGAGCAGCACGCAGCCACCGACCTCCGCCCAGAGCTTGAGCTGCAGGTCGCGGGTGCGGATCTGCTCGGCCTTGAGGCTGTTGTCCTGGTTGAGCAGCCGGATCTCGCGCTGGCGCTGCTGGTCCTCGAAGCGCGCCTGCGCCTCGAGCACCGCCTTGCGGGTCTCGTCGCGCAGCACCGCGTCGAACTCCTTGCGCGCGCGGTGGTAGGCGTCGACCGCGCCGGGCAGGTCGTCGACCTTCTCCAGGTAGCCGCCCAGCTCCAGCCAGGCCTCGGCGGTGTAGCTGCCGGCCTCGCGCTGCGCGTCCATCGTGATGGCCTGCAGCACGTCGCGCTTGCCCTCGTCCAGCCGCTTCAGCCCGATCTTGGCGATGCCCATGTTGTGGCGCGCCAGGATCTCGGTCGAGATCTCGCCGCCCTCATGCGCCAGCGCCAGGCTCTGCGTCGACAGCTCCAGCGCCCGGGCGTAGTTGCCGCTGCGCAGTTCGTAGTCGGCCAGGTTGCCCAGCGCGAGCGCCTGCAGGCCGGGCGCCTGCGCCTCGCGGGCGTACTGCAGCGCCTGCTCGCGGGCCTGCTGGCTCAGGCGCGGGTCCTCGTCCTGCGAGTGGACGATGCCCAGGATGGTGTAGACCGAGTACATCAGCACCGGATCCGGGTCCTGCTGCGCCGTCTCGAGCGCCTCGCGCGCGGCACGCAGGGCATGGTCGAACTGCTGACTGCGGAAGTAGTTGAAGGCGAGCGTGGCGTCGTTGGTGGCGGCCCGCCAGCGCGAGCCCATCGCGCGCGCCTGCTCCAGCGCCTTCAGGCCGCTCTCGACCGCCGCGTCGACCTCGCCGTAGTCCCCCTGCATGTAGGCGCGCAGCTCGGTCGCGCGCCACAGCATCCGGCGGTCGGCCTGGGCCGCGTCCATGTCGGCGAGGCCGCCCAGCAGGCGCACGCCGGCGCCCAGTTCGCCATTGGCCTTGAGCCATTGCGCCCGCGCCAGCATCAGGGCCAGTGGAATCTGCGCGCGCACCGGCGAGCTCTCCGGCCAGGCCTTCAGCGCTTCCACCGCGGCCTCGTGGCCGCTGCGGTCCCGCAGCTGGGCGAGCAGCGCGGCGCGCTGGCTCAGGGCTTCCAGCCGCTCGGCGCTGCCCGGCGCGGCACGGGATTCGATCGCCTGCAGCTCGCGCAGGTGCTCGCGCGGGTGCGCCGAGGCGATGCGTTCCTGCTGCTCGAGCTCGGCCTGCAGCGCCCGGTCCTGGACGCCGGTGGCGGAGGCCGCCGCGTCGCGGGTGTCGACGTCGCCCTGCGGCCCACAGCCGCTCAGCAGCGGCATCGCCAGGCTCAAGGCGAGCGCCAGGAGCGCGGCGGCCCATTCTGGCGCGCGCGCGCGTGGGCGTACGCCGGCCCGGCCGGTGGCCGTCCTCGCTTGCTCCGTTGCTCGCAACACCCCAAGCATGCTCATCGTGCTGATGTCGAGTGGTAGGTCTCGTGACTTGAGCGCCGATCCCCGGGTTCCCGTGAAGCCTGCACGAGTCGGCGCCCGCGCACGCGGCGTGGGGTCAGTCCGTGCGGCCTCGCCGCAGCAGCGCATGCAGCAGGATCGCGCCGAAGGTGGCAGTTCCGATGCCACCCAGGGTAAACCCACCCATTTTCAAGGTGAAGTCGCCGGTGCCGATCACCAGCGTGATGGCCGCCACCATCAGGTTGCGCGGGTCGCGGAAATCGACCTGATGGTCGACCCAGATCCGGGCGCCCGCGATCGCGATCAGGCCGAACACGACGATGCTGACGCCGCCCATCACCGCGAGCGGGATGGCCTGGATCAGCGCGCCGAACTTCGGCGAGAAACCCAGCACCAGCGCCATCAGCGCGGCGAAGACGAAGACGGCGGTCGAGTAGATGCGGGTGGCGGCCATGACGCCGATGTTCTCGGCGTAGGTGGTGACGCCGGTACCGCCGACCGCACCGCTGGCGATGGTCGCCAGGCCGTCACCGACAAAGGCGCGGCCCAGGAAGGGCGACATGTCGCGCCCGGTCATCGCGCCCACGGCCTTCAGGTGGCCCAGGTTCTCGGCCACCAGGATCAGCGCCACCGGCGCGATCATCAGCATCGCCGCGCCGTCGAAGACCGGCGCATGGAAGCTCGGCAGCCCGAACCACGGCGCGGCCGCGACCTTGCTGAGATCGATGGGCGTGCCCAGGCCGAAGCCGTTGGTCAGCAGCGCGTAGATCAGGCTGGCCTGGACCAGGCCGGCCAGGATCAGCAGCCGCTGCAGCATGCCGCGCGCATGCACCGCCACCAGCGCGACGCTGAGGAAGGTCGCGGCCTGCATCCAGGCGTCGAAGGGCGTCGGCGCCATGTTCTTGATCGGGACCGCCGCCAGGTTCAGGCCGATCACCGCCACCACCGCGCCGGTCACCACCGGCGGCATCAGTCGCTCGACCCAGCCGCTGCCGGTGGCCGAGACCAGCAGGCCGATCGCCGTGTACAGCACGCCGCAGGCGACGATGCCGCCCAGCGCCAGGGGCAGGTTGGGATTGGGGCCGCTGCCGGCGTACCCGGTCGCGGCGATGACGATGCCGATGAACGCGAAGCTCGAGCCCAGGTAGCTCGGCACCCGGCCACCGGTCAGGAAGAAGAACAGCAGCGTGCCCACGCCGCTCATCAGCACGGCGACGTTGGGATCGAAGCCCATCAGCAGCGGCGCCAGCACGGTGGCACCGAACATGGCGATCACATGTTGCAGGCCGAGCGCCGCGGTCTGCGGCCAGGACAGGCGTTCATCGGGGGCAATCGCCTTCTCGGGGCCGACGGTCACGGGCCGCCAGCGCATCAACCACGCCATGGACTTTCCTCAACGGGACAAGCCAGGGAGTGTAAGGAGGCCCCATCACATCGCCACTCCGGGCATATCCCGTGACTGGGCGGCCCGGCGGAGGCTTGACGGGATGGCGCATGCGATGCACGCGCCGCCGCTCAGAACAGCACCATGTCGCGGTTGTGGCGCGGCAGCATGCGCAGCAGCCGGCGCCACGACACCCAGGCGCGCCACAGCGCGCCGCCGGTCAGCAGGCTCAGGATCAGCAGGATGGTCATGGCAAGGCTCCTCGGGCTCAGGGAAGGGGGAAACGGGGTAGTTCGCACGAGCGTGCGAAATTGAGGCAGGGATTGGGGACGGGCGAAGGCATGGCGGGTGTGTCAGCGGGAGGCTTCTGAGGCCGAGGTGGGCGGCGCCGTCAGCATCGGGGCCATCAGGCGCCGATAGCTGGTCCAGGCCCGCTCGACCGCGTCCGGCGTGCGCAGGAAGCGCACTTCGCGGACCAGCGCGGTGAAGAGGCCGTCCAGCTCGAAGATCAGTTGATCGAGATCCGCGTCCTCGCGCAGCTGGCCCGCGTCCTGCGCCTGGACCAGCGTGCGGCGCAACGTCGAGCGCCAGCGCCGGACACCGTCGAGCAGGCGTTCGCGCATGGCGTCATCGCGGTCGTCGTATTCGAAGGCGCCGGCCACGTACAGGCAGTTGCCGTGCGGCCCGCCGACGCGCCCCAACCAGGCGCGCACCATCGCGTCCATGCGGGGCAGGCCGCGCGGCTCGCGCAGCGCCGGCAGGATGACCTCCTGCTGGAAGGTCTTCTCGAAGGCGTCCAGCACCGCGGCCTGCAGCGCCTCCCGCGAGCCGATGCGCGAGAACACACCGCTCTTGGACAGGTTCAGGCGCTTGGCGACCTCACCGATCGAGAGGCTGTCCAGGCCGTCGAGGCGGGCCATCTCCAGCGCGACATCGACGATGGCGCTCTGCGTCAGTTCGCTGCGGGCGGTCTTGGCTTCCATGACGCGCAAGTTAGCACGGTCGTGCGAAACCCGCCGCAGGCCCCGAATGCCACGGATGACGGCCGGGTTATTCGTCGCTGGAGTCGGCTTGTGGCGCCGTGTCGTCCATCGCCTGCCCGGTGTCCTCGGCAGCGCCGGCCGGAGGGCGTCCGCGACGCGCCGCCGGGGAAGGCGCCGGCTTGATGCCGCGGCGCTTGAGCGCCTCCCGCAGCAACAACTCGATCTGGGCGTTGGACGAGCGCAGCTCGATCGCGGCCAGCCGCTCGATCTCCTCCCATAGCGCGGGATCGAGGCGCAGCGGGAATTGCTTCTTCGCGGGACTGGCCATCTGCGCCCGCCGCTCAGTTGTAGAGCGTCCCAGCGTTCACGATGGGCTGCGTGTCCTTGTCGGAGCACAGCACCACCAGCAGGTTGGACACCATCGCCGCCTTGCGTTCGTCGTCGAGCTGGACGATCTCCCGCTCGCTCAGGCCCTTGAGCGCCTCCTCGACCATGCTGACCGCGCCGTGCACGATCTTCTTGCGGGCGCTGATGATGGCCTCGGCCTGCTGCCGGCGCAGCATCACCTGGGCGATCTCGGGAGCGTAGGCCAGGTGCGTGAGCATCGCCGTCTCGACGCTGACCCCCGCCGGCTGCAGGCGCGCCTGCAGCTCCGCGATCATCGCGGCCATCACCTCGTCGGCGCCGGCACGCAGGGTGATCTCGCGGCTGTCGAGGTCATCGCCCTCGTCGTAGGCGAATTGCGAGGCGACATGCCGGATCGCCGCCTCCGCCTGGATGCTGACGTACTGTTCGAAGTCGTCGACCTCGAACACGGCGCGGGCCGTGTCCTCGACCCGCCAGACCACGGCGGCGCTGATCTCGACCGGGTTGCCGCGCTTGTCGTTGACCTTCAGCGTCGGCGCGTCGAGGTTGCGGGCGCGCAGCGACAGGCGGCGCTTCATCATGAACAGCGGGATCGTCCAGCGCAGGCCGGGCGTGCGGTCGGTGCCGACGTAGCGGCCGAAGAGCGTCAGCACGCGGGCCTCGTTGGGCTGCTGGATGTACAGGCCGGTCAGCAAGATGACGCCGGTCACCACCAAGGCCAGCTGCGGCAGGCCGACCGCGTCATGGCCGAGCGCGGCGAAGCGCCAGATCGCGAAGGCCAGCAGGCCCAGGCCGATGAGCAACGCGGCATAACCGTTGGCCGTGCCGGCGCGCCGCTCCAGCGGCGTCGGCGCCGCGCCGGGCGAGGGCTTGTTCTTCGGGACTGCGGTCGTGCTCATCACCAGCTCCTCCAAAAAGGTGATATCACTTTAAGCGCAACCGCCCTCGGCGCGCAAGGGCCGACGCGGAGCCACCCCCAAGAGAGGGGCCGGGCGAGAGTCCCGCAGAAAGCAGAAAGCGCCCCCATGAGGGGCGCTTTCGAGGGAGCGCTTTCGAGGGAGCGCTTTCGAGGGGGCGCTTTGGAGGGAGCGCAGAGCCTCCGCGCTGGCGCGGCGCCCGTGGGCACTCAGCCCTTGCGGGCCAGCGGCAGCAGGAAGTTGGCCACGGCGATGCAGCGCTGGCCCAGTTCTTCCTCGCTGACGCGCAGGCCGAAACCGGCCATCGCCGGCGAGGTCAGGAAGCGCCCGCCGATCGCGACGGTCGGCACGCCGTCGATGTTGTACTGGTCCTGCAGCTTCGTCGCCTGCTGCACGCGGGTCTGCACGGTGAAGGAGTTGTAGGTCTCCTTGAACTTGGCCGGGTCCACGCCCAGCGGCGCCAGGAACTTGGCCATCGCGTCCACGTCGGTCAGGCTCTGGCCGCCGCGATGGATGGCGTTGAAGATGGCCGGGCGCACCTGCGCCTCCTTGCCCATCGCCTCCAGCGTCACGAACATCTGCTGGTGGATCTTCACGTTCGCGCGGAAGGCCACGTGGACCTTGCGGTAGACGACATCGGCGGGCAGCTGCTTGGCCCAGGCCTCGATCGTCGGTTCGAAGACGTAGCAGTGCGGGCAGCCGTACCAGAAGAACTCGATCACCTCGATCTTGCCGGGCGTCGAGCCGGGCACCGGCTTGGCCAGGCGCTGGTACTGGCGGCCTTCGATCGGGCCGCCCTGCGCCTGGGCGGGCGCGCCGCTCAGCAGCAGGCCACCGCCCGCGGCGGTCGACAGGGCCGTGAGGGTGTTGAATTCGCGACGCTTCATCTTCGATTCCTTGGTAGTTCCGCGGCGACCGGCAGCGCGGCGGCCGGCCATCCTAGAAAGTCAAACTTAGGGTGGCATTAACCACCGCCCGGCGGCTCAGCGCTGGATCGCGACGAGGTTGGCCTCGACGCCGGCCCCTTCGAGCTTCTTCTGCTGCGCTTCAGCCTCGTCGCGGGTGTCGAACGGTCCCAGGCGCACGCGGAAGACGGTGCGGCCCGCCTGTTCGCGTTCCATCACCTTGGCCGAGAACCCCTGGATGGCCAGCTTGGCGCGCTGCTGCTCGGCGTCCTCCATGCGGGTGTAGGCGCCGGCCTGGACGAAGAAGCTGCCGCGCGACCCGTCGGCGCGGGCGCCGTCGGCCGTGCGCGTCTCGGCGGGACGCTGCTCGGGCCTGGCGGCCGGCGTGGGCGTCGTCTGGGCCTGCGGCTGCGCGGCGGGCGCGCGCTCGGCGGAACGGCCCTCGACGGCCGGCGCGGCCGTCGGACCGGCGGTGACCTGCGGCGCCTGCGCGGGCGGCGGCACGACCGCCGGCGTCACCACGCCCGAAGCGGCCTTCGCGCCGGCGCGGCCGGCCAGCGGCGCATTCGGATCCCAGTTGCGGTTGCGTTCGGCTTCCTGGGCGTCCTGCTCCGCGGTGCGTTGCGGCAGCTTGTTGACGAACGGCACCGGCGCCTTCGTCACGTACAGGGCCACGCCCAGCGCGATCCCAAGCCCCAGCAGCAGGCCCACGATCAGGCCCATGGCGAATCCGCCACGCTGCTTTTCTTTGCTCATTGCTGCTCCTGCGAGTCACGTTCCATCGCGTCCGGGGCCGACACCCCCAGCACCGCCAGCGCGTTGCGCATCACCTGCCGCGTCGCGGCCAGCAGCGCCAGGCGCGCGCGCGTCAGGGCCGGGTCGTCGCCCAGCACGCGTTCGGCGCCATAGTAGCTGTGCAGCGCGCCCGCCAGGTCGCGCAGGTAGAACGCCACGTCGTGCGGGGCCAGGTCTTGCGCGGCGGAGGCCAGCATGCGCGGGTAGTCCGCCAGCTTGAGCATCAGCGCGTACTCGGTCGGCGCGGTCAGCAGCGAGAGGTCGGCGCCGGCGACCGAGGCTGCGTCGTGGCCCAGCTCCGCGCCCTTGCGCAGCACCGAGCAGATCCGCGCATGCGCGTACTGCACGTAGAACACCGGGTTCTCGTCATTGGCCTTGAGCGCGAGGTCGACGTCGAAGACGAATTCGGTGTCGGCCTTGCGGCTGATCAGGAAGAAGCGCACCGCGTCGCGGCTGGTCCATTCGATCAGGTCGCGCAGCGTGACGTAGCTGCCGGCGCGCTTGGAGATCTTGACCTCCTCGCCGCCCTTCATGACCGTGACCATCTTGTGCAGCACGTAGTCCGGGAAGCCCTCGGGAATGCCCACGCCGGTGGCCTGCAGGCCGCCGCGCACCCGGGCGATCGTGCCGTGGTGATCGGTGCCCTGGATGTTGATGCACTTGGAGAAGCCGCGCTTGAACTTGTTCACGTGGTAGGCGACGTCCGGCACGAAGTAGGTGTAGGTGCCATCGGACTTGCGCATCACGCGGTCCTTGTCGTCGCCGTACTCGGTCGAGCGCAGCCACAGCGCGCCGCCCTCCTCGTAGGTCTTGCCGTTGGCGATCATGCGCGCGACCGCGTCCTCGACCTGGCCGCCGGTGTACAGCGAAGACTCGAGGAAGTAGTTGTCGAAGCGCAGCCCGAAGGCCTGCAGGTCCAGGTCCTGCTCGTGGCGCAGGAACGCGACGGCGAACTGGCGGATCGAATCGAGGTCCTCCGGGTCGCCCGACGCGGTGAACTCGCGATCGTCGGCCTTCACCGTCTCCTTGCGCAGGAAGGCGTCGGCGATGTCCTGGATGTAGTCGCCGTTGTAGAAGTTCTTGCTCTCGGGATTCTCGGGATCGGTCGGCCAGACCGGATCGCCTGGCTTGACCCCCTGGGCGCGCAGCTGCGTGCTGCGTGCGAGGGTGCCGATCTGCACGCCCGCGTCGTTGTAATAGAACTCGCGACTGACGTTCCAGCCCTGGGTCGCGAACAGCTGGCACAGCGAATCGCCCAGCGCCGCCTGGCGGGCATGGCCGACGTGCAGCGGCCCGGTCGGGTTGGCGGAGACGAACTCCACCAGCGCCGAGGTGTCGCGCCGGGGCTGGTGCCCGAAACGCTCGGCCGCGGCGAAGACCTCGCTCACCACGGCCTGCTTGGCCACGGGCTTGAGGCGGATGTTGATGAAGCCCGGGCCGGCGATCTCCAGCGCGTCGACCCAGCGCTCGAAGGCCGGTTGCGCCTGCAGCTGGGCGATCAGCGTCGTCGCCAGTTCTCGCGGGTTCTTCTTCAGCGCCTTGGACAGCTGCATCGCGGCCGTGCAGGCGAAATCGCCATGGGAGGCTTGCTTGGGGGTCTCGAATGCGGCCACCGGCGCGGCGGCGACGAGGCCGGCGTCGACGGCCTCCTGGCTCAGGCCCTGGAGCACGGTGCCGAGGGCGGCGAGCAATTCCTGCTTGGCTTGGATCATGGCGCCGCATTTTAGGGGACCTCCCCCGTAAGAGGCCGTACGCCCCCTTGCCGGCGCCCTCCTCGTGGGGCAGGATGCCCCTCCGATGAGCGCCCCCGTCGATCCACGCCCCGCCAGCTTCACCGATTCGACGCTCGGCGGTCTGGCCGACCTGCCGGAGCAGATCGGCAAGTACCGCGTGCTGCGCCGGCTGGGCGAGGGCGCGACCAGCGATGTCTTCCTGGCGATGGACGACTTCAAGGGCCAGGAAGTCGCGATCAAGCGCATGCGCGCCTGGTCCGGCGGCGGCCCGGCCGAGGAGGACACGCTCAGCATCCGCTTCTTCGCCGCCGAGGCCGCGCTGGCCGGCCGGCTCCAGCATCCGAACGTGGTGCAGATCCTGGACGCGGTGCAGGACGGCGACCTGCCCTACCTCGTCATGGAGTACGTCCATGGCGTGACGCTCAAGCACTTCTGCCGCAACGACCGGCTGCTGCCGCTGGACCAGATCGTCGAGCTCGGCTTCAAGTGCGCGATGGCGCTGTCCTACGTGTTCCGCCAGGGCGTGGTCCACCGCGACATCAAGCCCGCCAACCTGCTGGCGGTGCTCGACAGCCAGGGCCAGGTGACCGACGTGAAGGTCAGCGACTTCGGCAGCGCGCTCAACCTCAATGCCGACATGACGCAGGTGCACCGGGTCGGCTCGCTGGCCTACATGCCGCCGGAGCAGATCGAGGGCGGCGACGTGGGCGCGCAGGCGGACATCTATTCGCTGGGCGCGGTGCTGTACCACATGGTCTGCGGCCGCCCGCCCTTCGACGCGCCCAACCAGATGGCGCTGATGCATCAGATCTACCACCAGGCGCCGCAGCCGCTGCTGGGCCAGCGCGGAGGCGTGACGCCGGAGCTGGATGCGGTCATCCAGAAGGCGCTGGCCAAGCATCCGCACGAGCGCCATGCCGACTGGGAGGCCTTCGGCCAGGCGCTGTCGGAGCTGGTGGCCCGGCAGCTGGTGCCGCTGGCGCGCCTCAACGAGGTCAAGGACTCGGAGCGCTTCAACCTCCTGCGCGACCTGGAGTTCTTCGCCGGCTTCGGCGACGTCGAGCTGTGGGAAGTGGTGCGACGCGCGCGCTGGCGGCGTTATCCGCTGGACCACCTGCTGTTCAAGAAGGGCCAGGAGGGCAACACCTTCCACATCATCACGCAGGGCGAGGTGGAGGTCTGGCGCGACGGCGCGCTGGTCGCGACGCTGGGCACCGGCACCTCGGTGGGCGAGATGGCCTACCTCGCGCCGAATCCCGACCTGCGGCGCCACAGCACCGACATCCGGGTGACCCAACTTTGTACAACCGTGTCCTTCACGCCGGATTCGCTGGGACAGCTCAGCCCCGAGTGCCAGCACCGGTTCGACCGCGCATTCATCCAGGTCCTGGTCAGGCGACTCCATCTTGCGCATGAGGCGCTGGCGTCTCCGCGCCGGATCATGTGAGTCAGGCGCCGACCGGTTCTTCCAGGCCGGGCTCGCATCCGCGTCAACCGACCCGAGTCAGCGCGGCTCTTGACCGGCATCAACCGCTATTGAGGGCCGCTCGCTGGTGTGCTCCACTGCCCCCAGGTCCTTCCCCAACCCCCTGTAGCCCTGTAGGAGAGAGTGATGAAACGCCTGACCCCGACCTCGCTGTTCGCCGGCGCGCTGCTGGCGCTGGCCGCCCTGGGCGCGCACGCCGCGGACGATGCCAAGAAGGCGCCGTCCGAGAAGCAGCTCAAGCAGCAGCAACTGATGAAGTCCTGCAACGCCGACGCCAAGGACAAGACCGGCGACGAGCGCAAGGCCTTCATGAGCAGTTGCCTCAAGGGCGAAACCGCGCCGGCCAAGACCGCTCAGCAAACCAAGATGACGACCTGCAACGCCGAGGCCAAGGGCAAGACCGGCGACGAGCGCAAGGCCTTCATGAAGGAATGTCTCTCGGCCAAATGACGCAACGCCGCATCGGGCGCTCCGCGTTGTTGCAAATCCTCGCCATAGCGCCGCTATGGCTGCGGTTTGCGCCTAGCGGAGCACCCGATGCAGCGTCGCGTCACTCGGCCGATTTCGCAGTTCACTCGGCCGATCTCAGCGGTTCTATCGGCCCCGTTGCGGTGCGTTCACTTGGTCAGCACGCCGCGCGCGAGCATCACCGCCGCGATCGGGATCAGCATCAGCAAGTGGGCCTGGATCATGACCAGGCGTCGCGTCGCACGCACCTCGGTGTCGCTCGGCAGACCACCACCGCCGTCCAAGGCCTTGAGCCAGCGGCGGTAGGTCAAGGTCGGCTTGATGGAGATCAGGCCGATCACCACGAACAGCCCGAACTTGAGGTGCAGCAGTGGCTGGCCCCAGTACCAGCCCAGCCCCTTCATGCCCCACCACGTCCGCGCAAAGCCCGTCAGCAGCACCGCAACCGCGGTCATGCCGTAGATCATGTCCAGCCGCGACAGTCGACGCACCACCGCCGCGTTCATCCATTCGGTACGGCACAGCGCCGCCTGGCTCGACAGGAATACGACCAGGCTGAGGATCGCCAGGATGTGCAGGCCGGCGAGCAGGGCTTCAAGCGTCATGAGGTCTCCCAGGTGGCGGCACGCGTCCAGTAGTCGGCGCTGCCGTAGTGTTCCTTCAGGAAGTCTATCCAGAGCCTCACCCGCAGCGGCAGGTGCTTGCGCTGGGGCAGCACGGCGAAGATGCCGTTCGGCGGCGCCGCGAAATCGTCCAGCACGCTGACCAGTTCACCGGCGCGCAAGGCCGCGGCCACCTCCCAGGTGCTGCGCCAGGCCAGCCCCAGGCCTTGCCGGCACCAGTCGTGCAACACCTGGCCGTCGCTGCAATCGAGCCGGCCGCTCGGCCGCAGATGCTGCACCTGCCCGTCCACACGGAAGGCCCAGCCGCGCGTCTGGCTGGCATCGGAACTCAAGGTCAGGCACTCGTGCCGCATCAACTCGGACGGATGCCGCGGCGTGCCGGCACGCCGTAGGTAGGACGGCGCAGCCACGCAGAGCCGTCGGTTGTCGGCCAGCCGCGTGCTGATCAGGCTGGAATCGCTGAGGTCGCCCACGCGGACGGCGCAGTCGAAACCCTCGTTGACGATGTCGACCACCCGGTCGCTGAGGTTCAGCGAGACGCTGACCTCCGGATGCCGCGCGAGAAAAGCCGGGACCAGCGGCGCGACGTGACGACGGCCGAAACCCGCCGGCGTGGTGATGCGCAGATGACCGCTGGCCTTCACGCCGCCAGCGCTGACGCTGGCTTCGGCGCTGGCGAACTCGACCAGCAGGCGCTGGCAGTCCTCCAGGAAGGCGATGCCCTCATGCGTCAGCGTCAGCTTGCGGGTCGTGCGCAGCAGCAGCTTCACGCCCAGCCGCGCCTCCAGCACGTCGAGCCGACGGCCCATCACCGCGGGCGCCACGCCCTCGGCCTGCGCCGCGGCCGTCAGGCTGCCCTTGGTCGCGACCAGCACGAAGGACTCGATCTGTTTGAGGCGGTCCATGACCGGCGATTGTTGGGCCGTTGCGCTGCCCCATGCAATGAATGCTGACCCGATGCGTTGTTATTTGTGCAAAAAAGTCAGGGATCTCCGACCGGCGTCGACATGAATCGGTCGCGTGCGGCGGCCTACAGTCGGTGCGTTCCGATGGGGGGACGACCGCGCGCCGGCCCGTGTCTTGCCCCCGCCTTCCGGTCGCCATTCCTTCGCATCTTGGGAGCCGCCATGAGCGCACGCAGCCAACACCACCGCCTCCAGGTCGACACCGCCCTGGCCCGTTTCATCGAGACCGAGGCGCTGCCCGGCACCGGCATCGAGCCCGCCGCGTTCTGGCAGGGCTTCGATGCGCTGGCCCATGACCTGGCGCCGAAGAACGCCGCCCTGTTGGCGGAGCGCGACCGGCTGCAGGCCGAACTGGACGGTTGGCATCGCGCCCACCCTGGTCCGATCCGCGACATGGCGGCGTATCAGGCCTTCCTCCAGCAGATCGGCTACCTGGCGCCGCTGCCCGCCGATCCGAAGGCGACGACCGCCGATGTGGACGCGGAACTGGCGATCCAGGCCGGCCCGCAGCTGGTGGTCCCCATCCTGAACGCGCGTTACGCGCTGAACGCGGCCAACGCGCGCTGGGGCTCGCTGTACGACGCGCTCTATGGAACCGACGTCATTCCCGAAACCGACGGCGCCGAACGCGCCGGCGGCTACAACCCGGCCCGCGGCGCCAAGGTCATTGCCTTCGCGCGCCAGGTGCTGGACCAGGCCGCGCCGCTCGCGGGCGCCTCGCATGCCGACGCCACCGGCTATCGCGTCCATGGCGGCGCGCTCGCCGTCGCGCTGAAGGACGGTCGCGACGTCGGCCTGGCGGACGCGTCGCAGTTCGTCGGCTACCTGGGCGACGCCGCGTCGCCGACGGCCATCCTGCTGCGCCATCACGGCCTGCACATCGAAGTGCAGATCGATCGCGCCTCGCCGATCGGCAAGACCGACGCAGCCGGCGTGTCCGACCTGCTGATGGAGTCGGCGCTGTCGACCATCCTCGACCTGGAGGACTCGATCGCCGCCGTCGATGCCGAGGACAAGCTGCTCGCCTACCGCAACTGGCTGGGCATCCTGCGGGGCTCGCTGACCGAGGAAGTCAGCAAGGGCGGCCGCAGCTTCGTGCGCCGCCTCAACCCGGACCGCGTCTACAAGGCGGCGGACGCTGGCCAGGACGTCGTGCTGCCGGGACGTTCGCTGCTGTTCGTGCGCAATGTCGGCCACCTGATGACCAATCCGGCCATCCTGCTAGACGGCGGGCGCGAGATCCCGGAAGGGATCATGGACGCCGTCATCACGACGCTGATCGCGTTGCATGACTTGAAGCAGCTATCGGGCTCGGGCCTGCGCAACTCGCGCCGCGGCTCGATCTACATCGTCAAGCCCAAGATGCACGGACCGGCCGAGGTCGGCTTCGCCAACGAGCTGTTCGGCCGCGTCGAGCAGTTGCTGGGCCTGCCGGCATCGACGGTGAAGCTGGGCATCATGGACGAGGAGCGCCGCACCAGCGTCAACCTCGCCGCCTGCATCGCCGCGGCGCCCAGCCGCGTCGCCTTCATCAACACCGGCTTCCTCGACCGCACCGGCGACGAGATGCACACCGCGATGCTGGCCGGCCCGATGCTGCGCAAGGGCGACATGAAGACCAGCGCCTGGATCCAGGCCTACGAGCGCAACAACGTGCTGGTGGGCCTGAGCGCCGGCTTGCGCGGCCGCGCGCAGATCGGCAAGGGCATGTGGGCGATGCCCGACCTGATGGCCGCGATGCTCGAGCAGAAGATCGCGCACCCGAAGGCCGGCGCCAACACCGCCTGGGTGCCGAGCCCGACCGCCGCCACGCTGCACGCGCTGCATTACCACCAGGTCAGCGTGGCGCAGGTGCAGCAGCAGATCGAGGCGGAAGCCGCTGGCGTCGACCGCGCCGAACTGCTGCAGCGCCTGCTCACCATCCCGGTGACGGACGCGCCGAACTGGTCCGAGGCCGAGAAGCAGCAGGAGCTGGACAACAACATCCAGGGCATCCTGGGCTACGTGGTGCGCTGGATCGACCAGGGCGTCGGCTGCTCCAAGGTGCCGGACATCAACGGTGTCGGCCTGATGGAGGACCGCGCCACGCTGCGCATCTCCAGCCAGCACGTGGCGAACTGGCTTTATCACGGCGTCGTCACGGAACAACAGGTTCGGGCGACATTCGAACGGATGGCGGCCGTGGTGGATGCGCAAAACGCCGCGGACCCGCTCTACGAGGCAATGGCAGGCCGTCCGCAAAGCATGGCGTACCAGGCGGCACTGGATCTGGTGTTCCAGGGACGGGAACAGCCCAGCGGGTACACGGAACCGCTGCTGCATGCGTGGCGGCAGCGGCGTAAGGCGACGAGCGCTCAATAAGGTCGGGACAACGCCAGCGCAACGACGACCATCTGCTCCAAACCGCCGCCATCGTGCGGCGTACGGAAGACTTTGCGGAGCGGCCCTCGGGCCGCTTCGTCGTTTCTGCGCGTGTCACTTTTGCCGTTTTCAGGCATTCACCGCCCCGCGCCGAAGGATGACTTCCGGCATCACCGGTCGTTAGTTGTTCGCAAACCGTCCGGCAATGGAGGAAATCCCGTAGGGAACAGCCCCGGGATGGCCGGCAACACCTGTTCCTTAAAGTTTCTTCACTTCTGCGCAGCATCCCGTCACATGGCCACCGCCTCGTCCGGGAGGCTGCTTGTCATTTTTGCCATTTCACGGAACAGGCATGTCCCACTCCCTTCGCCAAGTCAGCCTGGCCGCAGCGATCCTCGCGGCCTCGATGGGTGCGCACGCACAGAACGCGCAACCGCAGCAGCTGGAACGCATCGAAATCACCGGCTCCGCCATCAAGCGCTCGATCGCCGACGAGGGCGCGCTGCCCATCTCGGTCATCAAGGCCGAGGAACTGCGCCAGTCGGGCGTGACCAGCGTCGAGCAGATCATCGACCTGCTGGCGTCCAGCCAGTCCAGCAACACCGGCTCCAATTCGATCGGTTCCAGCACCGGCGGCGCGGCCTACGCCAACCTGCGCGGGCTGGGCACCAACAAGACCCTGGTCCTGCTGAACGGCCGCCGCATGACGGCCTTCGCCTTCGGCGCCACGGCGGTCGACCTGAACTCGATCCCCTTCGCCGTCATCGACCGCGTCGAGGTGCTGCGCGACGGCGCCTCCGCCGTGTACGGCACGGACGCCATCGGCGGCGTCATCAACTTCATCACCAAGACCAACTACCGCGGCGGCCAGATCGTGCTGGAAGCCACCCGTCCGCAGGACGATGGCGGCAAGAAGGAAGGCGGATCGGTGACGATCGGCTTCGGCGACCTGGACAAGGACCGCATCAACTTCTGGGCCTCGTACGACCAGCGCCGCCAGCAGCGCGTGCGCGCGCTGGACCGCGAGTTCGCGCGCACCGGCATCATCCCGTCGCGCGGCGTCTCGGGCAGCTCGGGCACCACCTTCCCGGGCAACTTCACCCAAGGCAGCACCTTCAGCGGCAACCCGACCGCCCCGACCTGCCAACCGCCGCTGTCGCTGGTCAGCCCGACCAACGCGGCGAACTGCATCTTCGACTTCAGCTCGACGATCGACATCATTCCCGACACCAAGCAGGACACGCTCGCGGGCCGCTTCACCTTCAAGCTGTCGGACGACCACCAGTTCTCGCTGGAAGGCAACCAGACCGTCAACGACAACATCTCGCGCATCGCGCCGGATCCGGTGACCGGCATCACGATGCAGCCGAGCAACCCGTTCTTCCCGAGCACCTATCCCGGCATCAACCTGACGCAGCCGATCAGCGTCGGCTGGCGCATGGTGCCGGCCGGTTCGCGGACCAACGGCGCCCATGCCGAAGCGCAGCGGGTCGTGGCCGACCTGTCGGGCGTGATCGCGGGCTGGGACTACAAGGTCGGCGCCCTGTACTCGCGCAGTACCGCCAATGACGCGGCCGTGGACGGCTACGTGAACGCGCCCTTCGTGCGTGCCCAGGTCGCCGCCGGCAACCTGAACCCGTTCGGCGAGGCCACCCCGGCCCAGCTGGCGGTCATCCAGCAGGCCAAGCGCGCCGGCGTCTTCGCCAACGCGCTGGGCACGACCAAGAGCGTCGATGCCCGCGTCAGCAAGGAGATCTTCGACCTGCCGGGTGGCCGCGCCGCGATCGCGGTCGCCGGTGAATTCCGCAAGGAGTTCTACAAGAACGACACCAACGACGCCGTCGTGCTGGCGATTCCGTCGGCCGGCCGTTCGCCCAACCACGTCGGCGGCGAGCGCGAAGTCAAGGCGATCGGTGTCGAACTGCTGCTGCCGGTGCACAAGATGGTCGAGGTCCAGCTGGCGCTGCGCACCGACGACTACTCCGACGCCGGCCGCACGACCAACCCGAAGATCGGCCTGCGCTTCCAGCCCATGAAGGAACTGGCCTTCCGCGGCTCGTACAACACCGGCTTCCGCGCCCCGGCGCTGGACGACCTGTACGCCCCCAAGTCGGTCACCTTCACCTCCGGCGCCAAGAACGATCCGGTGCTCTGCGATGCCAACGGCAACCCGATCGTCGCCCTGGGCGGCATCGGCAGCCGCGACTGCCGCCAGCAGCCGCAGGTGCAGAACGGCGGTGACGCCAACCTGCGTCCGGAGAAGTCCAAGACCTTCACGCTGGGCGCGGTGTTCGAGCCGACCAAGGCGCTGACCGTCGCGGTCGACTACTGGAACATCAAGCTGCGCGACCAGATCGACGTGCTGCCGGTGGACACGCTGCTGGCCAACTCGACCCGCTACGCCGATCGCATCGTCAGATGCAACCAGCTGCCGGTGTCCGAGCAGGCCAACCTGCAGCGCTGCTCCGGCTTGTGGGTGAACGGCCCGGCGATCGCCTACCTGATCACGCACAACGAGAACATCGGCCGCATCAAGACCGACGGCCTGGACCTGAGCGCCGCCTACAGCCAGGGCCTGGGTGGCTGGGGCAACCTGTCGCTGGCGTACGAAGCCACCTACGTTCACAAGTACGAGTACCAGACCAGCCCGGAGGACAAGTTCAAGAGCCGTCTGGCGTACTACAACGACAACAGCGTGGTCTTCCGCTGGAAGCACAACATCTCGGCCGCCTGGGCGATGAACAACTGGGGCGCGCGCCTGGCGGTGCGTCACCAGTCCGGCTATCGCGACCAGAACGACGCCACCACCGTCGTGGGCGGCCCGTCGTTCTACGGCAATGTCGACTCGTACACCCTGGTCGACCTGTCGGGCACCTACAAGTTCAACAAGGCCACGTCGCTGACGCTGGGCGTGAAGAACCTGTTCGACACCGACCCGCCGTTCTCCAACCAGTCGACGCGTTCGCAGCGCGGCTTCGATCCGCGCTACACGGATCCGCTGGGCCGCGCGTTCTTCCTGCGCGCTGCTTACGGGTTCTGATCGCGTTGTCGTGAAACCCCGGCCGCCTGTCGCGGCCGGACGACAGCCTGTTGCCGGGTCGCAACGGGCTGGGCGCATAACGCCTCCGGCTTTGTCCCCTTCGCGACATCGCCCGCATCCCCGCCACTGGCCGAAAGTCACGCGTGACCCTGGCCACGGCGGGTTTTTCGCTGCAGGGCGCCGCTCGCGTCCGACCGCCCGCCGCCGGCTCAATTGGTAGGAACCCCCGCCGATCGGCGAAGGCCGTTCATTGACACTCTTTTCACACGGCAGTCACGCATTCAAAACGCCCGACCGCCGTCCGGTAACGTTTTGCGCGCCGCCACAAGCGCCGCCGCTCAACACTTTAGGAGTGTCTTTTGAAGAACAAACTGAACGCGGTGAGCCTGGCAGTCGCCGCCACCCTCGCCGCCGCGTCGTCGGCCGCCCTGGCCCAGGCGCAGGAACAAGCCCAACTGGAACGCGTCGTCGTGACCGGCTCGGCGATCAAGCGCATCGCCGCCGAGGGCTCGCTGCCCGTGCAGACCGTCACCCGCGCCGAGATCGAGCGCAGTGGCGTGACCTCGGTCGTGGAACTGATGCAGAACCTGTCGTCCGTGCAGGGCGGTATCACCGAAGGTGACACCGTCGGCGGCGGCGGCGGCGGCCAAGCCACCGTGTCCATCCACAACCTGGGCGGCGATCGCACCCTGGTGCTGCTGAACGGCCGCCGCCTGATCGGCGAAGCCGGCGGCGCGGTGGACCTGAACATGATCCCGCTGTCGATCATCGAGCGCGTCGACGTGCTGACCGACGGCGCGTCCGCGCTCTACGGCTCGGACGCCGTGGCGGGCGTGGTGAACTTCATCACCCGCAACAACTCGACGCGCAAGAACATCAGCGCCAACGTCTCGGTCCCGCAGCACAAGGGCGGCAAGGAGCGCAGCGCGTCGATCTCGGGTGGCTTCGGCGACCTGGACAGTGACGGCTTCAACATCATGGCCGCCCTGTCGGTGGACAAGCGCGACGCCCTGACGGCCGACCAGCGCGATTTCACCAAGACCGGCGTCATCAACTTCAGCCACAACGGCAACCAGTACCAGTTCTTCAACGGCTCGCCCTCGTCCATTCCGGGCAACGTGAACGTGCCGGTGATCGAGGACGGCGAACTGAGCTCGGAACTGCGCAACGTCTACCTGGCGCAGAACGGCCAGTGTGCCGAGCGCACCGTGCAGGTGGGCCAGTCCTGCTATTTCGACTACGCCGGCACCGTCCAGGCCTTCCCGGACCGCAAGCGCACCAACCTGTTCGGCTCCGCCTCGGTGAAGCTGGGCAACCACACGCTGCGTGCCGACCTGCTGCTGGGCAAGACCAAGACCAGCGGCAAGATCGCCGCCGTGCCGGGCTCGGTCGCCGTGGATCCGAACGGCCCGTTCGCCAACGAACTGGCGGCGGTCGGCTACACCCCCGCCTACCTGCAATCGATCGGCCTGGACCCGAACCGCATCGCGTCGGTGTCCTATCGCGCCTACGACCTGGGCAACCGCACCAGCACCTTCGATCGCGACAACAAGGCGCTGTGGCTGCAGCTTGACGGCCAGCTCGCCGGCTGGGACTACACCGCCACCGCGGGCTACCAACGCGCCGTGGTCGAGGAAAGCAACTCCGGCTATCCGCTGGCCAAGGCCTTCGGCGCCCTGCTGCGCAGCGGCCTGTACAACCCGTTCGTGCTGCCGGGCCAGCAGTCGCAGGCGGCGCGTGACGCGGCCTCGCAGATCATGATCTCGGGCGTCTACGACACCGAGACGAGCACCCTGTTCAACGCCGACGTCCGTGCCCAGCGCGAGATCTTCTCGACTTCCGCTGGCGGCGCCTACCTGGCGCTGGGCGCCTCCTTCCAGAAGGACAAGGTCACCGACGATCCGGGCGCCGTGGCGCGCGGCGAAGGCGGCGTCAATGGCGACGACCAGCGCTTCGGCGACAGCACCGTCGTCATCCCGTACAGCGCCAAGCGCGACTCGATGGGCGCCTTCGCCGAAGTGATCGTCCCGGTCGTGAAGAACCTGGAAGTCACTGCCGGCGTGCGCTACGACAACTACCGTCACGTCGACAGCGCGACCAACGGCAAGCTGTCGTTCAAGTACACGCCGATGCCGCAACTGCTGGTCCGCGGTTCCATCGGCACCGGCTTCCGCGCGCCGACGCTGCGCCAGCTGTACCGCCCGCTGCAGGAATTCGGCGTGACCGCCGAGCCCTACACCTGCAATGCCGGCATGGCCGCCATGGCCGCCAGCCTGGGTGCGACCTGCCAGGCCGGCGACAAGCAGTACAACGTGTTCACCGGCGGCGTGAAGACGGTGAAGCCGGAAGAGTCGAAGCAGGCCACGCTGGGCTTCCGCGTCGAGCCGACGAGCACCTTCTCGTTCGGCGCCGACTGGTGGTGGGTCGGCATCGACAAGACCTTTGGCTCGGTGGACGAGAACGAGGCCTTCAGCGATCCGCAGAAGTACTCCAACCTGTGGCTCGTCTACACCGATCCGGTCACCGGCGAGAAGTTCCTGGCCTACAACGCCAGCACGACCAATTTGGGCAAGTCGTTCAGCAGCGGTATCGACTTCGACGTGACCGGCCGCGTCAACACGCCGATCGGCCGCCTGACGTCGAATGTCCGCGCCACCTACATGCTGAACGACAAGCAGCAGCTGCTGGCCGGCGGCGAGTACTTCTCGACCATCGCGGACAACCATCCGTCGATCGGCGACGTGACCTTCCGCTGGAAGGGCCAGTGGACCAACACGCTGCAGACCGGCAACTGGGTGCATGCGGCCAACATCAACTTCCAGTCGGGCTACAAGGATTTCCCCACCGAGGTGGAGAACCTGGCGAATGGCGAGACGGAAGTGGTGCGCCTGAAGGTCAAGCCGTACGTGACGCTGGACTGGCAGACCGCCTATACCTGGAACAAGCAGCTGACGCTGTCCCTGGGCATCAAGAACGTGTTCGACAAGGAACCCCCGCTGTCGCTGCGCGTCAAGGGCGGCCACATGCTGGGCTTCGATTACCGCTACTACAGCCCGATCGGACGCACCTTCCAGGCGCGCGCCAGCTACGACTTCTGATCCGGCACGCGATTCGCCGCAACCGCGGCGAGTTCCGCACCGCACACAAGGACCCCTTTCGGGGTCCTTTTTTAATGTCCTGCCACCAGGGTCGGCGCCTTGGCAACTGGAATCCGCCCAACCGGTGCGTGAAGTAATGTTTCCATTCCCTCAATGAAATTCCAAGTCATTGAATCAAATCGGTTTTTTCATACTTCACCGGCGCCCGGCCCCAACTGCGCGTTGCCGATTCCATACGCGGCTTCGCAGTATCTTCACGTTATACAAACGGGTTATCAACGTTTGGTGCGAAATACGATGGTTTTGAATCCATCTCCATATCCGACATTTCTGTGAGAGTAATGCCCATGTAAATGCAGAAACTGTGGCGCAGGCACGACCGAAATGTCACCAAACAGTAAGGAAAAACCCGCAAAAAATGCAGATTCGACAGCTAGCCGTCAGATCCAGTGCGATTTACGAACACGGACCTATGACCTCTGGGGATTCCTCAGCACACTTTTGCCCAGGCCTCGCGATGCGGGGCCGTTTCAATTCCGGCTCGCCGCACCCACAAGGAGGGCGGGCACTCTCCCCCTAGAGGTGCATATGTACAAGCTGAACGCGGTGAGCCTGGCAGTCGCCGCCACCATTGCGGCCGCGTCCTTCCCGGCGCTGGCCCAGGACCAACAAGACCAGAGCCAGCTCGAACGAGTCGTCGTCACGGGGTCCGCGATCAAGCGGCTCGACGCCGAATCGTCGGTGCCGGTGACGACTTTCAAGATGAGCGACATCCGTCAGCAGGGCCTGACGACGGTGGAGCAGATCCTGAGCACCCTCACGGCCAGCCAGAGCAGCCTGGGCACCAGCCAGGCCGTCGGCTCGTCGACCGGCGGCGCCTCCTTCGCCGACCTGCGCGGCATCGGCGCGAACAAGACGCTGGTGCTGCTGAACGGGCGTCGCATCGCCAACAACGCGTTCGACGGCTCGGCCCCCGACCTGAACATGATCCCGCTGGCGGCCATCGAGCGCATCGAGGTGCTGCGCGACGGCGCCTCCTCGCTGTACGGCACGGACGCGATCGGCGGTGTCATCAACTTCATCACCCGTTCCGACTACCAGGGCGGCACCGTGACGCTGGGCTACGACTCGCCGCAGCACGCCGGCGGCAAGACCCGCAACGCCAACGCCGGCTTCGGCTACGGCGACCTGGACAAGCAGGGCTTCAACCTGTTCGGCTTCGTCGACCTGCAGAAGCAGGACCCGATCGGCGGCACGCAGCGCGACTACAACACGCGCTTCGTCGGCGGCAAGTCCGGCTCCACCCTGCCGGCCAACTACTACCAGGACGGCAGCACGGTCTACAACCCGGCCGCCCCGACCTGCGCCAGCGGCATCTTCCTCGTGCCGAACGCGGACCAGACGTCCTGCACGATGTCGACCTCGCGCTTCGTGGACTACGTGCCCGAAAGCCAGCGCGCCTCGGCGATGCTGAAGGGCACCGTCAAGCTGAGCAACGACCACACCTTCGGCGCCGAGTACTTCATCACCCGCTCCGAGGTGAAGACGCGCATCGCGCCGGTGCCGTATGGCTTCCTGGTGCAGAACCGCCTGCGTCCGGACGGTTCGCCGAACCCGTTCTATCCGAACAACCCCGCGCTGAGCTCGACCTACGACGGCGACAACTACGCCGGCCAGACGATGACCGACGGCGGCGCGACCATCCAGCCGGGCTACATCACGCTGAAGTGGCGTGACGCCCCGAACGGCCCGCGCGGCGACAAGAACACCAACACGCAGCAGCGCCTGGTGCTGTCGCTGGACGGCACTCTGGCGGGCTGGGATTACTCCGCCGGCCTGAGCTACAACCAGAACAAGGTCACCGAGGACCTGATCAGCGGCTACACGGACGGCAACAAGATCACCGAAGGCATCCTGACCGGCATCATCAACCCGTTCGGCGACCAGGACGCGGCCGGCACGGCCTACCTCCAAAGCGCCAACGCGCTGGGCCGCCTGATGATCGGCAAGGGCCGCACCACCAACCTGGACGCCCACGCCAGCCGCGAGCTGGGCGACTGGCTGGGTGCCGGCCGCGCCGCCGCCCTGGCGCTGGGCGCGGAGTTCCGCCAGGAGAAGTTCACGCAGGACGCGCAGGACGCCTATGCGCAGACCGTGGTCGCCTCGACCGGCATCGACCCCAACATCTACAGCTCCGGCAAGCGCGACGTCTACGCCGTCTACGGCGAACTGAACGTGCCGCTGCTCAAGACGCTGGATGTCACCGCCGCGGTCCGCTACGACAAGTACAACGACTTCGGCAGCACGACCAATCCGAAGGTCAGCTTCCGCTTCCAGCCATCCAAGGAAGTGCTGATCCGCGGTTCGTACTCGACCGGCTTCCGCGCGCCCTCGCTGTATGAGCTGCACGCCGCGCCGACCTACACGAACTCGAGCACGGTCAACGACCCGGTGCTGTGCGCCAACGGCGGCACCACGATCAACCTGTGCGACGCCCAGTTCATGGTCCGCAACGGCGGCAACGACCAGCTCAAGCCCGAGAAGAGCAAGAGCGCGTCGCTGGGCTTCCAGTTCGCCCCGCTCAACGACCTGAGCTTCGGCGTCGACTTCTGGTGGCTGCGCGTGAAGAACCTGATCGGCGTGATCGGCGATGCGTCGCTGTTCGACCCCGCCAACCTGGACAAGTTCGGTCAGTTCTATCACCGCAACTCGCAAGGCCAGCTGTCGGTCGACGGTTCGCAGTGCCCGGGCACCGACTGCGGCTACGTGGACGTGCGCCAGCTCAACCTGGGTGGCAACAACACCAACGGCTTCGACCTGAACGCCAACTACCGCCTGCGCCTGGCCGGCGCCGGCAACGTCATGCTGGGCCTGAACAGCACCTACGTGACCAAGTACGAGTACCAGGACCTGCAGGACGGCCCGTGGAACCAGAACGTCGGCGTCTACTCCGGCGTCGGCCCCGTGTTCCGCTGGCAGCACACGCTGTCGGCCGTGTGGTCCTACGACAAGTTCACCGTCGGCCTGACCGGTCACTACAAGTCCGGCTACATCGACGTGACGCCGACCAACCACGTCGGCAGCTACACGACGGCGGACCTGTACGCCTCCTGGCGTCCGATCAAGACCGCCTCGCTGACGCTGGGCGTGCGCAACATCGCGGACCGCGATCCCCCGCTGAGCTTCCAGACCCAGGTCTTCCAGGCTGGCTACGACCCGCGCTACACCGATCCGACCGGCCGCACCTTCTACGTCCGCGGTTCCTACGACTTCTGATCGCCGGGAAATCCGACACAATCCGAGGGCCCCATCCGGGGCCCTTTTTCTTTGTCCGGATCCGTTTTCCGCCGCCTCCGTCCACGTATGTCCGACACCTCTTCCACGCCGCCGTCGCGGTGCCAGGTCCTCATCATCGGCGCCGGCCCCGCCGGCAGCGCCGCGGCGCGCTGGCTGGCCCGGGCGGGCGTGGACGTGGTGTTCGCCGACCAGCAGCCGCTGGGCCGCGACAAGGTCTGCGGCGACGGCCTGATCCCCGACGCGCACCAGGCGCTCGAGCGCCTGGGCCTGCTGGACCGGGTGATGGCCAAGGCGCAGCGCTCGGCGCACGTGGGCTGCGTCGGACCGCGCGGCGGCCGCATCGACGTCCCCGGCCACCTCGCGGTGCTGCCGCGCCGGCAGCTCGACGAGCTCCTCAACCTCGGCGCGCAGGAGGCCGGCGCGCGCTTCCTGGCGCCGGCGCGCTTCGAGGCGGCGCTCGAGGACGCCCAGGGCCGGGTGCGCGGCGCCCGCTTCTCGATCGAGGGCCAGCCGCACGAGATCGCCGCCGACTGGGTCATCCTGGCCACCGGCGCCGTCCCCAAGGCGCTGACGGCCGCCGGCATGTGCGAGCGCCACACCCCCAGCGGCGTCGCGCTGCGCGGTTATGTCCGCGCGCCATCGATGGTCGGCGAGATCAAGGCGCTCGAGGTCGTCTGGTGCAAGCCGGTGCAGCCGGGCTACGGCTGGATCTTCCCGGCGCCCGACGGCAGCTTCAACATCGGCGTGGGCGTCACCGACAGCCATCAGGACCTGGCCGGCAAGGGCCAGAAGAAGGACGTCAACCTGCGCGCCATCTTCGACGCCTTCGTCGCGCATTACCCGCCCGCCAAGCGCCTGATGGCCGAGGGCGAGCTGATCGGCGAACTCAAGGGCGCACCGCTGCGCTGCACGCTCAAGGGCGCGCGCTGGACCCGCCCCGGCCTGCTGGTGACCGGCGAGGCGGCGGGCTCGACCTACTCCTTCACCGGCGAAGGCATCGGCAAGGCGATGGAGACCGGCCTGCTCGCCGCCGAGGCGATCCTGGCCCACGGCACCGGTGTCGACGGCTTCGACGCCAAGGTCCGCACCCAGTACGAGCAGGGCCTGCGCGCGCTGCAGCCCAAGTACGACCTCTACGAGCGCGGCAACCGCGTCAACCGCTTCCCGTGGCTGGCCGACCTGCTGATCTGGCGCGCGAAGAAGAGCCCGCGCCTGCTGCAGCGCATGAGCGGCGTGCTCAACGAGACCAGCAACCCCGGCAACCTGGTGAGCCTGAAGGGGATCACGCGGCTGTTCCTCGAATGAGCGCCGCGACCTGAGCCTGGAGAGACCGCGATGTGCCAGCTGATGGGCATGAACGCCCGCCGACCGACCGACGTCATGTTCAGCTTCGCCGGACTCGCCACGCGGGCCCATGAGCACAAGGACGGCTTCGGCATCGCCTTCTTCGAGGGCCGCGGCCTGCGGCACTTCGTCGACCACCACAGCGCGCGGGTCTCGCCGCTGGCCGAGCTGGTCAAGACCTACCCGATCCGCAGCGACGTCGTCATCGCCCACATCCGCAAGGCCACGCAGGGCGTGGTCTCGCTGGAGAACACCCACCCCTTCGTGCGCGAGCTCTGGGGCCGCTACTGGGTGTTCGCGCACAACGGCGACCTGAAGGGCTTCGCGCCCCGGCTGCACGCAGCCTTCAAGCCGGTCGGGCAGACCGACAGCGAGCGGGCCTTCTGCTGGCTGATGCAGGAACTGGCGAAGGCCCACGCCAACATGCCGGCCATCGAGGAACTGAACCACACGCTGCGCGAGCTGCTGCCCCAGCTCAACCGCCACGGCACCTTCAACATGCTGCTGTCCAACGGCCAGGCGCTGTGGGCCCACGGCTCGACCAAGCTGCATTACCTGCTGCGCCAGCCGCCCTTCGGCCATGTGACGCTGCAGGACGAGGACCTGAGCGTCGACCTGTCCGCCAAGACCACCGAGGACGACCGCATCGCCATCGTCGCCACCGAACCGCTGACGCGCGGCGAAACCTGGGTGCCGATCGAGCCGGGTACGCTGAAGGTGTTCCTGGGCGGCGAACCGCTCTGCTGAGCCCGGGCTGCGGGCCAGTCGTCCCCGCCAACCGCCATTCGCCGCATCCGGCGGCCTGCCCCGCACCCCTGGCCTAGACTCGCCCCATGACCTCGCCCAGCGCTCCCGCCGAAGCCGCCGCCGCCGTGCCGGCCAAGCCCGCCGCCGAAGCCGGCGCCGGGGTCCGCTTCGACTGGGCCTACTGGCTGTTCCCCGGCCCGCGCCGCCGTTTCTCCGAGGCCGAGATCGCGCGCTCCGGTCTGAAGGGCTGGTCCAGCGGCATCGACTGCTACGTGATGAGCAACGTGCTGGTGCTGGGACTGGTCTTCTACACGATGCTGCCGCGCCACCTGGCGCATGTGATCCTGATCGGCGGGCTGGCGATGGCGTCGCTGGGCCTGGGCGTCGGACGCTGGCTGTGGCGCCAGCCGACGCGCACCCGCTTCAACGGCGCCACGCTGGCGCTCAGCATCCTGATGGTGCTGATCACGCTGGTGATGGTGAAGCTGGGGTACCGCGACGAGGCGCGCGACCTGCTGCCCTTCGCCGCCGGCGGCATGACGCTGACGGTCTCGTCCTGGTGGTTCCTGACGCTGTACCGCACGCAGCAGCTGGGCGCGCGGCTGGCCGAGCTCGACGCCCAGGACGAACGCATCGCGATGGCGCAGCGGCTGGCGACGGCGCAGATCCAGCCGCATTTCCTCTTCAACACGCTGGCCTCGCTGCAGCACTGGGTCGACACCCGCGACGACCGCGCCGGCCCGATGCTGCGCTCGCTGACGCGCTACCTGCGCGCGACGCTGCCGATGTTCGAGCAGGACCGGCTGCCGCTCGAGCAGGAACTGCAGATCGTGCGCAGCTACCTGGACATCATGCAGGCGCGGCTGGGGCAACGGCTGAGCTGGTCGCTGGACACGGAAGCCGGGGCGGGCGCCGTGATCGCCGGCGCCAGCCTGCCACCGGGCACGCTGCTGACGCTGGCGGAGAACGCGATCACGCACGGCATCGAGCCCAGCCTGAGAGGCGGCCACATCGCCGTGCGGGTGAAGGCAGCGGACGGCCGGCTGCGACTGGAGGTGCAGGACGGCGGCCAGGGCCTGACGCCGGGCGCCTGCGACGGCCTGGGGCTGGCCAACACGCGCGAGCGGCTGCAGGCGCAGTTCGGCGCCGAGGCCCGGCTCGGCCTGGAGCCCGCACCGGACCAGGCGCCCGGCTGCCTGGCCTGGGTCGAGCTGCCGACCGCCTGAGCGCGACGGGCAACACGGCGCCCTGCGCGGCAGGACAAGGACACATCGAGGGGAGAGCAACGCATGACGAAGATCCGCACGCTGATCGCGGACGACGAGGAAGGCCCGCGCGAGCAACTGCGCGCCGCGCTGGCACGACTGGCGCCGGAGCTGGAGATCGTGGCCGCCAGCGTCAACGGCTGCGACGCCTGGGACGACTGCCTGGAACATGAGCCGCGGCTGTGCTTCCTCGACATCCGGATGCCCGGCATGTCGGGCCTGGAGGTGGCGCAGCGCCTGGCGCAGCTGGCGGAGCCGCCGCGCGTCGTCTTCGTCACCGCCTATGGCGACCACGCGCTGTCGGCCTTCGAGGCCGGCGCGGTCGACTACGTGCTCAAACCGGTGGAGGACGCCCGCCTGGAGCAATGCCTGCAGCGCCTGCGCCAGCGCCAGGCCCAGGGCGGCGCCGCCGAGACGGACGGCGCGGACGGCGCGTCGGAAGCCGGCGCCCCCCTGCCGGCGATGCCGGCCGAGACGCTCGAACTGCTGCGCCAGCTGCTGCCGGCCCAGCGCCCCGCGATGCGCCCCATCCAGGCCAGCCAGGGCCGCGAGATCCAGTTGATCGCACCCGACGACATCCTCTTCTTCCAGAGCGACAGCCGCTACACCCGCGTGGTCCACCGCGACGGCGAAGCCTGGATCCGCACCGCGCTCAAGGAGCTGCTGAGCGACCTCGATCCCTCGGTGTTCTGGCAGGTGCACCGCTCGGTGCTGGTCAACAGCCGCTTCATCGCCAGCGCGACGCGCGTCGACGAGAACACGATGCAGCTATCGCTGAAGGGCTGCGCGGAGAAGCTGCCGGTTTCGCGGCAGTTCCAGGGGCTGTTCAAGGGCCAGTGACGCCGGTCCGTGCGGCGGCGGGGCGCCGTCGAGGTACAACGCAGGCTTCTTCCACGAGGCCCACGGCCTGACGGAGCCCACCCGCATGCGCAACGGCATCACGTCCACGCGCGACCGGCGCGAGCGCGGTTGCGATCCCCGGAACGGCACCGCGCGCGCCGCCCTGCTGCTGGCGATCGCGGCCTTGGGCGCGTCCCCGGCGCAGGCGCGCGTGACGCGCATCGTCGTCGACGAGGTGACGCCGCTGATCGGCGAGCAGCGCGGTTACGAACGGCTGCGCGGTCGCGCCTTCGGCGAGCTCGACCCGGCCGACCCGCGCAACGCGGTGATCACCGACCTGCGCCTGGGCGCCGACCCGGACGGCAAGGTGCGCTATGAGACGAACTGGGTGCTGACCCGCCCGGTCGGCCGCAAGGCCGCGAGCGGCTTCCTGTGGCACGACGTGCCCAACCGCGGCGGCGAGGTCCGGCTGCAGGCCGGCGAGCTGGCCGCGGGCGACATCGGTCTGCGCAGCGGCTGGCAGGCCGACAACGCCGGCAGCACCGGCGTGCCGCGCTGGCGCCCGGAGGCGGCGCGCCACCATTACGTCCGCGTGCCCATCGCCCGCATCGACGGCGCGCCGGTGACCGGCACGGTGATGGCGCGCATCGTCAACCGCCGCGGTGCCGACTCGCAGCCGCTGCTGGTGCAGGGCAACCCGGTGCCCTACCTGCCGGTCTCGCTCGACACCTCGCGCGCCACCTTGACGATCCACACGCAGGAGACCGTCGACGGCCGCGTCACCACGGCCGGCACCGTCGATCCGAAGGACTGGGCCTTCGCCCGCTGCGACGCCGAGCACCCGTTCCCCGGCACGCCGGTCGACATCGATCCCACGCGCGCGCCGGACAACCTGCCGATCCACGTCTGCCTGCGCCACGGCTTCCAGGCGGACCGTGTCTACCAGCTGACCTACACGGCGGGCAACGCCTACGTGCTGGGCGTCGGCATGGCGGCGTTCCGCGACGTCGGCGCCTTCTTCCGCCATGAGAAGGCGGACGACGCCGGCACGCCCAATCCGATCGCCGGCCAGGTGCGCGGCAGCGCGATCCGCGGTGTCTCCCAATCGGGGAACATGGTCCGGCAGTTCCTCTTCATGGGCCTGAACCAGGACGAGGCCGGCCGGCAGGTCCATGACGGCGCCTGGGCCATCATCGCGGGCCGCCGCGTCGCGGCGAACGCCCGCTGGGCGCAGCCCGACGGCGTGCTCGAGCTCTACCAGATGGGCAGCGAGGGCCCCCAATGGTGGGTCGACTGGCCGGACCGCGTCCGCGAGCTTCCCGCCAAGGGGCTGCTCACGCGTTGCACCGCCAGCAAGACCTGCCCCAAGGTGTTCGAGCATTTCGGCGCCGCCGAGGTCTATGCGCTCAAGCTCTCGCTCGAATGGGTGGGGTCGTCGGCCGATGTCGACATCCCGCTGGCGCCGGACGTGCGCCGCTACTACGTCGCCGGCAGCCCGCATGGCGGCGGGGCGGGCGGCTTTCGGCACGCCGGCGGGACGACACCGTTCAGCTGTCCGGGCAACCAGTTCGGGCAGGCGACGCTGGCGCCGAACCCGGTGCCGCATCGCGAGCTGCGCAACCTGCTGAGCGCGGCGATGCGCGACTGGGTGCTCAAGGGAACGCCGCCGCCGCCGAGCCGCTATCCGACGCTGGCGCGCGGCGAGCTGGTCGATCCGACGCGCGAGGCCATGGGCTTTCCGCCCGGCGTGCCGGGTATTCCGGACAGCGTCTTCAGGCCCGAGAACTTCGTGTTCCCGGTCTTCGATTACGACTGGGGGCCGGGCTTCGATCGCGTCGAAGCCGCGGGCGTGCCGGATCGCATCCCGCCGACGATCCGCCGCGTGCTGCCGGCCAAGGTGCCGCGGGTCGACGCCGACGGCAACGAGGTCGGCGGCGTGCCGACCGTGCTGACGATGGCGCCGCTGGGCACCTACCTGGGCTGGAACATCACGGCCGACGGCATCCACGCCGGCCAGGTGTGCAACTACGCCGGCGGCTACGTGCCGTTCGCGCGCACCCGTGCCGAGCGCGAGGCCATCGGCGATCCGCGCCTGTCGCTGGAGGAGCGCTACGGCGATCACGCCGGTTATGTCGCGGCCGTGCGGAAGGCCGCGGACCGCGCGATGGCGCAAGGTTTCCTGCTGAAGGCCGACCGTGAGCGGTTGTTGAAGGAGGCAGCGTCCAGCGACGTGCTCCGGTGAGGCAGTTCACCAAGCCATCGAGGCCCCTCTCCCGCAGCGCGGGAGCGCGCGAGAGGGGGGTGGGGGCGAGGGGTCCCCGCGGTCAGACCCCTCAGCGAGCCGCGGTCTGCGCGGGCGCCTCGCCGTCGATGCCGCCGGCCAGCGCCTTGTAGACGCCCACCAGCGAGGTCGCGGCCGCCGTCTGCGACTGCGCCAGCTGGTTGCGCGCGGTCAGCAGTTCCCGCTCGGCGTCGAGCACCGCCAGGAAATCGCTGATGCCGACCTTGAAGCGCTCGCGCGCGATGTTGGCGGCGCGCTCCGCCGACACGGCCGCGTCGAACAGCGCCTGCGCCTGCTGCTGGCTGCGGTTGTAGGTCACCAGCGCGCCCTCGGTCTCCTCCAGCGCGGCGAGCACGGTGCGCTCGTAGCTGGCGAAAGCCGCTTCGTTGCGCGCATCCGCCGCCGCGATCTGCGCGCGGATGCGGCCGAAGTCGAGCAGGTTCCACACCAGCTGCGCGCCCAGGTTGTACGCATAGGCCGGCCCGTCGTTGAGGTCGCCGATGCGCGAGGCGTTCTGCCCGATCGTGCCGCCCAGCGTGACGCGCGGAAACATCGCCGAACGCGCCACGCCCACGCGCGCCGCCGCGGCCGCCACCTGCGCCTCGGCCGCGCGCACGTCGGGCCGGCGGCGCAGCAGGTCCTCGGGCGTGCCGATGCGGTCCAGCGCGATCGTCTTCAGGCCCGGCAGCGGCTTGACGTCCGACAGCTCCACGTCCAGCGCCGTCGGCGGCTGGCCGGTCAGCACCGCCAAGCGGTAGCGCGTGCGCGCCAGCGCCATCTCCAGCGCCGGGATCGTCGCGGCCGTGCTCTGGACCAGCGCGCGGGCGCGCTCGGTGTCGAAGCCGGTGCCCCGTCCCGCTTCCTGGCGGCCAGCCACCAGCTTCAGCGCGCCCTGCTGCGTGTCCAGCGACTGCTGGGCCACGCGCAGCTGCTCCTGCAGGCCGCGCAGTTCGAAGTAGTTGCGCGCCACTTCCGCGGCGACGCTGACCTGCGCCGACCGCAGGCCCGCCTCTCCGGCCAGCAGGTCGGCCGCCGCGGCCCGGCGTTCGTCGGACAGGCGACCGAAGAGATCGGCCTCCCAGCGCACGTCGAAGCCGACCGAGAACGCGTTGTTGGTCTGCGGGTTGCCTTGATAGTCCGGCGCCCGCACCCGAGCCGCGCCGGCGTTCAGGTCCACCGTCGGGAACAGCTGCGCATCGGCGAAGCGCGACAGCGCACGGGCCTCGCGCAGGTTGGCCGAGGCCACGCGCAGGTCGGTGTTGGCCTGCAGCGCGCGCTGCACCAGGGCGTCCAGCCCGGCGTCATTGAAGCCCTGCCAGAAGCGGCCCACCGGCGCCTGCGCCAGCGTGCCGGCATCGCCCTGCGGCGCGTTGGCGAAACCGGACGCCAGCGGCACCTCGGACTTCTTCGGCGCCGGCGCCGTCGAGCACCCGGTCAGCGCGACCGTGGCGGCCGCCGCGGCGGCCATCAGAGAGACTCGGAAGAACATCATGCGTGCCCCTTCGGCGAAGTGCCCTTGGGCGGGTCGGCGTCGTCGACGCCCGGGTGGAACGGGTGCGCGGCGGCATCGATCTGATGACGCAGCTCCACCGCATGGGCGCGCTGCTTCTCCGTGCCCTTGCGCAGCAGCGAGTAGAAGACCGGCGTCAGGAAGATGCCGAACAGCGTCACACCCACCATGCCCGAGAACACCGCGATGCCCATCGCGCGGCGCATTTCACTGCCCGCGCCCGAGCCCAGGATCAGCGGGATCACGCCGGCGCAGAACGCGATCGAGGTCATCAGGATCGGGCGCAGACGCATGCGGCAGGCATGGATGACGGCGTCGATCATGGATTCACCGCGCTCCTCGAGTTCCTTCGCGAACTCGACGATCAGGATCGCGTTCTTGCAGGCCAGGCCCACCAGCACCACCAGCGCCACCTGCGTGAAGATGTTGAGGTCCCCCGCCTGCATGAAGGGCGGGAAGTGCGACAGCCAGACCCCGAACAGCGCCGACAGGATGCACATCGGCACGATCAGGATGATGGCCAGCGGCAGCGTCCAGCTTTCGTACTGCGCCGCCAGCACCAGCACCACCAGCAGCACCGAGATCGCCAGCACCGCCGCCATCGTCGGGATGGAGAAGCTGCCGGCCTTGATGTCGCGGGTGAGCCGGTCCTGGTAGGTGAGCTCGGTCCACTCGTAGGTCATGCCGCGCGGCAGGTTCTTCAGGCGCTGTTCCATCTCCGCCTCGGCCTGGCCGCTGGAGAAGCCGGGCTTCGCGGCGCCGTTGATGTCGGCGCTCGGGAAGCCGTTGTAGCGCGTCACGCGCGTCGGGCCGAAGGTCGGATCGACGTTCATCAGCGCGCCCAGCGGCACCATCTCGTTGCGCTCGTTGCGCGTCTTCAGATCGGTGATCGCGCTGGCGTTGGCGCGGAAGGGCGCGTCCGCCTGCACGATGACCTGGTAGGTCTTGCCGAAGCGGCTGAAGTCGTTGACGTACAGCGAGCCCAGGTTGATCTGCAGCGTGTCGTAGATGTCCTGCAGCCTCACGCCCATCTGCTTGGCCTTGGTCCGGTCGACGTGGGCGAACAGCTGCGGGACGTTGATGTCGTAGGTCGAGAAGGGCGTGCCGATGCCGCTCTTCTGGTCGCCGTAGATCGGCCCCAGCGTGCCCCAGACGGCGCCGTAGAGCGCCTGTTCGCCCAGGCCGTTGCGGTCCTGCACCTGCACCTTGAAGCCGCCCGCGTTGCCCAGGCCGTCCACCGCCGGCGGCGGCACGACGAACATGCGCGCGCCCTGGATCTGCTGGATCGCGCCGTTGACCTTGCCCAGGATCGCGTCCTTGGACAGGTCGGCCGAGGTGCGCTTCTCGAAGTCGTCCAGGCCGAAGAACACGATGCCTTCGTTGGGCGCGGCCGAGAAGCCCGCGATCGACAGGCCCGGGAAGGCGATCGAATCCCGGATGCCCGGCACCTTCAGCGCGATGTCGCTCATGCGGCGGATCACCTCGTCGGTGCGGTCCAGCGTGGCGCCCGCCGGCAGCTGCGCGATGCCGATCAGGTACTGCTTGTCCGGCGCCGGCACGAAGCCCGACGGGATGCGCGTGAACAGCAGCGCCGTCAGGCCCAGCAGCACGGCGTAGACGATCAGCGCGGCCGACTTGCGGCGCAGGATGCCGGTGACGCCGCGGCTGTAGCCCTCGCTGCGGCGCTGGAAGAAGCAGTTGAACCAGTGGAAGAACCGGCCGAACAGCTTGTCCATCACCTTCATGATGGGGTCCTTGGGCGCGTCGTGCGGACGCAGCAGCAAGGCCGCCATGGCGGGCGACAGGGTCAGCGAGTTGAACGCCGAGATCACCGTCGAGATCGCGATCGTGACCGCGAACTGGCGATAGAACTGGCCCGACAGGCCGGGGACGAAGGTCAGCGGGATGAACACCGCGCACAGCACCAGCGCGATCGCGATGATGGGCCCGGAGACCTCCTGCATCGCCTTGATCGTCGCCGCGTGCGGCGTGAGGCCGTCCTCCAGGTTGCGCTCGACGTTCTCGACGACCACGATCGCGTCGTCGACCACAATGCCGATGGCCAGCACCAGGCCGAACAGCGTCAGCGTGTTGATCGAGTAGCCCAGCAGCAGCAGCACCGCGAAGGTGCCCACGATGGACACCGGCACCGCCAGCAGCGGGATGATGGACGCACGCCAGGTCTGCAGGAAGATGATCACCACCAGCACGACCAGCAGCACCGCCTCGATCAGGGTGTGGATCACCTTCTCGATGGAGGTGGCGACGAAGCGCGTCGGGTCGTAGACGATGTCGTAGCTGACGCCGGCCGGGAAGTTGGCCTTGAGCCGCTCCATCGTCGCGCGCACGTCCTTGGAGATGTTGAGCGCGTTGGACTGCGGGGCCTGGAAGATGCCGATGCCGACCGCTTCCTTGTTGTTGAGCAGGCTGCGCAGCGCGTAGGTGCCGGGGCCCATCTCGACGCGGCCCACGTCGCGCACGCGCACCAGGCCGCCGGTGGCGGTGTCGGTGCGGATGATGACGTCGGCGAACTCTTCCTCGGTGACCAGGCGCCCCTGCGTGTTGATCTGCAGCTGGAAGTCGGTGCCCTTGGGCGCCGGCGGCGCGCCGACCACGCCGGCGGCGACCTGCGTGTTCTGCTCACGGATCGCGTTGGTGACGTCGGTGGCGGTGAGGCCGCGGCCGGCGAGCTTGGCCGGATCCAGCCAGATGCGCATCGCGTAGTCGCCCGAGCCGAAGACCTGCACCGAACCCATGCCCTGCACGCGCAGCAGCTCGTCGCGCACCTGCAGCTGCGCGTAGTTGCGCAGGTACAGCGCGTCGCGCGAGTTGTCCGGGCTGACCATGTGCACCACCATGGTCAGGTTGGGGCTGGACTTCTCGGTCGTCACGCCGATCTGCCGGACGATGTCGGGCAGGCGCGGCAGCGCGCGGTTGATGCGGTTCTGCACCGCCGTCTCCGCGGCTTCCGGATTGGTGCCGATCTTGAAGGTCACCGTCAGCGTCATGCCGCCGTCGGCGGTGGCCTGGCTGTCGAAGTACAGGACGTTTTCCAGGCCGTTGATCTGTTCCTCGAGCGGCGTGGCGACCGTCTCGGAGATCACGCGCGGGTTGGCGCCGGGGAACTGGGCGCGCACGACGACCTGCGGCGGCGCGACCTCGGGGTACTCGGAGATGGGCAGCCGGAAGATCGCCAGCAGGCCCACCAGGAAGATGAAGATCGAGAGGACCGACGCGAAGCGCGGCCGCTCGATGAAGAAGCGGGAGATATCCATGAACGACCTCGCGCCGGGTTACTTCGACGCGGCCGGGGCGGCGGGAGCGGCGCCTTGCGGCGGGGCGACCGCGCGGCCCTTGTCGTCGAGCTTGGCCTGCTGCGGCGTGACCGGCGCGCCGGGCATCGCATGCTGGAGGCCGTCGATGATCACCAGCTCGCCGGGCTTGATGCCCTGCACCGCGCGGTAGCCGTCGAACTGGGCGCCGACGACCACCGGCCGGGGCGCCACGATGTTGTTGGCGCCCACCACCATCACGACCTTGTTGGCCTGGTCGGTGCCAATGGCGCGCTCGGGGATCAGCGTCGCGGTGTAGCTGCCGGTGCCTTCGAGCTTGACGCGGGCGAACAGGCCCGGCGTGAAGGCGCCGTCCTTGTTGTCGAAGACGGCGCGGCCGCGGATGGTGGCGGTGGCCGGGTTCAGGCGGTTGTCGACGAAGTCCATGCGGCCTTCATGCGGGTAGCCCTGCTCGTTGGCCAGGCCCAGGTGGACCTTGCTGGCCTGCTCGCGCTTGGCGCCACCGGCACGGGCGGCGGCGGCGTACTTCAGGAAGGTGGCCTCGCTGGCGTCGAAGTAGGCGTAGACCTTGTCGCTGGAGACGACGGTCGTGAGCACGGGCTCACCCACGTTGACCAGGTTGCCGGGCGTGACGTTGGCGCGCGAGCTGCGGCCGGTGACCGGGGCGCGGACCTGGGTGAACTCCAGGTTCAGCCGGGCTTGGGTCACCGCGGCCTCGGCGGCGCGGATGTTGGCGTCGTTGTTGCGGACGGCGGCCTTGAGCTGGTCGATCTCCTGCTGGCTGACGCCCTGGATCGAGACCAGCTTCTCGGCGCGGCCGAGGTCCGACTTGGACAGCTCGGCGGCGGTGCGCGCGGCGGCAAGCTGGGCCTCGGCGCGGGCGACCTCGGCCTGGAAGGGGCGGGGGTCGATGGTGAAGAGCGGTTCGCCCTTCTTGACCACCTGGCCCTCGCGGAAGTGCACCTTGTCGAGCGTGCCGGCGACGCGGGCGCGGATCTCCACGGTGTCGGGCGCTTCCAGGCGCGCGGTGAATTCATCGAAGTCCTGGACTTCGCGCGCGATCGCCGGGGCGACCGTCACGGGCGGGGGACCGCCATGCTGTTGTTGTTGATCCTGTTGTTGTCCGCAGGCGGTCAGCAGCAGCGCCACGAAGGCGCCAGCGACGGCATTGCGATGGAAAGACGGTCCGACCATGCATCACTCCCGAAAACGCCCGCGGCATCTGTTGCACCGCAGCGTGCGGCGGAATGTAAGCGGTCGGTGAATGACCGCAAAGTGCCGAGGGCAATACCTGTCCCTGAAGCTCAGGCCTTGTCAGGACGTCATTGACTGCCTGGGCAAGGTTGTGCGCAAGTCTCGTCGGGACGGATGCCGGAAAACGTCAGGAGGATTAGGCAAGGACGCCGGACTCCCTCTGAAAATGGGCGGTCGGGACGCCCGAAGGAGGAGCGCGCCTGCCAGGGATTGAAGCACGGCGCGTTCGAAGCGGGTGTGGCTTTTTGGGGGCGAGTTCGAACCGGGAGAACGCGTCACCGACTGGTCGGTCGAATACGACGGCTGAACGAAGGAAGCAAATGACGCAAACGAAAAGATGGGCGCTCGCGAAGACGACGGCCGGCGTGGTGGTCGCCTTGCTGACAGGGGCACTCGGTTGGGCTTGGCTGGACCAGGAAGAACGCGTCATCAGCGCAAGCGTGAAGATCCCAGATCTCGTAGCGAGCAGCGTCGCGCCCTCTGCGGCGCCGAGGGTCGCCAAATTGCCGCCGACGTCGACGGCGCGGCCGGTGTCGGCCGCGAGCGGCCCCTCCGCGACGAGCATCGAGTTCCCCGCCGCATGGCCGCAACTCCTGCAGCTCGAGACGGACGACCAACGAGGGGCCAGGCAACTGCGAAGCGATCCCTTCACCGCCGTCGACAACCTGCGCGACCTCCTGGAGCGCGCGTCGAGGCAAGAGCCTGAAGCGGCGCTGCGGCTGCATGACCTGGCCGAATACTGTGATGCCCATCGTGGCGACGCCCAGCTACCGCCTGGATATGTGCGGCTTGATTGCTCTGTCCCGAAGAGCTGGACCAGGGAACAGCGGCGGGCTTGGCGGCGGCAGGCCGTGTTCAGCGGGGACCCGTCCCCGCCGATGAGCATGCTCCAGGAGGCCGAGTTCATGGCCGCCTCGGATCCGCATCGCGCGGACACGATCTCGGATGCAGTGTTGTCGTTGGACTATGCGGCCAGGCGCGGTTGCCTCGAGTGCATCCTGGCCCTGGCACGGGTGCATTCCGACGGAAGACTGGTGCAGCAGGACCTGCGAAAGTCCTTTGCCTACCTGCAGGTCGCAGCGGCGGCGACCGGGGACTCATTCCTCTCAGAGCAGGCCGAGAAGATTCGGCCCGGCCTCCGCCCTATCGACATCGAGTTCGCGCGTTCCATGCAGGAGCGTCTGGCGAAAGCGCTCGAAAGCAACAAGGCCCGCTGACGCGGGCCTTGGAATGTCAAAGCGAGGGTGACTCTGAGCGCATCGCCGCGGCCCATGAAGTGAATTTCCACCCTCTTCCTGATTGCGTAAACTTGCCCGAGTGGCCAAAGATACTTCGCCGTGCGATAGATTTCGCTTGTCTCGTGCTTCCTCCAATGTGCCCCCAATAGGACACGGCCATGATTTCACTGCCAGGAACTTCTGAAGTTGCTCCTAGTTGATACGCGAGAATTTCGGCCTTGATGGAATCCATCGCCAAGCGCTCTTCGTGGCATGCCGGCTCGAGACGAGGGCTTTGGCCGAACGCATGCTCGCTTCCCAGGAGCAGGATCAGCGAATTGAATGCGGCGCGGGAATGATGAAAGGCGAACAAGCCAGTATCTCCTTCGGTTGCAAGAGGGAGGGACCGTTGAAACGGCCATTGGCTGGCTGGTTCAGATACTGGCTCGCACTTCTCGTTCTACCGGGAGGCCGACGCGAGAACCATTACTTTCATTGGTCAATTTGCCCACTGAGATAAGTCAGTGTTACCGCCTCCAAAATCGCTACATGGCCAATCGGAAGATTTCTACCGCGACCGACGTCCGGACTTCGGAATACGCAGCTCCTTGGGCCGATTGGATCGGCTTTGAATCGGAGGCAGCACACGAGCGGCGTGTCCGTTTGGAGGATCCATTTGCGGCGGCCCCGTTTCTGGAAGCGCTCATCACGCAAAGCAGCGAAGGCGATGCCACGGCCGCATACACGATGTATTCGTTCGCTCAATCCACCGAGCGTCGTGGGCCTTGGGCAGTGATTCCCAGCTTCGACCAGCAGGATGCCATGGCCCCGAAGAACTGGACCCCGGAACACAAGGAAAACTGGATGCGGATCGCCGCTCGAGGCGGTTATTGGATTGCAGCTTTCGCTGCGCTGAATACCGCGGATCGACTTCCCGACGGCGACCCGCGACGCCCCGCGTTGATCGAAGACGCGATGAAGGGTTTGGAGCTCGCGGTTCGCGCGGGCTCTTTGGAGGCGTTGCAAGCACTCGCCATGAAGTTGCAGTCCGGCGAGCAGGTGGCCAAGGACTTACCTCGTTCCTATGCCTATCTGCAGGTGGTCGCCCTTGCCGCCCCCGAAGGCAACGAGTACTGGGACCAATGTGCAGGCGAGGTCAGGGCGCTGCTGAACGAGGAAGACCTCCGCAACGTCCGCGTCATCCAGCAAGAACTCGCCGCGGCTCTCTCCCAAGGAATGGACCGCCTTCAATAAAAAACCCGGGCAAGCCCGGGTTCTTCGAGGGGGCGAACCCATCCGGGTTCGCGAGAGTCGCGCTCAATGCACGCCGTGCATCAGCTTCTTCATCCACGGGCTGAGCAGCATCAGCAGCACGCCGGCGGCAGCCGGGATGATGGTGAAGATCAGGAAGAAGGTGGACATCGAATAGGTCGACGAGATCGCGTCGATGTAGGAGCCCGTGGCGCCCGCGATCTTGTTGGCGATCGCCGCGTTGACGAACCAGACGCCGAACATCAGGCCCAGCAGCCGCGCCGGCGCCAGCTTCGAGATGTAGGACAGCCCCACCGGCGACAGGCACAGCTCGCCCATCGTGTGCAGCAGGTAGGCCAGCGTCAGGAAGATCATGCTGACCTGCGCCGTCTTCGCGCCGGCCGGAATGCCCGACGCGCCATACGACAGCGCCGCGAAGCCCAGGCCCAGCAGCACCAGGCCGACACCGAACTTCACCGGACCGCTCGGGTTCCAGTGACGCTCCCACATCTTGCTGAACATCGGCGCCAGGATCACCAGGAAGAAGGAGTTCAGCACCCCGAACCAGGTGGCCGGAATCTCCGATTGCTCCATCTGGAACTCACGCCCCAGCATCCACAGCGACAAGCCCCAGATCAGCGCCAGCGCCACCACCAGCAGGCCGTTGGACAGCGCGTACTTGCCCTCGGTGCTGCGGGAGAGCTTGACCAGCAGCCAGCTCAGGATCGCCACCGGGATCAGCGTCATCAGCGAATTGACGATCTTGAACACCAGCCCGCTGGTGCCCACCAGCGCGCGGTCGGTGTAGTCCGCCGCGAAGATGGTCATCGACCCGCCGGCCTGCTCGAACGCGAACCAGAAGAAGATCGTGAAGAACGAGAACACGCCGATCGCGATCAGGCGGTCGCGCACGATGTGCGCCGGCGTGTCGTCCAGCGGCTCGCTCGCGTCCACCATCGGCGCGTCCTTGCTCGGCGCGCCGCCGATGTCGCCGAAGATGCCCTGGCCGAACCAGAACTGCAGCGCGCCCAGGATCATGAAGATCGCCGCCAGGCCGAAGCCGTAGTGCCAGCCGATCTTCTCGCCGATGTAGCCGCACAGCGAGATGCCGAAGAACGCGCCCGCGTTCACGCCCATGTAGAACAGCGTGTAGCCGCCGTCGCGCTGGCCCTCGTTGTCCTTCGAGTACAGCTGGCCCACGATCGCCGAGATGTTCGGCTTGAACAGGCCCGTGCCCAGGATCACCAGCCCCAGGCCGACGTAGAAGGTCGCCTTGGTGTCGAAGAACAGCGCGATGTGGCCGGCCGCGATGATGAAGCCGCCCAGCACCACCGAGCGCCGCGTGCCCAGCATGCGGTCCGCGATGTAGCCGCCGATGATGGGCGTCAGGTAGACCAGCATCGTGTACCAGCCGTAGAGGCTGGTGGCTTCCTCGCGGGTCCAGCCCCAGCCGCCCTTGGTCGTGGCCGAGATCAGGTACAGCACGAGCAGCGCCCGCATGCCGTAGTAGGAGAACCGTTCCCACATCTCGGTGAAGAACAGGACGAACAGGCTGTTGGGCTGGCCGAGGATGGTCTGCCGCGCTCCGGGAGTTTGAATTGTGTTCAAACGACGCTCCGTGATGGATCGCTGAGGGATCGATGACCCGGCGCTCCGGGTCACGGGAAACCGCGTTCCAGGGATCAGAACGCGTTTGCCGCTGGTCCAGGCCCCGGACCGGTCGATCCCTTGGGGCCCGCCAGCGGCAGGCGCGCCATTGTCAGCGAAAGGTCAGCGTCAACCGCCGCCTCGGGATTAGGGCTCACCCTAGGTCGCGCGGACCTTTTCCAGCGCCCTCGCACGGCGTCCATGGCCGGTTCACGCCGCGTCGACGGCTCAGGGGCGCTCCTCGCGCAGCAGACGCAGGCCGTTGAGCACCACCAGCAGGCTCGCGCCCGCGTCGGCCAGCACCGCCAGCCACAACGAGCCGATGCCCGCCAGCGTGAGCGCCGCCACGATCGCCTTCAAGCCCAGCGCCACGACGATGTTCTGCTTGAGCACGGTCGCCACCCGCTCGGACAGGCCGATCAGCTCCGGCAGCTTGCGCAAATCGTCCTGCATCAGCGCGATGTCGGCCGTCTCCAGCGCGGTCGCGCTGCCGGCGGCGCCCATGGCGATGGCGATGTCCGCACGCGCGAGCGCCGGCGCGTCGTTGACGCCGTCGCCGATCATCGCGACCGGCCCCTGTTCATCGGCCATCCGCGCGATCGCGTCGAGCTTGTCCTGCGGCAGCAGCGGCGCGCGCACCGCGTCCTCCGGCAGGCCGAGCCGGCCCGCCATCGCCACCGCGCTGGCACGCTGGTCACCGCTGAGCATCGTCAGCGCCAGGCCGCGACCGCGCAGCGCGCGCAGCACCTCGGCGGCCTCGGGCCGCGGCGTGTCCGACAGCGCCAGCAGCGCCAGCGTCTGCGGGCCGCGCATCAGCCAGACCAGCGTGTGGCCCTGCGCCTGCAGCGAGCGGGCCGCCGATCGCGCTTCGTCGTCGACGGCGCCGCGCTGCTCGGCCAGCCGCTCGTTGCCGAGCGCGAAGTCCTGACCCTCCAGCTGCGCGGTCAGGCCCAGGCCGGGCAGGTTGCGCAGATGCTCGACCGGCTCCAGCGCCGTGCCCAGCCGCTGCGCATGGGCCGCGACGATGGCCTGCGCCAGCGGATGCGCGCTGCCGGCGTCCAGCCGCGCGGCGAGATGCAGCGCCTGGTCGACGCTCACCGACGGGTACAGCGGCTGCACCGCCGCCAGCTGCGGCCGGCCTTCGGTCAGCGTGCCGGTCTTGTCGAAGGCCAGGGTCTTCAACTGCCGGGCGCGCTCGAGGTACAGCCCGCCCTTGATCAGGATCCCGCGCCGGGCGGCCGCGGCCAGGCCGCTGACCACGGTGACCGGCGTCGAGATCACCAGCGCGCACGGGCAGGCGATCACCAGCAGCACCAGGCCCTTGTAGATCCAGTCGCCCCAGGCGCCCAGCCCCAGCAGCGGCGGCAGCACCGCCAGCGCGACCGCCACCAGCACCACCGCCGGGGTGTAGACACGGGCGAAGCGGTCGATGAAGGCCTGCGTCGGCGCGCGCTGCGACTGCGCCTGCTGCACGGCCGCGGCCATGCGGTCGAGCAGCGTGTGGCCCTTGTCCGCCGTCACCGCCATCTCCAGCAGGCCGTCGCCGTTGATGCTGCCGGCCAGCAGCGTGTCGCCGGGGGCCTTGTCGACGGGCATGGCCTCGCCGGTCAGCGCGGCCTCGTTCAGGCTGGAGCGGCCGCTGAGCAGCCGGCCGTCCAGCGGCACCCGCTCGCCCGGCGGCACGCGCACCCGCGCGCCGATCGCCACCTGCGCCGCCGGGACGGTGGTCCAGCGTCCGTCCTCGCCCTGGACCTGCGCGGTCTCCGGCGCCAGTTGCGTCAGCGCGCGGATCGCATCACGGGCGCGGGCCAGGCTGAGGCTCTCCATCATCTCGGACAGGCCGAACAGCCACACCACCATCGCCGCCTCGGGCCACTGGCCGAGCACGATGGCGCCGATCACCGCCAGGCTCATCAGCAGGTGGATGTTGAGCGTCACGCTCTTGAGCGCGATCCAGCCCTTGCGCAGCGTCGGCAGGCCGCCGAGCAGCATGGTCGCCACCGCCAGCGCGATCACCAGCGGACCGGATTCATCGAAGCCGGCGAAGGCCAGCGCCTCCGCCGCGATCGCGGCCACGCCCGCCAGCGCCATGCGCCAGCGCAGCCCGGTCGAGATCGCCGGCGGCGGCGCGGGTGGCGCTGCGGCGGTGTCGACGGCCTCGGCGCTCATGCCGGCGGCCGAGATCGCCGCGCGCAGCGGAGCGTCGTCGGGCAGGCGGTGGTGGACGTCGAGCAGGCGATTGATCAGGTCGAACTCCAGGGCGACCACGCCGTCCTTGCCCTGCAGCTGCTTGCGCAGCAGGCCCTCCTCGGTCGGGCAATCCATGCCGGCGATGAAGTAGCGCTGCCGTGTCGTCCCGGCCAGGGCCTCGGCCGAGACCCGCGGCGCGGGCTCGACGGCCATGTCGTCGTGGTCGTGGTCGTGGCTATGACCGTGGTTGTGTCCGTGGTCATGCGCGTGAGCATGTCCGTCCCCGCGTCCTTGATCGTGGCCCTGACGGGTCTGGCTCGCGGGCGCGGGCGCCGCCGAATGACCGCAGCAGCCGCCGCAGGACGCCACCGCGGGCTCGGGCGCGGCGGGACGGTGATCGTGTTCCTGATGTGCCATGGGGGTGGATTGGATAGTCTGTAGCCGCTCCAAGGTCAAGCGGCTATCCTGCCCGGCATGCGAATCGGCGAACTGAGCAAGTCCACCGGCGTGGACATCGAAACCATCCGCTTCTACGAGAAGAGCGGCCTGCTGCCGCCGCCCGCGCGCAGCGAGAACGGCTATCGCGACTACGCCCACGCCCATCTGGAGCGGCTCGCCTTCATCCGGCACTGCCGCGCGCTGGACATGTCGCTGGCGGACGTCGCGCTGCTGCTCGACAGCCTGGGCAGCCGCGACCCCGAGGCCCTGGTGCAGGTGGATGCGCTGGTCGCCTCGCAGCTTGGCAAGGTCCGCGCCCGGCTCAAGAGCATGCAGGCGCTGGAGGCCCAGCTGGTCGCGCTGCAGAAGCGCTGCGACGCCGACCACGACCACCACGCCTGCGGCATCCTCGAGGAACTCGTGTCCGCCGCGCATGGCGAGGCCTGCGCCTGCCACCCGGAGGTCAAGGCGTCTGCGGCAGCGCGGCCCGCGTCAGCCGGTCCCGCAGGCGCGGCACCGCGAAATCGATGAAGGCGCGCAGCTTCAGCGGCAGGCGGCCCTGCGGCGCGTAGACCAGGTGCACCGGCCGCGGCGCGGCCTCGAAGTCCTCGAGCACCAGCCGCAGCCGCCCCGCGCGGACGTCGTCGTTCACCTGGTAGGACAGCGCCCGCACCAGTCCGGCGCCCGCGCGGCCGGCGTCCAGTGCGGCATCGATGGTGTTGACGCTCAGCCGAGATCGGAAGGCGCCGGTGCGCGCCACCCCGTCCTGGCGGAACGGCCAGGCACCGCCGGTGGACACGCTCTCGAACGAAATCACGCGATGCTGCGCCAGTTCGTCTGGCGTGGCCGGCGCGCCGTGCGTGGCGAGATAGTCCGGTGTCGCGCAGACCACATGCCGGACCTCGCCGACCCGTGTCGCGATCAGGCCGCTGTCGGGCAGGGCGCCGATGCGTAGCGCGACATCGATCTGGTCGTCCAGGAAATGGGTGATGCGGTCGGTGAGCTTCAGGTCCACCGCGACGTCCGGATAGGCCTCCAGGAAGCCGGTCACCGTCGGCAGCAGGTGCAGGCGGCCGAACATCACCGGCGCGGTGACGATCAGGTCGCCTCGGGGCTCGGTGTATTCGCCAGCGGCGGCGCGCTCGGCCTCGTCGAGCTGCTCCAGGATGGCCTTGGCTGCTTCCACATAGGCCCGGCCCGCGTCGGTCAGCTCCAGCCCCTTGGCCGACCGGATCAGCAGCGCCGCGCGCAGGTGCTTCTCGAGGTCGGCCACCTTGCGGCTGAGGGTCGCCAGCGGCAGCCCGAGGCGACGGCTCGCCTTCGACAGGCTGCCGGCTTCCACCGCGGCGATCAGCATCGCCATTGCATCGAATCGATCCATCGGGTCCAGCGTGCGACAACCCTCCCGGATTTCGAGAGGCTTGCTCCCGATCCTAGCGGCTTCCCGTGAAATCCGGGAAGCAAGAGACTGGCGCCATGCCTTCCGACGCGGGTCGCCGACCCCGGGAACGGCGCCAGGAACCGTCATGAGCACCGCCCACGTCCCCGCTCACGTCCCCGCACAAGCCTCCAACCCGGCCGCCGGAGCCTTCGCTGCCCCGGCCGCCGCGGTCTTCCACCGCCACGCCACCGTGCTGGGCCGCCAGGTCTTCTATCGCGAGGCCGGCGACCCCGCCGCCCCCACGCTGCTCCTGCTGCATGGCCTGCCGACCAGCAGCCGCATGTTCAACCCGCTGATCCCGCTGCTGGCGGACCGTTTCCACGTGATCGCGCCCGACTACATCGGCTTCGGCCATTCGGACGCGCCCTCGCCCGAGGACTTCGACTACAGCTTCGACCAGCTGGCGGCGCATGTCGCCGGCCTGGTGGACATGCTGGGACTGAAGGCCTACACGCTCTACATGCAGGACTACGGCGGCCCGATCGGCTTCCGTCTGTTCCAGCAGCGCCCGGAGCAGGTGACCGGCTTCATCATCCAGAACGCCAACGCCTACCTGGATGGCGTGGGCGACGAGGCCAAGTCGGTGCTGCAGCCGCTGTGGGCCGGCCGCACCCCGGCGACCGAAGCGCCGGCGCGCCACCTCATCAGCCTGGAGGGAACGAAGTGGCACTGGCTGGTCGGCGCGCAAGACCCGGCGCGCATCGACCCGGACCACTGGCTCATCGACCAGGCGCTGCTGGACCGCCCCGGCATGCAGGAGGCCCACCTCGACCTGCTGGAGAACTACCGGACCAACGTGGCGCTCTACCCCGAATGGCAGGCCGCCTTCCGCCGGCATCGCCCGAAGACGCTGATCGTCTGGGGCCAGCACGATCCGATCTTCGTCCCGGCCGGCGCGCGGGCCTACCTGAAGGACCTGCCGGACGCGAAGCTGGTCTGGCTGGAAGGCGGGCACTTCGTGCTGGACGAGCATGCGCCGCGGGTGGCGGCCGAGATCCGCGCCACCTTCGGCTGAGCCTCAGCGCGGCATCGAGCGCGCGAACTCCTCCAGCCGCCGGCGCAGTTCATCCCGCAGCTGCCGCAGGGCCGGCGACAGCTGCGCGCGACCCGGCACGACGAGATGCAGCGGCGACGGGTCGCCGCGCCAGTGCGGATGGACGTGGACGAGCTGCCCGCTGGCGAGTTCCTGGGCCACGTCCGGCCACGACTTGTAGGCGATGCCCAGCCCGGCGAGCGCCCAGCGCTTGACCACCTCGCCGTCGTCGGCGACGCGTCGGCCGGCCAGCGGCAGGTTCACTGGCTCGCCGGCGATCGACACCGGCCAATGCGTGGGCACTTCGCCCGCGCGCAGGTAGCGCAGCGCCTCGTGGCGCGCCATGTCCTCGGGCGAGGTCGGCAGGCCGTGCAGCGCCAGGTAGTGCGGCGCGGCGACGAGCACGCGGCGGCAATCGGGCAGCAGCGGCAGCGCGACCTGCGCGCTGCCGGCCGGTGGCCCGTAGCGCACGGCGGCATCGACCGGCCGGCGCAGCAGGTCGGTCAGCGGGTCGCCGATCTGCAGGCGCAGCGTCAGCGCCGGATGGCGCTCCTGGAACTGCTCCAGCCACGGCAGCAGCACATGGCGGCCCAGGTCCGAGGGCACGGTCAGGTGCAGCACGCCGCTGAGCGCCTCGCGCCCGGCGAGCGCCTCGTCCCGCCCGTCGGTCAGGGCGCGCAGCGCCGCCCGCGCATGCGGCAGGTAGCGCTGGCCCTCGCCCGACAGCCGCAGGCTGCGCGTGCTTCGCACGAACAGCGGAAAACCGAGCTGCTCCTCCATCCGCTTGAGCGCCGCGCTGGCCGCGGCCGGCGACCAGTCCAGCGCCTTGGCCGCCGCCGTGAGGTTGCCGAGATCGGCGATGCGCACCAGCAGTTCGAGGTCGGTGATCCGGGTCATCGTTCGATTTTCTTTGAAAAAGCTTCGACCACCACCCAGCTCAACTGGCCGGCCATCGCTTCCAGACTGGCGACCATCAAACAACCTGGAACGACGATGACCGCTTCCCTTCTCCCTTCCACCGACCTCTTCACCCCGCTGACCCTCGGCCCGCTGACGCTGCCCAGCCGCGTCGTGATGGCGCCGATGACCCGGGCCCGCAGCACGCAGCCCGGCAATGTGCCCAATGCGCTGATGGCCGCGTACTACGCGCAGCGCGCCAGCGCCGCGCTCATCGTCAGCGAGGCCACGCAGATCTCGCCCCAGGGCCAGGGCTACAGCTTCACGCCGGGCATCCACAGCGAGGCGCAGGTCGAGGGGTGGTGCCTCGTGACCCGCGCCGTGCACCGCGCCGGCGGCCGCATGGTGCTGCAGCTCTGGCATGTGGGCCGGATGTCGCATCCGGTCTTCCACGACGGCGGCCTGCCGGTGGCGCCGTCCGCGCTGTCGCCCGAGGCCCAGGTCTGGGTCGCCGACGAGCACGGCGTCGGCCGCATGGTCGATTGCCCGGTGCCGCAGGCGCTGACGACCGAAGGCATCCGCGCCATCGTCGACGACTTCCGCCGCGCCGCCGCCAACGCGATGCGCGCCGGCTTCGACGGCGTGGAGATCCACGCCGCCAACGGCTACCTGATCGACCAGTTCCTGCGCACCACCTCCAACCATCGCGACGACGCCTACGGCGGACCGCGCGCGCATCGCCTGCGCTTCCTGCTGGAGGTCGTCGACGCGGTGGCCGCCGAGGTGGCGCCCGAGCGCATCGGCGTGCGGGTCGCACCCTACATCACCGCCCGCAACATGGCCTGCCCGGACATCATCCCGACCATCCTCGAGGCCGCCGCCGAGCTGTCGCGCCGCGGCGTCGGCTACCTGCACCTGGCCGAGGCGGACTGGAACGACGCGCCCCAGGTGCCGGACGACTTCCGCCGGGCGCTGCGCCGTGCCTTCACCGGCCGGATCATCGTCGCGGGCCGCTACGACGCCCCGCGCGCCGAGGCGCTGCTGGCGTCGGGGCTGGTGGACCTGATCGCATTCGGGCGGCCGTTCATCGCCAATCCGGACCTGCCGGCCCGGCTCGCGGGCCGCCTGCCGCTGGCGAGCTTCGACGGCCAGGCGCTGTTCGGCGGAAGCGCGGCCGGCTACAGCGACTACCCCGCGATCACCGCGACCTGACCCCCCGTCCTCCCCATTCGTGACGGAGTCGGCGCTTCCCTCGCCCGGCAGGGGGAGGGGCGGCCCCCGGGCTTCAGCCCGGCGAGGGATGGACGATGTAGAGTCCGGGCCGCCCGCGTTACAACTTTCAGACATGTCGAGCGCGGCCGGTCCTCCCTCCGCTCACCGCGCCCCTTCATGCGTGTCTGTTCACTGTCATCGGTCAAGAACCGCATCGTCCTCGGCCAGCCGCTCGCCTTCAGCGTGCGCGACGCCGACCGGACCTTGCTGCTGGCGCGCGGGCAGGTCATCGCCGACGAGGCCCAGCTCCGTGCGCTGATGGGCCGCGGCGCGCTGGTGGAGGTCCACGAGCTGACCGAGGCGATGCGCCAGCCGCAGCCGACGCGCTCGCCCGCCTACCTGCGCGACCGCCTGCCCGAGGAATGGGACCGCGGCATGCAGGACGTGCGCAACGCGCTGTCCGCCGCGCCCGACCGCATGGCCGACGCGCTCGACGGCGCGACGACGCTGCTGCTCTCGCTGATCGACAGCTCGCCCGAGGTGGCGCTCGCCCAGGTGGTGCGCCAGCCCGGCACGGGCACCGGGCATTACGGCGTGACGCACTCCCTGCACGCCGCGACTGCCTGCCAAGCGGCGGCGCGCTACCTCGGCTGGGGGCCGGAGGACCAGCGCCGGGCCTTCCAGGCCGCGCTGACGATGAACCTGGGCATGCTGGACCTGCAGGCGCGGCTGTCCAGCCAGGTGTCGCCGCTGACCTCGATGCAGCGCGACGCCATCCATGAGCACCCGATCCGCAGCGTCGAGATGCTGAGCGCCGCCGGCATCGACGACCACGACTGGCTGGAAGCCGTGCTGCAGCACCACGAGACGCCGGACGGCCGCGGCTACCCGCACGGCATCGGCGACATCGGCGAGCTGGCCGAGATGCTGCGCTACGCCGACGTCTACACCGCGCGCCTGAGCAGCCGCGCCAATCGGCCGGCGATGAGCGCGGCGCAGGCCGGCCGCGAGCTCCACCAGATGGCGGCGCAAAGTCCGCTGGCGGCGGCGCTGATCAAGGCCTTCGGCATCTTCCCGCCCGGCAGCCTGGTGCGACTGGCCAGCGGCGAGGTCGGCCTGGTCGTGCGCAATGGCGAGAAGGCGCATCGCCCGATGGTGAGCGTCTTGACCAATGCCAATGGCGAGCCCCGGCACACCCCGGTGCTGCGCGACAGCAGCCGCGACGACCACGCGGTGGTGGCGCTGCTGCCGGCCCACGCCGCGCCGATCCGCCTGTCCGACGAGCGCATCGCGACGCTGATCGCCGGCGCCTGAGGCATTGCCGGCGCGGCACCGGCTCACTCTTGCTTTCGGCCCACCCCGATGGGTGGCACCTGTCGGGGGCCGCCTTCCTATGGGTGGACGCCTTGGCGCGCCCGCCCGCGCAGACTGCGACCCGTTCGATCAAACGGGGGATGCATGTGAGGCGCGAGCTGGAACTGAAGTCGGGAACGTGGCGGGCAGTGGTCGCGCCGGCCCGGGGCGGGCGGCTGCGCTGGCTGGGCCAGGCGCGACCGGGCGGCCACGAGCCGTGGCTGCGGCCGCTGATCACCGAGCGGGGCGCGCTGGTGGGCGGCGCGGCGGCCCGGCTGGGGGCGCCGACCGAGGTGGCCGAGGGCATGGACGCCCTGGTCCCGGACCCGATGACCTTCGACCAGCCCTGGCAGGTGACCCAGCAGTTGCCGGACCAGGTGACGCTGATGCTGCATCCCGGCCGCTCGGCGCCCGGCACCTGGGGCTTCCAGGCGAGCCAGACACTGCGGCTGGACGAGCATCGGCTGGAGTGGTCGCTGTCGGTGCGCAACCTGAGCCGCATGCCGCTGCCGGCGCGCTTCGGCTGGCTGATGCACTTCCCCGAGGATTTCGCCGACGCCGCCTGGCTGGACGACACCATGGACCTGGTGCGCCGGATCGAGCGCGGCCGCGTCGAGCTGCGCGAGCCCTGGTGCGGCGTCGCCTCGCTGAGCGGCGCGGGCGGTCGCCTCGTGCTGGCGCGCGCGGCCGCGCCGCTGGACACGCTGCGCTTCGAGCGCCATCCGACGCGCAACTCGGTCCAGCTGGGGCTGTGGACGGCGGACGCGCCGCGGCTGGCGCCGCTGCCGCGCGGCGAGGAACTGACGCTGCGCCTGAGCCTGGACCTGCTGCTGCCGCGCCTGCCGCCGCTGCCGAAAGGGCCGTCCGCGGGGCCGCTGATCCTCTGAGCACGGGCGGCGCCGGGCGGCCCGGCCCCTATACTGCCGCGCGCCGCGCTGCTGCCGCGGCGCCCCCGTTCATGCCGCCGTTGCCGTCCCTCGCCGCCTTGCGGCCCTACCTGCGCGACGCCTTGCGCGACGACCTCGTCGCCGCCGTGGTGGTCAGCGTGCTCCTGATTCCCCAGAGTCTGGCCTACGCGATGCTCGCGGGCCTGCCGCCGCAGGTCGGCCTCTACGCCAGCCTGCTGCCGCCGCTGTTCTATGCGGCGCTGGGCTCCAGTCCCTTCCTGAACATCGGCCCGGTCGCGGTGCTGGCGCTGATGATCATGCAGACGCTGCAGCTGGCGCCGGCCGGCGTCAGCCCCAGTGAGGCCGCGCTGGTGCTGGCCGCCGAGGTCGGGCTGTTCCTCGGTGCCGCGGCGCTGCTGCGCCTGCATGCGCTGGCCGCGCTGCTGTCGGTGCCGGTGCTGCACGGCTTCGAGTCCGGCGCCACCATCGCCATCGCTGCCAGCCAGCTGCCGGTGCTGATCGGCTCGGCCGCCAGCGGCGGCACGCTGCCGGAACTCTGGCGCTCGCTGAGCGCCCACGGCTTCGACGGGCGCGGCGTCGCGGCGCTGTTCGGCGTCGTCTCGCTGCTGACGCTGGTGGCGGTGCGGCGCCTGCCCAAGGGCTTCGTCTCGCGCATCGCGCCGCTGGCGGTGCTGCTGGCCGGCATCGGCATCGCCTGGGCCTGGGACCCGCAAGGCCTGCCGCGCGTCGGCGAGCTGCCGCCGTTGGCGCTGGTCTTCACGCCGCCGCGGCTCGATCCCGAGCTCTGGACCGCGATGCTGCCCGGTGCGGCGTTGATCGGGCTGCTGGGCTATGTCTCGAGCCTGGCGGTCGCGGAATCGCTGGCGCGCCGGGTCGGGCAGCGCGTCGATGCACGGCGCGAGCTGATGGGATTGGCCGCGGCCAACCTGGCGGCGGCGGTGTCCGGCGGCATGCCGGCGGCGGCGAGCTTCTCGCGCAGCGTGCTGATGAGCGACGCGGGCAGCCGCACCCGCATGACTGGCGTCTTCGTCGCCGCGCTGATGGGCGTGGTGCTGCTGACGCTCTCCCCGCTGCTGGCCTGGGTGCCCAAGCCGGTGCTGGCGGCCAGCATCATGGTGGCGGTCCTGTCGGGGCTGAAGTTCGGCCCCTATGCCGACGCCTGGCGCTACGCGCGCGCCGAGGCGCTGCTGATGGTGGCGGTCACGCTGCTGGTGGTCTTCGTCGGCATCACCGCCGCGCTGGGCCTGGGCGTGGCCGGCGCGATCGCGCTGCTGCTGCAGCGCAGCGCTCGGCCGCATGTGGCCCTGATCGGCCGCATCGCCGGCACCGAGCATTACCGCAACGTCGAGCGCCACCAGGTCGTGCTCGACCCCGAGGTGCTGGGCCTGCGCATCGACGAGAGCCTGCTGTTCCTGAACGGCCGCAGCCTCGCCGACGTCGTCCAGGCCCACCTGGACACGCACCCGACGACGAAGCGGGTGCTGCTGCAGATGTCGCCGGTCAACGCCATCGACTTCAGCGGTCTGAGCGCGCTCAAGGAGTTGCACGAGACGCTGGAGCGCCAGGGCCGCCGCCTCGACCTCAGCGAGGTCAAGGGGCCGGTGCTGGACCGGCTCAAGGTCAGCGGCTGGGAGTCCTGGTTCCGCGGCCGGCTGTACCTGTCCCACCACCTGGGCATGCAGGACCGGGAAGGGCGCTGATCGCTCGCGCCTTCCGGCGTCAATGCACGTCGTTCAGGTGCCCATGCCTGCGCGGGTCCGGCATCAGGAAGCAGACGAGGAAGGCGAACAGGCACATCACCGAGACGTAGACGTAGAACGCGCTCTCGACATTCGCCGCCTTGAGGCTGAGCGCCACGTACTCCGCCGAGCCCCCGAAGATCGCGTTGCCGATCGCATAGGAGAGTCCGACGCCCAGCGCGCGGATCTCGGGCGGGAACATCTCCGCCTTGATGAGGCCCCCGATGGAGGTGTACAGCGACACGATGGCCATCGCCACGACGATCAGCCCGAAGGCCGCATAGGGGCTGTGCACGCCCTTGAGCGCCGACAGCAGCGGCCAGGTGCCCAGCGCCCCGAGCAGGCCGAACCACAGCATCGAGGTGCGCCGCCCGATGCGGTCCGACAGGGCACCGAACAGCGGCTGCATGCACATGTAGACGAACAGCGCCGCGGTCATCACGGTGCTGGCCACCTTCTTGTCCATGCCCACGCTCAGCACCAGATATTTCTGCATGTAGGTGGTGTAGGTGTAGAAGGCCAGCGACCCGCCCGCGGTGAAGCCCAGCACGATCAGGAAGGGCTTCATGTGCTTGCTGAACAGCTCGCGCATCGATCCGGCTTCCTTGCGCTCGAGCTGCTCGGCCTTGGCGGTCTCGGCCAGCGAGCGGCGCAGGTAGAAGGCGATCACCGCGGTCGCGGCGCCCGCCACGAACGGGATGCGCCAGCCCCAGGCATGCATCTGGGCGTCGGTCAGGGTCTGCTCCAGGATCGCCACCACCAGCACCGCCAGCAGCTGGCCGCCGATCAGCGTCACGTACTGGAAGGACGCGTAGAAGCCGCGCTGCCCGCGCAGCGCTACCTCGCTCATGTAGGTGGCGCTGGTGCCGTACTCGCCTCCCACCGACAGCCCCTGGAACAGCCGCGCCAGCAGCAGCAGGGTGGGCGCCATCACGCCGATGGTCTCGTAGGTCGGCATGAAGGCGATGGCCAGCGAGCCGCCGCACATCATGAGGACCGAGATCATCATGGCCGTCTTGCGGCCCTGCTTGTCGGCGATGCGGCCGAACAGCCAGCCGCCGATCGGCCGCATCAGGAAACCGGCCGCGAACACGCCCGCGGTGTTGAGCAGCTGGACCGTCGGGTCGCCCTTCGGGAAGAAGGCGTGCGCGAAATAGATCGAGGTGAAGGCGTAGACGTAGAAGTCGAACCACTCGACCAGGTTGCCGGAGGAGGCGCCGACGATCGCCAGGATGCGATCGCGTTTCTCGTGCGGCGTGTAGTGCCCGGGCTGGCCGGACGCCGGCGGCAGCGCGCCGCCGGTCAGGGGAGGAGTCTTGGCAGTCATGCCGGCAGACTACTCCCGCGATGGAAATCCCTCACGTCCGGTTCGGACGAACCGAACGCCACGCGCACCGCGGTCGGGCTAGCCCACTTCGGCGACCGCCAAGCGCACGCCGAAGGCCAGGAACAGCGCGCCGATGCCGCGGTTGAGCCAGCGGCCCAGCACCTGTGCCCAGGCCTGCCCGCGCGCGCGGGCACCCGCGGCGGCGCTCGACCAGGCCAGCAGGTGGCACCACACCATGCCGTTCACATTGAAGATCGCCCCCAGGAAGAGGAAGGCGGCGGCCTTGCTCGGCGCGTCGGCCGAGATGAACTGCGGCACGAAGGCCAGGAAGAACAGCCCGACCTTGGGGTTCAACACGTTGGTCAGGAAGCCCTGCGCGAAGATCCGGCGCAGCGGCAATGGCGTCGGCGGGGGCATGCCTTGGAGGGATCCGGGGGAGCCGCTCTCCGCCGCCGCGGCGCGACGCTTGAAGAGCATCCCCGCGCCGAGATAGATCAGGTAGGCCGCGCCGAGCAGCTTGACCACGGTGAAGGCCGCCGCCGAAGCGGACAGCAGCGCCGACAGTCCCAGCGCCGCCGCCAGTACATGCACGCAGGTGCCGGCCCCGATGCCCAGCGCGGCGGCGGAGCCGGCGCGGAAACCCTGGGTGGCGCTGCGCGCCATGATCAGGAGCGAGTCCGGACCGGGTGTCATGTTGAGCAGCAGCCCGGAGGCGATGAACAGGCCGAGGTCGTGGGTACCGAGCATCGAAGGCGTCTCCCGAAAGGCCGACATCATGCCTGCCCCCGCCCTTTCCCCCCGGCGCGGCGGGCGCCATGCGCCATCACGCCCCTTCCGGGGGACGCCGCGCGCACTGCGCGCGGGAATATCGGCCGCTGCCGGCGCGAATGCCGATTGTTCCGATCTTTTCAACGGAGTGTTGCAAGCGAACGGATTTAAGGGTCAACCCTTATCGCTCATAGTTCAGCCCATCGACACACCGAAACCGCTTCAGGAAATCTCCACCAGGCGACGACTGAAACCTCCGGGCAACCGGCGGAATTCAAGAGAAACCCAGTGGCATCCCAAGCGCAATCGTCGGGTCGAATTCTCCACCCGAGCCCCTTCGCTGATCGCCCTGGGACCGAAACCGAAAGGAAAGATCATGAGCACCAAGAACATCCTCGCTTCCGTCCTGTTCGCTTCCGCCGCCCTGGTGGCCGGCAGTGCGATGGCCAACGACAACCCCCACACCCAGCCGGTCAACACCCCCAGCGCCGTGAGCCGCGCCGAAGTGCTGGCCGACCTGGAGATCTACCGCGAATCGGGCCTGGCCGCCGTCGAGCAGTCCGAGACCTACGGCTACGACAACGCCCGCCGCGACGCCGCCAAGGCGCGCTACGCCGAACTGCGCAGCTCGCCGTACTACGCGACCCTGGTGAAGAAGTTCGGCGGCAGCGCCCCGGCCACCGCCGTCGCCGGCCGCTGAGCGACTCGTTTCCTGTCCCCTCCTGAGAGAACTCGAACAATAGATTCCTGAGAGCGATTTTTGGGTCAAGGGCTTCGGCCCTGGTCGGCGGCGGTTCTCCGCACTCCACCCTCCTGTCCGTCGCCGACCGCCTATACCTCCCTCGGATGAGCCACTGCTCGCCGAGGGGGTTTTCTTTTACTTAAGTTGTATTTAAGCCGAATTCAGGGTGATGCGCGAATCGATACTCGTGTCGACCGAGGAGATATTCAATCGATATTCGCCCCGGCGCGCTGAAACGGGGCGCCAGAACGCGGCGCAAAAGGCCGATTCGGAGCGGAACGCGCACGACCGTGCGGATTCCCTGAGAATCGCCCGTCGGCCCGCCAGCAGTCCCCCATCTTCCGGGCCGCCAGAGCGAGGGTGTCGATGGACCGGATCGTGCAAATGCGGGCGTTCGCCCGGGTGGTGGAAACCGGCAGCTTCACCAAGGCGGCCGACTCGATGGACCTGCCCAAGGCCAGCTTGACGCGCCTGGTGCAGGCGCTGGAAGCGCGGCTGCGGGTGCAACTGCTGACGCGCACCACCCGCAAGGTGAGCGTCACGCAGGACGGCGCGGCCTATTACGAGCGCACCATGGCCCTGCTCAGCGAGCTGGAGGCCATCGACCAGGGGATGCTCCACGACCAGAGCAAGCCCCGAGGCCGCCTGCGCGTGGACGTGACGACGCTGACCGGCTCGCGGGTGCTGATCCCGGCGCTGGCGGACTTCCATGACCGCTACCCCGACATCCAGATCGCGCTGGGCGTGAGCGACCGCGCGATCGACCTGCTGGTCGACAACGTCGATTTCGTGCTGCGCGTGGGCGCGGTGCAGGATGCCGGGCTGGTGGCGCGGCGGGTCGGGCAGATCCAGTTCTGCACCTGCGCCGCGCCGGCCTACCTCCAGAAGCACGGCACGCCGCTGGCGCCGCAGGACCTGGACCAGGAGCCGCACCAGGCGGTGGGCTACTTCTCGTCGCGCACCGGGCGGGTGTTCCCCTTCGTCTTCCATCGCGGCGACGAGCGCGTCGAGATCGAGGGCCGTCGGCGGCTCGACGTCAACGACAGCAACGCCTATGTCGCGGCCGGCCTGGCCGGCCTGGGCGTCGTGCAGCTGGCTCGGTACGCGGTGCAGGACCAGCTCGACAGCGGAGAACTGGTGCCGCTGTTCCCCGAATGGCATCACAACGCGGTGCCGGTCTACCTGGTCTATTCGCCCAACCGCTATGTCTCGGCGCGCATGCGCGTCTTCATCGAGTGGGTGGCGGAGACGCTGGCCAAGAAGGGCCTCGGGCCCGATTGACGCGAGCTCAGACGGTCCCGGCGGGCGCGCCGCCGCTGCGGCCCACCAGCCACGTGACGACCAGCGCCAGCAGCAGCACCCACACCACCACGATCGCGCCGGCCACCTTGAGGTTGCGCGGCAAGCGGCCGCGCTGCGCGGCGGCGCGCTGGCGCGCCCGGGCGATCACCGCCGGCGGCATGAGGCGCAGCACCAGCCAGAAGCCCAGCGGCACCAGGATCAGGTCGTCGAGCAGGCCCAGCACCGGGATGAAATCCGGGATCAGGTCGATCGGGCTGAGCGCGTAGGCGGCGACCGCGATCGCGACAAGGCGCGCCAGCCAGGGCGCCTCGGGATCGCGGGCCGCGTAGAAGACGGTGAGCAGCTCGCCCTTGAGCAGGGCCGCCCAGCGCTTGAGGGATCCGCGTTTCATCCGCGCATCATGCCCTCATCGCGCGAGCGGGGCTCAGTCGGCCCAGATGACTTTCCGGCGCTGACCGATCCAGTTTTCCAGGCGCGGGCCGTAGACCTCGTCGACCCGGTTGCGGCGCACCTTGAACGTCGGCGTGATCAGGCCGTTGTCGACCGTCCACGGCGTGGCCGTCACGATCAGGCACTCGAGCTGCTCGTGCGGGTCCAGGCGCGCATTGACCTTCTCCAGGTGGGCGGCCAGTTCCTGCTCCAGCGCGCCGCGGTCGCGCGCGGCGGCCTCGGGCGACAGCATCGCGATGCCCACCGGCTGCGCGAAGTTGGCGCCGGTCACCGCGCAGGCCTCGATCGCGGGATGCGTCGACAGCCGGTCCTCGATCGGCGCCGGCGACACGTACTTGCCCTTGCTGGTCTTGAAGAGATCCTTCACCCGGCCGGTGATGCGCACGCAGCCCGCGAGCGCGCCCTTGTCGGAGATCTCCGCCTTGTCGCCGGTGTGCAGCCAGCCGTCGGCGGTGAGCGTCTCGGCCGTCAGTTCCGGCTGCTTGTAGTAGCCCAGCATCAGCGCCTGGCTCTTCATCTGCAGCTCGCCGGTGATCGGATCCAGGCGCACCTGCACGCCGTCGTAAGCGGGCCCGACGCTGCCGATCTGGTCCTGGCCCGGCACGGTGATGTGGGACAGCGCCAGGTTCTCGGTCATGCCGTAGCCCTCGTTGATCGGCAGGCCCAGCGCGCGGTACCACTTCAGCAGCGCGACCGGCATCGGCGCGGCACCGCCGGCGGCAAACTTGCATTCGTCCAGGCCCAGCGCCTTGAGGATCTTCCTGCGCACCAGCTTGCCGATGATCGGCAGCTTGAGCAGCCGCTCGAGCTTGGGCTGCGGCACCTTGGCCTGAACGCCCTGCTGGAACTTGGTCCACAGCCGCGGGACCGAGAAGAAGACCGTCGGCCGGGCGCGCTGCAGGTCGGCGGCAAAAGTGTCCAGGCTCTCGGCGAAGTACACCGTCATGCCGGTGTGCAGCCAGCCGTGCTCGACCAGCGCCCGCTCGACCACATGCGCCAGCGGCAGGTAGGACAGCATACGGTCGGACTCGGTCAGCGGGATGCGCTTCAGGCCCGAGCCGATCGCCCAGGCGAAGTTGCCGAACGAGTGCATCACGCCCTTGGGCGCGCCGGTCGTGCCGGAGGTGTAGATGATGGTGGCCAGCTCATCGGCGCCGCGGGTCGGCTTGCCCTTGAGCGGCGGCGTCTCGGCGCAGATCGCGTCCCAGTGGTCGTAGGCGTCCTGCGCGTCCTCCGGCGAGACCGGATAGGAGATGCACGGCAGCCCCAGCGGCACGCCGGGCCGCATGCCTTCCCAGCCGTCGAGCTTGCCGACGAAGAGCAGCTTGGACTCGCTGTGGCTGAGGATCTGGTGGATGGTGTCCGCGGCCAGCGTCGGATACAGCGGCACGCTGACGTAACCGGCCATCCAGATGGCCAGGTCGCTCATCAGCCACCAGGCGCAGTTCTTGGACAGGATGGCGACGCGCGCGCCCGGCTCCCAGCCCTGCTCCAGGCCCAGCGTCTTCAGGTGGGCGGCCATGCGGCGGGCCTGGTCCGCGACTTCCTTCCAGGTGAAGTCCTTCACCACGCCGCCGCCCATCGGCTGGCGCAGCGTGACCCGGTTCGGCGTGTCGAGCTCCCAGGCGTACAGGCGTTGCAACGCGAGGGAATCAGCCGGCAGGCGGGTCGTGGACATCGGGGGTCTCCTTGTTGTGATGGTGCTGAAACCGGACGGAATCAGCGCCGGAGACTACGCCGGCCCGCGCGAGGCAACGAGCGGGTTTCTTCGATGACCGTGATCGACTTGGCACCCTAAACCAGGGTTTCCTTTGGACACGGGGGGGAGGCGCTCAGCCCTTGGCGGCCGCCGCCTCGAGCTCCGCCGCGACCAGCGCCTCGAGCGCCGGCAGCAGCAGCTCGTCGCCCACTTCTCTGGACACCGGCGCGCCATCGAGCGCCGCGGCGCCTTCGCGCTTGAGCTTGGCGACCCACTGGCCGGCTTCCTTGCCCTGCGCCAGGCCGGTGCTCTGCAGCAGCAGGGTGCCGTCGGCGGCGAGCAGCTTGAAGTAGAAGAGCCCGTCGGACTCGCGGTACTGCTTGAACGCGGGGACGGTCGACTTGGCCTTGACCGCCTGCGCGACCGGCGCGGCCAGCGGCTGGAAACGACGCAGGCCGACGGCCTCGCGGGCACGGGCCAGCAGCGGCGCGGCGATGGCGCGGGCCTTGGCGGCGCCCTCCATCAGGATGGCCTCGATCTTCTCGGGATTGGCCATCAGCGCGTCGTAGCGCTCGCGCATCGGGCCGATCTCGGCGTCGACCAGCGCGAACAGCTGGTCCTTGGCCTCGCCCCAGGACAGGCCGCCGTGCAGCGCGGCGCGGAAGGCCTGGCGCTGCGCCGGCGTGGCGAACGCGTCGTAGATCTGGACCAGGTGCGAGCCCTCGGTCTCCTTGGGCTCGCCGGGCAGCCGCGAGTCGGTCACGATCTTGGAGATCGCCTCGCGCAGCGCCTTCGCGCCGCCTTCGAACAGCGGAATCACGTTGTCGTAGCTCTTGGACATCTTGCGACCGTCCAGGCCCGGCAGCAGTTCCATCTCCTCGTCGATGCTGGCCTCGGGCAGCACGAACAGCTCGGCCTTGAACGTGTGGTTGAAGCGCTGCGCGACGTCGCGCGCCATCTCGATGTGCTGCGCCTGGTCCTTGCCGACCGGCACGCGATGGGCGTTGAACATCAGGATGTCCGCGGCCATCAGGATCGGATAGCTGTACAAACCCATCGTGATGCCGGCGTCCGGGTCCTCGCCCGCGGCGACGTTGGCATCCACCGAGGCCTTGTAGGCATGGGCGCGGTTCATCTGGCCCTTGGAGGTGACGCAGGTCAGCAGCCAGGTCAGTTCGGGGATCTCGGGGATGTCGCTCTGGCGGTAGAACACCACCCGGCTCGTGTCCAGGCCGGCGGCCAGCCAGGTGGCGGCGATCTGCAGGCGCGAGGCCTCGATGCGGGCCGGCTCGTCGCACTTGATCAGCGCGTGGTAGTCGGCCATGAAGAAGAAGCTCTCGACGCCGGGCTCGCGGCTGGCCGCGATGGCGCGGCGCACCGCGCCGACATAGTTGCCGAGGTGCAGGGTGCCGGTGGTCGTGATGCCGGTCAGGACACGCAGGGTCATGGGAGCTCGTCGCCGTCGTTTCGCAAAACGGCGATTGTCCCGCAAAGGCGGACCGGCGCGGGCCCCCTCCAATGGCGATGCGTTGGGGGAGGCGCCGGGGAATGCGTGGGGGGACCCCTTGAGGGGGACGCAGGGGAGGCGCGTCAGCCCAGCGTCGCCATCGGCTCGCCCAGGCGCACCGCGCTGCCGGGCTGCCAATGCGCGTTGAACTGCATCGGCAGGTGCTTCGGGAACAGCATCACGACGGTCGAGCCGAGCAGGAAGCGGCCCATCTCGGCGCCACGCTCGTAGCTGAAATGCTCGTTCTCGTAATGCCAGGTACGGGGACGGCCCGGTCTTGGCGGATTGACGACGCCATGCCAGACCGTGGCCATCGAGCCGACGATGGTCGCGCCGACCAGCACCAGCACCCAGGGGCCGAACTCGCCTTCGAAGAGGCAGACCACGCGCTCGTTGCGCGCGAACAGGCCCGGCACGCCGCGCGCGGTGACCGGGTTCACCGAGAACAGGTCGCCCGGCACATGCACCATGCGCACCAGGCGGCCGCCGCAGGGCATGTGGATGCGGTGGTAGTCGCGCGGGCTGAGGTAGATCGTCGCGAAGTGGCCGTCGCGGAACTGCGCGGCCAGGTGCTGGTCGCCGCCCAGCAGCGCCGCCGTCGAATACTGGTGGCCCTTGGCCTGGAAGAGCTGGTCCGCGCGGATCGGGCCGAACTGGCTGATGGCGCCATCGACCGGGCAGATCAGCGGCGCATCCGCCAGCGGGCGGGCGCCGGGCTTGAGCGCGCGGGTGAAGAACTCATTGAAGCTCGCGTACGCCGCGGGATCGGACTCGGCCGCCTCGGCCATGTTCACGCCGTAGCGGTCGATGAAGCGCCGGATCGTCCAGGTCGTGAAGCCGCCCAGTTCCGCGCTCGCCAAGCGCCCGGCCAGGCGCGTCATGGCCAGCTTGGGCATCAGGTATTGAGGCAGGACGGCAAGGCGATCGGACACAGCGGTGGGCCCCCGGAAGGGCGGGAAAAAGGGTGGCGGATTCTAGGCGGGCAAGGAACGGTCCCGCACCCGGGTTGGTCCCGGGCGGCGTGCGTCCCCCGGTACCATCACGGTTTCCCTCTTCTGCACCCCTCCGCCCCCCCGATGGCCGCCCCCGAGCACCAGCACAGCTCGTTCTACAAGTTCGTCCGCCTGGACGACACGCCCGCGCTCGCCCAGCGCCTGCGCGACCTCAACCAGACCCTCGGGAACACCATCGGCGGCAACCTGCTGCTGGCGCCCGAAGGCATCACCGGCGCACTCGGCGGCCCCGTGCCGGCGCTCGACGCCTACGAGGCCGCCTTGCGCACCGAGCCCCCCTTCGCCGATCTGCACTTCAAACGCAGCTTCTGCACCACGCGGCCGTTCACGCTGCTCAAGGTGCATGAAAAGCCGGAACTCGTGGCCTTCGGACTGGACGGCGTCACCGGCCTGGCCGACCCGCGCGACACCCACGTCTCGCCAAGCGAATGGCGCGAGCTGATCCGGCGCGAGGACGTTGTCGTGCTCGACAACCGCAACCACTTCGAGTTCACGCTCGGCCACTTCGAAGGCGCCGTCGACCCCGGCGTGCGGCACTTCCGCGACTTCCCCGCCTACGTGGAAGCGCACGCCGAAACCTGGCGTCGCGAGGGGAAGACCGTCGCCATGTACTGCACCGGCGGGATCCGCTGCGAAAAAATGTCCGGCTGGATGGCCCAGCGCGGCTTGACGGTGCGGCAGCTGGATGGGGGCATCCTCAACTACTTCGAACAGATGCCCGATGCCGAGGTGGATTGGCGCGGAGAGTGCTTCGTCTTTGACAAGCGCATCGCGATCGACACCCAGCGGAGGGAGACGGCTACGACGGCGGAAGAGGTCTATGGGGACGATCCAGCCGAAGCCTGGCGGTTGGCGCGGGCGAGGCGCTTGGACCCTTCGCAAGGCTGATCGACTCCGTTGGGCCAGGCGCGGGCACTCCACGACGCGGGGGGCATCACGTCCGTGAACCCCCCGCATCGTTCCGGCCCCACAAGCACTCGCTGACGGCGGGCCCTGGCGAAGCGGCCGGGGTGGTCGCCGGCGAGGTCTTTCGTGAGCGCGGGACGGGCGCTCGCTGACGTCGGGCCTTGGCAGAGCGGCCGGGGCGGTCAGCCGGTGAGGTCTTCCGTCAGGCGCAGGCGGCGGGGGTTGCGGATGTCGATGACCGCGGTGTGGGCGGCCTTGTCGTGCAGGCCCTGGCGATTGGCATCCCACAGGATCTGCAGGAAGCCCATGCCGCCCGTGGTGGCGCCGGCCGCGTAGCCGCCATAACGCCGCACGCAGAGCATCGGTTTGAGCGGCTTGCCGGTGAGCTCGACAATGCGCAGGCCCATCAGCTTCTTGCCCGGCGTCTGGCCCGGCCAGATCAGCGGGAAAGCAACGAAATACGCGAAGGCCCAGGCCAGGTTCAGGCCCACCAGCTCCCACCAGTGGCGCAGCTTCTCGATCGGCGAGCGCTTGGCCTCGTCCTTGAGCTTGCGGACCTCCTCCTGCAAGGCCTTGATGCGCACCCGGTCGGCCTTGCGCTGCAGCTCGCGGTCGTGCTCGAGCCGCGCCAGATCCAGCTCGCCCGCGCTCGCGGCCGAGGCCGCCGCGGCGACCGCGGCCTTCACCAGGTCCTTCGTCTCGGCACCGGCGTCCTCGGACTCGTCGTCCGAGCGGTCGTTCCGGTCGGGCGAGGCGGCGGCGACGGCCTCGCGGCGCGCCTGCTTCGTCGGCTCGTCGATGTGCTCCATCGTGCTCGAGTACAGCCCGAACGCGACCAGGCACAGCGCCGGCGCCCAGCCGAGCCAGCCGCTCTCCGCCCGCAACTCGCCGCGCGAGGCGCGCTGGTGCTTGTGCCAGCGCCACGCGATCCAGCAGAAGCCCGCCAGCAGCGGCGTGTTGCCGAAGTTGGAAAGCACCGTCACCAGGGTCACGTCGACCGCCATCGCCTTGGCGCGCTGCCACGGCGAGGCCAGCGGTAGGCCCAGCAGCGCGGGCGCGACGTTGAGGTCCTCGGGCGTGATCCAGTCGCGCGGGTCCTGCGGCGCCTCGCCCGTGGCAGCAGTCGGGGCAGCGCGGGCGGGAACCGCAGTGGAGGCGACGGCCGCGGCGGTGGTGGCAGTGGCGGAGGCAGCCACCGCTGCGGTGTCGGGGAGGGGAACGGGCGCCGGGCTGTCGGGCAGCGCCGGGGCGGCAGCCGACGGGGACGGATCGACGGGCGTGGTCATGGGCCGGCATTGTCGCGAGCGGGGCCCGGCCCGCAGGCCCATGACTTCCCCTAGCGGCGACGCAGCGAGCGGGCGGAAGTTTTCCTCCGGCGCCGGAAGGGACGCGCGCTGGCGGGCGGTCCGGCCGCGTTGCAAGATGTCGCCCCATGTCCCGACCGGGCGCCGGGCCATCGAACGACCCCCGATAATTCGCGCTCGCCCACCGATTCCCACCGCGCGCTCCGCGCCAGGCCATGTCCAATCTCATCGTCCACGGCGGCTCGCCCCTGAAGGGCCGCATCGTTCCCTCGGCCAACAAGAACGCCGTCCTGCCCATCCTGTGCGCGACGCTGCTGACCCGCGAACCGGTGCGGCTGCACGGCGTGCCGGAGATCACCGACGTCAAGAAGATCCTCGAGGTCTTCCGCAATCTCGGTAGCCATGTCGCCGTGGACTTCAAGAGCGGCGTGCTGGACCTGCATCACCGGGACACCCACTTCGACGCGGCCAAGGACCACCTGCCCGAGGAGATGCGCTCGTCGATCATGCTGGTGCCGGGCCTGATGGCGCGCTTCGGCGCCGCGCGCATCGAGGACGACGTCAAGGGCTGCACGCTGGGCGCGCGCGAGATCGATCCGCACGTGGAGGTCTTCGAGCGCTTCGGCGCCAGCGTTGACCGCGCCGCGGACGGCCTGCTGCTGCAGGTCCCCGGCCAGCTCAAGGCCAACGACCACTGGACCGACTACGCGTCCGTGACCACGACCGAGAACTTCGTGCTCTGCGCCGCGCTGGCGCACGGCACCTCGACGCTGATGAACGCGGCCAGCGAGCCGCACGTGCAGGAGTTCTGCCAGTTCATGCAGATGCTGGGCGCCAGGCTCGAGGGCCTGGGCACCTCGCGCCTGACCATCCACGGCGTGAAGGAACTGGGCGGCGGCGAGTTCACCTTCGCCGAGGACTTCCACGAGATCGTGACCTTCCTCGCCCTGGGCGCCATCACCGGCGGCGACGTGAGGGTCAAGAACTCGCATCCGGAACAGTTCCCGCTGATCGACCGCACCTTCGCCAAGTTCGGCGTCCAGATCGTCCACGAGGACGGCTGGTCGCACGCGGTGGTGGACGGCAAGCTCAAGGTCAAGGAGCCCTTCACCCGCAACATCCTGCAGAAGGTCGAAGCGGCGCCCTGGCCCTACCTGCCGGTGGACCTGCTGCCCATCTTCGTCGCGCTGGGCGTCAAGGCCGAGGGCAGCGTGATGTTCTGGAACAAGGTCTACGACGGCGCGATGGGCTGGACCACCGAGCTGTCCAAGTTCGGCGCCCATGCCTTCCTGTCGGACCCGCACCGGATGGTGACCTTCGGCGGCAAGACGCTGAGCCCGGCCGAGGTCGAGAGCCCCTACATCATCCGCGTCGCGATCGCGCTGCTGATGGTGGCGGCCAGCATCCCCGGCAAGTCGGTCATCCGCAACGCGACGCCAGTCCGCCGCGCGCATCCGCAGTTCGCCGAGAACATCACCCGCCTCGGCGCCAAGGTGGAATGGGTCGACGGCGACTGATCGCCGCCTGGGCGATCCTCACGGCGGCCTGCGCAGCCGCGCAGCCGACGCCGCCGGCCGCAACGACGGGCGCGACACCGGGGGCGACAGCGGCCGCCCCCTCCGCGCCGCCCGTGCTGCGCTGGCTGGTGCAGGACATGCCGCCGCACTTCGCCTACCGCGACAAGCGGCCGCCGCAACGCGTCGAGGACCTCGGCGACGGCGAGGTCGACGGCTTCCTGCGGCTGCTCATCGAGCGCATGCCGCAGTACCGCCACGAGTTCATCGAGCTGAGCCTGCCGCGTTTCGAGGCCCAGGTGCGCCAGGGCGAGACGATCTGTTCCGTGCTGCACGTGCGCACGCCCGAGCGGCTGCAGTGGCTGTACTTCACCACGCTCCATCCGCCGATGCTCTCGCGCCAGATCCACGTGGTGGTGCGCCGTGAGGACCTGGCGAAGTTCGCGTCGAACGGCCAGCCCCTGCAACTCGCCGACCTGCTGCGCCGCACCGACCTCACCGGCCTGCTGCCGCGCGACCGCAGCTTCGGACCGCGCATCGACCGCCTGCTCGCGGAGCATCCCGAGCGGGCGCCGCGCTCGGTCGTCGCCGGCCGCGGCGCCCATCTGCTGCCGATGCTGCGCGCCCGCCGGATGGACTACACGCTCGAGTACCCGGTGGCCGTCGACGACTTCAGCGCCAGCCACGCCGGACCCCCGGAGCTGGTCAAGCTGCCGCTGGTCGAGGGCCGCAGCACGCTGGTGGCCACCGCCGGCTGCAGCCGCACGCCGGACGGCCGGCGCGCGATCGAGGCCATGGACCAGGCGGTGCGCCAGCTCGCCGCCGATCCGCAGCGCGAGGCCTGGATCAGGGCCTGGCGCAAGGGCACCCCGATCGACGCCGACGACCTGCAGCGACTGAACCGCTTCCTCGACGAACGCGCGCGCGGACCCGCACAGATCGAGTGATCGCCTGATCGAACGACCGCCCTCCTCAGATCCCCTCCCGCCCACCGACCTCGCTCACCGGTCCCGCTCACCGCCGCCCGCGCTCACCGCCACTCCCTCGACGCTCTTCGACGACTCGCCATGGCCCGCCCTCCCAAGCTCGAACTGCCGCTGCGAGACGGTGTTGCCGCGAGCGCGCTGGCCTGCCCGCCGGGGTCATGGCCGTTGGTGCTGGACTTCCTGGCCGAGCGGCTGCCGCTGGTCGCGCGCGACGACTGGGAGATGCGCATGGAACGCGGCGACGTGCTGGACGACACCGGCGCGCCGCTCGCGCCCGAGGCGCCTTACCGCGCGCAGCGGCGCCTCTACTACTGGCGCTGGCTCGCGGCGGAACCCGAGGTCCCGGGCCAGGTGCGCGTGCTGCATCTGGACGAGCACCTGCTGGTGGCGGACAAGCCGCACTTCCTGCCGGTGACGCCCAAGGGCCGCTACGTGCAGCAGACCTTGCTGACGCGGCTGCGCCGGGAGACGGGCCTGGCGGACCTGAGTCCGGTCCACCGGCTTGACCGCGAGACGGCGGGGCTGACCTTGTTCTCGGTCCTGCCCGCGACGCGCGACGCCTACCAGCGCCTGTTCCGCGACCGCGATGTGGAGAAGGTCTACGAGGCGATCGCCCCGTGGCGGGACGAGGTCGCCGCGCGGCTGCCTTTCGACTACGAGAGTCGTCTCGAGGAGCATCCGGTGGACTTCATGCAGATGCGCACGGTGGCGGGCGAGCCGAACGCGCGCACGCGCATTGCGCTGATCGAGCGCCTGGCCGCGGACCGCGCCCGTTACGAGCTGCGGCCGCACAGCGGCGTGAAGCACCAGTTGCGAGCGCAGCTGTGCGCGCTGGGTCTGCCCATCGAGGGCGACCGCATCTATCCGGTGCTGCGCCCGGTCGAGGACGAGGTGGATTTCAGCCGGCCGCTGCAGTTGCTGGCGCGCGAGATCGCCTTCACCGATCCGATCAGCGGCCAGCCGCGGAAGTTCGTGACTTCGCTGAAGCTGGCCGGGTCCCTCGCGCCTGGATAAGGCCCGAGTACCACGATCTCACTGGGCCCGGACCTGGATAAGGCCCGAGCGCCTGGATCTCACTGGGCCCGGAACAGGGCTTGGGGTTCCCGGACGGGACGCCCCATGCCCTGTGATGGGCCGCGCTTGGCGACGGCACGCGAGCACCCCCAGCAGGGCGCTCAAGCGCCCCGCATGTCTCGCAACGTCAAGCGCGTCGAGCGCCGCTCAGGCCGTCAACGCATCGAGCCGCCGCAACGCCGCCAAGGTCGCGCGGCAAGCGCTCGCGAGCTCGGTGCCCTTGACCACCAGGTGCTCGTGAAAGAACCCGTGGTGCGTCGCATGCTCGTGGAAGGCCAGCGGCGTCAGCACCGCCGAGAACACCGGCACGCCGGTATCGAGCTGCACCCGCATGAGCCCGTCGATGACGGCTTGCGCGACGAAGTCGTGGCGGTAGATGCCGCCGTCGACGACCAGCGCGCAAGCGAGCACCGCATCGAACTGCCCGCTGCGGGCGAGTTTCATCGCATGCAGCGGGATCTCGAAGGCGCCGGGGACCTCGAAGGTCTCGACGCGGACGGGGCCTGCAGCTTCGAGGCCGAGGACCGCGGCCTCCCGGCATCGGCCGACCAGGTCGGCATGCCAGCTCGCGGACACGATGGCCACGCGAGGGGCGGCGGAGGAGGGGGAGTGGAGGGGGGTCTGATTCATGTGAACCCTTTGCAAGGTGGAACGATGAATCAGGGCGCGCACGCACAACGCGGCCGCCCGGCGGCGCAGGCGCGAACGCTTGCGCCGGCCCGCGAGGCCGACGATGGACGCGATCTCTTTCATCCGGACTGTGACCGTCGGCCCTGGCCTCTCACCAGGTCTGCTGACCCCGGCACCGCAAGGGCGATGCCGGGCGCTCGCGGGCTCCCGGGATCGACGGCCTGACGACCGCGTCCCGGATACCGCCGGTGGGGACTTCCACCCCGCCCTGAGAACGCTGCCCCTCGCGCCTTCGGGGGAAGGCACGGTGGGCGAGCGGATTCTAGGCAGCGCGGCGCGGCGTCGATGTCGCCTCGGCGCAAGACCCTGAAGGGAAGGGTCGGTGGGGCGATCCTCGATCCGCCAACGGCCCGCCCGGACCGCCGCGGGGAACGCTGCGGGGAACGCTGCGGGGAACGTCGGGCGACGTCCCGCTTGGAGTTTCCCCGGGGAAAGCGCCGGGCGCGGCTCGGCACAATGGCTCGACGGTGACTTGACGGCGACCCGCCGCGACTCCGGTCGCGGCCCTGGCATCCACCCATGACCCACAAGGCCATCCGCATCTCGCTCGGCGCGCGCCCGCTGCTGGCGCTGCTCGCGCTGGGCCTGCTGCTGATCGTGCTATCCAGCGGCTGGCAGCTGCGCCAGACCACGCTGCAACGCGCCGCGGAGACCGGCGCGGAACTGAGCGCCATCCCCCTGATGTATGCCGGCCCCCTCGCCTACAGCCTGCAGCAGCGCCCCCAGAAGCCGGAAGCCGTCCATGGCCTGCTGCATCACATCCTGACCCGCCACAAGCTGCGCCGCGTGGAACTGCGCACGCCGGACGGCGAGCAGTTCCGCGCCCTGTCCGACGACGACGGCGAGCCCGGCGAGAGCGCCGAGTTCTCCCTCGCCGACACCGGCGAGCTGCGCCTGCAGGCCACCGCCACGACCGTGCTGGATACCCTGCGACGCGATCCGCTGCTGCGCAGCACGCTCATCCACCTGGCCATCGCGACGGCGCTCGGGCTGGCCGCGGTGCTGTTGCTGGACCGCTGGGTGCTGCAGCAGTTGCGGCGGCTGTCCGAGCAGGCCAGCCGCTTCGATCCGACACTGCCGCCGCCCTCGCCGTTCTGGCCGGAGGCCCACGAGCCGCGACCGCGCGAGCTGCTGCAGCTGGAGCAGGCCATCGACCATGTGCGCACCTCGCTTGGCGACGAGCTGCATCGCGAACAGTCGCGTGGGCGCGAGATGCGCGAGGAGATCGCGCGCCAGCATCGGGCCCTGCAGCAGGCGGAGCGGTCGCTGGAGGCCAAGCGCAGGGAGCTGGCTTCGATGGAGCGGCACGACGCGCTGACGGGCATCGCGAACCGGCGGGAGTTCGACGCGGCGCTGCGGCGCGAATTCAAGCGCGCACAGCGCGATCAGGGCCGCCTGGCCTTGGCGATCCTGGATATCGATCACCTGAAGCCGTTCAACGCGCACCACGGCCGCGGCGCCGGCGACGAGGTGCTGCGCCGCCTGGCCCGGTTGCTGTCGGATCATTTCCAGCGCGACACCGACCTGGTCGCCCGCCTGGGCGGCGAGGAATTCGCCGTGCTGCTGCCCGGCCTGGACGCCGAGGCGGCGCAAGGGCTGATGGAGACGCTGTGCGACGCGTGGCGCTCGCTCGCGGTGCCGCATGGCGCGCTCCCCGACGGCGCACCGGACGAAGGCATCGTGACCCTCAGCGCCGGCCTGGCGGCCTCGCAACCCGGCCATCCCTACCTGAGCCCGCAGGCGCTGATGCAGGCGGCCGACGAAGCCCTCTACCTGGCCAAGCACATGGGCCGCGACCGGCTCTGTTTGGCGTCCTGATCCCGTCTTCCCAAACGAAACGGCCGCCCCCAAAGGGCGGCCGTCGTGGCAACGGGCGCGGCGCGACCGGAGCGGTCGGCGGCGGCGCGATCAGCGGCCGCGCGATTCCGCCTGCTGGAGCTGCTCCTCGACGCGGCGCGCGGCGCGCAGCATCAACGTCTCGTCGAGCTGCGCCTGCGGAGCGATCTCCATCACCGTCTCGTCGAGCGATTCCGGCTTGTTCATCAGCGTCCAGGCGACCAGCGAGATCGCGCCGACGCCGCGGCGCTGCATGGCCTCGGGCATCTTCAGCTCGTCCTGCACCTGCACGTGGTATCTCACGCTGGCCACGGCCGCGGGCGCCAGGCCCCAGCTCTCGCACAGGGCCGCACCCAGCGCGTCATGGCTGACGCCGAAGGCGGTGTGTTCCAGCTGGACCAGTTCCTTGTCGCTGCCGGCCGCCCGCAGCATCGCCGGGTAATGCCCGGGCGCGTGGCGGTAGAGCACCGCCTTGCCGCATTCCTCGAACAGGCCGGCCGAGTGCGCCGCCCAGGGATCGACCCCGAGCATCTGTCCCATGCGGCCCATCAGCAGGCCGCGCTTGGCGGCGCGGGACCAGACGGGTTCAAGCTCGACGGCGGGCGGGAAGGCGGCGCGCAGGCCCATCTCGAAGGTGATCGCGGCGACCTCTCGCATGCCCAGGTAGGTCAGCGCCTGGTGCACCGTCTGGACCCGGCCGCGCAGGCCGTAGAGCGAGGAATTCACCGCCTTCAGCACGGCGGCGGCCAGCGCCATGTCGGTTTCCACCAGGGAGGAGACGGCCTGCAGGTCGATGTCCTCGTCCGCCATCAGCAGCGAGAGCTTGACCAGCACTTCCGGCTGGGTCGGGATCTCGATATCCAGCGCACGCAGTTGAGGATCGACAGGCATGGTGAGCAGCGGTTGTTTGGTCGGATGGTAGCCCGGGCGACGCGACGCCGGCATCCCGCCTTTGGCGGACAGCCGGTGACGAGTTGTTCACGGGGCGTTTGGCGTTCCCGGGGACGGTGTACGCCGGCGGCCGCGGCGAGGTTCGCGGCGCGGTGTCAGCGCAGGAAGGCGTCGTAGCCGGTCTTGAGGATCAGCAGCGACACGACGACGACGAACATGCCGCGCACGAACCCGGCGCCCTTGGCCAGCGCCATGCGCGTGCCGACCAGGCTGCCGATGACATTCGCCACCGCCATCACCGCGGCGACGTGCCACCAGACGTGGCCCTTGGCCGCGAACAGCACCAGCGCCGCGAAGTTGGTCGCCGTGTTCAGCAGCTTGGCGGTCGCGGAGGCGTGCAGGAAATCGAAGCCCAGCAGGCGCACGAAGAGGAAGACGAAGAAGCTGCCGGTGCCCGGGCCGAAGAAACCGTCGTAGAAGCCGATCGTCAGGCCGATCGCGCTGGCGATGAGCGTCTGCGTCGTCGCCTCGTGACGGGGGGCATGGTGCCGGCCGAGGTCCTTCTTCGCCAGCGTGTACAGCAGCACGCCGAGCAGGATCGCCGGCAGCGCCTTGCGCAGCCCGCTCGGATCCACCTGCGTCACCGCCCAGGCGCCCGCGAAGCTGCCGACCAGCGCGGCGCCCGCCGCCGGCATCAACGCCAGCCAGGGCAGCGACACGCGCTTCGCATATTGATGGGTGGCCCAGGCAGTCCCCCAGATGGCGGCGCCCTTGTTGGTGCCGAAGAGGGTGGCGGGCGCCGCGTTGGGATAGACGCTGAACAGCGCGGGGACCAGGATCAACCCGCCGCCGCCCACGACGGCATCGACAAAACCGGCCAGCAGCGACGCGACGGCCGCGGTGAACAACTCGATCATGAACAGCGATTCGCAAGGGCAGGAGCAGCCTCGGTCGCGAGGCTGCGGACATGGGCCGCGAACGATCGCTGGGAACGCACAACACCGGACCCCGAAAACAAAACGGGCACCTGATTCAGGTGCCCGCGAATTGTGACAGTGTCACTGCGATTCGTTGGTGTTGGTTTGATCTGTTTGTCTCCTCAGCCCCCGTAGGCAACCCCCTTGGCGTCGGCTTGTCGCTGGCGCGGGACGGGTGTCGCGTCGAGTGGGATGGATGCTAGGACCCGGTCCCCATGCACGCACTTGGGGTTTTCACCCGGCGCATGCACCAAGATGGAACGGTTAGCCGGCCCTCACTTGCGCAAAATAGCTCCAACGAAAACGATTTGCGAACATCGCACGCCGCACTGTTCTCGCTCGTGGGCGAGGGCCGCCAGTGTGGCGCGAAGGTGTCATTTCCCTGAAACATGGGGGTGGTGCGCGCGCTGGCGGGCTGTTCTTTTTTGCGTGGCGGGAACTTTTGGAGCGGCCCGCGCAATACGGTCATGCTGCGAGACGCGGTCTCGCGCTGCCGAACTCCTCGGCGACCGCCGGTCGCCGTTCCGCCACCGACGCAACGACCACGCCGAACGCCGATGAGCTTGTGGACCCGCCTGGCCGGCCGCGCCCGCCCGAACCCTGACGCCGAGCCCGACGCCCCTTCGGCGTCGACCTCCTGCGCCACCAGCGCGGCGCTGGTGCGCCGCCTGCGCCAGGGCGATGCCGGCGCGCTGGAACCGCTGTATCGCAGCGAGTCGCCCGGTGTCTATCGCTACGCGCTGGCCCTGTGCGGCCAGGCCGACTGGGCGGCGGACGCGATGCAGGAGGCCTTCGTGCAGTTCGCCGGCCGGCCCGAGGGCTGGGACGCGGGCCGCGGGACGCTCGGTGCCTACCTCGCCGGCATGGCCAGACATCACCTGCTGAGCCGCTGGCGGGACCGCCCGGTCGCCCATGACGAAACCGACGCCGAGACCGCCGACGACCCAGCCGAGGCGCCCGAGCAGCAACTGGTCCGCGCGCAGGACCAGGCGCGCGTGTGGGCGGCCCTGGCGCAGCTGCCCTGGACCTTTCGCGAAGCGGTGGTGCTCGTCGACCTGCAGGAGCGCCCCTATGCCGAGGCGGCGCGCATCGCGGGCGTCGAGCTCAACACGCTGCGCAGCCGCCTGCACCGGGGCCGCGCCCGGTTGCTGGCCGCCTTGCAGGACGAGTGTCGGCCCGGGGCCGACACCGCCGCGTTCGACCGTTCATCGAAGTCCGCATGATGAAGACCACCGACTCCTCCCCGCCCCGCACCGCTCGATTGGCCGACTGGCTGTGGGCCGTCGCGCAGGACCTGAGACAACGCGCCCCGTCGCGCGAACGCGATGACGCGGTGCTCGACGCGATGCGGCGCCAGTTCGACGCCCGGCAGAAGGCCGGCAAGGCCGGCCGGTGGCGCTGGGCGTTGGCGGGGCCCGCGCTCTGCGCGTCGGTGCTGGTCGCCTGCGTGTGGCTGCTGGGCTCGGCGCCACCGGGCGAGTCCGGCGCCACCGTGATGGGCAATCCCGGCAGCGGCTTCATCGTGCTGGTGTCGGCGGACCGCTGGGCTGCGTACGAGAAGGCCGGCGCGAGCACCGCCTGGCTCGTTCCCGCCGAAGTGCCACGCGAGCGGCTGGCCCTGCTGGGCCTGCCTTACGACCCCACGGACGCCGCAGCCCCAGTGCGGGCGGAACTGCTCGTCCATGCCTCCGGCGACGTGCTCGCGATGCGCGTCATGCCCTGAACCGACCGACGTCCTCATCGCTCGACATGGATCGCCCTGCCTCTTCATTCCCGCTGCCCTGCTTCCTGGAGACCGCCATGAACACCGCCTTCCCCCCACTCGCAGCCCTCACCCTGGCGTTCGCCGCCACCGCGGTCCACGCGCAGCCAGTGCCCGCCCCCGACGCGCGACCCGCACCTCAACCACATGGGTCGGCATCGCCGCGCCCGTCGCCACCTTCCCCGCCCGCGATGCCCGCCGTCGTGCCGCCCGTCCCGCCGACGCCTCCGGTCCCCGACGTCGCCGAACTGATTGCTGAGTCGGGCGTCGCCACGCACATCCTGAGCGCCGAGCGCGTCGTCAAGGGCGCGCCCTATTGCGCGCAAGCCGTGCACGAGACTGTCCAGGCCCTGGCCGACGGCAATCGCATCGTCCGGCAGCAGACCAGCCAGCTGTGCCGGGACGGCGAGGGCCGCACACGGCAGGAGGTGGAACGCCAGGGCCGCAAGATGGTCTACCTGCGCGACGCGGTCAGCGGCGAGAATTGGCTGCTCGACCCCGAGCGCAAGACCGCCCGCTACCTGGGCGGCGGCCGCGCCTCGGCCGAAGCGCAGCGCGAATACGGCGAACGCATGCGCGAGTACCAGGACAAGATGCGCGACTACAACGAGAAGATGCGCGAATACGGTCGCAAGATGCGCGATTGGGCGCAGGAGAACTTCGCCCACGGTGAGCCAACCCCGCGCGGCGACACGCCCCGGCCGCCGTCGCCGCCCGCCGCGCCGCGCGTGGCCACGCCAGTGGTGATCGCGCCAGGCGAGGGCGGCCAGGAAGTCCGCGTCATCCGCGTCGAAACCCCGACGAGCCCCACCCCGCCGATGCCACCGCTTCCCGCGACGCTGGCACTGCGCCTGGAACCGCTGACCGTCCCCGGCGTCGACGGGCCGCTGAGCGACCTGCCGCCCAAGGAGATCGAGGGCCTCAAGGTCACCGGCGGTCGGGCAACGCGCACCATCCCCGCGGGCAAGATCGGGAACGAGAAGCCGATCGTGATCTCCCGCGAGGTGTGGACCTCGCCCGATCTCAAGGTCACCGTCAGCGCGCAGACCAGAGATCCGCGCAGTGGCGAGCAGAACTACCAGTTGCGCAACATTCGCCGCGCCGAGCCGGATGCCGCGCTGATGCAGGTCCCGGCGGACTATGCGAAGACGGGCCTGCCCAAGCCGCGGGCGCCCAAGGACGCCAGGGAGCGCAAGGAAGGCTAGGCGGCCGGTCCGACTCGCGCGTCGCGGCCGGCACCGACAATCGCGCCCGATGACCGCACCGCCCGTTCCGCTCCCGCCGAAATTGACCTTGCAGACCCTGAGCCGCGGCGATGGCCTGCTCGGGATGCGGCCGCACGGCAAGCTGGGGCCGCGCGGCGATCGCGTGACGCTGCTGCGGCTGGAGCGCTGGCCGGCGGATCCGGCCGCGCTCGAGCAGTGGCAGGCGCTGCCCCTGCATGCGGTCGACGTGGAGATGCTGCAGTGGCGGGACGCCTCGTTCGGCCATGGCCTGACGCCCTGCTGGACGCTGGAACAGGAGGATCTGTTTCCCGATTTCGCCGCCGACGAATTGCCGCGGCTGCGCGGTCTCGGCTGGGAGGTCGAGTGTCTGCCCGGCTTCGCGCATCACAGCGTCGCGATCGATGCCTGGTCGCTGGAGGTCCAGCCTGCGGGTGACGTGCCGGATGAAGGACTCCGGCCCGAGATGCCCGGCCAGGCCGACCGGCTGCCCGGCCTGGCGCTGTCGCGCCGCAAAGGATCCTGGCTGCTGAGCCTGGGGGTGACCGTGCAGGGGACTCGCGTCGATCTGGCGCCGATGATCTGGGATCTGCTGCGCAAGGACCGCCGCTGGCTCTACGCCGAGGCCATCGCCGGCATCGACGACGACGCGATCGTGGGCCTGAAGGCGCCGGGCGGACGTCGCCTGCACACGACCGCTGCGCCGCTCAAGCGACTGATGCTCAGCCTGCTGGACGTGCTGGTCGCGCAGCGCTCGAGGCGCGGGCCGGTGGCGCTCACCGCTTGGGAGGCGGCGCGGCTGGCGGCGCTCGACACGCCGGACAGCCGTTGGCAGGTCTACGGCGCCGACGAGTTGCGCACGATGTGGCAACGCCTGCGCGATGCCGGCCCGCCGCCCGTGCCGGCGGAGCCGCCCGGGCTGGGGATCACGCTGCGCCCGTACCAGTTGCAGGGCCTGGCGTGGCTGCAGTACCTGGCGCGCCAGCAGCTGGGCGGCATCCTGGCCGACGACATGGGCCTGGGAAAGACGGCGCAGGCGCTCGCGCACCTGTGGGTCGAGAAGCAGGCCGGGCGGCTGACGGCGCCGGCGCTGGTCGTCGCTCCGACCTCGCTGATCTTCAATTGGACGCAGGAAGCGGCGCGCGTCGCGCCGGGCCTGCGGGTGGCCGCGCTGGCCGATCCGGCGGAGCGCGGCGAGGTGCTCAAGCGCCTGGGCGAGATCGACCTGCTGCTGTGCAGCTACGGCCTGGCCTGGCGCGAAGTGCGGGCGCTGACCCGGCCGACGTTCTCGGTGCTGGTGCTGGACGAGGCCCAGGCGGTCAAGAACCCGCGCTCGCGCGCCGCACGGGCCCTGCGGCGGCTGCGGGCCGGGCAGCGGATCGTGCTCACCGGCACGCCGCTCGAAAACCACCTCGGCGAGCTCTGGACCCAGTTCGACTTCCTGATGCCGGGCTACCTCGGCGAGTCGCGCTCCTTCGCCCGCCACTGGCGCAAGCCGATCGAGCAGACCGGGGACGCCCGCCGCGCGCGGGAGCTCGCGAGCCGCGTGCGGCCATTCATCCTGCGCCGGCTGAAGGAAGAGGTCGCGCGGGATCCCCCCCCGATGACGGTGCTGACCCAACGCATCCCGCTGCTGGGGCGGCAACGTCAGCTGTACGAAAGCGTCCGGATCGGCGCCGACCACCTGGTGCGACGGCTGCTGAAGGAGTCTGAGATCTTCGGCTCCGGCTTGATGTCGGTGCTGGACGCCATGTTGAAGCTGCGCCAGGTCTGCTGCGACCCGCGGCTGGTGCCGGGCATCGAGATGGCCCCGGGGATGGAGACGGCCAAGCTCGCCTGGCTCCGGGAGAAGGTGCCCGAGATGATCGCCCAGGGGCGGACGATCCTGGTGTTCTCACAGTTCACCGGCATGTTGGCGCTGATCGAGGACGCGATGCGCGACGCGGGCGTGCCGCTGATGAAGCTCACCGGCGACACCCCCGAAGGGCGGCGGGGCGAGGTGGTCCGGCGCTTCCAGGCGGGGGAGGCGCCGCTGATGCTGGTCAGCCTGAAGGCGGGTGGCGTTGGGCTGACGCTGACGGCCGCCGATACCGTCATCCAGGTGGATCCGTGGTGGAACCCCGCGGTCGACGCCCAGGCCCACGCACGGGCGCACCGGATCGGCCAGTCGCGGCCGGTGTTCGTCCACCAGCTGGTGATCGAAGGCTCGATCGAGGAGCGGATGCTCGAACTGCAGGCCCGCAAGCGGGCGCTGGCGGATGGCCTGTTGGGCCGCGATGGCGGGGAAGGTCTGGAGAAATTCAGCGCCGACGAGATTGATCGGCTGCTGGCGCCGCTGCAGTCACCGGAGGACGAGGACTGAGCGGCGGCTGTGGCGGCGGAAGCCGGCCCCGGACCAGGCGCGGCTTCCGCGCCGGGGATCAGCGCTTGCGGTCGAAGCGCAGGGCGCGCGCGACGCTGCGGCGGTCGCAGCCCAGGCTGGCAACTTCGAAGGCCTCGTGCTTGCGGCCCTTGTCGTGGTTCGCCAGTTCCGGCATCGGAAGGCGGCGCGGCTGGGATTCGGTACGGGTCTGGAACTTCATCATGGTCGGGGACCTCTGGCTTTTCAGCGTCGGGAAGCGGGGGATGACCGCTTTGTGCCAGCTAACGCAAGCCTTTGGGACCGCGTTGACAGCGCCCTCACAAATCTGAACAAAGCTCGCGCCATCGTCACGCATGACGCACCAATCAGGTGCATAGGACGCAATTCGAACGCGATCGCGTCTGGCGCTTTCCCGCTAAGCTCGCCTCCCATGTCCGCCGTGTCGCCGTCCCCCTCGTCTCCCCCGTCGGCCCCCTCGTCCGAACTGCTGGTCGCCTGCCTGTGCGCCGCCTGGTGCCGCACCTGCGACACCTATCGGGATGATTTCGCGAGCTTGCGCCAACTGCATCCCGGTGCCCGTTTCCTCTGGGTCGACATCGAGGACGACGCCGAACTGGTCGACGACCTGGAGGTCGAGACCTTCCCCACGCTGCTGATCGGCCAGGGCGAGCGGCTGTGTTTCATCGGCCCGGTGCTTCCCGGCCCGGGCGCGGCGCAGCGTCTGATCCAGGCGGTCGAGGACAACCCGGCGATGTCCGCCGCCAGCCCAAGCGCGCCGGCCGGCACCACCGCCGCGGCGCAGGCCCTGCTGTCGCGCCTGCGACAGTCCTGCTGATCGCCCTTCCCCTCACCGGTTCCTGACGGCGACCCGCCATCGGGCGACGCTCGTCGGCGGCGTGCCCCCGGACGGCGGCATGACCCCCTCCACCGAGGGAAGCGCGAGCGAGAATGCGCCACCGCCAACCCCCAAAGGCCGGCCTCCCGCGCGACCCGCGACGGACCGGTGCATCGATGAACGTCCAATTCAAGAACTCGGTGGCTCGCGCCACGCCCATCCTGGCGCTCGATCGCGCCACGTACCAGGCCCTCGGCCCCAAGCTGCCCAAGCGCACCCAGCAATGGCTGGCGACGCTCGGCTTCTCGGCGGCGCCGGACACCTTCGCGCTGGTGCCGGGCGAGGACGGCAAGCTGGCCCAGGTCTTCGCCGGCGTGGCCCATGCCGCCCATCCGTTCGCGCTGTCCGCGCTGCCGCTGGCGCTGCCCGAGGGCAACTACACGCTGTCGCCGGAGGGCCTGGCGCTGCAGGACGAGGCTGCGGCACTGTCCTGGGAGCTGGGCTGCTACCAGTTCGACCTCTACAAGCCGCGCAAGCGCGAGCCGGCGCAGCTGCTGATCAAGAGCAGCGCGGACGGCCAGCGGGGGCTGGCCATCGCGACCGCGATCTCCGCCGTGCGCGACCTGGTCAACACCCCGGCCGAGCACATGGGCCCGGAGGAGCTGTCGAAGGCCGCCGCCGTGGTGGGCAAGCAGCATGGCGCCAAGTTCAAGGAAATCGTCGGCGACGACCTGCTGAAGAAGAACTTCCCCGCCATCCACGCGGTCGGCCGCGCCAGCAGCCGCGCGCCGCGCCTGGTCGAGCTGAACTGGGGCAGCGACAAGCATCCGCGGCTGACGCTGGTGGGCAAGGGCGTGTGCTTCGACACCGGGGGCCTGGACATCAAGCCGGCCGACGGCATGCGCCAGATGAAGAAGGACATGGGCGGCGCGGCCAACGCGCTCGGCCTGGCCACGCTGATCATGGCGCTGAAGCTGCCGGTGCGCCTGCAGGTGCTCATCCCGGCGGTGGAGAACTCGATCAGCGGCAATGCCTACCGGCCCGGCGACGTGATCAAGACGCGCGCCGGCCTGCACATCGAGATCGGCAACACCGATGCCGAAGGCCGCGTGATCCTGTGCGACGCCCTCGCCTACGCGGCCGAGTTCAAGCCCGAGCTGATCATCGACCTGGCGACGCTGACCGGCGCCGCGCGCGTCGCGCTGGGCGCGCAGTTGCCGGCGCTTTTCGCCAGGCACATGGACACCGCCCGCGACCTGGTCGACCTCGGCCTCAAGATGGACGACCCGCTGTGGCACCTGCCGCTGTGGGCGCCCTACAAGGAAGGCATCACCTCCAGCATCGCCGACATCGTGAACACCGGTCGCAGCCCGCTGGCCGGCGCGATCAACGCCGCGCTGTTCCTCGAGGCCTTCATCCCGGCCGAGCAGGACTGGCTGCATGTCGACCTCTTCGCCTGGAACGACATCGCGCGCCCCGGCCGCCCGGTCGGCGGCGAGGCCCAGACCCTCCGCACGCTGCTGGCCTACCTGGAAGAGCGCTTCAGCGGCTGACCGCCGCTCCCTCCCCGTCGGTCATTCCCCGGCGCGCAGCCAGGCGGCGGCGCGCTCCGCGATCATCAGCGTCGGCGAATTCGTGTTGCCGCTGGTGATCGTCGGCATCACGCTGGCGTCGATGACGCGCAGGCCGCTCACGCCGCGCACGCGCAGGCGGCTGTCGACCACCGCGCCGTCGTCGCCGTCACGCCCCATGCGGCAGGTGCCGACGGGATGGAAGATCGTCGTCGCGATGTCTCCCGCCAGCCGCGCCAGCTCCTCGTCCGTCTGGAACTGCACGCCGGGCTTGTATTCGCTGGGCCGGTAGCGCGCCAGCGCCGGCTGTTCGACGATGCGTCGCGTCAGTCGCAGGCTACGCGCGGCGACCTCGCGGTCCTCGGCGGTGCTGAGGTAGTTGGGCGCGATCAGGGGCGCGTCGGCCGCATCCGCGCTGCGGATCGCGACGCTGCCGCGGCTGGTGGGATTGAGGTTGCAGACGCTGGCCGTGAACGCGTTGAAGCCGTGCAGCGGCTCGCCGAAGGCCTCCAGCGACAGCGGCTGCACGTGGTACTGCAGGTCGGGCCAGGCCTTGTCCGGACCGCTCCGGGCGAACGCGCCCAGTTGCGACGGCGCCATGCTCATCGGCCCGGTGCGGCGCAGCGCGTACTCGAGCCCGATGCGCGCCTTGCCGAACCAGCTCGACGCCAGCGTGTTGAGCGTGCTGACGCCCTCGACCTGGAACACCGCGCGGATCTGCAGGTGATCCTGCAGGTTGCCACCGACGCCCGGCAGGTCGCGCACGACCTCGATGCCGTGCCGCTGGAGCAGCGCCGCCGGGCCCAGTCCCGACAGCTGCAGCAGCTGCGGCGAGCCGATCGCGCCGGCGGCGAGCAGCACCTGGCCGCCCGGGTTGAGGCGGATCTCCTCCAGCCCCTGGGGCGTGCGCACGAGCACGCCCTCGCAGCGCGTCGCGCCGTCGACCTGCTCCAGCAGCAGCCGCTGCGCCTGCGTGCCGGTCCACATCTCGAAGTTGGGGCGGCGATAGCAGGTCGGTCGCAGGAAGGCCTTGGCCGTGTTCCAGCGCCAGCCGGCGCGCTGGTTGACCTCGAAGTAGCCCACGCCTTCGTTGTTGCCGCGATTGAAGTCCGGCGTCGCCGGGATGCCGGCCTCCTGCGCGGCCGCGGCGAACGCGTCCAGCACCGCCCAGCGCAGCCGCTGCTTCTCCACGCGCCACTCGCCGCCGTGGCCATGCAGGGCGGGATCGAACCCCGGCGGCCGCTCGGCGCCGTCGTCCAGCCGCCAATGGTCCTCGTGCTGGCGGAAGTAGGGCAGCACCGCGTCCCAGCGCCAGGCGTCGTCGCCGGAGGCGGCGGCCCAGCCGTCGTAGTCGCGGGCCTGGCCGCGCATGTAGATCATCCCGTTGATGCTGGAGCAGCCGCCCAGCACCTTGCCGCGCGGGTAGCGCAGGCTGCGGCCGTTCAGGCCGGCGTCGGGCTCGGTCTTGAAGAGCCAGTCGGTGCGCGGGTTCCCGATGCAGTACAGGTAGCCGACGGGAATGTGGATCCAGTGGTAGTCGTCGCGGCCGCCGGCCTCGAGCAGCAGTACGCGTTTGGCGGGGTCGGCCGACAGCCGGTTGGCCAGCAGGCAGCCGGCGGTGCCGGCGCCCACGATGATGAAGTCGAAGCGGCCCGAGGCCGCCTCGCGGACCGTCGCCGGTCCGCCCGCAGGGTTGTCTCCGCCCATGTCTCTCTTGTCGTCCAGGGTCCGTGGAGACCCATGCTGACCGAGCCGCGGGCGGGCGGCAACCGCGTTGTCACGGAGTGCCCGCGGGCGCGACCTCCGGCGGATCCGCAGTGCGCCCGCCCAGCGCATACCAGTCGATGCGCCGCGTCAGCGCCATCACCGCGGCCAGCACCGCGAAGAGCAGGGTCGCGCCGACCAGCAGCGAGGCCGTCTCCAGGCTGAGCAGCACGTACAGCGCGCCGTAGAGCACCGCGACCAGCGCGCCGAAGCCCAGGCCGCGCCAGGCCGCCCCGAGCATCGAAGCCCCGTAGAAAGCCAGCAGCCCGACGGCCGCGCCGGCCGCCAGCGCATAGGAGACCGGGAAGCTCAGGTGCTCCGACAGGCTCAGCAGCAGCAGGAAGAACAGCGTCATCGCCAGGCCGACCAGCAGGTACTGCACCGGATGCACGCGGCGGCCGGACAGCAGCTCCAGCAAGCCGACGCTGACGAAGGTCAGCACGATGAACATCAGGCCGTACTTGATGGCGCGGTCGCTCATCACATACGGGTTGACCGGGTCGATCATCGAGAAGGCCAGCGTGTCCGCCACGACTTCGGCGCGGCCCTCCTGCGCGGCGACCCGGGCCGGCGCATACGCGGCGGGGCCGGCATCGGGGTCCCGCGCCACGCCGGGCAGCGCGAAGCCGGCGAGCACATCGCGCGGCGCGGTCGTGGCGAGCTCGGTGACCTGCCATTGCGCTTCGAAGCCGCTGTCGTCGATCCGCCGGGACATCGGCAGGAAGCGGCCGCCGAAGCTGGGATGCGGCCAGTTCGAGCGCAGCTTCACCTGCGTCGCCGACGCGGCGGGCACGATGCCGAAGTCGGTCATGCCGATCAGCTTGATGGCCACCGTCAAGCTCAGCGGCTGGTCCAGCGCGGAGTCCGGCAGCACGGCATGCAGGCCATGCGGATAGCTGCCGTGGCGGGTGCCCGGGCGCACCGCCAGGGCCTCCGTGCCGCGCTTGAGCGTCACCGCGCGCAGGCCGCGCGCGTCGCTGACGGCGACCATCACGCGCGGGTCCTCGCAGTTCAACCGGCCCTTGTGCTCGGCCACCGGCACCAGCGCGCCGAGCGACGCCCAGCGTGCCTGCAGCGCGACCTCGCCCGCGTAACCGTTCACCTTGAACAGGCCGCGCTGGCGCTGTTCCTGGTTCAGCGTGCCGTCGACGGCCAGTTCGGCCGGCACCGCCGACAGCACGAAGTCGCGCCGCTCGGCGGTGCGTGTCTGGTCCTTGCCGGTCCCACTGACGTTCTCCCACTCCTCGGTGCAGCTGCGCTGCAGCACCGGCCCGAGCAGCACCTGCGGTCCGGCCTGCGCCAGCGCCACGCTGGCCTCGGCGGCGCGCTGGCGCTGCTGGCGCTCGTCGACCAGCCAGCCGATGCGCATCAGCACCATCAGCAACAGCAGCGTCACGCCGCCCAGGATCAGCAGCTTCCACCACAGCGCCTTGCTCTGCATTCTTCCTCTCCTTGCCCGCGGGCCATCCAGGGAAGGCGGCAGTCTCGGCAGGCGGGGTGAGCTCAGGACGAAGTTTGTGTGGCGGCCGTGAAGTGGGGGAAGGACAGCCGCACGCGCAGGCCGGGCTCGGCCGGCTCGAAGCGCAGGTCGCCGCGGTGCAGGCCGGCGATCTGGCGCACGATCGCCAGGCCCAGGCCCGAGCCCTTGCGCAGGCTGCCCGGTCGCGCCGTCGAGAAGAAGCGCTCGCCCAGCTGCGCGAACGCGGCGGTCGGCACGCCGGGCCCCTGGTCGCGGAGCTCGAAGAACGCGCGGCGGCCGCCCGCCCCGGACGCGGGCTCGATGCCGACCTGCAGCGTCAGCTCCGCGCCGGCGGGCGAGAAGTCGATCGCGTTGACCAGCAGGTTGCTGATGGCGAGCATCAGCATCTCGGCGTCGGCCTGCAGCTCGACCTCGTCGCGGCGCAGCCAGCGCACCGTCAGCGCCTGCTGCGCCAGGCGGTCGTCGAGTTGCGCGAGCACCTCGTCGACCGTGGCCGCCAGCGCCACCGGCCGCGGATGCGCCGGCCCGCGCCGCAACTCCAGCGTCGACAGCGCCAGCAGCCGCTCGACCAGTTCCGTCATGCGCTCGCTCTGCGAGACCACCTGCGCGGCGAAGCGCTGGCGGTCCGGCGCCGGCAGGTCGTCCTGCAGCAGCTCGCCGGCTCCGCGCAGCGCCGCCAGCGGGCTCTTGAGCTCATGCGTGAGCGCGCGCGCCATGTGCTCGAGGCGCTCGCGCCCATCGAGCCGCTCCCGCATCGCGTCCATCGCATGGGCCAGGTCGCCGAGTTCACCGGGCACCTTGGGCGGCGCCTGGCGCTCGCCCATCTGCACTTCCTGGGCGTAGCGGCGCAGGCGCCGCACCGTGACGATCATCCAGGCCGTCACCGCCACGCCCACCGCCAGCGATACGGCCAGCAGCGACAGTCCCGCGATCCAGATGCGGCGCTCGGCGCGGTAGATGATCTGCTGCACCGCGGCGGCCGGCTTGGCGACGGTGACCACGCCGATCGTGCGGCCGTCCAGGCGCACCGGCGCGGCCACGTACATCACCGGGCTGCCCTGCGCGTCCTTGCCGTTGCCCAGGCCGCCGGCGTTGCCGTAGGGGGTCAGCTGTTCCGGCGTCGTCCGGGCGCCGTATTCGCCGCGCAGCGTGCGGGCGACGTCATTCCAGGCCGAGTAGTCCTGCCCGACCGCCGGCGCGGGACTGGTGTCCAGCACCACGCGGCCGGCGGCGTCGGTGACATAGATGCGGAAATCCAGCGTGCGCTTGCGGGCGCTGAGGATGCGGGCGTCCACCGGCCGCTCCGCGTAGTCCTTCACCCGTTGCGCGAAAGCGGTGCCCACCAGGTCGCCGCCGGGCGGCATCGCGGCCAGTTCATCGCGGGCCAGCGCCGCCACCAGGTTGGCGGTGTCCACCATCATGTCTTCCATCACCTCGCGCACGCTGGGCTTGAACTCGCCCAGCACCACGCGCAGCAGGATGAAGGCGCTCAGGCCCGCCACCAGGAAGAAGCCGAGGAACAGCCGCAGGCCCAGGCGCATGCGCCGTCACTCCAGCGAGTAGCCCATGCCGCGGTGCGTGCGGATGGGGTCCAGCTCCGGGCGCACCTGGCGCAGCTTGGCGCGCAGCGTCTTGATGTGGGTGTCGACGGTGCGGTCGCCGCTGTCGGCGTCCAGGCCCCAGACGGCATCGAGCAGGCTCTCGCGGCTGTGGATGCGGCCGGGCGCCTTCAGCAGTCGCAGCAGCAGGCCGAGCTCGCGGCGGGTCAACGGCAGCAGCTCGCCATGGAAACGCACGCGGGAGCCCTCGGCCTCGACGAGGAAACCGGCCACGGCCGGCGCGCTCGGTTCCGCCGGGGCCTGGGCCCGCCGCAGCAGCGCCCGCACCCGCGCCACCAGCTCGCGGTTGCTGAAGGGCTTGGCGAGGTAGTCGTCCGCGCCGAGTTCCAGCCCCAGCACCTTGTCGCTCTCCTCGCTGCGCGCGCTCAGCATCAGCACCGGCAGGCGCCCGAGCGGGCCCTGGCGCAGTTCGCGGCACAGGTCCAGGCCGTTGCCGTCGGGCAAGCCCACGTCCAGGATCGCCAGGTCCGGCGGCGTCGTGGCCAGCGCGGCGCGGGCCTCGTGCAGCCAGCCGCAGGCGCGGACGCGGTAACCCTCGCGTTCCAGCACGAAGCTGACCGTCTGGGCGATGGCGGGGTCGTCCTCCAGCAGCAGGACCTGGCCGGCGAACGGCGCGGGCGGCAGGGTGGGCGAGGACGGGGCGGGCGCGGTCGAACTCATGGGCGCGATCATCGCGGAGCGGCGGACAGTCCGCGAAGGTAACGCAGCCCCTCGGCGGCGCGCGGGCCATACCAGCTGACCAACTCGCCATCGACGAGGCGCACCCTCGCGTTCGGGCACAGCGCCTGGGCTTCGGCCAGGTGCTGGGCGCCGAACCGGTAGGGCTCGGAACTGAGCAGCAGTTCGTCGACGCCGGCCAGCCAGGGCTCGTCGCCCGTCAGCACCGGATAGCGCGCCGCGCCGTGCTCGCCGCCCTCGACTGGGGGCCAGGTCGCCCAGCCCACCTCCGCGAGCATGCAGGAGATATAGGTATCGCGGGCGACCGTCATCCAGGGGTCGCGCCAGATCAGGTAGAGGACGCGCGGCGTCGGCCGCCCCTCGCCGGATGTCCGCAGGGCCAGGCAGGCCGCCAATTCCTCCCGCAGGGCGTCGGCCAGCCGGTTCGCCCGGTCACGGAGATCGGGGACATGCGGGAGCGAACTCGCCCCTGTCGAACTTTCTTCCGAGCCTTGGAGATTTCTGCCGGTGAGTTCAGACCTGACCCTCCAATCGGCGGCAAAAACCTCCACCATCTCCACCATCTGGGTGACCAAGGTCAGGTTGTCAGCGGGTGCGCAGGGATGCGTCACCACCACATGGGGGACGAATTCGCGCAGGGCCTGGACCGTCTCGAGCCGGTTTTCATCAACGTTCACGATGACATGGCTCGGGGCCAGCATCCGCAACTTGCGGAGATTGACGTCCTTGGTTCCACCGATCTTTGATATTGCTGACACCGCCGGCGCGGGATGAATGCAAAAACCGGTGCGACCGACCACCCAAGGCCCCAGTCCGAGGGCGAACAGCAGTTCGGTCACCGACGGAACCAGCGAGACGATGCGCAGCTCGGGCGTGAGCGGGACGGGTGTGGACGGCGGGCGCTGGAGGGCGATGGGCGTCACCTTGTGCGATTAGGGGGCGGGTTCACCCGCATAGTGGAAAACACCGAGCGCCGGCGGGGGGTCTCGGGAGCCGGTTTTGCCCCGATGTAAAGCCGGCGGCGAAGGATTTCCAGCGCTTCCGACACTGCTCGGGGTTTGCGCGCATAAGCTGAAAAACAACAACCGGCTTGACGCGTTGCGAACCGCCAATCCTGTCACACATAATCGGATCGCCTGAATGCAGCGCCTTCGTATGAGTGGTTCACGATGGGTTGAAGCAGCACATTGGGTTATTTGGTTTTGAAAGGGCTTCCCCCATGGGAAACAAGCTATACGTGGGCAACCTCGCTTACAGCGTGCGAGATGAGTCGCTCCAGGAGGCATTCTCGCAATTCGGCACCGTCATCTCCGCCAAGGTCATGATGGACCGCGAGACCGGCCGTTCCAAGGGCTTCGGCTTCGTGGAAATGTCGACCGACGACGAAGCGCAATCCGCCATCAACGGCATGAACGGTCAGGCCCTGGAAGGCCGCGCGATCGTGGTCAACGTGGCGCGTCCGCGTGAAGACCGTCCGGGCGGCGGCTTCGGTGGCGGCGGCGGCGGCGGTGGTCGCGGCGGCTTCGGT